>Ga0308161_1006225_pt1 | contig 10187 bp, 7 predicted proteins | sample PhyFR2_FD_201034 | JGI IMG/M metagenome (GOLD analysis project Ga0308161, IMG submission 201034) | Phyllosphere microbial communities from UC Gill Tract Community Farm, Albany, California, United States - DLSLF.R2 | ecosystem: Host-associated > Plants > Phyllosphere > Unclassified | place: USA...
GGGATTTGATCAGCCCAAGCTGTGCGCTATGTATGTGGACAAGAAGCTGGTCGGGGTGGAGTGTGTGCAAACCCTGTCGCGCCTGAACCGCACCTACCCGAACAAGGCCGAGACGGGCACCTATGTGCTGGATTTCTTCAACGAACCGGATGAGATTCTGGAGGCCTTTCAGCCCTACTTCCAGACGGCCGAGTTGTTGAATGTGTCCGACCCCAACCTGATCTTTGTGCTGCAAGACAAGCTGCGTGCGGGTGGCATTTTTACGCGGCAGGAAGTGGAGCAGTTCTGCGCGGCGTTTTATGTGAAGAACAAAAGCAACGCGGCGATTGCCAATATCTGCAAGCCGGCGGTGCAACGTTGGCAGCTGCGCTACAAATCAGCGGTGGAGTCTTTCAAGATCGCCAAGGAGATGTTTGAGCGCACCCAGAAGACGGGCGATGCGGTGCTGATTGCGAACGCAGAGAAAAGCCTGAAGGAGTGCCAGAAGGAAAAAGACGCGCTGGAAATCTTCAAGAAAGACTTGGGCACGTTTGTGCGCTTTTACGAGTTCATGTCGCAGATTGTTGATTACGACGATACCGATCTGGAAAAGCTGAGCCTGTACGCCCGCAACCTGCGGCCCATGTTGCGTGAAACTTTGCTTGACGAAGACGACATCGACCTGGGCAACGTGGTGCTGAGCCACTACCGCGTGGCCAAGATACGCCAGCAGGATCTGGTGCTCAAAGAAAATAGCGCTGAGTACAAGCTGGTGGCAGGCGAAGGCCTGGGTACGGCAAAACCAAAAGACAAGACGGAAGAGCTTCTGTCGCAGATCATCAGCCGTCTCAATGAGGTGTTTGTGACCGACCAGCTCACCGACAAGGACATGGTGAACTACGCCTATACGATCCGCGACAAGGTGGGTGAAAACGTCAAGGTGATGAAGCAGATCGAGAACAATTCGCCCGAACAGGCCATGCTGGGCGACTTCTCCAAGGCAATAGACGATGCCATCATGGACAGCAGTGAAGCCCACCAGAACCAGATGATGCAGTTGCTGGCCGATCCGAGGAAGGCAGCCAACTTTGCGCGAATAGTGTTTGATTTGCTGGTGCAGGGTAATCTCCCTATTTCCACCGTTACGAGAAGTAGAGCGGTTACGCGGGCAGGTCCAATCGCTGATTTGGGGTAGCGCCGCCCAAGGCTATGTGGCGGCGGTCGTGATGTGTTTTCACTTTGGTCTAGCAAGCCCGCTGCATGGCAACGACATTGGTCACGCTGCCATCAGCCATACCTTGCAGTAGCGCCAAGCGGGTGCCCGGCAGTTCCAGGAGTCGCGCATCGGGCCTTCGTACTGCGCACGTTGGTAAATCCGCTTGATCCCAAGCAGACTGGTGCTTACAAAAGCCACACTCAGTCCGGCTTTACTACCAGCAGCAAAATATCAAGCCACCGACAAGTGCGTGTTATCGACAATAGAGCACTTGGATACTGCAACCCAGCAATGAAGCTTGCTTCTGCCTTCCATCTGCAGGGGTCACGCGGTAACGGGTTCAGCGGTCTGCTTCTGATCACAGCAATCGTTCGATGCGGGATGTGCGACCCGCAGCTCTCAGCCTGAAGCAACCAGTGACGCCAAAGCAAGCTATGCGTCTATGGGCGATGTCAGTGGCGTCGCTCTGCTTACCGAAATATGCTCTGCAAAGGGTTAGGGATTCAGGCATATCTCGAAAAGCGGTGCTCAGGCATATCAACAGACCATGCACCGATATCAATAAGCCATCCAGTAGCTCCCGTTTGTTAGGAGTTTGTGACGTCTACGAAATCTTAAGTGAATCGCAATTCGACATCCAGGCACCAATTAAGAGCCCACTCACCCACTTTGGCTCAGCGCTGTTGGCAGCAAGGACTGGGCAATAACGTCAACCTGAAGATCAGTGACCTGCCAGAGCAGCCCGACTACCGGGCCGGACTTACCGGCCCGGCCTTTCAGTGATCGGCCGCGCTTATGGCCCGCACCCCACCGCCCCAAACCCGATCCGCATATTCACTCCCATCCATCTCATCGCCCTCCACCCTCTGCAGATGCCGGACCTGCCATTCCCGGTCCGCCAGAAACAGGTCGCGGCCGATGGCTGATACCAGCCGCGGCACGTTGTGGCGCAGGCTGCCGGTGTCGCCCACCGGGCGGCCATGGCTGGCCATGGCCGGGGCGCCCAGGCAGTGGATGTCGGCGAGCCAGGGCGCGCTGCCGGGATCGGCCTCGGTGAAGGCAAAGCCCGCATCGAGATAGGGGTGGCGGCCCAGTTCCGCATCCGGCGTGCCCCACTCGGGGCGGTAGTGCTGGGCCCAGGTCGCAATCTGCGGCGCGATGCGCGCGAGTTCGGGCCGCGCGGCGAGGTCGACGGCGTAGCCTGTGCCCAGCACCAGATGGTCGAACACAAAACGGCCATCGGAGGCCTCCAGCACGATGTGCTCGCCCCGCTGGCCCAGCTTCTGCCATTCCCTGCCCAGATGCAGGTGGAAGTTGTCGAAAGCCGCCGCACGCTGCACGGCGTGGCGCGGCGGGGCGCCGCCGCTTGCGCGGTAGGCGCGCATCAGTTGCCAGCGGTCGGCGTCGGGCAGAGTGTGGAAGAACTCGAAGGCGCCGACATGCGAGAAAGCCTTCATGCGGCTGCCGCGCGCGATATCGGGGCGGCGCGCAAACAGGTGCACTTCGGCTGCGCCCTGCTCCAGCGCGGTGGCCGCCGCGTCAAAGGCCGAGGCACCCGCGCCCAGCACGGCCACGCGCTTGCCGGCCAGATCGGGCAGCGGCGCGTGGGTGTGCGAGTAGCGCGCGGGGGCCAGGGCTTCACGCACCGGCTGCGGAATGCGCGGCACTCCGCAGCCGTCTACGCCCGTCGACAGCACCAGCTTGCGCGTGACTTCGCTGGCAATGCGGCCATCGGGCAGGCGCAGCGTCAGTTGCAGGCCGCGGCCCGGCAGCGCTTCGATATCCAGCAGCCGCGTCTCGTTGCGCACGACGCTGTCCGTGGCCGCGCGGTACCAGCGCAGATAGTCGGCCCAGGCCAGGCGCGGAATGCGCTCCAGCGCGGCATAGGCCGCCGCGCCCTGCGTGGCCGCATACCAGGCCTCGAAACTCAGCGCGCCAATACCGGATTCGGGGCCGGTCAAAGCCTTGGCGGTGCGCAGCGTGGGCATGCGTGCCACCGTGGACCACACGCCTTCGCGGCCTGCTGCGTTCTGGTCGATGGTGGCGATGCGGCCAATGCCCGCGCGCCGCAGCGCCAGGCCAATGGCCAGGCCGCTTTGGCCGCCGCCGACGATGAACACATCGTGGTCGGTGCCGGCGCGCGGCGGCACCCAGTCGGCGGGCACGTCGCGCAGCAGTTGCATGTCGCGGCGTACCGCCGCAGCCAGGGCCTGCTCCGCGGTCGTGAAGCTGCTGTTGGACATGGTGTCAGCCACGGATCTGCGCCGCCTGGATCACGCGGTTGTTCAATGCGATCTCGGCCTTGATCAGCTCGGTGATCTGCTGCTGCTGCAACGGCAGGATCTCCACGCCCAGGGCCTGCAGTTCCTTGACCACGGCGGGCTTGGTGGCAATCTCGGCATAGGCCTTGAGCAGCGCCTCGACCACCGGCTTGGGCGTGTTGCGCGGCACCGCCGCCAGGAAGAAGTTGGTCGCCTCCCACTTCGGCACGCCGGCCTCGTCGATGCTGGGCACGCCGGGCAGATCGGGCGCCGAGCGCGCGCCGCTGAAGGCCAGGCCGCGCAGGCGGCCGTCGCGCACGTACTGGCCGGCCAGCGGGTCGAGCACCAGTTGCACATGGCCGGCCAGCGCGTCGCTCACGGCCAGCGCCGAGCCGCGGTAGGGCACATGCACGATGTCGATGCCGGTGCGCTGGCGCAGGTATTCGCCCGCAATATGGCCGCCCGTACCGTTGCCCGCGGTGCCGTAGTTGATCTTGCCGGGGTTGGCGCGCGCATAGGCAATCAGCTCGGCCAGGCTGCGGATCGGCAGCGCCGGGTTGACCGCGAGCACGAAGCGCACATGGCCCAGGAAACCCACGGGAACCAGGTCATTGAGCGGGTCGTAGGGCGCGCCGATCACCTGCGGCGCCGAGGTCAGGTTGCCGCTCGAGGCATTGAGCAGCGTATAGCCGTCGGGTGCGACCTGCACCACGGCATTGGTGCCCAGCGTGCCGCCCGCGCCGCCGCGGTTGTCGATGACCACCGGCTGGCCCAGCAACGCCGACAGTTCGCGCCCGGTGATGCGCGCCACCAGGTCGTTGGTGCCGCCCGGCGGGTAGGGGCTGACCAGGTGCAGCGCGCGCTGCGGATAGCCGCTGCCGGCATTGGCGGCATGCGCCAGTGGCGGCCATGCGGGAATGGACACAGCGCCGGCGCCGGCGAGCAGCAGGCGGCGGCGGGAGAGGAAAGCAGTCATTGCAGCTCGCGGAAAAGTGGAAGATACTTCCCATTTTTCAAAGCGGCAGCGATTCGGGCAAGGTAGAAATCCGCATATATTCATGCGTCCTGCGTTGCATCCCGGCTTTCACGTCGCGCCGTGCTCACCGATGCCTCCACGCTCCGACGCTTCCCTCTCCGTCCAGGATTCCAGCGCCCTTGCGCGCGGCTTGGCGATTCTCGACTACCTGCTGCGGGCCGCACGGCCGCTGACGCTGGCCGAGATTGCCCAGGCCACGCAGCTGCCTTCGAGCACGGCGCACCGCCAGCTGCAGTTGCTGGAGCAATTGGGCCGCACCTACCGCGATGCCGCGGGCCGGCATTGCGCGGGCGCGGCGACGCTGGCGCCGCTGCCGCTGGACCATCCGCTGAACCTGTTGCGGCGCGACGCCACCGACGTGCTGCGCCAGTTGCAAAGCCAGTTCTCGGCAACCGCGGTGCTGACGGTATTTCTCGGCCATCAGCGGCTGGTGATCGAAGCCATCACCGGCCAGCATGCGATTGCGCCCTATATCGGCACCCAGGCGCATGCGCCGCTGCACTGCTCGGTATCGGGCAAGCTGCTGCTGAGCACGCTCGATGCGGCGGCGCGCGCGCAGTTGCTGGGCCCCGCACCCTACGCGGCGCGCACGGCCGCCACGCTCACCAGCCGCAAGGCGCTGGAGGAGCAGCTGGAGCGCATTGCCAGGGAGCGCGTGGCGGTGAACCTGGAAGAGAACGTCGAAGGCATCTGCGCCCAGGGCGTGCCGGTGTCCACCGCCGCCGGGCAGGCCATCGGTGCGCTGGCGCTCACCGGGGCCAGCGCGCTGTTCTCGCCGGAACTGCGGGCCGCGATGCTGCCGGTGCTGACGCGCAATGCGAATTTGCTCGGGGCGTCGCTGTCGGCGCATGCGGTGGCGCGGCTGCTGGCGGCGTGAGGCGGGGTGGGATGGTCGGCGCTTCGGTTTTGAGATCTGGCCGTTCATCCTTCGACGGGCTCAGGACGAACGGTTTAAACCTCCATACCGATAAATTTTTTAGCGGCTGAAACGCGATTTCGGCACCGCCAGGCCGAGGTTTTCGCGCAGCGTCTCGCCCGCATACCCCTGCGGCAGATAGCCGCGCCGGCGCAGCAGGGGCACGACCTGTTCGGCGAAATCCGCCAAGCCGCCCGGCATGAAGGGCGGGATGATGTTGAAGCCGTCGCCCGCGCCGGCCTCGTACAGGTCGATCAGCCCCTGCGCCACCTGCTCCGGCGTGCCGACCAGCTCGATATGGCCGCGCATGCCGCCGAAATAGCGCGCCGCCGCGGCCACCGTCAGCGGTCCGCGCGCGCGCAGGCCGGCGAGGATGCCCAGCACGCTGCGCTGGCCGTTGGCCGCGGGCTGGAGTTCAGGCAGCTCGTCTTCGAAGCGCAGATGCGACAGCTCAAGGCCCAGCTGGTTGCCGAGCACGAACCGGCCATGCTCCAGGTCGACGCCCTGATCCATCTGCTGCACCAGCGCGCGTGCCTCGGCCTCGGTGGCGCCCAGCACCGGAATCACGCCAGGCATCACGATCACCTCGCGGGGTGTGCGGCCGAAATCCGGCAGCGCGGCGTGGAAGCTGCGGCGAAACGCCACCGCGGCATCAAGCGTCGACTGGCGCGTGAAGATCAGCTCGCCCACGCGCGCGCCCAGCTGCATGCCCGGAATGGAGGAACCCGCCTGCACCAGTACCGCCTGCCCCTGCGGGCTGCGCGGCACGGGAATCGGCCCGCGCACCTGGTAGTGGCGGCCCTGGTGGTTGAGCGCATGCACGCGCTGCGGCTCGACAAAGCGGCCGCTGGCCTTGTCGCGCACGAAGGCGTCATCGTCGAAGCTGTCCCACAGCCCGCGCACCGCGTCGACAAACTCCTCGGCCAGCGCATAGCGCTGCTCATGCGGCGGCAACTGGTGGTGGTTGAAGTTCTCGGCCACGCCGGCCGAATACGAGGTCACCACGTTCCAGCCCGCGCGGCCATTGCTCAGCTGGTCGAGCGAGCCGATCTGGCGCGCGACGATATACGGCGCGCTGTAGGTGGTCGACATGGTCGCCACCAGGCCGATGCCCTGTGTCGTGGCCGCAATCGCCGACAGCGTGGCCACGGGATCGAGCCGGCGCAGGCGCGAGCCGCTTTCTCCGAGCGAGGTATCGAGCGAATCGCCCAGGAAGAAGGCATCGAAGCCCGCGGCCTGGGCGATGGCTGCCGCCTGGCGGTGGGCTTCGAAGATGCTCGCATGGCTCACGGCCTGGGGCAGGCGCCAGCCGGCCGAGTGGAAGCCGTCGGTGAAATGGAAGTAGCCGAGTTTGAGAAAGTCCCTGCGCGTCTTGCCGGTCATATGGTTCCGCCCGCTGCCCCTGCGGAAGGCAGCCTGAAAAAGTTCGCTTCAAAAATGGAAAGCTTGTTCCGAATTTGACCGCGATCCGGCGTATCCGTTGGCGCGTTTTTCGCATATCGATATGCGGGGTTGATGCCGCGCCGGGCGCGCGGGGCGGCGCGCAAATATATGATGCGGGCATCCGTTTCCCCCCGACATCCGCATGCCCGACGCCCTTGGCCTGCCCCCCGGCCCGCCCATCGACCGACTCCAGGTCGTCGATATCGAAGAAGACCCGCCCGCGCGGGAGGCGGCAGAGCGCCCCAGGCGCCGGCGCGGCCGCCCGCCGGGCGCCAAAGCCAGGATCGCCAGCTCCGGCGCGCGCATCTCCGCCAGCGAGACCTCGTTCATGCGCGCGGTGCTGCAGGGCGTCGATGAAAAGCTGGCCGCCAACCGCTACCTGCTGCATCTGGGCAGCATGGACCGGCGCGCCGCGGGCAGCTATCGCGAGCAGCTGCAGCAGCGCATCGAACTGGCGCTGCTGAACCTGCCCGAACACCTGCCCCAGCGCGAGCAGGGCCCGCGCATCCTGGCGCAGCTGCTGGCGCGGCCCGAGCCCACGCCCGAGCTGCCGACGCTGGAGGAATTCGCCCAGGGCTTTGCCGAGGACATGTTCAGCGAGAAGGAGTTGATCGCGCTGTACCGCGAGCAGCTCGACGACCGCTTTGGCGAATCCGGCCAGCGCGCCGGCCCCACGGCCGCCGAGATCCTGCGCGGCAAGCTCGAGGCGCTGCACTGGGTGCAGCTGCATGTCGCCCAGCACCCGCAGCCCGGCGACCCGACGCAGCTCTGGCTCGATGCGGCCATCTGCGCCAAGCTGCGCGTGCATGGCGTGTTGAGCCTGAGCGATGCCATCGGCTGGATCAACCTGCAGGGCCGGCGCTGGCACGCGCAGCTGCCAGGCGTGGGCCGCACGCGCGCGCAGCGCCTGCTGCTGTGGCTCAGCGACCACCAGGAGGCGATTGGCGTGCGCATCCACCACCGGATCGCGCAGGAGATGATCTACGCCGAGTTCACGCCCGCGGCCAGCCTGCTGCCCGAGACGCTGGGCAGTGCGCGCGGCACGCCCGAGATGTTCGGCCTGGTGCCGCTCGAAAGCCTGGCCTGGCCGCTCGATCTGCTGGGCGACGACGGCCTGTTCCGCTCGCACCGCCCCAACACCCTCAAGGCGCACACCGACCGCGAGGCGGTGCAGGCCTGGTTTGCCACGCTGGCCGAGAAATCCGCGGCGACGCAGGACAGCTACCGGCGCGCCGTCGAACGGCTGGTGCTGTGGGCGCTGGTCGAGCGCCGCACCCACCTGTCGTCGCTGGCGACCGAGGATTTCATTGCCTTCAAGGCCTTTTTGCGCGCGCCGCCCGCGCACTGGTGCCAGAAGGCGCCGGTCACCAAGGGATCGGAGGACTGGCGCCCGCTGCGCGGCCCGCTGGCCGACCTGAGCATCCAGCAGACCATGAGCGCGATCGCCACCATGTACCGCGACTGGCATGCGAGCGGCTACCTCGATGCCAATGCGGTGGCCAGCGTGCGCGGCAGCAAGCGCCGGGACATGCAGATGGATGTGATGCGCTCGTTCTCCAACGAGGCGCTGCAGGCCATCCGCACGACGCTGCAGGAGATGCCCGACGGCCCCGTCAAACGCCGGCTGCGCGCCGCCATCTTGCTGCTGCAGACCGCGGGCCTGCGCCGCGCCGAGGCCGTCAACATGACCTGGGGCCATATCGAGCGCGTGCGCCTGGACAACATGGAGTCCGACATCTGGGCGCTGCGCTTTGCCGGCAAGGGCAAGCGCGAACGCATGGTGCCGCTCAAGCCCGAGACGCTGCAGGCGCTCGAAGCCCATTACCAGGACCGCCTGGCACTGATTGAATCCGGCGCGCTGGCCAGCTACGCCGGGATGCCCAAAAAGGACTGCCCGCTGCTGGGCGTGCTGGACGAGCGCCTGGCGCTGGGCCACGCCGGCACCGTCGGCGACCTGGCCTCGAACGCGCGCCGCGAAGCCAATGCCACCGGCGCGCTGTCGGCGGCGCGGCTGCATGGCGTGCTCAAGCAGTTCTTCCGCCAGGTGCAGCAGCAGCCCGGCGCGGGCGACACCGATTTCCTCAAGGCCTCGGCGCACTGGCTGCGCCACACCTTTGCGCACCAGTCGCTGCGCTCGAGCGGCAAGGACCTGGCCGTGGTCCAGCAACTGCTGGGCCATGCCGACATCTCCACGACCGGCATCTACGTCAAGGCCGACATGTCTTCGCGCGTGGCCGCGGTGCTGGGCGTCGAAGCCGCGGTCTGAGGGGGCAAGGCATGGAATTCCTGCTGGTGTTTCTCGGCGGCGGCCTGGGCTCGGCCGCGCGCCATGGCGCCAACCTGCTGGCCGCGCGCTGGCTCGGCACGCAGTATCCGCTGGGCACGCTGGGCATCAACGTGCTGGGCGCGTTTGCCATGGGCGCGGTGGTCGAGTACGGGGCCGCGCGCAGCGGCCTGTCGCCGCAGGCGCGGCTGTTTCTCACCACCGGCATCCTGGGCGGCTTCACCACCTTCTCGACCTTTGCGCTCGAGATCGGCGCACTGCAGCTGCGCGGCGAGATCGCGGCGTCCATCCTTTATGCGCTGGGCTCGCTGGTGCTGGGTGTCGCCGGGCTGTATGCGGGCATGGCGCTGGTGCGGGCGCTGCAGTAGGCGGCTGGTCGCGCGCGCAATCCAGGACCGCCACAGGGTCGGCAGGCCGGCTTGCCGGCGCGGCGCCATAATGCGGCACCGCTATCCCTTTGTGGAATAGCGAAACCGGGACATCCTCCATGATCCACCAGCCGCTTCCCTCCCCGCCCATCGCGATGCAGCCCATAGGCTTTGTGCGCAGTCCGTTCCAGTCGCTGCAGGGCATGCCCATCCAGACCGCGGCCGCGGCGCATGCCGAGGGCTGGCTCGATGTGCTGCCGGCGTTCCAGCCCGGGCTGCGCGATATCGAGGGCTTCGAATACCTGGTTCTGCTCACGCATCTGCACCAGGCCGGCGAGCAATTGGAGGTCGTGCCGTTCATGGACACCGTGCGCCACGGCGTGTTTGCCACGCGCGCGCCGGCGCGGCCCAACCGCATCGGCCTGTCGATCGTCCGGCTGCTGCGGGTCTGCGGCGGCCAGCTGCATTTCGCGGGCAACGACATGCTCGACGGCACGCCCGTCTTGGACATCAAGCCCTATGTGCCCGCGCTCGACGTGCGCCAGACCGAGCGCATCGGCTGGTTCGAGCAGGGACTGGAGCGCTTGCCGACCACGCTTTCCGACGAACGCGCGTTGTCGCCGGACGCCGTTGCCGCCAGGACTTGAGCTCGCTCCAAGGTCGGATACCTCTTGTTATGATTTC
>Ga0308161_1006228_pt1 | contig 10182 bp, 8 predicted proteins | sample PhyFR2_FD_201034 | JGI IMG/M metagenome (GOLD analysis project Ga0308161, IMG submission 201034) | Phyllosphere microbial communities from UC Gill Tract Community Farm, Albany, California, United States - DLSLF.R2 | ecosystem: Host-associated > Plants > Phyllosphere > Unclassified | place: USA...
GTGAGGAGAGTGAGGATTGTCACAGTAAGATGTATGCGGATGTAGTAGAATCTCATTCCCTCCCTACCCCAACTCAAGACTCAATGATGGATCTCGACCCTCCTCCCCTTTCTTCTTCTTCTTCAACTTCTTACGCTCCATCTGTCCCTCAAGTAGCTCCTACAGGTCCTAGACGAGGAGGACATCAAGCTCTCAGGGGAGGCAGAGGAGGAGCTGGGATGAGACCTGGACCTCCGGTGGGATTGTCAGCTAGAGTACAACCCACTGGAGTGCAGGCGAATGGACAGGGAGGAGGAGGAGGAGGAAGCTTGTTGGATCGAGTGAATGGAGGAGCGGGGGCGAAGAAGGTTGGAAACGTGAATGGACAAACGCAGGGGAAGAGTTTGAGTTTGGTTGAGAGGATGGGTCAGGTTGGGAGTGCGCAGGGACAGGGTCAAGGGAAAAAGGGAACGCAAGGGGGAAAGATGGGAGGGAATGGGAAGGGGGGAGCGGGAGGGAGTTTATTGGATAGATTAAAGTAGGAATCGCTTGGGAGAGCCAAAGGAAGTAATGAAGGAAATTCGAATCAGTATTTCAACATTGGGGATATGGTCGGACGAGAAGAGAGAGCAAGAAGGAACGTAGAGGAGCTGAAGACAGGAGGACTCAATGAGCGAACAAAAACGAAAATGTTTGGGATTTCGCAAGAGTGATTTCTCGCTTCATTCGCTCCGGCTGGAGGCAAGTAGCTCTTCATAGCCGTGCTCGCGTTCTTGTTGTACCTTTCCTGCTCTTTTGGTGCTCGGGTTTAGCCGAGGTTCGAGCGGGAGATTGAGAGCTGCAAGTTCCTCTTTTCTCTTTCTTTCTCTTGCCCTTCACTTCGACAACCTCGACTCAGTCTTCAGCACCTCGAGGAGAAAATCAACCGTCTATGGATCCCTCAGTAAGGCCCTCGTCTCCTCCATATCTTCCTTGTGAATGCTGACATTCTTTCTGTCCTGTCGCTCTCAGGCCTCTCCCAATCAACTCGACCACCTCTCTCGATTGCCCAACGAGCTGCTTCACCAGATCTGGGATGATACCTACTCAGGATGGGAAGAAGGAGGGAATGAAGGGAGCAGTAAGGAGAAGTTGACGGGTCCGCTTTCAAAACGGCTTCTCGGGTTTCAACAACGAGGGCTGTACCGCACCGTCGAGATCAGGAGGTGGACGGGTCCTCACAGCTTCGCCGTTCTCGTCGAAACCGTTACAAAACAGCCTCACCTCGGCGCCATGATCGAATCCCTTCGTTTCGACATTTCGCCAGACTCCCTCCAAGGACAAGACCACGAACTCGATGGCCCAGCAGTTCGAGCGTTCCTTGATCTCCTTCCGAAACTCCGTCACTTGACCCTCGCTGGAGGTATCTCGATGAATGGCACCGTTCTCCAAATGTATTCACAATTTACAACACCGTTCCACATTCTGGTCTTCATCCTCGATCATCCGAACGTCGTAGCCTTCAGCAACGAGCTCATTAGTAAACCTGAGTCACGCTGGCGGAATAGACTCCCACCCGCCTTCAGCACAATGCAGTCGGCCAAGATATCGCACCTCTCCATCATGCCTCGAGACAGCAAGTATCGAGATTTCGGTGATCGAGCGGACGACTTCCCTTCCAACTTCCTCACTATAAACTTCCGTAGATCCGCTTCATCGCGCCTCGACACCAATCGTCTCCCTGCCCTTTCCTCCGATCAACCTGCCTCGCCTTCGACCTCTTCCCTCCTGCCGAAACCCTCTACACCAGCGCAGTCGGATCGACCGCCAGTACCATACGTGTTCTCTCAAATCGAGCAGGTCTTGCTCAAAAGCGAAACGTCCGAAATTTCCTCCCCTCTCCTCGACATTCTCCCTCGTTTCCCCATCAAAGACCTTATACTCGAGATCAAGAACGTCGTACCTATCTCTTCCCTTCTATCCCTCGTCTCCGAATGCTCCACTCTCCGCCACCTCGTTCTCCACTACTACGGATATCCAGGCTCAATCGGTACTCGAGTCTCAACAGTCGAGTTCAACTCAGTCTTCCCTCCATCGATCCCGATACGGAAGATATCATGCAAGACGCAATGCCCGACGACTGGCAATACCCTCACCTCCCTCCGAACTGGCCTGTCGATGATTTACTTCTTTTGAGGGAGAAAGCGGTTGAAGCTGGAATTGAATTGAGCGCAGAGGGATTGTATGGGGCTATCAAAGTACAGCAGGCCGCTAGTGAGGATAAACAGCTACTCAGTCAGCTACGGCAGGAGTGGAAGAAGAATCGGAAGAAAACGAAGAAGGGAGGGAAAGCGAGGAAATCAAAAAAGTGAACTGTTTAGTTGCGAAAGATCTTGTTTGTGCATTGTAGACAGCGAAGTAGTGAACTATCAAAACTAGGAAAGCCTAGGATGTGCGCAAGAGTCGGGAGCAAAGATGAGATCGTCAGAAGGCAGCGACAGGAGCTTGCCAAACGTGCCTGGTAGGAGCAGCGATTCCGACAAGCAGGCAGTGACCTATCTCAAGCGGCACTCTCAAGATGTGCATCAATGCAAAAGCGCGATAGAGCTCGGAAATAATCGATTGATCGATTTCAACCAGAGTCTGACTCTGGCTCGAGGCTTCCCCGTTCCCGTCGCGCCTGCATGTAACGCTCAAAAGCATCAGCCCAAGGAGGCCGCTCCTCCTCTTCCAACAGCCCCTCCTCCCTCATTATCTGTTTCACCGCGTCATTCCATCTCTCTACCACACCGCGGTACTCCATTTCGATTTCGTAAGAATCGATCGTTCTTCCGATCACGTTCACTCCTTGCTCCTGTCGAGCTATGAGTATGATCCCCATACAGTCATAGAAATCGAAATCGACAGGCCAGTCCGGAAGCTTCCAAGTGCGAGGATCGACGTCGTCGCCTCGTTCCGCTTGAATTTGATCCAGTACGAGGGTTCGAATGGCTCCAAATCTGTCGCGGTCACTGTTATTGAACAAATATACTAGCTCTCCTCCATCCACTGTCGTTGCCGGACCGAATGCGAGTTTGAGAAGCGGTAGTCGTTCGAGAATTTGGCAGAATAGTTGGTCGAGAGAGGAAGCTTCTCGTTCAAAGGTGAGATCTTCGATATTGATGTAACCTTCTGTGGCGTACCAGAGACCTTCAGTTTCGATGTGATGCTGCGAGTCGAGAACGAGTTTCTTGACGAGTTTCGGTTCCTCCACCTTGGCCAGGATTGCTGGAATGATGTTCGGGAACCATTCGTCTTCTTCGCAGTCCTCGATGAGTACGATACTAGTCGGAGAGCAGCGGGAGAAGAGGTCTTGCACCGCGAGTGGAGTCAAGTCTCCTCCGAGTTCGAGACTTGTCAGATTCGGAAAGCGAAGGACGGTCGAGGGAGAGGGAGAGGGGGAGTCGGAAACTTCGGGTAGCTCGAGTCGAACGAGACCAAGGTGTCTTAGATTGGAATAGATCGAAATGGTATCGAGGAAGGAAGGATCCAGCGACCAGTAGGAATCGGACGATGATTCGGTACGGATGTACTCGAGGTGGAGATGTTGGAGCAGGGGATTGACGTATCGAGCGTGACAGATGAAGAGGTCACAGGTGTGCTGGCAGGATCGGATGCATAGCTTGCGCAAGTTGACGAGGGAGCAGAAGAGGAAAGAGAGTTGATTCATTTTGCGAATTCCGGACGATCGGGATTGAAGGAAAGATGGGAGGTGAAGCTCGAGAGCATCGACGAGGTTCAAGTTGTCGGGGTTGGACCGTAACGAACGTATCAGGCTGGCGAATTGGGATGCAGAAGAGATTTTGACGGTTCTGAAGAGCGAGGAGCGATGGAAGGATAGGAACCGTCGCGATAGTGCGGGGAATGTCCCCGGGGGATCTTGGAGGCTCATTTGCTCGACTATAGCTTGTACTAGCTCGTTTGGGAGTTGAGATAAGTAGTCGACCTGTTTTGAAGGAGAGCGAGTCAGCTAAAACGTGGAGAAGCGATAGGACAATGAGAACGCGCCTTGGATCCATTCTCCATCAATACAGAAGTCCTCTGAGTTCTTCAACGCGATCGAAAGTGAGTGGGTTGAGACCAAAGTTGACAGAAATTCCGCTTCATCTCTTTGCTGCTCTCTCTTCACTACCACAACTCGAAAAGACTCTTTATCAGCTCGAAGTGAACAAGAGATCGACTATGAGTACTCCTGTATGTCTTTCACGGCTCTCCACGTTCTCTTGTCGTGCTGACATCTCTTTCCCCTCTTCTTAGCTTCAAAGTTCCCCTCGCATCGACTACCTCTCTCGCTTGCCGAACGAAATCCTTCACCAAATCTACGAGGAGAACTGTCGCGACTGGAACTGGTCGCTGCGTAAGCCTGAATGGAGTGACCCGAAAACCCTCATTGCGCCCCTTTCGAAACGGCTTCTCGACGTTCAACGGCGACAATTGTACAAGAGCGTCGTTCTGGAAGGCCCTCGTTCACTCAGTCGCTTAGCACGATTGATCAAAACGGTCGTGGGGCGACCTGCAGTCGGTGCCCTCATTCGGGACCTCAGGATTCACGTTTATTCAGAGGAGACGTGCGATCGGAGTGAGCGGATCATACGTGACGAACTCGCAGCAGGTGGCCTCAACCCCTTCTTCCACTCGCTGTCGACGCTCAAGAGTGTGAAGCTATGGGGCGGGACAGCCGCAGAGCTCGAAGGTCTACTCGAAGCCCTCAGCTCCGACAATCTTTCGCCAACCTGCACCTATCTCTCGATATTTCTCCCGTGGGACTGTTTCAATAGAGCTCACTTCCTCTCCCCACATCTTAATCGACTCCGGATGTCCGTCTACAGCGCGCCTCTCAACGATCGACAACTTCTCACTCCTCTTGCCCCAGGTCTTCCGATTCCCTCCTTCCCCTTGTCGAATCTCTCCCATCTAGTCATTTACGGTCCCGACTCGCATCTCTCCGACTGGAAGAACTTCCTCGCTCGGTGCACTCGCCTCACTACCATCGAAATCATGGGATCAGACGACCTACCGATCTATACTTCCATTCTCGAGTCAGTCCCAGTGCCAACTTCCGTCACCTCCCTCTCCCTCTGGATTCAAGGATTCCCCGACGAGACCGACCCTCGCACCCTCGGTGCTATTCACGTCTCTCTACTTCCCAATCTCCGACACCTCACCTTTGCTGGACAAGGCGATTACTCTCAGACGCTTGCCGATGCGCGCCAGAACTTGCAGCTCGAGACCCTCACTATCGACTTTCAGGACGGAGCGACCGTCGACTCTGCAGATCTTCTCGATTTCCTCTCATCCTTGCCTTCAGACCATTCACTCCGCCACCTCGACTTGGACGTTTGGACCGGCAAGAGAGGGAAACGAGCCGCCGAAGTGGATATGGAAACGGTGATGAGCGAGGCGCTTGCGAGAATAGCTGTCGATTGGGCTGAGCAATGCGCTTTGAGCGGGTGGATGCATCATGAGCTACCCGACTGTCTTTGCGAGGTCGAGTTCTCTCGCATCAGGGAGATCGCGTTCGAAAGGGGCATCGAGATAGGCGGTACGAACGTCGACGCTTTGGAATTGCAGGAGGAGTACAGACAGGAATCGACCGAATTCAGGAAGATGTGGAACGAATGGATGGCGGCAAACCCAGAATGAATAAGGAAACGGGAGACTACGAACGGCAAGAGTCAGATGGCAGGGAAGATCAGTGGGCGCTTGGGTATCAGGAAACTTTGGAACGAAGTCGATTTGTGCTCTACGTAGCAGAGCCAATTTTTTACTTTACGACGCTTTTTGTACTCTCTAGTTTGTCTGAAATCTGTTGCGAGGCAATGTGAAACGAAGAGTATGCATAGGAGAGTAATGAGACAAGTAGCAACAAAAAAGAAGAAGAGAGAAAGTCGAAGTGAGAGAGATGTAAAAAAAGATATCTAACGAGACAGGGTGAGAGTAAGGCCGAAAGAGGGCAGTAAAAGAGAGAAGAGAATCTATAGTGAGAACGTTTCACGTGACCAGCAACGAGGCGGAGAGGGTGATTGAGGTGATTGGAAGAAAGGGAAGACTGAGGGAAGGGAAGGGATCGAGAGAGGTTTTACGCTACATCTCTTCGATTCGGACTAGCTTCTAATTCCCCTACCACCCCGATCAAACATGTCACATCGCTGTACGTCACAACAAAGAATTTGATCAGTTCTTGTTCACGAGAGAAATGAGATCGAGTGAAAAACAGTGCAAACGTACTCTTTCTTCCCACCCGCGTAATACAGACCCTCCTCGACCGCTCTGTTCTGAAACGGACTAGCCACAGCTCTCGGATCATCATAAACTGATTTCGCCCTATAACACAAACTCTCCGAAACCAACTGTGGTGAAAACTTGTTGAGGGTGTAACGAGAGGGTGAAGAAGCGTTTGAAGGGTTTGTTGTAGGAGCTTGAGGAGTAGAATTGGTCGATACGAATCGAAGGATCTCTTCGAGTAAATCATCCGAGAAAACGTTATCGACTAATCCATCTGAAGCCAACAAAACTGTTGCAATTCGAATCCTTCCCATCAGTCTCGTTGGGTGGGAGAGATGACGATGGAGTGGAGAAAGAAACGCACCAATATCATTCTTTTGAACTTTGATCATGAACCTCTGAGCGTCCTTCGAAGGGGTATCTTTCGAGTTGGTCCCGGCTTGGAAAGGGAAATTGAAAGAATGTTGTTGTTCCTCCGATCTGAAAATGTAATCGTTATCCCTGATGACACAACAATAACAATCCCCGAGGTTTGCGAGATGGAGTTCGTCGTTTCGAAGGACTGCGAGTAATGCGGTAGAGGATCCGATTATACCCTATTCCCAGTGGAAAAGAGTCAGTGAGAGAAGGAGGGGAGAGGAGAGGAGAGTACATACTTCGTCCTTAGATTCGCGAAGACATTTCTCGAATGCTCGTTGCATCACTTCGACCGGATCGACTTGGTAATATTGTAAAAAGAGTTCATCGTCGATATTCTCGTATCTCGCCAATTCAGCGCTGCAATCTGTAAGCTCGCATCAATCTTACCACTTCAGTCTCTCTCTCCCGAATCCGAGTATAGGTAAGAGTGCGAGAGACTCACGATGCATGAATTTCCTTGCCCATCTCGCAGGATTCGCCCCTGCATGTCCTGACCAACCTCCGACCCCATCCGCAACTCCCAAACTATCACTCCTCAAGAAATACGCATCTTCTCCTACACTGACACTCAAAGCGTGTTCTCCATCCTCTTCCGAAGTTCCCTCTAGTAACTTTTCTTTCCCCTTTCTCGTATGTTTCTGAGTGTTCTTCGGGATCCCGTATGCTCCGTTTCGGAATACTAGGTTACCTCGGAAGGGAGTTGAGAGGGAGGAGGAACCGAAGAATGATGGAAGTGCGTGAGGGGGTAATCGGGAAGAAGAGTTTGAGGATGAAGGGGAGAGGAGAGATGCGCCGGGTGGGTTTGACGATTGACTGGAGGAGGAAGTGGAGGATGTTGAGAGAGGGTGAGAGGTGGGAGCGTGGGGAAGAGTCGGAGACAAGAGTAGGTCGGTTGAATGCGGGGAGTGGGAATCACTTGAAGGGGCAGTTGATAATGAAGAGTGATGTTTCCCGGGAGTGGGAGAGTGGGATGGAGAATGATTTGGGACACCAGATGCAGGGGAAGGGATTGAGGGAGAGTGGGAAGAGGAAGAGTGAGAGGGAGAGGGAGCATGTCGAGATTGAGTTGAACTGGTCGAGAAACGGTGTACGTTCGAAGGGGATCTATCATTCGTAGTTCTACTCGTCGTAGTAGTAAAGTTGAATGAAGGAGGAGGAGTGGAGTGAGTTGATCTGAGAGGATGATGGTGACAAGTTGAACTCGAAGTTGTTGATTGTGGTCTCCTCTGCCTGACTACTAAGCATGCACCTCTAGTAGGGTGTGATACATATCTCCTTATTGCCTCTGCAGAAGTGGTGGATGAGGAAGAATGAGTCGATTGAGCGGCGTGTCTTGAAAGTTGAGAGAAAGTGAGGGAAGAAGGTAACAAGTGTTTCGGTGATTTACTCATCTAGTGACACTTCTCTCTGTCGAAGTGTATGCTCTGGAGTGGAAAGGGGGAGACAGGGGAGCTAGACAGTGGGAGACAGAAGAGCGAGCTTGGCTTGAATGGGACTGATAGGGGTGGATTGGGCGAAGTGTATGGGCCGTAATCGATTGTTATTGGTATACTCGAGTGGTTGGTGGTTAATTAGAGTGAACGGGTGAGTTGTGAGAGATTTCGGAACTGTCCCGATTTGATCTCGAGAGGCACAACAACCTTTCGAGTTCCCTCTCTCCCACACCTCTCGCTTCGATTCACTCAATAGCTCACCAGATATAGATATCGCTTATTGGTCACCCCAAATTCGGAATAGGTCGGTTCAAGCAGTCGCTGCACTTTCCTCGTTCCCTCAACATCGAACTTTAGTTCCCCCTCGTCATCTGGCTTTCAACCTCTCGGAGCGACTCGACAAATGGCACCACCTTCCTCAAGAGGTTCATCCCGACCTCCCTCGATCCGAGAAACTACATCCCTACTCTCTGCTCCTCCACATTCTTCCTCTTCCTCTTCCACCTCGAAACCCAACCCTTCCAACTCAAACTCACTAGAACGACAACTATTCGATTCGGATCAAGAATCCAACATCTCGTTTGGTGCGAGTGGTGGGGGGAAGAAGAGTGTCAGTTTGCAGGAGGACAAGAATAAGAAAGGAAAGAAAGATTATGGTTCAATCTCCCCTGCGAGTAGGGAGGAACACGGTCAGCTTCGCCCCTTTCAACCAGATGCACCAATTGAATACTGACGAACAGTCGAGGTTGGCAGCTTTCGCGACTCTCCCAGCTCGATTGAGTAGAGCAGCTTCGTTGGATCGGAAACGTTCAATGCAAATCCTCAAACCTCCCACAACGTACGAGAAATACAGACAACGTGCACAGTACTATGTACCAGTCTTGAATTGGCTCCCAAAGTACTCGCTCAAGAAACTAGGAAACGATGGAGTTGCAGCACTTACCGTTCGTTCTCCCTCTCCCTCTTTCTCCTTCTCTCCTTTAGCTGACTCTGTTTGGGTGGGATCTGAGTAGTTGACATCAATGATCGTACCACAAGCCATGTCATACTCGACGAACCTAGTTCATTCGAACCCAATTCACGGTCTATTCGGAGTTTCGATCCCTTCGATCATCTATTCAATCTTTGGAACGTGTCGACAACTCTCAGTTGGTCCGGAAGCGGCACTGAGTTTGATCATGGGTGAAACGATCGCCAAATTCGTAGAGACGGAAGAACACGCTCATTATGGGAGTGGTAAGATGGGAATGGAAGAGAAAGCGAGGTTTACGGTCGTTATTACTAGTTTGATCGTATTTCAAGCGGGAGCTATCTCTTTCTTGTGAGTCGAAATTCACTCCCTGATCACTCACTCTTGTGCGCGCTTGACTGACGAGACAGAATCCGTGGATCTACAGACTGGGGTTCCTTCGACTGGGCTTTCTCGATGCCGTACTCTCCCGCGCTCTCCTCCGAGGATTCATAACCGCCGTCGGACTCGTCATCCTCCTCTCCCAACTAATCTCAATACTTGGACTCGACGCACTCCTCTCCCAAATCCACGGTTCCTCTTCGACCGTCCCCGAGAAACTCGTCTTCCTCTTCACCCACCTCGAGCACACTCACAAGTTGACTGTAATCGTCAGCTCGGTTGCGGCTGCTATACTTATCGGAATGAAAGTGATCAAGAGTCGATTGAGGGGGAGAGGAGGAAAAGTTGCGAAATGGATTAAATACGTACCGGAAGTTTTGATCGTTGTCATCGGAGCTACTTGTACGTTTTCCCTCTCTCGTTTCAGTCGTACGGGTCGGGCTGAGTGAAGAAGATTGAGTCGGACAGTCTTGAGTTATAAATTCACGTGGAGGAAAGATGGGCTAGAAACATTAGGAAAGATCTCTCCTAGTTCAGTGAGGATTAGTTGGCCATTCTCTGAACCCTCGGGAGGAGGAAGGAAAACTCATTATTTGGATTATGCTCATGGTTGTTTGGGAACTTCGAGCGTGATCGCAATCTTAGGGTTCCTCGTAAGTCGCTCGCAGGGTCCTCTTCATCCGAGCGGTTGACGACTGAGATGTTGAGAAATGCGCGCGAACTGCAGGATTCGATCGTTGCGGCGAAAGATATGGC
>Ga0308161_1006229_pt1 | contig 10180 bp, 8 predicted proteins | sample PhyFR2_FD_201034 | JGI IMG/M metagenome (GOLD analysis project Ga0308161, IMG submission 201034) | Phyllosphere microbial communities from UC Gill Tract Community Farm, Albany, California, United States - DLSLF.R2 | ecosystem: Host-associated > Plants > Phyllosphere > Unclassified | place: USA...
GAGTGGTCGACCCACGAATGGTCGGGCGACCCCTACGGCCGCGTGCTGCACTTCGGCATCCGCGAGCACGCCATGGGCGCGATCGTGAACGGCATCGTGCTGCACGGTCCGACGCGGGCCTTCGGCGGCACCTTCCTCATCTTCAGCGACTACATGCGTCCCCCGGTGCGCCTCGCCGCGCTGATGAACGTCCCGAGCATCTTCGTCTGGACGCACGACTCCGTCGCCCTGGGCGAGGACGGCCCGACCCACCAGCCGGTCGAGCAGATCGCGACGCTCCGCGCCATCCCGAACTTCACCCTGGTGCGCCCCGCCGACGCCAACGAGACCTCGGCCGCCTGGCTCGAGATCCTGCGCCGCCACGAGGGCCCGGCAGGCATCGCCCTGACCCGTCAGAACATCCCGGTGTTCGAGCGCGGCCAGAGCGACGCGTCCGGTGACGTGTTCGCCTCCACCGACGGTGTCGCCAAGGGCGCATATGTCCTCGCCGAAGCTCCGAACGGCACGCCTGATGTGATCATCATCGCGACCGGATCCGAGGTGCAGCTCGCCGTCGACGCCCGCGCGGCACTGGCCGACGAAGGCATCAACGTGCGCGTCGTCTCCGCTCCCTCGCTGGAGTGGTTCGACGAGCAGGACGAGGCGTACCGCGAGTCGGTCCTGCCGAAGGCCGTCACCGCCCGCGTCTCGGTCGAGGCGGGTTCCGTCCTCAGCTGGCGCGGCATCGTGGGCGACCGCGGCCGTTCGGTCGGCATCGACCACTTCGGCGCCTCCGCCGACTACAAGACCCTGTTCCAGAAGTTCGGCATCACCACCGAGGCCGTCATCGCGGCCGCACGCGAGACCATCAAGGAGAACGCATGAGCACCCCCACCGCAGACCTCGCCGCAGCCGGTGTCAGCATCTGGCTCGACGACCTGTCCCGCACCCGCATCTCCTCCGGCAACCTCGCCGAGCTGATCGAGACCCGCAACGTCGTCGGCGTCACCACCAACCCGACGATCTTCGCGAACGCGATCACCGACAAGAACAACACGTCGTACGACGCTCAGGTCACCGAGCTCGCCGCCTCCGGCGCGACCGCCGAAGAGGCCGTCTTCGCCGCGACCACGCAGGACGTCGCTGCGGCCCTGGATGTCTTCCGTCCCGTGTGGGAGAAGTCGGGTCACGTCGACGGCCGCGTGTCCATCGAGGTCTCCCCCGACCTCGCACACGACACCGAGGGCACCGTCGCTTCCGCCAAGGAGCTGTGGGCCAAGGTCGACCGCCCGAACCTGCTGGTCAAGATCCCCGCGACGAAGGCGGGCCTCCCGGCGATCACCGAGGCCATCGCATCCGGCATCAGCGTCAACGTCACGCTGATCTTCAGCCTCGAGCGCTACGCCGAGGTAATCGATGCGTACCTCACCGGTCTCGAGCGGGCGCACAGCGCCGACTTCGACCTGTCGAGCATCCACTCGGTCGCATCGTTCTTCGTGTCACGTGTCGACACCGAGACCGACAAGCGTCTGTCCGCGATCGGCACCGACGAGGCCGAGGCACTGAAGAGCAAGGCGGGGCTCGCCAACGCCCGTCTCGCCTACGAGCTCTTCGAGCAGAAGTTCGCGGAGAAGCGCGCTCAGGACCTCATCAAGCTCGGCGCCAACGCGCAGCGTCCGCTCTGGGCGTCGACCGGCGTCAAGGACCCGGCTCTGCCCGACACGCTCTACGTCACCGAGCTCGTCGCGAAGGACGTCGTCAACACGATGCCCGAGAAGACGCTCGAAGCGACCTTCGACCACGGCGTCGTCTCGGGAGACACCATCACCGGCGGCTACGAGGAGGCTCGCGAGGTCTTCGCCGGACTGGCCGCGCTGGGAATCGACTTCACCGACGTCACCCAGGTGCTGGAGGACGAGGGCGTCTCGAAGTTCATCGATTCGTGGCATGACCTGCTCACGCAGGTGGCCGAGGCCCTCGAGGCCCAGCGATGACCTTCGCGATCCACGCCTCCGGGGCGGCTCGGGTCGCGATCGATGAGACGGTTCCCGCGCTGGTCCACGACCTGATCGCGTCGCGCGTCACCGGCGCGGACTCGGCGCTGTGGGGTCCTGACGCAGAGTCCGAGGCATCGATCCGGCTCGGCTGGGTCGAGGCGGTGTCGGTGTCTCGCCCCCTGGTGGCCGAGATCGAGGCGCTGCGGGCAGATCTGCATGCCAAGGGCGTGACGCGGGTCGTACTCGCCGGGATGGGCGGCTCGTCGCTCGCCCCCGAAGTGATCGCTCAGACCGCCGGGGTACCGCTGACGATCCTCGATTCGACCGCGCCCGGGCAGGTTCTGGCGGCGCTCGACGAGGGCCTGGAGTCGACGGTCCTCGTCGTCTCCTCGAAGTCCGGTTCCACCGTCGAGACGGATTCGCAGCGCCGCACCTTCGAGGCGGCCTTCCGCGATGTCGGCATCGACCCCGTCGACCGGATCGTCGTCGTCACCGATCCGGGCTCGCCGCTCGACGGCTCGGCCAGGGACGCGGGGTACCGCGTCTTCGACGCCGATCCGAACGTCGGAGGACGCTACTCGGCGCTCACCGCCTTCGGGCTGGTCCCTGCCGGTCTCGCGGGAGCCGACATCGATGAGCTGCTGAACGAGGCCGAGGCCTCGTTGCTCGAGGTCGCGGTCGATTCGGCCGACAACCCGGCTCTCCGTCTCGCGGCGGCCATCGCCGCGACGACTCCCCGACGCGACAAGCTCGGCCTGATCACCGACGGCACGCACATCAAGGGCCTGCCGGACTGGATCGAACAGTTGATCGCCGAATCCACGGGCAAGGACGGCACCGGCATCCTGCCCGTGGTGCTGCTTCCTGTGTCGCCGGAGCTGGATGCGAAGCCGGCCGACCTGCAGGTCGTGCGCCTGGTCGACGACGCGAACGAGTTCCACCTCCGCGAGCGGCACGAGGGAGAGATCCTCGTCAGCGGCTCGCTGGGCGCTCAGATCATCGTGTGGGAGTACGCCACCGCGATCGCCGGCTACCTGCTCGGCATCAATCCGTTCGACCAGCCCGATGTCGAGTCGGCCAAGGTCGCGGCTCGCGGTCTGCTCGACGCGCGTCCCGCGCCGACCGAGCCCGCGTTCGTCGAGAACGGCGTCGAGGTCCGCGTCTCCGACCCCGCACTCGCTGTCTCAGGGACGGTCGAGGGCGTGCTCGACGCGCTCTGGGCGCGGCTCGCCGATGACGGTTATGTGTCGATCCAGGCCTACGTCAACCGACTCGACGTGCCGCAGCTGCAGGGGCTCCGCGAACTCGTCGCCGCCGATTCCGGTCGCCCGACCACGTTCGGCTGGGGTCCGCGGTTCCTGCACTCCACCGGTCAGTATCACAAGGGCGGTCCCGCACAGGGCGTGTACGTCCAGATCCTGGAGCGCACGGATGTCGATCTCGAGATCCCGGAGCGCCCGTACACGTTCGGTCAGCTCCTCGAGGCTCAGGCCGCCGGCGACGCCGGTGTCCTCGCCGAGCACGGCCGTCCGGTCGTCTCACTGACGATCACCGATCCGTCGGCCGACGTCCTCACCCTCTTCGAAGCAGCTCAGAAGTAACAGCCAGGAGAACCTCCCACCGATGTCTGTTCCCATCTCGCGCGGGCACAACCCGCTGCGTGACCCCGATGATCGCCGCCTCAACCGGATCGCGGGGCCCAGCGCCCTCGTGATCTTCGGAGTCACCGGAGACCTGTCACGCAAGAAGCTCATGCCCGCGGTCTACGACCTCGCCAACCGCGGACTCCTTCCGCCCGGATTCGCCCTCGTCGGGTTCGCCCGTCGCGACTGGGAGGACCAGGACTTCGCGCAGGTCGTCTACGACGCCGTCAAGGAGCACGCGCGCACCCCCTTCCGGGAAGAGACGTGGGCTCAGCTGCTCCAGGGCATCCGGTTCGTGTCGGGCGAGTTCGACAACCCCGATTCGTTCCGCAAGCTCCGCGAGACGGTCGATCAGCTCGATGTCGAACGCGGCACGATGGGCAACCACGCGTTCTACCTGTCGATCCCGCCGAAGTCGTTCGCCGTCGTCGCGCAGCAGCTCAAGGACTCGGGTCTCGTGGGTGCGAATGACGATGACGACGAGCGCTGGCGTCGCGTCGTCATCGAGAAGCCGTTCGGGCATGATCTCGAATCCGCGCGCGAGCTGAACGCCGCCCTCGAGGTCGCGTTCTCTCCGGATTCGATCTTCCGCATCGACCACTACCTCGGCAAGGAGACCGTCCAGAACATCCTGGCGCTCCGCTTCGCCAATGAGCTCTACGAGCCGATCTGGAACCGCAACTACGTCGACCACGTGCAGATCACGATGGCCGAGGACATCGGCGTCGGCGGACGCGCAGGGTATTACGACGGAGTCGGAGCCGCGCGCGACGTCATCCAGAACCACCTTCTGCAGCTTCTCGCGCTCACCGCCATGGAAGAGCCGATCAGCCTGTCCGCGGAGCACCTTCGCGCCGAGAAGGAGAAGGTCCTCGCAGCAGTGCATGTGCCGGACGACCTCTCGCTCGCGACCGCTCGCGGACAGTACGCCGGCGGATGGCAGGGTGGCGAGCAGGTCACCGGCTTCCTCGACGAAGACGGCATGAACCCGCAGTCGGCCACCGAGACCTACGCGGCCATCAAGCTCGAGATCGACACCCGTCGCTGGTCGGGCGTCCCGTTCTACCTGCGCACGGGCAAGCGTCTCGGCCGCCGAGTCACCGAGGTCGCCGTGGTGTTCAAGAAGGCGCCCGAGCACCTCTTCGGACGCTCGAACACGGCGGAGCTGGGGCAGAACGCCCTCGTCATCCGCGTGCAGCCCGACGAGGGCGTCACGATCCGTTTCGGCTCCAAGGTCCCCGGCAACGGCACCAATGTGCGCGACGTCACGATGGACTTCGGATACGGACACGCCTTCACCGAGGCGAGCCCCGAGGCGTACGAGCGTCTGATCCTCGACGTCCTTCTGGGTGACCCGCCCCTGTTCCCGCGACACGAGGAGGTCGAGCTCTCGTGGAAGATCCTCGACCCCGTGGAGGAGTTCTGGGCCGCCGAGGGCGGTCCGGTCGACCAGTACGCACCCGGCTCCTGGGGTCCGGCATCCGCCGATGACCTTCTGGCCCGCGACGGACGAGTGTGGAGACGCCCATGATCATCGATCTTCCCGACACGACCGTCAGCCAGGTCGCCAAGCAGCTCGTCAAGGTGCGCGAAGAGGGCGGCGCGGTCGCTCTCGGCCGCGTGCTCACGCTCATCATCTCGGCCCGAAACGGCGTGGCCGAGGCGGCCATCGACGCGGCGAACGATGCGTCGCGCGAGCACCCCATGCGCGTGATCGTCGTCACCACCGGTGACGGCGACGCACACCTCGACGCGCAGATCCGCGTCGGCGGCGACGCCGGCGCCAGCGAGGTCGTGGTGCTCCACGCCTACGGTGACGCGGCGAGCAACGAGGAGAGCCTGGTCACCGGGCTGCTGCTTCCCGACGCTCCCGTCGTCGCCTGGTGGCCGGAGGAAGCACCGGCCGCACCCTCGGAGTCCCCGCTGGGCAGGATCGCGCAGCGACGCATCACGGATGCCGCGACCGCCCCCGACGTCCGCGATCGGCTCGCGCTCCTCGGCGAGACGCACGCCCCCGGTGACACCGACCTCGCCTGGACGCGTCTGACGTACTGGCGTGAGCAGCTGGCCGCCGTGCTCGACCAGCCCCCGTATGAAGAGGTCACGGCTGTCGAGGTCCGAGGCGGTTCCGCCTCTCCGTCGACAGCTCTGCTCGCGGCGTGGCTGCAGATGGCGCTCGACGTCCCGGTCACCTGGTCGTACGAGGATCCGGAGCACTGGCAGGAGGGCATCAAGGGTGTGCGTCTGCACCGCGAGTCGGGCGACATCCTGCTCGAGCGCCCGACGCCGGGTGCTGCCGTCCTCACCCAGCCGGATCAGCCGGACCACGACCTGCATCTCCCCCGGCGCACCCTTCGCGAGTGTCTCGCCGAGGAGCTGCGCAGGCTCGACCCTGACGTCCTGTACGGTCGAGTGATCACCGAGGGCTGGGAGAAGCTGGGCCCGCCCAAGACAGGAGAATGATGTCGACGCAGACAACGTCCGCGGAGAAGCGCGTCGTGGTCGAGGCCACCCCTGAGGCTCTCGCCACGAGCGTGGCCGACAGATTCCTCACCCGGTTGCGCGCTCGCACGCGAAACGGTCGGATCGCCCACGTCGCCCTCACCGGCGGATCGATGGGCGGGGCCGTGCTGCGAGCGACCCTCCGAAACCCGAGGTCGGCGCAGATCGACTGGTCTCTCGTGCATTTCTGGTGGGGAGACGAGCGGTTCGTCGCGCGCGACGACGCCGATCGCAACGCCCTCCAGTCCCGGGAGGCGCTGCTCGATCACATCGCCGTTCCCGAGGAGAACGTGCACGAGGTGGCGGCTTCCGGAAAGGGCCTGACCCTCGACGAGGCGGCTGCAGCCTACGCCGCCGAGCTCGCGAGGTTCGGCACCTCCGAGCACCCCTGGCCGTCGTTCGCGGTCTGCTTCCTCGGGGTCGGTCCCGATGGTCACATCGCCTCGCTCTTCCCCGACCGCACCGAGGTCACGGTGACGGATGCTGCCGCACTCCCCGTTCGCGACTCCCCCAAGCCGCCGCCCGAGCGCGTGACGCTCACCCGCCCGGTGCTCAATGCGTCGAAGCGGGTGTGGCTGGTGCTCACGGGGGCCGACAAGGCGTCGGCACTGGGCCTCGCGCTCGCAGGTGCCAGCTACACGAACGTGCCCGCAGCGGGTGCGAAAGGACGCAAGCGCACGGTGTTCTTCGTCGACGAGGCCGCGGCCTCGGAGGTGTCGCCGGACCTCATCGATCCGGCGTACTGACGCGGTCGAACGCGACGGCGCTGACGCGCTCAGGCCTCGGGGTTCTCCTCGGGGCCTTTCCCGTCACTGCCCCGGGTGATGCCGAGGTCCTGACTGTCGCTCAGCACCTGCGGGTGGTAGCGGGCGAGTCCCACGACGCCCCACACGGCGATCGCCCCGGCGACGCCGAAGATCACCAGGACCCACGGCGGAGCGGCGGCAGCCTCCCCCAGCACGACCATTCCGATGAGCACCGCGATGAGCGGATCGACGACCGTCAGGCCGGCGATCACGAGGTCGGGAGGGCCGGAGCTGTAGGCGGTCTGCACGAAGTAGGCGCCCACGGCTGCCGCGGCGATCAGAGCGATCACGCAGATCACCGTGATCCACTCGAAGTTGCCGGCTTCGATCCGGTTGATCACGGCCTTCGCGAGGGTGGCGACGAAGCCGTAGAGGATGCCCGCGCCGATGACGTAGAAGAGCGCGCGCATGCGGCGACGGAGGACGAGCCAGCAGGCCCCGAGCACGATGATGACGACGAGCAGGATCGCCAGGATCGTGAAGAGCTCGGTGTCGGCGATCTCCTTCTCGGTCGCGAAGATGGCGGCGAAGAAGACGAAGAGGAAGATCCCGCCCACACAGCACACGATCGCGGTGATCGACTGCCTGGTGGGTGAGTGTCCGGAGATCCGCGCGTTCAGCAGCGTGGTGATCACGAGCGCGATGGCGCCGAGCGGCTGCACGACGATCAGCGGAGCCTGCGAGAGCGCGGCGAGCTGGCACACGATGGCCAGTGCGAGCATCACCGTGCCCGCCAACCACGACGGACGGGTGAGGAGCGCCTTGATCTGGCCGGCGCTCAGACCGCTGGTGCCGTTCGCCCCGCTCAGACGCTCGACCTTCTCGACTCCGCGGTGCTGGTACTGCGCGCCGAGCGACATGAAGACGGCGCCGGCCAGCGCCAGCGGGATGCCGAGGAGCAGCTTGGGGTTCTGAAAGACGCCAACCAGCTGCTCTGTGACGTCGTCCGCCCCAGTCATCCATACGGAGATGCTCACGCTAAGACCCTACCCGGGGATATGCGCCGAGTAGGGTTATGGCGTGGCTGTTCTTCCTATTCGCATCATGGGCGACCCCGTCCTGCACTCCCCCGCCTCCCCCGTCGACGAGATCACCGACGACATCCGCGTCCTCGTCGCCGACATGTTCGAGACCATGGACATCGCACCCGGCGTGGGCCTCGCCGCCCCGCAGGTCGGGGTGCCGCTGCGCCTCTACACGTACTCCTACGTCGACGACGATGATCAGCCCTGGCGCGGGGTCATCATCAACCCCGAGCTGTGGATGGTGCCGCTCGAGCCGGGCGAACCCGATGACGAGCTCGAGTCCGAGGGATGTCTCTCGTTCCCCGGCGAGCGATTCCCCCTGCGCCGCTCCGAGCGGGTGCGGGTGACGGGGCTCGACCTCGATGGCGCCCCGGTCGAGATCGTCGTCGACGGATGGCGCGCGCGCATCATGCAGCACGAGTTCGATCATCTCGACGGCATCCTCTACATCGACCGTCTGTCGGACGGCGACTGGAAGACCGTGCAGAAGATCGCCAAGAAGCGCGGATGGGGCAAGCCGGGCGCCAGCTGGATGCCGGGCGTCGAGGATCTCGAAGGCTGACCCACCTTTTCAGCCCAGTCACAGGCTTCTCCGAGTTGCATCACAGACTCGCGGACGGATAGCGTTCTGGAGGCGGCATATTGATATGCCCGCCCACGACGCTCTGGAGGGGACACCATGATGAAAATGCGCACTCGACGCGCGCTGGCACTGGCAGGTTCTGCGGTGGCATTGTCGGTCGCTCTGACCGGCTGCAGCGCACTCAACGGAATTCTCGGAGGAGGTGCCGGAGACGCGGATCGCGACGAGGATACCGGACAGGTCACCGAGAGCTCGAACATCGACATCTTCGCGCTCAAGCTCGGCGACTGCAAGATGGCCAGCGCCTCCGGTCTGATCGAGGATGCCGATGTCGTCCCGTGCGACCAGCCGCACGATGAAGAGGTCTACTACGAGATCACGATGAAGGACGGCGAGTTCTCCGAGGAGAGCATCGACGCCGCCTCCCAGGAGTGCATCGGCGACGCGTACACGAGCTTCGTCGGCATCGCGTTCAACGACTCCACGCTCGAGGTGTACCCGATCACCCCCACGCAGCAGACCTGGGACGAGCTGAACGACCGCGTCGTGCAGTGCGTCATCTCCGACCCGGCAGGCCAGACCACCGGCTCCCTCAAGGGCGCCGCGCGCTGATCCCCGCTCGACGAAAGAAGGCCCCGTCACCGACGGGGCCTTCTTTCGTCGTCCGCCCTGTTCCGCCGTGACGGCAGCACCCCGGTGGAAAGGGAAAAGCCCCTCCGAAGAGGGGCTTCTCATTGGCTCCCCGGCTTGGACTCGAACCAAGAACCTGCCGGTTAACAGCCGGCTGCTCTGCCAATTGAGCTACCGAGGAATGTGCTCCGCTGCGCGGGCAACTCGTCAATCCTAGCAAACTCCGAAGCATGCTCGTGACACGGGCCGCACATCGGGCGTGTCGCTCACGACCCCGCTCAGAGCCCCGAATCCGCCTCGGCGTTCGGCGCCCAGAGCAGGTCCTTGCCCACGCCGCGCGCCACCACATGCCCGCCGCGGAGCATGAGGGTCTCGGCGTTCAGCTCGCGGATGAAGTCGGCGTCGTTGGTGACGAGCAGAGCCCCCATCCCCAGTTCCTTGCGGCGTCGTGTGATCGCGTCGAACACGACCGGCCTGACCTCGAGGTCGAGGTTGGCGAGGATCTCGTCGGCGATCAGCACCCGCGGCTCGAGCACGAACGACCGGGCGATCGCGACCCGCTGGCGCATCCCGGCGCTGAGCTCATACGGGAACTTCGATGCCGTGCCGAGCGGGAGATGCAGCTCGTCGAGCAGCGTCGCGACCCGGATCGACAGCGCCTTCGCGTTCACGCGCTTCTCGCGCATCAGGATGGGCTCCGCGATCACCTCGTTGACCGTGAGCTGGGGCGGAAGGTCGGCACCGGCCCCCTGGGGCACGAAGCCCGTGCGATAGGTGAGCACCCGATGTTTGCGCCCCGGACGGCGGATGTCGACGCCGCAGACCTGCGCGCTCCCTCCGACGACCCGGACGGAGGCATCGGTCGAGCCTGCCAGTGCGGCGACGAGCGTGGACTTGCCCGACCCGGTCGGCCCCGCGACGCAGATGAGCTCACCGGGCGCGAGCGAGAAGCTGACTCCGTCTATCGCGCGGGTGGGACCGCTGTGGCCCACGCGGTCGATCACGAGGTCTGAGC
>Ga0308161_1006230_pt1 | contig 10179 bp, 8 predicted proteins | sample PhyFR2_FD_201034 | JGI IMG/M metagenome (GOLD analysis project Ga0308161, IMG submission 201034) | Phyllosphere microbial communities from UC Gill Tract Community Farm, Albany, California, United States - DLSLF.R2 | ecosystem: Host-associated > Plants > Phyllosphere > Unclassified | place: USA...
TGTATAGATTAGTCATGCTATTTTATAGATAAAGGAGGGGGAAGTATGGCTAACATTCGTGAGACGGACTTACCCGGTATTGGCAGGAAATTTTCAGTAGAAACCGATGAGAGTGAGAAAATATCGATCATTGTGCATGAAGATGGGAAGCGCGAGATTTTTCACAATCCACCGGACAGCCCGGAAGACTATGAGTTGGTGGTTACACTTGGAGATGTAGAAGCTCGCCAGATTGCAAGCATTATTGGTGGGATGAGCTATCGACCTAGTGGACTAGAACAAGCAGAATTATCATTGTCTCAATTAAGTATCGAATGGTACAAATTGAAAAGAAATATGGATTGCTTGGGTAAAACGATAGGCGATCTGGCTGTTCGTGAAAGTACAGGTACTGTGATCATAGCAAGTATCGAATCAAGTCGTAAGCAGAAGATCAGTCCAGGACCCGAATATGTACTACAAGAAGGATATACTCTTGTCGTTGCTGGTGAGCGTAGCGGTATTCAGATTCTTAAGCAATTGCTTGAGAGGGGGTCTGGATAATATGGACTATATTGTTTTTGAGATTGGGATTGCTGTTCTGTTAGTCGCTCTAGCAGGATTACTAGCATCCAAACTGAAGTTCTCGGTAGTTCCGTTTTATATTTTAGCGGGAATGGCTGTAGGACCTCATGCACCAGTATTCGGCATTTTGGATTTTCGATTTATTCAAAGTGCTGAATTGATTGAATTTATGGGAAAGATCGGCGTCATTTTCTTACTGTTCTATCTGGGACTCGAATTCTCGGTAGGTCGGTTGGTCAAAGCCGGTAAATCGATAGCGATTGGCGGAACGATCTATATTGGAATTAACTTTACACTAGGATTGCTGTTCGGTTTTGTTACCGGATTTGGCATCAAAGAAACATTGGTGATTGCAGGGATTACAACAATCTCTTCCAGCGCCATTGTAGCTAAAGTGTTAGTTGATCTGAAGCGTACTGCTAATCCAGAGACAGAAATGATCCTCGGGATTATTATGTTTGAAGATGTATTTTTAGCCGTGTATCTGTCGGTGCTCTCCGGTCTATTGTTAAGTGGAGCAACTTCAATTGGTGGTATTCTCCTTTCTGCTGCTCTGGCACTTGGATATATGTTATTGATCCTGGTTGTTGGACGAAAAGCTGTACCGCTATTAAATAAAGTACTCAATATTCCTTCAAATGAAATTTTTATGTGTACTGTATTTGCTGCTTTATTTTTAATTGCTGGATTTTCCGAAACGATTCATGTCGCAGAAGCAATCGGCGCTTTATTAGTAGGTCTTGTTCTTGCTGAAACTTCGCATATGCATCGGATCGAAAAAATTATTTTACCTTTCCGCGATTTCTTTGGCGCACTGTTCTTCTTTAGCTTTGGACTGACGATTGATCCATTGTCCTTAGGTGGAAATGCAGTATGGTTGGCGATAGGTGCTGTGATATTAACGATGATTGGTAACTACTCAGCAGGGATGTTAGCAGGAAAAACGGCTAATTTATCACCTAAATCTTCATCGAATGTAGGACTAACGATTATGTCTCGTGGTGAGTTTTCAATTATTGTAGCCAATCTAGGCGCAGCAGGTGGACTTGCTGCTATCTTACAACCTTTTGCTGCTATCTATGTTTTGATCTTGGCGATTTTAGGCCCATTGATGACGAAAGAATCCAAATGGATTCATAACGGAATCGCACGTATTTTCAGACTCAAAAAATAAGCAAATTATTTTCCTATAACACGTCGAGCGAACAGATGTGAGCGTTACTCAGATACCATATATTCAGTATGGTAAATGACTCGTATTATAAGAAAATGACTTGCTTGGGATGGTCATAACGACCGTATATCTCGAAAAGAAAATACAAAGCAGGCTATATCTACAAAGAAAAAAGTAATACTATTCAATAAAAAAGACTACCCTTGTACAAGTATTCTGTACGTTAAAGGTAGTCTTTTTATTGAATATAAATTAATGAAGATGAGATCAATAGATCAATCTGGATTTTTGGCAGGCATAGATGGATCATCTTTATCATTGGATAATCCTGTCACATGTAGTATACGAAAAAATAGACTGAGTAGAATACCGACAATCGTCGCAAGCGCCATTCCTTTTAACTCCACAGAACCGAATTTTAAAGTCGCTCCGCTTAGACCTGTGATCAGTACCATTGTGGTAAGTAGCATATTCTGTGCTTTAGAGTAATCGACTTTTTGTTCGACCAGAATCCGAAGACCTGACGCGGCAATTACTCCGAATAAAAGAAGAGATACACCGCCCATAACAGGTTGAGGAATCGCAGAGATCGCTCCTGTAAATGTACCTGAGAACGAGAGGACGATCGCAAATAAAGCAGCTCCTGCAATCACATAGATAGAATACACTTTCGTTAATGCCATTACACCGATATTTTCACCGTATGTTGTATTGGGTGTGGAACCGACAAAGCCAGACAATATCGTTGAAATACCGTTTCCTAATAGAGAGCGATGAAGCCCAGGATCTTTGGATAAGTTTTTGCCTACAATATTACTTGTTACAAGCAAGTGACCTACATGTTCAACAATAACGACCAAAGCGACAGGAATAATCGTCAAAATGACAGACCAGTTAAAAGAAGGCGTAACGACCTGTGGCAGTTGAATAAAGCTTGCTTCCTGAATTTTGGTTGTATCGACTAGACCCATTGGAAAAGCAAGTCCATAGCCGACTGCAATACCAATCAGAATATGTATGATTTTGGGGAATCCACGAAAAGTCACAGCACCGAGTAGCGTGACACCAAGCGTGATTAACGATAGCGTAATGACTTTCATATCAGGAGCCCATGTACTTGCATCTGCACCTGAAGGAGCGATAAATCCAGCCATCTGTGCAGCGACAGGAATCAGTTCAAGTCCGATCAGAGCGACAATAGCACCCATCGCTGCTGGAGGGAAGACGATATCTAACCAACCTGTACCTGCATATTTTACAACAAGAGCCACAAGAGCAAAGATAACACCTGTTACAATAAAAGCACCTAACGCAAGTGAGTAACCATTCTCATCAAAACCGTATTTGGTTAACACAAGCGTTACCGGTGCGATAAATGCAAAGCTAGAACCAAGGTACGCAGGAATTTTGCCCCGACAAATCCAGATATAAAGCAGGGTACCTATACCATTCATCAACAAAATCATACCTGGATCGACATGGAACAGATTAGGAACAAGTACTGTACTTCCGAACATAGCAAAAAGATGCTGTAAGCTTAACAGCAATCCTTGAAATAAAGGCAGTTTCTCATTCACTTGAATTTCACGCTGCACGTTATTCACTCCTTCTGATCAAATAGTATTCTCTACATTAACAACAATTGTCTTCTGCAACGATCAAACGCATATCTTTAATAGCTTAATGAGTTTGCATGTTTTTTTCAATAACGTTTTTCAGAAAAGCATGATAATCTTCATAAACCATTCATCCAGAATGGTTGACGCGGATACGTGCAAGAGGCATAATTATAGGAAATCCCCTTTTCGGAACCTGATGCCACACAGATATGGGCAGGTTCCATTTTGATATGTATTTTTGGTAAATACTGAAAACTTAAAAAAAGATGTGAAAACAGGTGATATTCTTTCGTTTCTCAAAAAGGATTCACAATGTTTATTTATAAATAGAAAGGATACGACAACGATTCTATGGGCATAGAGCGATTACTTGAAAAGGCGTCCGCCTACATTAAAGAAAAGGATCTTCACCGCATACGGGAAGCCTATGAGTTTGCTGATCAAGCCCATCACGGCCAGGTGCGGAAGTCAGGAGAACCTTATATTTTGCATCCTTTGGCGGTTGCAGATATTGTTGTTGGTATGGAAATGGATACCATTTCCATTATTGCTGCACTTCTGCATGATGTTGTTGAAGATACCACCGTATCCCTTGATGAAATTCGTACCCGGTTTGGCGATAATTGTGCCATGCTGGTTGATGGTCTAACCAAGTTAGAACGAATTAAATTCCGTTCCAAAGAAGAACAGCAAAATGAGAATTACCGTAAAATGTTTATTGCAATGGCGCAAGATATCCGCGTGATTGTAATTAAGCTAGCTGACCGTCTGCATAATATGCGGACACTGAAATACCAGTCAGAAGAAAGTCAGCGTCGTATCGCTTATGAAACGTTAGAAATTTTCTGTCCTGTTGCTCATCGTCTGGGTATATCGGCGATTAAATGGGAAATGGAAGATATTGCTCTTCGTTATTTGAATCCGCAACAATACTACCGTATTGCGAATCTGATGCACAAAAAGCGTGCTGAACGTGAACAATATATTGATAATGTGATTGGACGTATCAATGAAAAGTTATCTGAAATGGGCGTAGAAGCTGATCTTTCAGGTAGACCCAAACATATTTATAGCGTGTATCAAAAAATGACGATTAAAAATAAGCAATTTAATGAAATTTACGATCTATTGGCGATCCGTATTATTGTGGATAATATCAAAGATTGTTATGCCACTTTGGGTATTATTCATACATTATGGAAACCGATGCCTGGTCGATTCAAAGATTATATTGCAATGCCTAAAACAAATATGTATCAGTCTTTGCATACAACAGTAGTAGGTCCAAATGGCGAACCGACAGAAGTACAGATTCGTACATGGGATATGCATCGTACCGCTGAATTTGGTATCGCGGCTCACTGGGCGTATAAAGAAGGCACAACGGGAACGATCGAAAATAAAGTTCCTTTTTTCAAAGAGATTCTGGAATTGCAGCATGAAGCTAAAGATGCTTCTGAATTTGTAGAATCGCTTAAAATGGACTTCTTCTCTGATTTGGTATTTGTTTTCACACCTAAAGGAGAGGTTATTGAATTGCCGATCGGCTCTGTACCGCTCGATTTTGCTTATCGTATTCATACAGAAGTGGGTAACCGAACGATTGGTGCCAAAGTAAATGGTCGTATTGTACCGCTCGATCATCGCTTAAAAACAGGCGATATTATCGAAATTTTGACGTCCAAACATTCTTACGGACCCAGTCAAGACTGGCTTAAAATTGCTCAATCTTCTCATGCACGTAGCAAAATTAAGCAGTGGTTCAAAAAAGAAAAACGTGAAGAAAACGTAGAAAAAGGTCGCGAAGCGTTAGAACGTGAGATCAAACGCCTTAATCTTGAACCTTCAGTCTGGTTAACCGATGACAAATTAGTCGAAGTCGGTAAAAAGTTTGCTTTTCACGACAGCGAAGATATGTTATCTGCTATTGGATTCGGAGGCATTACTGCCGCTCAAGTCTGTACACGTCTAACTGAGAAATTGCGTAAAGAGCAAGAAGAATCAGCAATTATCGAACTTAGCGAACAGGTGAAAGAGGTCAAAACTGCACCAGAAGAAAAACGCCCACGTCCAACCAATGGCGTAAGCGTAAAAGGAATCGATAATCTATTAGTACGTTTTGCTCGTTGTTGTAATCCTGTACCTGGTGACGATATTGTTGGTTATGTTACACGGGGACGCGGAGTATCCATTCATCGTAGCGATTGTACCAATGTGCCTGATGTCAGTGATAATAGTGAAGCCGCTCGTATTATTGAAGTGGGCTGGGAAAATGCTGTGGAATCCAACTATAGCGTTGATATTGAAATTACAGGGCATGATCGTCGTGGACTGCTTAATGAAGTGTTACAGACGGTCGCAGAAAGCAAAACGAATATTTCTGCGGTATCTGGACGTTCCGATAAAAACAAAATGGCTATGATTCATATGACGATTTTGATTCGGAATACAGACCATTTGCAATCGGTTGTCGATAAGATCAAACGTATTCAAGATGTATATACGGTTCACCGGATTATGCAATAATATAAATCAATCGCAATACCAATTGAAAAGAAGCTAATCTCCTTCACCGGAATCGTTAGCTTCTTTTCTAATAAATTTGAATTATAAATAGGAATTTATTATTATTTATTAAGGTGAAATTTGATTAAAGAAGAAATAAAAGTTATGATAAAATTTATATATTATTTGTATTTAAAAAGAAAATAAAATTTTTAAGTGATGTTATTTGAAACGTAGGAGGGATTTAATATTGAAAGTTTTAATGTTTTCTAATAGTAGCAATAGAGAATGTGGAGTATTGGCAAACCTATTTCAGTTGTCCGAAGTAAACCTTGTACAAGTAAAGGAAAGAAAAAAATTAAAAGAATTAATATTAGAAAAATATCAAAAATATATAGGCATCATATTAGATATAAATATTAAATCGAGCGAAGATTTATTTTTTTGGAAAGAATTACAGGGAATATCACCACTTCCAATATTTATTTTTGATTTGAGCAAAACAGACTTTTGTAAAAATGAGTTACAAAAAAATGCTCTTATTCAATTGTCGAAGCCAGTTATAGATATATTTAGTTATTTTTCAAATGAGAAAGAACAAAAGTACTCAGATTACATAGAAATAACACCATTTTTAACATTTGACTTAGAAAAACATTGTATTAAAAAATATGATGAAATCATTCAGCTTTCGTGTATAGAATTTAAATTATTATATTTATTAGTTAAAAGCACGGAAATAGAAAGTTCACAAACATTAATGGATAAATTAGAATTATCAAGTTTAGCTACTTTATATGTTCATATTCAAAATGTTAGAATCAAAATAGAAGAAAATCCTAAAAAACCTCTAATTTTAGTAAATTGTCGTGGAAAAGGATATAAAATAAACTGGATTTAATTATATCAATTTTATTATTATTTATTCTTGTTTGAAAAATCAACTATGCTATTTTGCAAACTAAAACTCTCTTTTTTGAAACTATATGTCTATAAAACATATAGTTTTAAGGAAGAGAGTTTTTTATTATTAAATATAAGAAAATTAAATAAAGAAAAATTTAGATGAAACTAAAGATTATTAGGAAGTTAGATAAGTCTTCAGATGATATTGTATAAATGTAGCATATCTAAACTAACAGGGTGTGAAAAAATGCTTGGAATTTTATTTATTAAGTTATTAATAGCTACCATCTTTTTTAGTTCAGGAATTTCTAAAATTATTAATTATAATAATTTTAAAAACTCTGTAAAACAATTTAGTAATATCAATAATATACTTTTGTTGAGCATTTCTTCTGGTAGCGTAATATTTTTAGAAATTACATCTGCTATTTATTTACTTTTCTCAGATTCTAAATTTGTATGTATTTTTTTGATTTTAATGTTAGTGGTTTTTAGCCTTATAGTAATTTACAAACTCAGGACTAAGCAGAAAATTTATTGTAACTGTGGAGGATTTTTAGGAAATTACATAATAAGTAAAGAAATACCGATACGAAATTTTATATTAGTATTAGGATTATTATATGTATTATTTTTTCCTATATATATATATAAATTTAATATTTTAGAAATAATATTGTTAGAAATAGTAGTCTTATTTATTTTATGCATTTATTCATTTATAAAAAAGGCTAATCTAATAATAAATTAAGGTGAATAAATTTCAAAAAGGAGTAATTGTATGGAAAATTTAAACATTATATTGTTATTAATTTTAGTGTGTTTTAGTTTAGTATTAGGTTCTTATTTTTTACAAATATTAAAACAAAATAATTTGATTTTAGAAAAGTTAAATCATTTTGAGAAAGGCAGATTGGATTCGAGAGAGGGTAAAAATTTATTTCCAGTAGAATACGGTTTGACTAAAGGAGAAGAAATCCCAAATATTTCAGTAATGAATTTTGAATCAAAAAAAGTACAAACCCCTGTATTTAGCGAGGAAAAAGAGAATCTAATTTTAATTACAGGCATAGGATGCCAACCTTGTGAAGAAGTTTTATTTAGAATGGCATCTTATGATCCTGAGACTATAGAACAAAATATTACATTATTATCGTTTGATCCTATTCAAGGAATTACTGAAAGTAGTAGAGAAAAGCATTTAAAATTAGTTGAAAATGTAAATAAAAATCAAAAATTAATTATTAATGAGCAAGGACTAGATGATTTAAAAGTAAATACATTTCCTACATTGATTCGTGTAGATAAAAACAAAAAAGTAGTTGGAACCTATTCTGGACATTATGAATCTATGATAAATCATTTAAACTTTAAATAATTATTAATTAAAGGAGGTGAAATAATAATGAATTGTCCTAACAATTGTTGTGTACGTAAATGTACTTTCAAGGTTACTTGTCTAGGATATCTTTCTTGGACAGATTGTTCTACTTGTCCTAAAGGATGTTCTTACTACGTTGCTCCTGAAAAATGTGGTTGTTAATTTGAAATTCTTAATTTATGGAAAAGAACTCAATATTATATTGAGTTCTTTTTATTATAAAATATTTTATTTAGAAGTGGAGCGTTTTTATTGAACATTAAAAATAAAATATCATTAATAAAAAAAATGATTGTAATATATAAAAATGTTTCATTAATTGGACTATTCGGAATAATAATAATTTCTTCTCTTATTCCTGTTATTCAAAATTTACTGCTTATATATACACAAAAAATAGGTGATGCTTTAGGAGCAAAATCTAACGATGAAGTTATAATATTTCTTTTCATACAAAGCATTATATATTTATTAGTTCAAATCTTGATTTTATGGAATAAAATGATAGAAAATAGATTGAATCCTCAATATGATTTTTATCTTAACAATTCTATACAAAAAAAATTATCTAAAGTAAGGATGTATTTATTAGATGATTTTGAAACATATAATAAGATTATAATGATTCAACAGATTATTCCACAAATAGGTGTTTCTTTTTTAATGAGTTTATTGACTATAATTCAAACAATCATTGCTTTAGTAGGTATGAGTTACATATTAAGCGATCTTCATTGGGCAATCATTGGAACTTTAATTTTATTTAGTATTATAAATATAATAGTATCACATATTTTTAATAGAAATCAGTTAAAAATTTATAATGATACTAGTGAATTAACTAGAAAAAGAGACTACTTTACTCAAATATTTTCTAGTAGAGAGCTTATGGCTGAATCTAGAGTTTTTCAATTACATGAATTTTTTATAGGAAAATGGAAAGAGTTATATTGGAGAGTAGAAACTCCTAATATTATTATTAATAATAAAAGAAGTTTACTAGCTTTTGCTATACAAATCTCAGTCAATTTTGTTCAATTGATTGCATTAATTCTTTTAGTTAGAACCTCTGAACCTATCCTATCAATTGGTGCTTATATGGTTTTAACTCAAGCAATGCTTCAACTCCAAGGTCGTGCTAATGAATTTGTAGCTTCTATATCTCATATAAATCAAATTTTTATGTTTTTACCTATATATTTTGAAGTTTTAGAACTTGAAGAAGAAGATAACAAAAAAGTTGAGTTTACAGATTTGAAAAAATGCATAAGTGTAAAGAACTTATCTTTTAGTTATAAAAATTCTGATGTTTTATCTTTAAAAAATTTGAATTTTACGATAAATAAAGGAGAAAGTGTAGCAATAGTCGGTTATAATGGATCTGGAAAAACTACTTTAGTAAAGTGTTTGCTAGGACTATATAATGAATTTGATGGAGGAACTATAGATTATGATAATATTTCTATAAATGAATATAATAAAGATTCCATTAGAAAGAATACAGCTGTTTTATTTCAAAATTATGGGAAATATCCTTTATCTATTAAAGAAAATATTCTGCTCGGAAATTTGATTAAAATTGAAGATACACTTTTATACGATAAAGCATTAAAATTAAGTGGGGCTTGGCAATTTATAAATAAGTTAAATTATAAACATGATACTATGTTACATCCTGAATTTGAGAAAGGAATAGATTTATCAGGAGGACAATGGCAAAAAACTGCACTTGCAAGAATGTATTTTAGGAATGCAAGTATTTTATTTCTTGATGAACCTACTGCTGCTATAGATCCTATTTCTGAAAATAATATTTATAAACAGTTTTTTGAAATAGCAAGCGGAAAAACTTCTATAATACTTACACATAGATTAGGAATGTGTAAATGGGTAGATAAGATTATTGTTATGGAAGAAGGGAGTATAAAAGAAATAGGAAATCACGAACAACTATTGAATAATAATTCTTTATATAAGGAAATGTACTCTTCTCAAGCTGAGTGGTATACAAAAACTAAAAATCATATTAT
>Ga0308161_1006233_pt1 | contig 10171 bp, 7 predicted proteins | sample PhyFR2_FD_201034 | JGI IMG/M metagenome (GOLD analysis project Ga0308161, IMG submission 201034) | Phyllosphere microbial communities from UC Gill Tract Community Farm, Albany, California, United States - DLSLF.R2 | ecosystem: Host-associated > Plants > Phyllosphere > Unclassified | place: USA...
ACGTGATTTCCCTGCACCTCCCTGCCCAGTTCTACGCCGTTAGGCAGGCGGCCGTGCAGAAGATCGGTAAATTTTTCGAGGTCCACCGGCCCTTCAAGACCCAGCTGCTTCGCGCCCTCGCCCAGCCACTGGCTGTCGAGGTCACCGAGAAAATAGTAGTTATCCTTGCTGCTGTAGTAGTCGGCCGCACCGGCAGCCGACGCCACGGGCGCCACGGTCATCATCGTTCAAAATCTCCGGGTTCATGTTGGTTATGCTGCATGGCGCTGTAAGCCTCCCAGTCGTCTGCAGGGTCGTGGTGGTGAAGAATGTTTTTTTCATCGTCGGCCATCGACCGGTTGGCCCGTGAGGCCTCCGGTGTGCCATCGGTTTTCTCACCGGGCTGCCCGTTTTTCTCCACGCCCGCCGTGCGCAGGTTGAGCGTGCCGTCAGCATCAACTTCTGCCTCCATGACCAGCTCAGGGGCTTCACCGCCGCCCTGAGTGGCCGCCTCATCACCGTCCTGCGTATCCGCATCGGTTTTCTTACGACGGTGGAGGTTGAGGTAGTCGATGGCGCTGAGAGGTGCCGCCGTTGCAGGGGCTTTCCGGGTTCCTGGAGCGGCTGTCACCGCAGGGACAACCGGCGCTGCAGGAAGCGGTGGCGTCACGGGCTTTGCCGCAACGCTGACCGGCGGCGCTGCCGGTTTTGTTTCCACCGCCGGCTTAAAGTCGGTGTTCTTCTCAGAGAGCACTTCGGTCTTCGCCCGGGGAACCAGCGTCAGCACCGGTGCCGGCGCAGAAGCAGGGGGTGCCGGCACAGCAGGTGTGTTGTCTGCTGCAGACCGGGGCTGGACAACTTCAGCGGGCTGCTCCCGGACGTCCTTTCCTGGGCCGGGTTGCGCCACCGGTTTTTCAGGGGCAGGTACAGGGACTTCAGGTGATGTCCCCGGGATATCTGCCGTTTTCGCGCCCTTCGGCTGTTCCAGGATTTCATTGCCCGTCAGGAACGAGATACCGGCGGCGCGCGCACCCCGTTCGTTCTGCGTGATCATCTGTTCCAGGTCGGGGCTTAACGTGTCGCGGATGTTGCGCTCTATCAGCGCGGGATGATATTTACGCTGCCTGCGGTACTTCAGCTTCAGCTTCACCACGGGGAACTCACCCGGAAGGCGAACATAGAAATTCAGGTTGGGTAACCGCATCACCTGCTCGTAATCAACCACCGATTCCCGCACCTTGTCCTTGCTGATCGAGACCCCGTCACGCACCTGGTCAAGGCCGTAGCTGTTCTGCTCACGCGCCTCACGACGCCGCTGGGGCCCCAGGTCTTCCTCCACGATTTTTGCGACTTCCGAACTTGGATTGCGTCCGTAGGCCCGGGTGTTCAGCAGGTCGAAAATGGTTTTCGCCATCTGCTGGCCATAGATGGTGATCAGCTGAGGAATATTCTGAATGCCGATGACAAAGCAGCCGCCGAACTTGCGAGCCTCGGCCAGCGTGCCGGCCAGGCCGGGAATTTTCTGCAGCGCCGGCAGTTCGTCCAGGATGAACCACACCCGACGGTCAGCGTTTTCCCCCATGCTCTGCAGGTAGAGCGTGGCCAGCGACAGCCACATTGAGATAAGCGGACGCACCGCCGTCCGGTGACGCGCCGACGTGGAGATGAACATCCAGCTGCTGTCATACTTCGCATCGGTCATCCACTCCCGGATGCTGAACTCCGGCCGCCCGTCCCGGTCAAGTCCCTGCAGGTAGCGCAGCGACTTGGCGTAGTTGGTGACGACGGAGCGTATAGAGATGGCGGTTTTCTCGATCTTTTCTTCGACAAGGTTGGCCGACGGCAGGTTTTTAAGGTATTCCCGCAGATCCTTCAGCCCCATCGACATCAGCGTGGTGAGGAATTTTTCTATACTGCGGTCCGGGTCAGAGGCCATGCGCATGGCGGTGTCAGCCGTGATGGTGCGTGCCGACGACACCCAGAACGGATCAGATTCCCCTTCCTCCGGCATCAGCCCCTCTGTCAGGTTGTCGTAATCCACCGTGCTGGTGCATTCGCGCCACAGCACCCAGTTCGGGCAGCGTTCATCGTGCGGATTCATCACCACGTCGCGCCGCTCGTCATAGTGGGTTTCGGTGAAGGTGCCGCCGGAGTCCCAGATGATGGCGCGGTCACCGCGCTTACGGATGTAGTCCAGCAGCCAGCGTATCAGCGTGGACTTGCCCACGCCGATGGTCCCGTGGATGAGAAAGTTCATCACCTCGGCGTGCTTCACCATGTGCAGGCCGCCTATCTGGAGGTCGGATTTTTCCCCCACTTTCTTCAGCATGCGGTTCACGCTGGGGACGTCTTCCGTCAGGGTCATTCCGGAGATGTACTCGTCCTCGCTCTCCTTCCTGCCGATGCGCCCGACGTACCAGGCAATAAGGCAGAACAGGACGCTGCAGAAAACGGCATTGCCGGCAGCGTACAGTTTCAGATTCATCCACAGGTTCGCCCCCATTTCCTGCATCCACGGGTCCGCAATGACCTGGGCCAGCGTCAGCTTTGTCGTGCAGAGCTGCGTGCCGTCCCCGCAGTGATAAATGATGTCCCAGGTGGCGGGACTTGAAGGGCTCATCAGCGGAACGAGGCTGGAGAACATCAGGCCGGTCCAGTGCCAGAAGCCGTTACGCAGCACGTCATCCGGCGTAAAGGCCCAGAACATGCCGCCGGTCATCAGGACGAACAGCAGCAGGATCCAGTTGAAAATCCACTGGTTAACCTGCGCGAACATGCGCAGGCGGTAGGCCGTCATCTGGCCGCCCTGAGTGAGGTTCTTGGGGGTAAAACTCATGAAGGTCTCCGGCAAACGCGCAGGCGCAGCCCGCTCCCGTCAGGGGGCAGGCTGGACGTCATCAGTAAAAGGAAAGCGGGCCGGTTGTGGCCCTGTCAGAACGGCTAAAAGGTGAAGGTCAGGATGCCTTCAGTCCGGGCGGTGTTGCGCTGCGCGGTCGATGTTCTGGCGACAGGCTGCCAGCACGCCGGCAGTGAACAGCGTGGCGCTGGCCAGAGCGGCCCCTGCCGCCAGCACGATAAGCGTCAGTTGCAGCACGGGAACGCCACTCTGGAACAGGTTTCCTGGGGTATGAAGGGAGAGATCATAGATAAACAGCGAACTGGTGCTCATGATGAACTTCATCAGCGCAATACCGTGGAACCAGAGCACGTAAGCACTCCAGATGAAAAACAGGGTGAACCAGGCAATCTGGGTGCGTACCGCACCGTTAATCTGCAGCATAAAAAGTCCCGTCAGCAGGATGTCGTTAAAGGGCAACGCCCGCCGCAGTCCGGACGGGTTTTCCGTCAGGGCGAGGAGGCGTCATATCACAGGAGGTAAAGCAGGCACGGTCACTCCGCCGCAGGGGCAGAACGCGATAGATTATCAGTCAGGGAGTGGATTCAGAATTCAGTAAACGGGGGGCAGGAAAGGTGTTGTCCGGAGAGCGTATTGTTCTCAATGGCCATCCCTGCCCCCTGGTTACTGTGCCCGGCGATGCCGGGCAGAACCCGTGGCGACAGAACCACCACGGAGGGTATTACATGATGTTCGCTACGGACTTCGCCAGCTGGGCTTCCAGCACGGGCTGTGCCTCTTCAAACTTGAGGTTCACCTTGTTGGCGTTGGACACGACGCGGGTCTGGTACTTCAGACGGTTGCCTTCTTCGCTGCTGGTCTGCAGCTTGATGCCGGAGGTACCCTGACGCAGCGCCGCCACGTTGTCGGTCGTCACGGTTGCCTTGCTGCGCTCGCTGATTTGCAGATCGGTCACCATAGTGAAGTTCACGTCTTCGACCAGTGCGTCGGCCGCCATGCCTGCCAGCCCCGCCGCCAGACCCACGCCCAGAATAGCGCCACCGGAGTTGCTGTTGTAGGCAGTAATACCGGCACCGAGCGCCGCACCGGTGGCCGCACCTTCATAGCCTGAACCCAGCAGGCCCTGTGCCGTGCGCAGGTCCATTTTTTCGGCCTTCAGCACGTTGGCCTGGATCCAATAATAGGCTGCGTCCGGTGATGACGTCACGGTGTAGCCTTTATTACGCAGATCCTGCGCCAGCAGCGTCTGCAGGTTGCTCATGTCTTTATCAGACGTGTTGCGAACCTGAATATACACGGTTTTCTCTGAGGAGGGCTCAAGCCAGACGGTCTGGCTCATCTGCGTTTTGACGTCGAGGTTGCGCTTCTTGATGGCGGTTCCCATCGCGCTGCAGCCGGAAAGAACGAGACATGAAGCGACGGCAGCCGCCACAAACGTATTGCGGAATTGCATGTGTTTTATTCCTTGTCAGTAGATAACGGGCAGGCGTACCCGGGGCTCAGAAGGCCCTTAGTTCGATCGGTGTGGGTTGAAAAGCTCCCCTCCGACGGAGTGACGGAGGGGTTATCGGCAGATTTGTGGGAGACTTAAATCTTTTTAACTAATGCGTTGAACTTCTGTAAGAAAGCACCAATACCTAATCGGCTTATTTCCAGCCCAACAATAGCGTTAACAACTATAAACAATGCCAATGTAAGCGCAGGAATGGCAACAGTGAACCACGGAGATAATCCAGACAAAATACATGAGGCAATAATCAGACAAAGAAAGAAGTAAACTGTCTTACGTGTAACACTCTTTAAATGGCGTATGATTATGGATTTTTTTCTCACTTCTTCAGGAACTGCCATATAAGCAAGTAAATTGCTGTAAGTCATAAATGAAAAAAACATCCCAACAGCAAGAGTGGCCGCAACCAAATACCATCCTTCGCTCATAAAAAACTCAGAAAAACCAGACAATGATGCAGTGTCCTTGTCTGTTGAAGAGTAAAATATAATTGTACTTATCAGGCTTAAAAGTAATGAGAAACTAGGTATAACTGCGCTTCTGCTCATCAACATACCCAGAGAAGGAATACTCCTTTTTTGAACATCTAAACTATTCATCAGCATGGTGATATCAGCATCTACGTCTGCTGTTGTCAGATTACTCATTGCCTATTTCCTTAAAATATTAAGAAGTCTCTAATCCTGATTACGAAGCTTTTTAAGTTTGTCGGTGTAGCTATTGGTTTCAGCCCTGTCAAAAAGCGGTTTAGTTTGCTTTAGGTCTTCTTCAGTCCGACCAATATCATGACTTCTTACCGCTCCATGATGTTCTCCTTTTAATATATCACTGGATGCCTGAACAGTGGTTTTATTTTCCCCAGTTTTTGCACCATTTTCTCTTATGTTATCGGCATTTTCAGATCTTTGTGCTGCCACACGATTTCCGATGTCATTTCTGATGCCGGTACCTTCTGACTGCTGCGCAACGCGCGCCCTTGCGGCTGCAAAATCTGACGGCACATCCGGCCCCAGTACACGGCCACCTCCATCCCGGACGTCTGATGGTTCTCCTGCGCCTGCAGATACACCCTGCCTTCCACTGTTACGATCCGGAGCACCTTCACGTACACGGAATGGCTCTACTGCGCCTGCAGGGGCACCATGTCCCCCGCTGTTACGATCCGGAACAACGTCACGTACGCGGGATGGCTCTACTGCACCAGCAGTCCCGCCATGACTTTCTTCGTTTCGCTCTGGCCGCCCTTCGCCCTGTGGACGAGTGTGAGCGGTCCCGTACGCTGGGTATGGCGCGTTCGCACCTGACCCAGTGACGGTTCCGTCAGTCGTCATATTCGGAATTTCAGACGGTAACGTCTCAGACGGACGCAGCGGCGCAGAGCTGGTCAGCGCCTGTGCATTGCCATAGTTACTCATTATTTCAGGCTTCAGTCGCTCCTCAACGAATTCGGTGGCTGCCGTTCGTGCAGAGTTGACGTTCGTCAGAATGCCCTCCGCGTCATGGCCGTATTTCGCCGTGGTCCAGTCCACGAATTCCTGATTGTAGTTGGCATCCAGACTGGCACTCTGGTTCTGCGACAGGGTGGCCATACGGCTGAACTCCTGGCTGCGGGTGCTGCTGTCAGTGTACTGATGATACTGACTTTTCGCATCGTTCAGCGTCGCGGCAAACTGTTCAACCTGAGAGTTGGACTGGTTGTCAGTATGGTTGCCTGAATCGCTGACGCGGGTGCTGCCCACCATATCCATGCCCTGCCGGAAGTCTTTTACTGCCTGGCTGTTTTCATCATGACGGAAGTCTCTCGACTGCGAGCTGCTGTCCTGAGTGCCGTGGGAGCTGCCGGACGAGTGTTTCCAGTCACTGTTTACATGACCCTCAGCATTGGCACTGAGACCTGTGGCCCATTTACCCACTTTTCCGCCAAGCTGATCGCCTGTATCAAATTTGATCTGAGCTGAACCTCCCGCCCCCGCAGAGCCCTGATTGCTGATATCCATCAGCCTGTTATAGCCCTCCTGCGTCGAGATATTGTGCGCCTTGCCGTAACTTTCAGCGGCCGACATCATCATGCTGGCCCCGCGCGTGGCGTTAGTGGCCAGGCTGCTGTCGCTACCCTGCGTCAGGCTGTCACTGTTACCGGACTGTTTCGACAGCTGGGAAAGCTGCTGGAACCCGCTGGTCACGCTGTGGTTGTAACCGTCCAGCGAGGTCTGCGCCTGCTGCTGCGCCTGACGCGCCTGCTCGCTGAATCCGCTGCTGGCCAGCGAGCTGAGTTTCATGCTGACAGGCAGGTTAGAGATGGATCCGCTGGTATCGTACACGTTGTGCCCGTCCGACGTCTGGGTGCGCATGCTGCCCCCTTCCAGCTGATGGCTCTGCTGGCCCATCCGCTGACTCAGGTTGGTATCAAATTTGTTGGCATTGACGTTGTCCATCGACATATTGTTAAACGACCAGTTGCCGTCAGCCGTCGTGGACGCCTGTCCGCCGGTGGCGAACGCCGCCGAACTCATGATGCCACCCACCGCCTGCGAGGCCACCGACGCTGCCCCTTTGGTCAGGAAAAACGACAGCACCGGTATCGACATGCTGAGGTAGCCGGCAATATTGGCCACGTCAGAGTGCTGAAGCGCCACCCTGTCGACGTTGGCCAGCACCAGGTCGGTGCCTCCCGTTTTCGTCTGCAGATAAAAGGTTGTCAGGGAATTGAGGATAGCGAACATCACCGGCCACATCTGGAAGTACAGAAAGCCCCCCGCATATATCTTCAGCGTGTTCAGTCCGAAGATGGTGTGATTGACCAGTGCCAGCGCAATCACCAGCGGGAACAGGCCTATCAGGATGAGCATCATCAGCGACTGGAACATCGGCAGCGTGCGGGCAGCAATTGTGCCGCCAGCCGCCCAGCTCAGACGCTGTTTGGTCATGCTCGATTCAGTGGCCAGATTGAGCAGGTTCGCCGTGTCAGACGACCGGGCGGCAAAGCCCTTCCATCCGTCGCGTATCGCCGCGTTGGTCACGTTATTACGCATGATCTGCGCCGCGCTCTGCCCGCCCTTGTAGAAGAAGCCGTAGCTTTCGTTCATCGCATTGCCCAGCAGCACATCCGCATTCACTTTATTGCCGAACACCCGCGTGGCCAGGTCGTGCCAGCTGGTGCCGCCGATGCGGATGTCCTGTCCCATCAGCGTTTTGATGGTGGTTGCCGCCTGCAGGCAGGTCACGAACTCGCGCCCGGCGGAGGTGCTCTGGTAAATACCCCGCAGCGGGCTGGGATTACTGGTGATGAGCGTCAGCGGATCCGTGCTTTTGAGCAACTGGTTGATGCTGTACTTACTGTTCAGCAAAATGTCTCCGATGACGCAGTTCTCCACGTAGTCGGTCAGCATCTGCGACAGCTGCGGGTTCTGCGTGCGGAAATCAGAAGTCTGCGACACGATTTGCGAACCGAACAGCATCCCGCTTTTGGTGTAGGTCAGCGAGTCCGGGCGCGACAGCGTGTAGTCATAGAGCTGCGCCACGCCAAACCCCGCACCGGTCGACAGCCCGGCAATCATCGCCAGCCCCAGCGGCACGTTGTCGACCTCATACACGGCGGCCCTGTCGGTGATATCAATGATCTGCACGCTGCGTTTGGGAACCAGCAGCGCGGAGGTAATTACCATGAACACCGCCAGCCAGTGGAGGAACACCATGGGATTACGGGATTTGATGAACGACACCACCACACCCAGTACGCCAAAGGAACCCACGATGCGCAGCAGCGTGTCAAAGGTGGAAGATCCGATGATGGTGACCACGCCGTTGAGAACCTGGCGCCACATGTCACCGCCGAAAATCGTGTAGACCTCAGTCATTGCTGTTCCCCCAGCGGTAGTTACCCTGATACGAGGTGGAGATGATGGTGGAGACCTGCTGCTGAAGGTACTGCATGTTGCGGTCAATGCCGTCCAGCGCGTTCTGGTCGGCCGCCGACTGCAGCTTCATGTCGGCCAGCAGCCCCTGAGCGTGCTGAATGTTTTCGCGCAGATCGCGCGCCGCCTGCTCCGGGAAGTTCTTGCCCGCCAGCGACTGGCTGGCCTGCTTCACCAGCTCCTGCAGATACTGGATCATCAGGTCCTGCGCGATATAGTCGGCCACCTGAACGAGATAGGTTGGTGCCATCCCCATACTCTGCGAGTTGGTCAGGTACTTGAGCACCGGCACCGACGTTGTGTTAAGAAAGCCCTTCTCCTTTTCGGTCAGTCCGGTGTCGCTGGACAGCTTGGCGTTCATCGACATCATGATGTTGCGCACCTGGATGACCAGGGCATTGTTGGCGCTGATGGTGACATTGCTGACCGTCGGCCCGAGGCACAGGTCCGCATCATCACAGCCGTAGATTTTCGCAGTGCCTCCGCGCATGAGGATGGTAATAATGTCGCGGTTATCGACCATCGGGGTCAGGATGGTGACCTGTCCGTCCTTGTTAAAGATGATGGAGCCGACGATGCTCATCACCAGCTGCTTGAGCTCGCGGTTGCCGTCAAACAGGCGGTTGCGGCCGAGCGCGTCCCAGATAAGATTTTTGTTCTTGAGGACCTGATCCTTGTCCTTATCCGACGCCCGGTTAGTGACACTGTCACCCTGACCACCTACGGTACAGCCCTGACGGGAGGACGCCCAGTCGGAGAAAATATTACTTTCGCCGGCAATGTCCTGGCAGATTTTCTGGTTAGACACCTGCGAAACCGGCCACAGGCCGCCGATGATGCCCTGCGCGGCCTGACAGGAGCTCATGTTCGCGGAGTTGATGTCGGAGGCAATCTTCTGCAGATAGTCTTTTACCTGCTTGAGCTGCGGCACCATCGTCTGCAGGGCCAGGTCAAACGCGTAACCGGCGGCGTTCGACATGATCTGCTTGCCGAAGCGCTGAATCTCCGCGCCGCTGATAAAGGAAAATGCCCCCAGATAGGCGTCAATCCCGCCGCACCCGGCGTTCAGGGATGGCACCTGCATCGAGATAAGCTGCACCTGCTTGACCGGATTACGCAGGTAAATGGAGCCGCCGGTCATATAACCCGCTGCCTGCCCCTGCCACGCCTGCGCCTTGCTGACGTTGCCGTCATAGCCCAGGCTGCCGAAGAAGCCGTTAAGGTCGCCGTTAACGTCGGCCAGTGCCGGCGTGCTGACGGCCAGCGCCATCATCATACCCGCCAGAATTTTTCGCATTTTCATTTATCCCGTCCTTCACACCGTTCTGTCGTCACCGGCCCCTGCGGTACTGCGCGCTGCTTTGTCCGCATCAGGCGCGTAATAATTACTTCGCACACGTCCGTCAGCACGCAGAGAATGTAGATGCCTGCCCCCACAGCAAAGAGGCACAGGCTCAGCAGGCGGGCGATGCCGTCGGGAACGTGGAGAAGAAGAGACAGCGTCATGCGGGTGCCATAGTCGTGATTTTCAGGTGATGTCATCAGTTCATCGAATGCCTGACCGGCGAAGTGCTGCCAGGCGTTAGCAAACAACAGGAAGACTAACGCCATCATCATGAATACGACGCCCGTATTAATAAGCCAGTCCGTCTTTTTAAACATGTTGAGATACTCCAGATAAAGTCAGGACGAATGAGGTAATGCCTCCGGTGAACACCGAAGAGTGGAATATAAAAAATAATGTAAAACAGATACTTAAAAGGTATGAGGATGACGGTATGGAGACGTTAAGAAGGCATCATATAGTGAGCATTTTTTGCTTACCGTGGGTACGTCTGACTCAGTTTTCACGGATAACTCCGTCGGGTTATCAGGATTTGCCGGCGCAGCACAATACTGACCAGCGCACCG
>Ga0308161_1006236_pt1 | contig 10164 bp, 11 predicted proteins | sample PhyFR2_FD_201034 | JGI IMG/M metagenome (GOLD analysis project Ga0308161, IMG submission 201034) | Phyllosphere microbial communities from UC Gill Tract Community Farm, Albany, California, United States - DLSLF.R2 | ecosystem: Host-associated > Plants > Phyllosphere > Unclassified | place: USA...
AAAAGGTCGCTCATGTTCTGAGAATTGTGCGGATCTACCGGTACATACGGTGTCCCAGAGTGATTCCTTGGTGGCCGGTACGCCGCTGAAATCAGCGATGTGCTTCGCGCAGTCCAGCAGGATGCTCCACATTTTCCTAGTATTAGGCGTTGAAGAGCCCGCCCAGGCACGCAGTTGAGTTTGGTAAATGCCCAGAACGCTGTGCAGGTCTTCGCCAATGTCTCTTGGCTTTGGTGTCATCGCAATACCCTTGCGCGAAACCATGGTGATCAACGTCGGCTCGTTTCCGCTGGGCAGATATCGCAGCGCACCCCCGGCATCATCGGCAACAGGTTCCCAACGGCCACCGCGCCCTTCAGTCAAGACCATGACCACGTCATAGGCTGTCAGTGCGGCACCGCGAATCTTGACCGTACTTCCAGCTGGTACTTGCGCGATGGCTTCAGGGGCTTGTTCCACGCTCAGCGCTGCTGCGGGAATTGTTGAAACCGGTTGCTCTTCATTCTTGTAGCCTGCCAACCCGTGGCCGGTAGCAAGGACAACTTCATCATAGAGTTCAGCACCAGAAGTCGTTGATACTGCCCACTGTTCGCCTTGCCGTTGAACCCGCTGAACCACCAGCGGTCGATGGGATACCGATAGCTCACCGTGTTTGGTCAACAGTTCAAATTGCTCGCTGAGGTATGCGCCGACCGCGGCCCGTGGTGCAAAGACGTCTTGGATTTTATCCGAAGCATGCGGCTGCCCGTATTGATCAAACGTCTTTTCGCACAGACTAGAAGACGCGTCGATTATGCGCGAGTTGACGTTCAGCCTCAGTTCTTTGGGCTGCGTGGTATTCCATACCCGTCCGGCTCCCGGCGGGTAGGGGTCATAAACATCAACCTGAACAGTTTGGCCTTCGTTGTCGCTGAGCACATCGTTGAGTTCCAACAGAGCAAACAGACACTTTGGGCCGCCACCGATCATCGCTATGCGGATCATCGTTCAGCGCCAACTTCTAACTCAGACAAGTTCGCAGACTGAGGTGACTCACCAAGAGTTTTTTGCACCCATTCATCGTTGTAAACGGTGTGTAGATAGGGAACCCCGGAATCGTGCACCAAGAAGGCAACCCGTGAGCCTTGGGGAATGTCTGGGAGCATTTTCCCCATGGCCGCGACAATTGCTCCGGTAGAGGCTCCGGCCAAGATGCCTTCCCGCTTGGCCAGTAACCGGCAGCCACGAACCATCTCAATTTCAGGGATACGGAAAACTTCGTCGGGCTGCACTTCTAGGGACAGATCAGGGACGATTCCTGCGCCCAGACCGGGCAGGCGCCGTTCTGCCGATTGGCCACCAAAGAGCACTGAGCCAAGTGCATCCACCGCAATCAGTTTTGTTTTGAGCTGATGTTCTCGCACGTACTTTTGGCATCCGAGAATCGTGCCCGTGGTACTGGTGGCGACAAAGAGCATATCTAGATCTCCTCCCATCGCCTCCATAATTTCTGGCATGGTCGTAGAGTAGTGAGCCTCAGGGTTGCGCGCGGATCCATACTGGTTGGTGGTCACCGCACCAGGGTTTTCGGACAGCAGTTGGGCGACCCGTTTGCGGCGCGCGGCTAGCCTGTTGCCATCGGGTGGATCCATGACAAGATCTACGGTTGCTCCGTAGGCGCGCATGATGTCTAGCGCTGATTTGTTGGCGTTTTCGTCAACCACGGCAACAAAGTTGATATCTCGCACGATGCATTGCCGGGCCAGGGAAATCCCCAAGTTACCTGAGGTTGATTCCACCACCATTCCGCCAGGCTTGAGCTCACCTGTTTCTAAGAACGCAGTGATCAGAGATTCAGCAGTGCGTTCCTTGGTGCTGCCAGAAAGTTGCAGTGAATCCAGCTTGGCGAAAAGCTCGATTTCACTTGAATCGAATAGCCTCTCAAGTTTCACAATCGGTGAATTGAAGGGTGTTAAAGCACCGGTAACTTCCATAGTCACTACTCACATTCTTACGACGGATAACACTGCTGACGGTCATTTCCAGGTCAGTAGCTATGAGCTTGACTCGTCCCGTTTTTCGCAAGTCTATGTGTAGAAGTGAAGCGATGGCTACCGGTGCCGCGGATTCAGATGTAAGCCCCAGACGGTGCCCTCTTGCCGCTCAGCTGACGTTCTGAGATTCCTCACTTACCAGGTGCCCAGACGGTGCAGTGCGGCCCTGATCTCTGTTTTTCCGTGACAGAGCCAGGTAGAGCAGGAAGCTGACAAAGAAGCATGGAACCGTGGCGCCAATTGGGCTGGGGAAGATGTATGTCAGCAGGTAGGCGACAACCGCACCTGCCACCCAGACGCCAACGGCAATCGGGTTCACTCCGTTGCGGTACCAGTAGGCACCACCGCTGTGGCGCAGGATGTCACGCGTGTAGCGCGAACGCTTAAGCAGGTAGTAGTCCACAATCATGATGGCGAAGACCGGAACGAAGAATGCACCGATGAGTGTCAAGAAATCAGTGAACTGATCCAGTAGTGCTAGCCAGGTAGCTCCGAGGATAGATACTGCGCCAACTACCAAAGCTGTGGCCAAGAACGGCAACTTACGTTCGGGACGGGAGTTGACCACCGAGGTGATCATTCCGTAGACGGCCATTGTATTGGTAGCCATTACGGACAAGAAGATGGCGATAGCCAGTGGGGCACCAAAGGCTGCAACAAGAATTGTTGGGTCAAACTCTGTTGCTTGGCCACCGGAGAGGATGACGTACCCAATAGCAGTGGCGCCAAGGATCATGGCCAAGACGGTAGAAAGCGTATAGCCAATGCCTGAACCGACAATGCTGGCACGAGTATTGCGAGCCATACGGTTGATATCCGCCGAAAGCACGGTCCATGAAATCGCCGTGGCAATCACGATATCCAGAACGATGAACGGTGTGTATCCAAGGGAGGCATCAACCGGAATCGCAGCAAACTCTTCAGGATTATATTTGCCGAAGGCCATGGCAAAGACGTAGGCCATGATGGCCAAGATCAAGACAGCAAGCCAGGGTTCAACTTTCGAAATTCCTTCATGCCCAAACAGTGCCAGAGTCACGACAAAGACTTGGCAGATCACGGAGAATAGGACGGGATTGCTGAACCCGGTCAGCGAATCAACGAGGTAGTTGACGGTGACGCCTGCCAGCATGGCCTGCACCCAGCTCCAGCCCATCAGCACGATGACATTGGCTGCCACCGGCAGCAAGCTACCGCGAGCACCAAAGGCACCGCGTGTGATGGCCATGGTGGGCAGCCCGGTACGAGTGCCGATGTTTCCTACCAGGACCAAGATGACGGCACCGATTAGCGTGCCGACAACAATCATCACCAGTGCAAGTGAGAAGTTCAGTCCGGGCACAAAGAATGTGCCGGTCAAGAGCGTGGTCACCACGAGGTTGGCTGCTAGCCAGATCATGCCAATACGCCCGGTGCCCAGCTGTCCGCGAATCGGGCCGGAGCTTTCGGCGCCGGCTTCTAGCTTCTGTTCAAATTTGCGGTAGAGATTCATGCGGTCTCACCGCTGGCTTCAGTTGCCGCTTGCTCCGGCACGGTTGAAAGGTGCTCGTGGATTGCAATGAGTGAACCGTCTGCTTCGAGGCGGAAAACGATAGTTTCACGTTCTACGTAAGAGTCAATGGTGTAGTTCTCTGGATCATTTCCACTGCGCGTTTGTGTTGCCACGCTGTGGCTGAAGACTGCACCGCCAGCGAAAACATGAACGAGTTGGTCAGTGGACTGGCAACCGGTAACCTGCCATCCATCAGCTAGCCAGCTGCCCCAAAGCTTTTCGTAGCTAGCGCGATCATCTAAGCGGGATGCTTCGGGATGAAAAATGAAGGATGCGTCTGGCGCGAAGTGTGAGAAGTATTCTTCAGTGTTTGTCGTGCCAAATGCTTCTACGATCTTGGCGGCGGCGGCCAGTACGTCGCTTTCGGTAGGTGCAACTGTGCTCAACGGTTCTCCCAAGGCTGAGGTCCGGATTCGGACGCTTCTAGGTAGGCATATGGCGTGAGGTGGATTACCTATATGCATTTTTTGTTTACCCTAGGTGATCAATTGGTGCCGGTCAATGAATTTCGCTCATATGACAGGTGCCCTATTACCCCGAAGTTACGGTCATTCCGGACACTAAATATGGGCTTTGCACTTTTAGTGCAGTATGATGCACTCATGGAGATTAACGCCGAACGGCTTGCGCAAACCATCGGTACGCGAGTAAAAAACGAACGCAAAAAGCACGAATGGACGCTGGATCAGCTCGCTGAGCATGCCGGGGTCAGCCGCCGCATGCTCATCAACGTTGAGCAAGGAACAGCCAACCCCAGCGTCAGCATTCTGCTTAAGCTTTCTGATGCGCTGGGACTAGGACTGCCCGCCTTGGTCGAACCACCGGAAGCACGCCACTCTAATGTGACGCGGGCAGGCGAAGGCGCCGTCTTGTGGAACGGTGAGAATGGCGGCCGAGGAATTCTGGTGGCTGGCACCCAAGCCCCTGAAGTACTTGAGCTATGGGACTGGAATTTAGCTCCCGGCGAGCGCCACGAGAGCGAAGCCCACGCTGCAGGAACCCGCGAACTTCTGCACCTCCTTAAAGGCTCTATCACCGTAGTAGTTGATGGTGAATCCCATGAGCTCAAAGCCGGTGATGCCATGTCCTTTGACGGGGACACCATCCACTCTTACTCAAATATTCACAAGACCACCGCCACATTCAGCCTGTGCGTATTCGAACCAGGTGTGGGCCACACACATAAGACGGAGAACAGCAATGACGAATAGGCTGACCCCCACCGAATTCCTCTACGGCTGCTCTATTGACCCGTCAGTCCTAGAACTACGCCCGGACTACCGCGCACTGTTGCTGGTGGTTGAAGGTATCGACCCACGGGCGAATTCTGAGATTGCTCATGAATTGATCAACAAGGCAGAAGCCCACGCTAATGAGCTGCTGGCCGCGACCCCAGTGGACCAGTTGCCACAGATCAGCGCCTGGCGCGAGGCCTACCGCGGTTTTGGTGCCAAGCCTCAGCGCACCCGCAATAGCCTCGAAGCACTCACTCGTCGCGCGGGTGCAGGGTTACCGCGTGTGAATGCATTGACTGATATTTACAACGCCATTTCTGTACTACATCAAATTCCGCTTGGTGGTGAAAACTTTGATCTCTACGACGGACCGGCCACGCTCACCCGTGCTACCGGGGATGAATCCTTTGATACGACCGCTGGCGGCGAAGCGGTGCTTGAAAACCCTGAAACAGGCGAAGTGATTTGGCGAGATAACACCGGGGTGACCTGCCGCCGCTGGAACTGGCGCCAAGGTAAGCGCACCGCGCTGTCCCAAGACACCACTAATGCTTTCTTCATCTTGGATGCTTTGGCACCCATGAGCGATGAAAAGCTGGAGGCGACCGGCGAAGCCTTGAGCCAAGCCTTGGAGTCTTTGGGCACCGCAGTACAAGTTTCCAAGCGGATGGTAGGTGCCCATTGAGCCCTCGCTCCACACTGAACGGTCTGCCGCCGTGGACTTTGGCAGTTACCGCGATGCTGGCAGTCCAGCTATCCAACGCCACGTCCGTCTTTGTCATCGGGCAGGTTGGCGCCGGCGGCACAGCATGGCTACGTATGTGCTTTGGTGTTGTTTTCCTTTGGATCATCGCGCGCCCAAAGTTCCGCTCTATTCGCAAGCAAGACATTCCAGCGCTGATCGGGCTAGGCGTGGTCACCGGTTTTATGACCGCGTTGTTCCTCGAAGCCGTTGACCGCATCCCTCTGGGCACTGCCGTATCCATCGAGTTCCTCGGTCCGCTCACTGTTGCGGGGATCATGAGCAAAAACCGCAAGGCGTTGATATGGCCAATTTTGGCCGTTCTAGGCGTTGTACTGCTCACCGAACCGTGGCACGGGAAAATCGACGGCGTAGGTGTGCTGTTCGCATTGGGTGCCGGAACCTGTTGGGGTTTGTACAACATACTCACTCAACACGTTGGTGATCGTTTCTCGGGAATCAGCGGCTTGTCGCTGACCATTCCCGTGGCTGCCATCGCAACGATGCCGGTGGGTTTGCCACAAGTTATCAGCCACGATTTTGCGTGGTGGACTCTGCCCGCTGCCGCAGGCATTGCCCTCATCACCCCGGTCATCGCCTTTGGACTGGAGATGCTGGCCCTGAAGCGAATGACGCACACCGCTTTTGGTACATTGCTTTCCATCGAACCGGCCTTTGGAATTCTTATCGGATTGCTCGTTTTGGCCCAGACTCCAAGCTGGCTCCAGGCCCTTGGCATCATTATCGTGATCGCTGCCGGAGCCGGGGCACAGCGAGGGGGCCGGCGTAAGAGTCAGGATCTTGCGTTCACTGATTTACCCTTAGAAAATCAAAAATAGTTGGTACCACGCCTTTAATGTTCATAAATGTATTTGGGTTTCCCCGCAACTAGTGAACACGTAATCCAGCTCATACAGTCAGCGTTAGCACGGTCCCGTAGGAGGCTGAGCCTTCGATGACCCACAAGGTGCTAGCGTCCCCGCCGGTGCGGCGCCCGGCCCAGATAATGGCGCGTTTGATGCCTGCCTCAGTGGTGGGGAAGTCGCGGGTTTCGATGTGCTCGCCGGTGTTGGCGAGGATGGCATAGACATGCTTTTTCGCGTGGGTATCCATGCCGATGATGTAGGAGTATGTTTTGGTGACGGTCTGCTAGATGATAGGCATGCGGCTGAAGTGATCCTTCATTTTCATGGATGGGGCATTCGGCCGGGATGCGGCCGGTACCAGTCCGGAGAAAGGTCACCGTCGGAGCAACACTGTGATGGGTCACACCCCATGGGGTGGACAGTCTTCTGATCAGGCTACCGTGGTGGGCCGGTTAGCTGTCGGCCGCTCACTACCGGGAACAGACAATTCTCCCGAATGACACCGTGAGGGTCGTGTCCACTATGAGTCATGCTCTCGGCCGTGGGAGGCCTGGTTCCTACCTTGCCAGCTGATCCCAGACCAGCTACTACAAGACTCACAGCCGACTTCTATGTTGAACAGAACCAGGCTCGCTTTGGCATCGAGATCGGCTTGCGGGACAAAGACGACGCCATTAGCCCCGAAACGTTGGAATATGAACTGCGACTGGCCGAGGAACGCCATGTCCCTCGGCTTTTAATCACGCCTACGTCGCTGATGGATCAGAAGGCGTGGGACATCTTGCGGCGCGTGTGGGGTTCGCCAGAGTCTTCCGACAATAAGAACTGATGTCTGGCTAGCTCACCGGTGGATGCTCAGCGATGCAGAACAAGTTGCCTTCTGGATCCGCAAGGGTGGTCCACTGAACGTGTTCGTGTTCTTCAAGGACATCCCACTTGTAGGTTGCGCCCAACTCGATCGCTCGCCGGACTTCCTCTTCACGGGAGCCCCAAGGAACAGTCAGATCCATATGCGAGTCCTGCGACTGCAGACGTGGTTCGCTGCTTGGCTGGAAGAACATTCCGAATCCGTCTGGCCCGTTCGGCGCAAGATAGAAGCTGTCGCCTCCACCGGAGATTTCATTGCCGGTCACTGCCGACCAGAAAGTCGCTTGCGCCTGCGGATTTTCAGCGGTCATGTTGATGGCGCCGAGGGAAATCTTAGAAGAGGTCATTTCCTCACGATAGCCTGCATTGCTCTCGATCACTACTAGCTGGTCATTAGACTTTCATATGGGTATTGACGGATGACAAAGTACTTCCCTCACCTATGCAGGCGGTTCTTGGCCGCTCACAATTTCTCGCCACACTGTACATCAGCTGTTAAATCTATACGTGGCAGACTGCTGAGCCTATGGTGTACCCATAGGGCTCTGCCGGCGCCATCGGAAGTCCAAGGAAATCTCATCTTGCATCGAGGCTCCTCATGAATTCTCATCGCTGCGACGAAAGCTACCGTCAGCTAAGTGCCTAGGTGCATGACGCGGGTTTAGCTCGGCGCAGACATGCCTACTACGCAGCGTCCATCCTCGGATGGATACTTGCACTGGCGGGCACCATGGTGGCGGTCGCCTTTCTCGGCGATACCTGGTTTCAACTTGCCGTAGCGATATTGGCAGGCGTCGTTTTGACGCAACTTGGGTTCCTGACCCACGAAGCAGCACATCGTTCGATCTTTGCCTCACGAGCATGGAACGAATGGACTCGCGCTGCATTTCTGCACTGCTAATGGGCCTGAGCTACAGCTGGTGGATGGCAAAACACAGTTCGCATCACGCCAACCCGAATAAGGAAGATGCAGACCCGGATGTTCATTCAACGGTGCTGGTTCTCACCCCTGGAGCCACCATCCGCCGAAGAGGATTTCCTGCTGAGATATCTCGTTTTCAACGATGGTTCTTCCTTCCTTTGCTGTGTTTTGAAGGATTGAACTTGCACGTGGCTTCGCTGAAGATGTTGCTCTTCACCTCTGGAGTCAGACATCGGATAGTCGAACTGCTGATGATCATTGCCAGGCATAGCGCTCTTGCGGTGTTCCTATTGGCATACCTACCTCCGGGAAAGACCCTTGCGTTCCTGGGTGTTCAGCTAGTCGTCTTCGGGGTCATGTTGGGCGGTGCTTTCGCACTCAATCACATCGGGATGCCAACAGTTCCCCGGGGAGTTCATCTTGACTTCTTAAGACGTCAGGTTCTCATGTCCCGAAATATCAGCGACGGTCCCCTGATTCGATTTCTGATGGACGGATTACAATACCAGCTTGAACACCATCTGTTTCCGATCATCCCCGCGCCCACAACTGCCTGAAACGCATGGCCTAGTCCGTCAGCATTGCAAGAAACTCGGCATTAGATACACAGAGAAGAGCTTGTCCGAAGCGTTGTTCCATGTCATTTCGTACCTGAATCAGGTGGGATTGCGGACTCAAGATCCCTACGCATGTCCCTTGGTCCAGAGATACCGTGGCTGACGCTAAAGAACGACAAAGTGGAGCTGACAATGAAGATTAAAGTTCACGATGCCATGTCTGTAGCCTCGGGCAATTGCGGGTTCACTGCTCCGCGGATATTTCAGAATCGCCCAGAAAATGGCGGTTTTGCGGAGCTGCTGCAGGATGAACCTGGTGCGGAGGACCAAAAGGCCGCCCTGGAGGCAGAATATCTGTGCCCTTCTGGCGCGATCCAGATTGATAATCATCGAATTCCGGTTCAAAAATGGAGAAACGGTACACCCAGGTCCGAAGCCTAGCCAGTGGCATCTACAAAGCAGTGCGTCCAGCGAACAGCGAACGAGGCCTTACTGATCGTTGATCACAAGAATCTAAAGCCGGCGCATCGTTGCCCGTATTGACCCCAGCGTTGCTTCGGTCCATGCCTGGTCTTCGCGGGTAGGCGTTCCTCGCGGCGTCTTCCAAAGCTCTTGGCCAGGACGGCAAACGCCCCAGCCATAATCAATGGCTGAGGGCGATTGTCACCTGATCGACGATCCCTAGTGCTCGCTGATGCGCTCACTATTGGTGTCGTCGTGAATTGCTGTGGCATCTTGCGGTGTTCCGCGCTTCTTCAGGTTCTTGCGCACCAGTGGCCAGAAGGCAACGAGCACCACGGTGGCCAGCAAGCTGGTCCACACCTGGGTTCGACCGCTCTCGGAGCTGAGCATGACTCCCAGCACGCCGGCGATAGCGACAAACAGCAGGATGTTCAGCCACGGGTGCAGCCACATCTTCAGCTTCAAGCCGGCAACCTCTTCGGGGGTCATCTTCTGGCGCAAGCGCATCTGCGTCAGCGAAATGAAGACGTAGACGAACAATGCCACCAGGCCGGCAGAGTTCATGATGAAGTCGAAGACTCCCGAATCGGGAGCAGCGAAGTTCACGATGGTTGCGATTACCGCACCGGAAGTGGATGCCACCAGCGCCCACAGCGGGACGCCGTTCTTGGAACGGCGGGCCACGAACTTGGGTGCGAAGCCCTGGTCAGCCAGCGCGGCGAACATGCGCGAAGCCGAATACAGGCCGGAGTTGAGCACGGAAATCACCGCGGTGAAGATGACCAGCTGCATGATGATCGCAGCTCCCGGCAAGCCGAGCAGTTCGAAGACCTTGGTGAATGGCGCGGCGGCCACGTTCACTGGTTCAGGCAGCTCATCCCAAGGAATCACCATGGTGATGATCAATACGGCGCCGACGAAGAACAGC
>Ga0308161_1006238_pt1 | contig 10163 bp, 7 predicted proteins | sample PhyFR2_FD_201034 | JGI IMG/M metagenome (GOLD analysis project Ga0308161, IMG submission 201034) | Phyllosphere microbial communities from UC Gill Tract Community Farm, Albany, California, United States - DLSLF.R2 | ecosystem: Host-associated > Plants > Phyllosphere > Unclassified | place: USA...
ATGGTGGTCGCAGCGCTCGCGAGAGTGCTTGGAGACGTCGCATAGTCCGGCCGAGTGCACCACCCTGCTAAGGTGGAGTCCCCTTTGAGGGGACCGAGGGTTCAAATCCCTCCGTCTCCGCACTGCAGGCAAGTTGTCTAATCGCCGGGGATCGTGTTCACGAATGAGTGGGCTAGATCCCCGGCGTGATGGCGGTCGACCTATTCTCTCCGGGGCCCTTCAATCGCATACGCGGCGAAGCGAGTCGGCATGTATTTGTGACGATGAGCTAGAGATCGCGGTGACCCGTTGTGGTCCTGATCGAGTAGGGGAGCGGCCAGGCCGCGACCGCAGCGTTGATAGGGCGAGCAGTTGCGAGGCACCGCACAAAGGTTCCAGCGGCCTCGCAGTCGTCCGTGGGTAGCTGCCGTTCTGCTCGATCGTATCGCGACAGCTATTGACCGGACACGCGTCGTGGCAGCTGATCGATCTGAGCTCTGAGATTGTCGATGACTCGCACGTGGTTGACGAATCGTCCGATGAGCGGCCGGAAGTCGCCGGTGACGGCACGGGACCACTGTGCGTACACGTCCCGCTGCTTCTTTGGGAGTAGTTTCCAGCCCAGGCCGCCATCGACGAGCGGGACCGGCCACACAGCGTGTAGCAGCTCGTTGCGCGCATGAGCATCGGACCGCGCCGCGACAACCTCAACGCGAAGCGCATCGAGGAGCGCGGCAGGCGCGGACTGACGGGCAGGCATACCGGCCACCGCGATGGTCTCTAGCTTGCTCAGGATCTCCCCGGCGGCTTTGCCGGCCCACACATCCTGTGGTTCGGCGCCCACTGTGGAGAGCAGGCCGAGCAGCTTGCTCTCGACAAGCGCGGACAACATCGCCACGCGGGCGAGGGCGGCGGCGAATTCGTCGGGCACTGCACCGCCGAACATGGACGCCGGCACACCCCACTCGTCAACGTCGTCAGCCATATCCGTATCCTCCTCCACGCAGAGCATGGACCGGTCGATCAGTCCCAAATCGTTCGAGCTGCAGCGGCCCGGCCCTCGTCCGTCGGCCAATCTGAACCGCTTCATGTTCGGCGGCTCTGCGCGCCGGGGAGGTCCTTGAGTACGGAGATCTCAGCGGACTGCCGTCGGCGGCCCGTTCTGACTGATCGGAGCCGGCAAGCGGGCTAGTCGCTCTCCGAGCCGGCTTGCCGCAGGCATGCGCGGGGCGGGGATTTGAAGGCTAGGCGCGTTCACCAGTAAAGCGCGATCACCTCACCGATCACGAATCGATCTGGCACCTGCTGGACCGCGTCGCTGGCGGCGGCACCCGGGGTGACCTGCCCCGTCGTGCTCAGCCCCTCGAGATGCAACATGGTGTGTTGCATCTCCGCGAGGTCGTCGGCTGAATCCTCGTTCCCGACGGCCGCGTCGCGGAGAAGGTCTTCCGTGGATTGGAACGCAGCAGCGATGGCCATCGCGCTCGGAAGGTTTCCCGCGTGCGCCGCTGCAATGGCGGGGATGGCGTCGGAGACGATCTGCGGTACCGAGTTCGTGGTGCGTGCCGCGGCGTAGCGCAGTAGAGCGGCACAAAGCGGTTGTTCGCTTGAGGGCTTGGCTGGGATCCCTTGGCCGACGATGGTCCGAAGCTGACCAATCGCGCCGTCGATCACCCCGAAGCCAGCGATCGACTTAACCGCATCGAAAAGCTTGACCGGCGACCAGTCGGACGAAGGCACGTCGTGCGCGACACGCACCAGCGCATGGCATTCGGCTTCGTCGAAGAGAGTGCGGCGAACGTCGAGCCAGTAATTCGCGGTGTCGGTGAGAGCGGCAAGACGCAACGGCTGCGTCACGTCCGTCCGGCGAGCGACCTTCGCGGCGGCGGAATCCCAGCCCCAGTCGACCAATTCGGAGTCGATCGGTGCCTGATCGATCAGCAGGTGGCGCAGGAGGGGACCAATGTCCTCCGCATCGCGGAAGCCCGCTGCGGCCTCTGGGGCGTCGTGTGCGAGGTCGGCGATCGCGTTCGCGAAGGATGACAGTCCAAATGTTGGGTCGGCTTGCAGCCGGATCCGCACCTGGATGAGCCGACCTCGCTTAAGTTCAGGAACGTTCTCTGGGAGGACACCTTTGGCGTCCGGGACGCCGTTCCACAGAGCGCTGCGCGAATCGGCGATCGATTCCCGTTCGAGGAAATCGCGGAATAAGGACTGTTCTGACGCGACCCGTTCGACTTGCATCGTTGAGGAGGTGGTGCTTCGCATGCGGGCGCCCGCATTGAGATTGGCGACACCGGGCATGGTGTGGCCGATGGAGGCATTCACCTCGGCCTCTCGGCTCCGCGCGTCGGTGATGGTCGTTCGGGCGTCCTCCGGGCCGAAGCGGGAGACGTAGAGGCTCCGGAGTGCAATGGTGTCGAGGTAGAGGAACTGACGAAGAGTGCCGAGTGGGTCGGCGAACCGCTGCAACTTGTGAATCCTTCGGAGCGCACGAGCCCGGCGCCATCGGTTCCAACGGGTGCTAAGACGCGTGAGCACGGTCATCATCGGGTTTCCTTAAGTCGTTTGGTGCGGGCGTTGGCGGCTCGTTCGAAGCCCATCATGAAGTGGTCGTTGTGGATGGCGCTGCGGCCGCTGATGACCGTCAGCTCGCCAGCGTGCTGCCAGATCGCGCCGAGGTCGGCAGCGGTCCAGTTCTCGGTCTCGGCGGCGACTTGTGCGTAGTCGAGATCCCCGCTGGTGGTGTGCGGCCGGGCTTGGAGGATGGCGACGCGATCTTCGACATCGGGGTAGGTGAAGGTGAGTTGTCGGTCGAAGCGGCCGGGGCGGCGGAGGGCGTGGTCGATGGAGTCGAGCAGGTTCGTCGTGCCGATCGTGATCACGTTGTCCGGCGCACTCACGCCGTCCATATTGGTGAGGAACACGTTGACGAGGCGAGACCCGCTGCCTTGGTCGTTGCCGCGGTGCCCTGTGAGCGTGTCGATCTCATCGATGAACACGATCGAGAGATCTTCGGATGCAGCGTCCGTGTAGATGCGCTGCAATCGCTGTTCGCTCTCGCTGACCAGCCTGCCGCCGAGCCCCGCCGTAGACACGAGGTAGAACGTTGCGTTCGACTGTGATGCCATGATCTGTGCGAGGAAAGTCTTCCCGGTGCCCGGAGGGCCGTCGAACAGGATCCCTCGGATCGGATCGACGCCCAGGTCGGTGAGACGTCTGCGGGCATCTACGTCGGTGTGGACGGCGACGAGATCTTTCGCTTCCTGGATGATGTCGGGAAACCCAGCGAAGCTGTCCCAGGCCATCGCGGAGGGGGTGCTCTTGATCGAGGCAACGTTGAAGTCATCGTCGAGCAGCGACGGTCGGACGCTTTCTCCGGCCACAACGTCGAGGAGGTCGGCTCGGCTGTCATAGGTGACCGTGTTTCCTGGTTTCACTGTCAACCCGGCGGGAACGGTGCGGTAGACGACGCCGTAAGCGGTCTGGAGCAGCACGCCGGACCTGGCCACTCGGTCGACCGTGCCGACCTTGGTGGCGGGCTCCCAGTCGATCACGGAGCCTCGTCGCCACACCGAGTCTGTGCCCATGACGACGACGTCTCCCACGTTCGCGATCTTTAGGGCGTTCGGATCTCCTGCCGACAGTGTCCCGTCGGTCATTCGCAGCATTGGCAAGTCGCCGACGACGTGATCAATCTTGGCGATGATGGTTGACACGGGCACTCCTCGGGCGACGCGGACTCTCAGCTGCACTTGCATCAAGTGCAGCTGGGGTCACGGTTCAATGTGCAGAGGCAACTTGGGCTGCATAGGGGGCGCTTGCTGCAGGTTCGGTTGACTCGTTCGTTTAGGCCGCGAGTGCGACCTGTCGGTTGATGATCGTCTCGTACTCGATTGGGGTCAACTTGCCGAGACCACGTTGGCACCGCTTCCGGTGGTGGGTCGTTTCGATCCAGGTGACGATCGCCAGTCGGAGTTCCTCCCGGGTGGCCCATCGCGTCCGGTTCAGGACGTTCTTCTGCAGCAGGGCGAGGAACGATTCCATCGCCGCGCGCACGCGCACGCGCCGACTCGGCCCATCGATCCGAGCAGCCCGGCGTCGCTGAGCGCGCGGCCGAACTTCTTCGACCGGAACTGACTGCCGCAGTCCGGGTGGACGACGCTCACCCGGGCTCTTCCCCAGCCATGTGCGACGCGCCGAGGGGCTAGTGACTGGAGCAACGCAGCGCGGCGTGACCGCGAACCCCGACGGGGCAGCGCGCGATTCTGCGTCTAACGATCAGACGGAAGCGGCCGATAGATCAAATTGGAAGGGGAGGTTCATGTCAAACGGTCTTTACACTGACTTCGATTCGTATCGAGTTGTCACGCGCGAGGAAGTCGACGAAGTTCTGCGTAGCGGGATAGTCGCAGTGGACACCAACGTGCTCCTGAGCCTCTATCGCTACAACGAGGCGACTGTCAACGATCTGCTTCGCCTCCTCGGGCAGCTCGGGGATCGTCTCTTCGTCCCGAATCAAGTGCTGCGCGAGTTCTGGCGGAACCGACAGTCTGTCCTGGGGAGCCCACTCGCGGCAAATCGCGATCTGGGTGCCGCATTGGCGAAGAATGCTGCGTCATCCAGGGACGCTGTTACGCGCTGGGCGAAGAGCCTCGCACTGGACGCCGAATTCCGCGACGGCTTGCTGGAACGTGTCGCCGACTTCTACACCGACCTGGCCGCACAGACCCAGTCCAACGGTGCGCTTCGGGTGCAGGCAGGCACGCCGACTGCGGAGGATCCCGTTCTGCAGCGCTTGGAGCGAATCTTGGAAGGACGTGTCGGCGTCGCCCTTCCGGTAGATCGGTGGAAAGAGGCGGTGGCCGAAGGCAATCGTCGCGTGGTGGCCGAGGAACCGCCCGGCTACCGCGACGACGACAAGCTCGGTGGCGAATCCGAGGAGGAAGCCGCGGGCGACTACCTTGTGTGGCGCCAGCTCATGGACCAGTCCGCGGCACAGGGCCTCGACCTTATTTTGGTTACGTCGGACACTAAGGAGGACTGGTGGGAGAAAGCGCGAGAGGTGAACGTCGGACCACGCCGTGAGCTACTCGACGAGTTCCGCTCCGAAACCTCCCGCCGCGTGCACTTCCTAGAGCCGGCGGACTTCCTAGATCGGGCGCCAGTTCTGAAGGTCCAAGTTCGACGCTCTTCGGTGGAGGACGTCGAGCGCGTTCGCGACTCCGTTGCAGCTTGGGACGGCGACAATGTTCTCGCGGTCCTGGATCGGCTCGATCAGGAGGGCGCAGTGCAAGCATCGGTCATCCGCGAAGCCGCGGCAGCAGGGGGCCGAATCTCCCGGCAGCGAGTGTACGAACTCGATGGGCGCGAGGGGAATCGGCTTCTTACGAGCTTCACCCGTCCGGTTCGGAGGATCACCCGAGAGCTGCAAGCTGAGGGGGTGCTCCCAGAGGGCCTTCCGCCATTGCTCAGCTCGCACTACGAGTCCGGTGTGAAGACAACTCACTTCGTCATTCCGAGCGCGGCGAGCGAGATCCTCGCCACCGGCTGACTTCAGGTCCATCAGTACCGATCCGACGATGGGCGTGCGACGCCCCGGCTCGGGAGTCCAACGGCAACCAGACCCCGCGGGAACTCGCCGCGCGCCTCTGAGCGGAAGCGGGTTCGATCGGCGGACGGCTTCGTCCGTACGCTCCCGAGACATTGAACCGAGACCGTCACCCGCACGGACCACCGGAGAGCCCCACGCAATGAGCGTAAACAGTCAGTTGCACGCCAAACGCCAGCGACGCGCCGCCGTACTGGTTGGGACTTTCCTGACGGTCTGCACGGCTGCGCTGGTGTTGGTGGGGTCTTGGTGGGCTGGGGTGGCGCGAGTTGATCGGGACCTTCACTTCTGGCTCCTAGCGGTCACGACGTCCTTCACCGCGGTTACCGCGGTCGAGTTCGTCCTCTCCTCCGGGGCGAGCATCCTCGCATCCCGGATCGAGCCGGCAGGCAAAGCCGGATCCATACAATCTGATTTTGCGCGAACTCTCGGATGGTTCGCGGTGACGAAGCTCGGTTGTGTTGTCCTGCTTATCGCCGCAGGTTGGTTCATCTCATCAGCGCCCAAGGCTGTCCCGAGCGCAGCGACGGGGCCTGGCAGTGCGGACACGTGGCAGGTCGGCTCCTTCCCAACTGCTGTGACCGCGGCGCTCATTGCCGGGGGGATCGCGTTGCTCGGCCTTTGGCTGACCACGCGAAACAACGCAGCCACGCTTCTTCGAGCCGACCGAAGCTTTGAGCACGACCGCAGCGAGGATGAGCTCAGTCGGGATCGTGAGTTCCGATCACGCGTCTTCCGGGACTTCCTAGTGCGCGAAAGCGAACGTTCGGATGCTTACGCGGCGTACGCGAGACTGAGGCGAGAGCGTGGAGCGACGGTGGGCAAGAAGGACTCGCTAGAGGAACTTGCACGGCTTCGCGCTCTTGACGGGCGCATTGTCAAGGCGAGCGACGAGATCGACGAGCGACGTGCGCGGACCTGGGAAGCAATCTCCGCGATCCAGATGCTCGGTGACGTCGAGGTGCTGCGCACTGCTCGGCAGTACGACAAGAGAGTGTCGTCGAACAGCCCGCGCCGCAGCAACCCAGTGCACCTGGACTACGCGACAAAACGGGACTTGATCTTCGCGTTTACCTCGGCCGCTCGAGCCAATCTTGGCCTCGCAGCCGTGTCCGAGAGCGACATGTTCTGGAGCGAGCAGACGGACCTGCAGACGACCAACGAGGACGACGGGGCCCCCGCGGAGCCGGAAGGCTCCGCCGCGTGAGGCGAGATCCCAGTAGTGCAAGCGTTCGATTGCATCGGCGTTCCTGCGTGGCGACTACATCCGACGCGACGCTGCCACGTTATTGGTGTTCCGCAGCTTGATCTGTCGAGCCTCCAAGGGCCTGGGCAATCGGCACTCGCTGTCAGCTGGCGGTCAGTCGTCTAACGGCCTGCTCGATCGTTCCTGTGTCACCGCACCTCTGACGACGACGTGCTCTCGGCTCAGTCGTGCTGTGTGCGGGGCGTTGGCGATGCGAGCGTTTCGTGCCGGTTTGGCGGCTCGGTGCCGATGAGCAGCATCGCCACGACGCCGAGTTCGAGTGGGCCAATGTCGTAGAGAACCGGGATCGCCGCAGGGGCAGCGAGCGAGCGTGGTTGCAGATCAGGCCGTCAAGACTCTGCGACAGCTATTGGAACCGGCGGTCGCGCCTCTGGCCCGTCATTCGGTACCGAAAGTGGAACCGAGTCTTCGAAGCTGTCGGACCCGGGTCCGGTATCGGATGCGCCGAGGAGTACGAGTCGAATCACGCAAGCGCGGCTGCGGCCCGATGCGCACGGCGGTGCGACTCGCCTGGTTACAGAACCGTGCTCGCGCGGGAGCGGCGTACCTCGTTGTCGCTCTCGTCAGAGCCCGGGCATCGGAGGCAGGACCTTCAGCACGGCGAGCAAGCGTTCGATGCTCTCGCGCAAAGCGGAGTCGGTTAAGTGGCTGTGCGGGTTCTCGGGATGATGGATCATGTGGCGCACAGCGACCGGGAGTGTCAGCCGGAGCGGCTTCGCTCCTTTGCTGGACACCTGTACGTACTCCGTGTCGCGAGGCACTCCGTGTTGCTCGAGCCAGTTGTCGAGCTGCTTCACCTCAAGCAGGCCGAACTTGTCCTGGATCCGCCCGACGAGGCGGGTGTGGTCGATGATACGGGCAGATCGGTCGATGTCGTCGAAGTCGTCCTGCGTGGCCCAACCGCTCTCAATCAAGTCCTGGTGGTGCCATCGCAGCAGGAGACGCTCGTTCTCCGGCTTGCTTGCCAGCGTGCTAATCATGAGTCGGACGTCGAGGTGCTCGAATATGAAATCTTCGAGTAGAGCGTCGTCGGTGTCCCAAGAGTTCAAACGGTTGAGAACGAGGCGCCGGAAGTCCCACTCGAAATGCGCGATGTCTTCGCGTGTGAGCGTCGAGAAGTCGACGGTGTGAATGGCTTTGCGGTAGTCGGCGAACCGGAGGCGCAGACTTGCGGTCCGGTTCCATCGCGCAACGGCGAGCGTGAACTCGCGTTCAGTTTCGATGTCGGAATATCCGAGATGACGGAGCCGAAATCTCACCTGACCCATCGTTGTTTCAAATCCGGCCTTGATTTCGGTGATGTCGTAGGCGTACTCGTACTCCATCTCCGTGAGCGAGTTCGGGGGGAAGAGCCACCTGTGGTTCGACCAGGATCGGTTCTTGCCCCAGTCGATGTCCACGCCGTTCAGTGCGAGCGAGATCATGGTTCCCATTCATCGGCCCTTCCGTCACCGTGTCTCCTAGCGTATTCCCAAATTGGCTACCTCTGCGATGCCGACCGCGGCCCGAGTGCCGCTTCCGCAGCCAAAATGTCCTCTTCCGCAACCCGATCTCTTGTATTGCTCGGGCGTGAAGGTATTCGAAGCCCGCGAGGAGGTGGCCTACCGACACGTTCACGCCGTTAAGAGTCGGTGCGTCGGATCAGTCGCGTCAAGGATGCGCAGGAGCACGGCGGATGCAAGTCCCGCCGGAAGACCGAGCGCGAGATTCATTATGCCCGCTGAGAGGGCGACGACGTCTTCGCCATCATGCGCGATCGCGCTGTACCATCCACCGAAACCGCATGTATCGAATGAGCCGCCATCGACTAGTAGAACTCGCTTTAGGAGATGCGAGCCTCATTAGTCGCTTTCGAAATGCGTCGGCCCGGTCTACGCGGTCCTCGGTGGAAGCGCACGTCGCGTCAAGCCGGACCGGGTACACCCTCAGCCCGACACGCCTCGCTATGCCCCCGAAGCTCGCCATCGGGAGTCGTTCGTCTTCGCCGTCAGTGCCCCCCTCCGATTCTGCAAGATACCTGGCGACTCGAATACAGCGCCGGCAGGTCGTCGGTTCTGAAGGGCCTGCTCTGCGAAAAGATCCAGCAAGGCAGTGTCAGTGATGTTCAAGTGGTGCGACAAAGTCCTGCAGATTAAGCGATCGAAGACGCTTCGTCTATCCCATTGTCGAAGACTGCGGTGAAAACTGCAGCGTGAAAGCCCGGTCCGATCGGACTGGGCTTTCGTCGTTCCTGGCGCCCGAAGCGCCCGCGTCAGACCGTCGCGATGCTCCCCGTCGTCGTGGTCCGCACTCCCGCGCGCCCCCGACGCACCGCGCCCATCGCCACGAGCGTCAGCACCACGGCCGCCAGGGTGATCCCCGACCCCGCCCAGATCGGCGACGTGTACCCGAGCCCGGCGGCGATGGTCAGGCCGCCGATCCAGGCCCCGAGCGCGTTGCCGAGGTTGAACGCGGCGATGTTCGCCCCGCTCGCCAGGGTCGGTGCGTGGTCGGCGTACTGCATCACCCGCGTCTGCAGGGCCGGGACGGTCGCGAACCCGAACGCCCCCATCAGCACGAGGGCGATCACGGTGAGCACCGGCGAGGTCGCGACGAGGGCGAACACCGCGAGCACCACGGTCAGCACGACGAGCACCACGAGCAACGTGCGGTCGATCGAGCGGGCCGCGAGCTTGCCGCCGGCGAAGTTGCCGACGAACAGCCCGATGCCGAACACGATGAGCAGCCACGGCACCGCCGACGACGGGAACCCGGACACCGAGGTCAGCGTGTACGCGATGTAGGTGAAGGCGCCGAACATCCCGCCGTAGCCGAGCACGGTCATGCCGAGCGACAGCCAGACCTGCCCGGACCGGAAGGCGCCGAGCTCGCGGGCGAGGGACGGAACCTCGGTGGAGCGGACCGCCGGGACGAGGACGAGCACGCCGATCAGGGCGACGACGCCGATGGCCGCGATCGCCCAGAACGTCGCACGCCACCCGGCGGCCTGGCCGAGGAAGGTACCGAACGGGACGCCGAGAACGTTCGACGCGGTGAGCCCGGTGAACATCAGCGCGACGGCCGAGGCGCGCTTGGACCGCTCGACCATGTTCGCGGCGACGACCGAGCCGATGCCGAAGAACGCTCCGTGGCACAGGGCGGCGATGACACGGCCGGTCATCATCACGCCGTAGGTCGGCGCGATCGCGGACAGGGTGTTGCCGACGATGAACAGCACGAGCAGCCCGAGCAGGACGGGCTTGCGGGGGAGCCGGGTGGTCGCGGCGGTGAGCCCGAGGGCCCCGACGATGACCGCCAGGGCGTACC
>Ga0308161_1006239_pt1 | contig 10162 bp, 12 predicted proteins | sample PhyFR2_FD_201034 | JGI IMG/M metagenome (GOLD analysis project Ga0308161, IMG submission 201034) | Phyllosphere microbial communities from UC Gill Tract Community Farm, Albany, California, United States - DLSLF.R2 | ecosystem: Host-associated > Plants > Phyllosphere > Unclassified | place: USA...
TTCTACAATATGATATTTAGATTGCTCGTAATCCACATTAGAACCTCCTTAAATGATGAAATACATACAGTACTTATGGTGAAGCATTCAAAAATTGTCTACAGTTGCCTTCTATTTTAATCAATAATTCAGGTTGAGCCTTTATAATGAGATTTCAGAAGCAATAGAGATAGAATAAGAACGCTATAGATAGTATAAATGAACCGAAAAATAGTAGATCGATATTGCGGATATCTCTATTTTTCAGTGGGAATGAGACTTGCTTGCGATGGGTGAATACGAATGGAACGGGAACAGTTTACATTCAATTTTTAAAATATCGCTGGCATGTTTAGTGTGCCTACTACTATGTTACCGCAAAGGAGTTTTTCGATGTTAAAAGGTATCCAAAAAACGTTGTATGTGATTCTGATTTTCTTTGTCAGTTTGTTTATCGCATCTTCGTTTTTTATTCGAGCAGAGTACAATTATGTGGTATATGGAGACACACCGATGCTACAGCAACAGCATGTAGGTACATTTATACTGCTTATCATCGCACTACTGGTATTCAGTGTAATGTTATATCGTCTGTGCTTGAAGCTGAATGTATATCGCCCTAAAATTGTGATTCCACTGGTTCTTTTAGGTTCATTAGCTATTCAGGTAGCCATTATTTTTCTATTTCCCCGCTTGCCAACAGATGACTCGCAGACCGTGGTGTCTCTGGCAATGAATATGCTGTATAAAGGCGATTATTCTACATTTGGTACGACAGGGTATCTGCATATGTTTCCTTTTAATTACTCGACCGTGTTGTATATTGAAGCACTATTAGCGATGTTTCCAGATAATTATGTCACGATTAAGTTAGCTAATATTTGTTTTGCTCTTATTACGACCTTGATGATCTATCTAATCTACAAACAGCTGAATCCTAACTCCAAAGATCATGATTACGGTGTACTCGTATTTGCAGCAACGTATATTCCGTCTTTGTTTATGAGTAACTTTATCTACAATGATGTGATTGCGACGACATTGCTTACGTCAGCGTTGTATTTTGGTATCCGATTTATGAAAGAAAAGTCGATCAAGTATATTCTATTCGCCGCTACTTTAGTGACAATCGGGAACTATTTTAGAAGTATAGGCATTATTTTCTTACTTGCGATTGTGATCTCATTGTTTTTCCATTTCAAGCAATTAGGCTGGAAAAAAGTAGTACTATCTGTATGCTTATTTGCCGTCTTGTTCAATATTCCAAGTTGGACTCAAAATACACTGTTACAGACCACAGACAAAGTGCAGACTTCTACGACCACCAATGCAGCACCGATCTATATGTGGCTGAACATGGGGATTAATCTGAAAACTATTGGATTCTGGGATAACCGTGAAAGTTATAATATTTACCAGCGAGATGCGGACTACAACAAAGCAGTGAGTACTGAACTATTTAAAGAATCGATTGCTCAGAAATTATCGACAGCTAGCTTTGGCGATCTGGTACACATGTATTATAAAAAGATCATCTGGACATGGACAGAAGGCACGTATCAGATCGAAAGATACGGTATTGGCAATGATGGCTCTTCTGGTGGTCAGCGTGCTAGCTTTATTATGGGCGGTTATAGTTATCCGACAGCAGCTACCGAGCTATTTGCAGGCAATTCACCTTACCGTAGCGGGATACTCTGGATCTTATATACAATGAATTTCTTAATGTACTGTTTTATTTTGATTCGTCTGATCGGCAGTCTGCGAGCAAAACGATTCGATGAAGTGTCGTTGGTACTTGTGATTTTAGGATTTGTTGGTTTTTATATTTTATGGGAGATCAAGTCTAGATATATCTATCCTGTCTATCCACTACTCATTATTTTGTCGTATATGGGATTCAAAGATACGTATGAATGGTTGATCCAACAGGACTTTTTGCGATTACGATCTTCTGCTAGAAAGGAGTCTTAAAATGCGTAAAAAAAGATATCCTGTCTCGCTAATCCTCTTATTACTGTGCGGAATGATGGTGCTGACATCTTGTAGTGCGATTACAGCTCAACAGATACCTCTTAACAGTACAAGTACAATGGGTGGCGGGGGCAATCGTAATGCTATGCGCGGAATGATGAATGCTGATCTGATTGGCAAAATAGTCGCTGTGAACGGGAGCAAAATGACAATCGATGTGATGGAGCAAGCACAGCGTCGTTCTACAGCGTTAGATGACCATAGTGCAGTGCTATCGAGTCCATCTCAGACGAATACACCTAACTCCAACCGTACACCAGATACACATACGCCGAATACAGATCGTACTTTACCAACCGATCGATCAGACGGCAGTACGTCTACTATGAGCAAAACTGGTGTAGAGAAAACGATAACGATCGGCGAAGAGGTATCTATTTCTCAAATCACAGCAATGATGCCACAGAGCAACAAAAATAATACAGCAACCACACTCAAAGTATCTGATCTCAAAGCAGGGCAGATTCTGATGATCTGGTACAAGGATAATACCAATACAGTAGAGAAAATCAGTGTGATGGATTCGTGAAAAGTTTATACAACATACTGTGAATAGTAAAAAGAGGAGCATTATGCTCCCCTTTTTATGTAATCTATAATTATTGAACAATAACAAATGTATTTACAAATTTTTCACGATCTGTTTTGTTAAAAAATACATCACTGATTTCTTCGTTCCACGTATCATTAGCTTTCATATCATCAAAACTTACATTATAAAATTGTTCTACTTTATCTTGTGTAAGATCGACAATATATGTTTTACCTTCAAAAGGGAGAGTCATTTTTACACTTTGAGTAGCAGGGAATTGTTTAAATAGACGAGTAGATTCTTGCATTAAGAGTTTGTTAATCTGATCGCCAGTTGCAAAATAATTAGTATAATCGTCTTTAGTTACACCAGAAGCAGGATTGTCTGCTTTATAAGCTGTGTAATCGTTATAAAATTGAATATTGATATTATTTTTACCGACTTCTACTTTTTTTATAAAAGTTCTACCTGTAAGATTATCTGTATAGGCGAGAACTTCTTTTTTAGATAATATGGGATCACTCGCTTTCTTGTTGATTTTTTCAGAATTAACGTTGTTGCTATCTTGTTTTGATTCAACTTTATTGGGAGAGATTTCTTTATTATTTGTTGATTCTATAGTTGTAGTATTTATTACAGTATTTTGATTAGGTTGTGAAGTGATTTCAGAGGATTTTGCTCAGTAGAATTATTATTTCCTAAAACATTAACAAGTATAAATAATCCGATTGTAATCATCCATTTTTTCTTAGCAGTACCATTCTTTTTTCTAGTAGCTATTATTGCTAAAACTAAGTACACCAAGAAAGTAAAAGTAACTAATAAACCCAAAATGAATAACATGTTCCATATATCCCCTTTTTTATCATATAGAGTTATTATATATGAATACAAATGTTCAATCTATATTTTAATTATTTAATAAGTCTAATTAGAAAAGAGGAACCTTGTTGCCTACTATCCTGCACAACATACAGTGGAATGAGCAAGATAATCTTTTACATACATTATTACAATCCACAGATGAGATAACTCAGCATCCGCTAGATCAAGGATTTGAAGCACAAGTAATCAAGTTGTCATATGCTGAAGGTGACTTGGTATTGAAAATATGGAATCAACAGGCGAAGCCGGATGTGAGAGCACAATATCAGTTATTACAGTTTCTTTTTGCCAAAAGGATCACTGTCTCTAAACCGATGGGTTGGGGGATGCTTGATGATCAAGATCCAGTATTGCTAACAACATTTGACGGAACAGCACTGACCCAGATGAATAAAAAAAAAATTGTACAGACAGCTACCTTATTGTCTGCTATCCATTATGTTGAGATTACAGAAAGCGAATATGCTTTACTGCCAAAATACGATTTTGTAGATTACTTTTTTCCAGATATCGCAATGTATACAGATATTAGCGATATTCTATATCAGGTTATGCCCATGATTACGTTAGAGCAGAGTTGTATTATTCATGGTGATTTTCATCTGGGAAATATTTTGAATAAGCAGGATCGGTATACCGTGATTGATTGGACAAATGGACAATTAGGGGATGCCAGATATGATGCGGTCTGGTCGATCACTTTGCAGAAAATCTATATTTCAGAACGATATGCTCAAGTGTTTCGTGATTCTTATCTAGCAGAACATCCGATAGCTGAAAAAGAATTACAATTATTTGAAGCGCTTGCCTGTCTGCGGTGGATATTGCTTGCTCGTCAGGGCGGGATTACGGTACAGCCACAAGCACAGCAGAATATAAAGCGAGTGATCGCTCATAATCCATTTTTGGCAGGAAGGAATTGTGAAGTGTAAAATATTCAGCTACATATGTCGTAATACATAAATGTAAGATATTTTGCTTTGCAAAAATCATTTTTTTATTACTTTAGATCGCATTATAGTACTAAGAGCTTATGGAGAGCTATTATAGAATGTTAGGGGAATGAAGTATGGCTTATAAATGGGAACGTTGTCCAAGATGTGGAACAGCGAGGGTGGATACAACACCAGGATGGTTACATTCGATTATTACAATTTTCGTCGGTGTAATGATCGCTCTTGTTATATCTTCTTTTGTAGATGATAAGCTTTTGGAACATCCTATTATATTGGGAGTGTTTGTCCTAACTATACTTTTAACTATAATAGTTAGCTTTTTAATTGGAAAACGTGGTGGTCTTTCTAAATGTAAAGATTGTAGTTATTCTTGGATACCTACAAAAGAAAACACCTAAAAACCAAACGAAACACACATAATATGATACAGTAGATATCTTCAAAGTAATTATTTTATCCAATACAAAGGGAGTACACATGAACAATTACAAATTAATCATCCAATACGATGGTGGGCGGTACAAAGGCTGGCAACGGCTTGGGGATAGTGATAATACGGTACAAGGCAAAATTGAAAAAGCCATCTCTGTACTGGTCGATCAACCGATTGAAATTATAGGTTCTAGTCGTACAGATGCAGGTGTACATGCGCTACATCAAGTTGCTAATTTCAAAATCAAAGAAGATTTGCCAGAGTCCAAAATATTTAACTTTTTGAATCATTATTTACCAGCAGATATTAGTATTACAGAAGTATCGAAAGTCGATGATCGGTTCCATGCACGATATCATGCGACTAACAAAACGTATATTTATAAAATATGGAACGAAGCATACAGTCATCCATTTATGCGCAAGTACAGTATGCATGTTACCAAAAAGCTAGATATCGCCAAGATGAAAGAAGCTTGTGCTCATTTTCTGGGAGAACATGATTTTGCAGTTTATTCTAATGCGAAGTCGAAGAAAAAAGATACGTTACGCACCATCTACACATTAGATGTTGAAGTAGTCGATGGATTTGTACAATTCCGTGTATCTGGAAATGGATTTCTATACAATATGGTACGCAAAATGGTCGGTACACTGATCGAAGTAGGATTAGGCGAAAAGCAAGCTTCAGATATTCCGACGATTTTGCTATCCAAAGAAAAGCTACAAACTGGTGGTATGGCAGATGCAGAAGGGCTTTATTTAGAGCGGATTCAATTCAAGTCAGAATAGATAAATATTTAAAAACTACACCAAGTTTCTTTATATGACATTCCGCCAAAATCGTATAAAACAATGCAGAAATAATATCATATAACAATAAGGAAGTAGACTTGAAAAGGTCTACTTTTTTTTCGTAATAAGGTATCTATCTTTTAGTGATAATAGTAGTTGTATTTCATTACATATTCCCTTACAATTTGTTGAAGCAATTCTGTAATGCGTTAATGTATGTCACAGCGAATACATTTACAGCCATATTATAATCGTTGTACATAATGAACACAGTTGAAAGGGAGCGTTTTGTTTGGAAACGAAACAATTAACTAGAGGTCTCAAAACACGCCATATTGAACTGATTGCCCTTGGAGGAACCATCGGGGTCGGTCTATTTATGGGATCAGCAAGTACGATTCAATGGGCAGGGCCTTCTGTGCTGTTGGCGTATTTGGTCGCAGGTGTAATTATGTTATTTGTGATGCGAATGATGGGCGAAATGTTAATCGTTGAACCGGTAACAGGGTCGTTTGCAACATTTGCTCACAAATATATTAGTCCGTTGGCTGGATTCTTAACAGCATGGAGTTACTGGTTTTTATGGGTAACGGTGGGGATGGCGGAAGTTACTGCTATAGGTATTTATGTAGGGTACTGGTTCCCTGAGATTCCGCAGTGGATTCCAGCATTAGCCGGTGTCGGCATTATTGCGGCAGCCAATCTAGCGGCTGTTAAGTTTTATGGAGAATTTGAATTCTGGTTTGCGATGATTAAAGTGGTTGCGATTAGTGCAATGCTTGTGATCGGCACAGGCATGATCTTTTTTGGACTGGGCAATGGTGGTGTACCAATCGGGTTATCTAATCTGTATGTGCATGGTGGATTTTTTGCAGGCGGGTTAAAAGGATTCTTATTCGCCTTATGTATTGTGACAGCGGCATATCAGGGAATCGAGATGATCGGGATTACCGCAGGGGAAGCAGAAAATCCTAAAGTAACATTGAAAAAATCAATTAAAAATATTATCTGGCGGATACTGATTTTCTATGTAGGTGCAATCTTCGTTATTGTCACAATCTATCCTTGGAATGAAGTAGGTACAACAGGAAGTCCATTTGTACTCACATTTGCCAAAGTAGGTATTGTAGCGGCAGCAGGTATTATTAACTTTGTAGTGCTTACCGCAGCGATGTCTGGTTGTAATAGCGGTATCTATAGTGCAGGTCGTATGCTGTATACACTGGCACAAAACAAACAAGCGCCACCGTTTTTTGCTAAAATTTCGAAAAGCGGTGTACCACGTAACAGTATTATGACAACAATCGCTTTACTGTTGGTAGGCGTTCTGTTCAATTACTTATTTCCAGATTCTAAATTATTTTTGTACATTTATAGTGCAAGTATTTTACCCGGCATGGTTCCGTGGTTAGCCATGGCATTCAGCCAGTTCAAGTTCCGCAAAAAATGGAAAAATGATATCCACGAGCATCCATTTAAATCGTTATTTTTCCCAGTCAGTAATTATATCGTGATTATCTTCTTAACACTGGTGCTGATCGGCATGTGGTTTAACCCGGATACCCATAACTCATTAATCGTCGGAATTGTATTTATTGCGATTGTCATTGTTAGTTATTATGTGTTTCGAATTGGGAAGAAATCGGATCAGCGGATAGATTGAAGTAAACATATAAAATGATAAAAGCACCTATCTTTTTTCTATAGTATTAGAAAAAGATAGGTGCTTTTTATTGTTTGAAAGCTACCTTTCCAAATTAGTTTAAATGGAAATTTATTATCCATTAATAAATCAAAAATGTAATTAATTTGAAAAAATAAAAAGAATATGATAATGTTTTCTTATCGGCCGATAAATAAAATCACGATAAGGAGTTTCAATATGTTGAAAAATAATTTTATTTTAAACAAGAAAATTATAGCTAGTATGTTGGTAGTAGTTCTTTTGTTGATAAGTATTTTATCTTATCAAGCCAAAGTAAATGCGGCTACAAGTACAACAGATAATGAACTAAGTCGTGTTAATAATGATACTGAAATCGCACAAACATTATATTCCAAGATAGAAAGTAACGGTTATCTAAAACAAACTGAGAAAGTAATACTTAATTATTCTTCAAAACTAAAATTTGATCATGCTAATAAACATATTATGAAAGTAGAAAATAATAAAAGTACCGCCTATTTTGTATACTATCCTATTTTAGGAGAAGCTAAAGATAGCAATTATATAATTGTTATGGATGCTGAAGGTAACAAGATCGAAGAACAACTTTTAATTGGATTAAATGAAACCATAGGCAAAGTACATGCTATTTATTTAGTAAATGGAGTAAAAAAATTAGATGGAATTATTAATTTTCAAGGGGATTTTGTTTCTGGATCTCAAGTAACAAGTACTGGAAAAGTTATTGATCTTTCTACCCCTTCATCAAACACGTTAGGGTTTTGGTCTTGTTTAAATGATTGTCTTGCTTCTAAAGGAGTTGCAGCTTGGGCAATAACTGCTTTAGGAATAATTTGTGCAGGAGGATGTGCTGCTACAGCAGGAGTAGGTTGCTTAGCATGTATAGCTGCTGCAGATATAGGTGCTGGAACTGTAGTAGGACTTTGCACATCACAGTGTAGTTAAAATTTGTTTAGAACTTTTACGGTAAGATTTTGGAGGTTCATATGCGCAAAAGGAATATATTTTTAGGATTTTTAATTGTGTCAGTAGTTGCATTATCTATTTTTTTTCTAGTAAAACCTGTTCCAATTCTTAAAGCATCGCAATTAAATAGCGATATTCCAGAAGTTGTTAAAGCTTACCATTACGCTGAAAAATATCCTGCGATTTTTAAAGAAGCATCTTGTTATTGTGGTTGTATGAAAGAAGAACATCATAAATATCTTTACGATTGCTTTACTTCTAAACATGGTGAAAATTGTGGGATATGTATTCAGGAAGCGTTGTTTATTGGAGAGTTAAAAGATAAGAATAAAACAAATCAACAGATACTCACTGAGCTCAAAAGTAAATATGAATAGGAGGTAAACGTATTGTCTAATAAAAATATGATTATAGTATTTGCTGTTTTAGGAGTTTGCCTAATTTTAGTAGGCACTACAGCGCAACATATATTTCAATATGCGCCATTAGTAGGTTGGATAGGTGGTTTAGTATTTTTGCTAATTGCTACTTTTTTAGTTTCAAAAAGAACTATTAATCATTCACGCAAAAATTAAATATTAAATAGGATAAAGCCAATATCTAGTTATATTGGCTTTATTTTATTATCATACTGAAATATGTTTGAAGATAAGCTATCACGGTTACATAGAAAAAGAGCTCATTAATTTCCAGAACGACCAATATAAACATCATCTCAGAGGAGGAAATTCAATCATGGCTGACCAATATCAAAAGCAAGATCCAACGACTCAACATCCTAAGGCAAATGAAGACTGGCAACAAAAACAACCAGAACCTGGTTTGCAAAAAGATATGACTCCAATTCCAGATTCTGGAGAAACGAGTTACCGTGGTACAGGTCGCTTAACAGGACGCAAAGCTTTGGTTACAGGAGCAGATAGTGGTATCGGACGCGCAGCAGCAATCGCTTTTGCTCGTGAAGGTGCAGACGTTGTAATTTCGTATCTACCTGAAGAAGAAGCAGATGCTCAAGAAGTCGTGAAATTGATCGAAGAATCAGGTCAAAAAGCATATGCAATGCCTGGCGATCTTAAAGATGAGCAATACTGTGAACAATTGATCGAAGACACTGTAGCTAAATTAGGCGGAATCGATATTCTAGCTAACGTAGCAGGTAAACAGCAGTTTGTTGAATCGATTGCTGATCTAACTACAGAACAATTTGATGCTACATTCAAAACAAACGTATATTCTCTATTCTGGTTGTGCAAAGCAGCGATCAAGCATATGCAACCAGGTAGTTCAATTATTAATACATCATCGATCCAAGCGTACTCTCCTTCACCAGGATTGCTGGATTATGCAACAACTAAAGGTTCAATCAATGTATTCAGTAAAGCACTGGCACAACAAGTTGGTGAAAAAGGTATCCGTGTCAACGTGGTAGCACCAGGTCCAGTATGGACACCGCTACAAGTGGCAGGCGGACAACCAACAGAAGCATTGAAAGAATTCGGTTCTAACACACCACTTGGACGTGCAGGACAGCCGGTAGAAATGGCTCCAGCATATGTATTCTTAGCTAGCCAAGAATCTAGCTATGTGAGTGGCGAGACGATCAATGCTAACGGTGGTATGGTTAGTCCATAACTCGTTGACTATACTCATAAATACAACCATATTATAGATACGAAGAGGGGCATACAGCCTCTCTTTTTTTGTTTTGGCATCATAGAATGATATGATAAGAAGTAAAATCCTATATTTTATAGTAGAAAAGAGAATGTCTATGAAAATACAATTCGATGAGCGCACAATTGAATTTAATGTGCAATATAGCAAGCGTATGAAGATAGCGATTCAGCTTGAAACGATTGGGCTTATTACAGTCAAAGCTCCTAATGGAACCCCGGA
>Ga0308161_1006240_pt1 | contig 10153 bp, 8 predicted proteins | sample PhyFR2_FD_201034 | JGI IMG/M metagenome (GOLD analysis project Ga0308161, IMG submission 201034) | Phyllosphere microbial communities from UC Gill Tract Community Farm, Albany, California, United States - DLSLF.R2 | ecosystem: Host-associated > Plants > Phyllosphere > Unclassified | place: USA...
GACGTCGGCATGTTTTTGCGGCATTGCAAAAAAGACATTGCCACAAGGTTCAGCGGATGACATCACATGTTATTCAGATATTCCTTCTAACACCGAAGGAAAATCGGCAAATCGCCGAAAATCATCGTTGCTCTTCAGAAAGCCAATACCGGCCTGTTCCGGGCCAGGCGCGCATGGTTGGCGCGACATCGCCCGGTGGACTGTTGCCATTTTGCCGCTCCGCCGATACCGCGCACACCCAAGGACGCATCAGACCCGGTCGATGGCCCGGAACGTTGCGCGCAGGTGGTCGACGAACGTGGCCGGATTTTCCATCGCCGCGAAATGGCCGCCATGCTCGGCCTCGCCAAAGAAGCGCAGGTCGGCGAACCGCGCGGCCGCCCAGCGCTGCGAAAGGCGCATCTGCTCGCCCGGAAACATGCTCACGCCTGCCGGTAGCGGAATCGGGGCGGTGGGCATTCCGTTCGCCATCTCGCGCGCGCCTTCCCAATAAAAACGCGCCGAACTCGCGCCCGCGTTCGGCAGCCAGTACAGCATGACGTCGTCGATCAGGTGGTCCGGCGCGATCGCGCGCTCCGGATGGCCGTCGGTATCCGTGACGTCCTGGAACAATGCGTACAGCCAGCTTGCCAGGCCCACCGGCGAGTCCGCGAGCGCGAACGCAATGGATTGCGGCCGGGTGCACTGGAGCTGCATGTAGCCGGCATACTCGGTGCGGTACCGCTCGGCGTCCTTCAGCATGCGCTGCTCTGCCGGCGTCGCTTGTTCGATTTCCTGTTGCGTCGGCTGGAACATCACCATGTTCAGATGGATCCCCGCCAGCCCAGGCGTTTGCATGTGCGCCAGCGCGGTCGTGATCGCCGCGCCCCAGTCCCCGCCCTGCGCCAGCCAGCGGTCGCCATACCCCAGGCGCCGCATCAACTCGCCGAATGCGCGTGCGGTGCGGCCGACGCCCCATCCCGGCTCGCTCGGCTTGTCGGAAAAGCCGAAACCCGGCAGCGAAGGAATCACCAGGTGAAAGGCATCCGACGCGCTGCCGCCATGCGCGCGCGGCTGCGTCAGCGGACCGATCACGTCACGGAATTCGAGGACGGACCCCGGCCAGCCATGCGTCAGCAGGAGTGGCGTGGCATTTGGCTCCGGCGAGCGGATATGCAGGAAATGGAAGCCGAGGCCGTCGATGACCGTACGGCTGCTGCCCCAACCGTTCAACAGCGCTTCGGTGCCGCGCCAGTCGTAGCCGTCGCGCCATCGTGCGACCAGGGCGCGGATCCGGTCGAGCCGGGGTCCCTGCGATCCATCCTTGACCGTCCCGGCATCCGGCCACCTGGCCGCTGCGAGCCTGCGATCGAGGTCGTCCAGGTCGGCTTGGGGAACGTGGATGGGAAATGCGTCGATTGCGTCGTTCATCGTCGGCCTTTGCGAAAATCCGTACACCATAAAAAAGCCGGCCCGAAGGCCGGCTGCGCAGGTGCGGGAGCCAAGCTCCCGCATGCCTGCATCGATCAGTAATCGCGGTTGCGGCCGCCCAGCAGCTTGGCCAGCACGAAGCCGGCGGCGGCGGCGATGGCGACGGCGGTGCCCGGTTTCTGGCGCACGTACTCGAAGCTGGCTTCCTTCCACTGGCCATAGGCATCGGTCAGCTGCTGCTGGCGCTGGCCCAGGTTGACGGTGGCGCCGCTCAGCACGCCCTGCAGCTTGTCCACACCGGCGTGGGCGGTGGTGGCCAGGCGCTCGACGACCGGCTGCACGCTGTTCACGGCCTTGTCGACCAGCGGACGGGCGGCATCGGCCGCCTTGTCGATCGACTGGTGCAGGTCCTGCGCGCGCGAGCTGACCTGGGCACCCAGGTCCTTCGCGTCGCCGCCGGTGCCCGAGCCGGTCGCGGCCGAGGCGCTCTGGCTGTTCTGGCTGCCCTGGCCGCTGCTCGATCCCAGCGAGGACGCGCTGCTGTTGCCGATGCTGCTATTGGTGCCGCTGGCCGTGGAGCCCGATGCGCTCAGCGAGCCCATCGAACCGGTGCCCGAGGACGACGATTGCGACGACTGCGACGCGCTGCCGGCGTTGCTGGTGCCGCCCACGGCGCCCGTGCTGGACGCGGTGGCGCCGCCGGTGCTGGTGCCGGTCGAGCCGTGCTGGTCCTTGCCCTGGTTCGACTGGCTGCTCTTGTTCAGGCTGCCCGCACCCGTGGTGCTGCCCAGGTTGCCGGCGCCGCTGGCGTTCGGCAGGCTGCTCGTGCTGTCCTTGCCCTGGTTGCCCGCATTCGTGTCCTTGCCGAGGTTCGAACCCGAACCCTGGCCACCGACGTTGCTGCCTTTTGCTTCACTCGATTTTTGATTATCCATGATGAATTCCTCGTAAAAATGTAGACCAACGCGGAGTAGACCGATACTCGACCACCACCACATCCCGGTCCTCGAACTGCGAACTGTCGAGGTCCATTCTTCCTGATTACCTTGTTGCGCTCGCTATGTGCCGCGGTGCCGATGGGTCGACACCGTCTTTGCGGCGCCGCGATACAAAAAATATAACTTTTGGTAACTGGGCACTGTGCGGTGCATAACAGAGCCATTGGATCATGGGCGCGCGAGGGGGAGCGCACGGGTGACGGGCGGGGGTGGATCGCGACGGCGGCAGGCCTGCCGTCGCGACCGCTGGGGCGATTACAGCTTGCCGATCTGCCGGTCGATCGCCTTGCGCGCGCGCTCATTGCGCTCGCTGTAGCGGTCGGTCAGATAGTCGGTGCGGCCGCGCAGCAGCAGCGTGAACTTGAACAGTTCTTCCATCACGTCGACCACGCGGTCGTAGTAGGCCGAGGGCCGCATGCGGCCGGCGTCGTCGAATTCCTTGTACGCCATCGGGACCGAGGACTGGTTCGGGATCGTGAACATGCGCATCCAGCGGCCCAGCAGGCGCAGCGTGTTCACGACGTTGAACGACTGCGAGCCGCCGCACACCTGCATGACGGCCAGCGTACGTCCCTGGCTGGGCCGGACGGCGCCCTGCTCCAGCGGGATCCAGTCGATCTGGTTCTTCATGACGGCCGTCACGGCGCCGTGGCGCTCCGGACTGCACCAGACCTGTCCTTCCGACCACAGGCACAGTTCGCGCAGCTCGACCACCTTCGGATGCGTCTCGGGCACGCTGCCGACCATCGGCAGTTCCATCGGGTCGAAGATCCTGACCTCGGCGCCGAAGTGCTCGAGGATGCGCGCCGCCTCGAAGGTGAGGAAGCGGCTGAACGAACGCTCGCGCAGCGAGCCGTACAGCAGCAGGATGCGCGGCGGATGATCGAGGTCGCCGACCGGGTCCAGCCGGGCGGCCGTCGGCAGGTCCAGCAATTCGGGCTTGATGTTGGGGAGGTTCGGAATCTTGTCCATGGCGGCTCCGTGGTCTAGCTCAGGCGGAAGGCGAGCGCGCACAGCGTCGCCAGCAGGATCGGCAAGGTCAGCAGCACGCCGACCCGGAAGTAATAGCGCCACGAGATGGCGATGCGCTTCGTCGCCAGCACGTGCAGCCACAGCAGCGTGGCCAGGCTGCCGATGGGCGTGATCTTCGGCCCGAGATCGGCGCCGATGACGTTCGCGTACACCATCGCCTCGCGCACCGTGCCGTGGGCCGACGTGGCGTCGATGGCGAGCGCGCCCACCAGCACGGTGGGCATGTTGTTCATGACGGCCGACAGCAGCGCGGTGACGATGCCCGTGCCCAGCGCCGCGCCCCACACGCCGTACGCTGCGCAGCGGTCGAAGACGGCCGTCAGGTAGGCGGTCAGGCCGGCATTGCGCAGGCCGTAGACGACGAGGTACATGCCCAGCGAGAACACGACCACTTGCCATGGCGCGTCGCGCAGGACTTCGCGCGTCGAAATCCGATGGCCGCGCGCGGCGACCGCCAGCAGGATGGCGGCACCGGCGGCCGCGACGGCGCTGATCGGGATGCCGAGGTCGCCCAGCAGGAAGAAACCGGCGAGGAGCAGCGCCAGGACCCACCAGCCCGCCATGAACGTCGCGCGGTCGCGGATGGCGTCCCGCGGGCGACGCAGCTGGGCCTGGTCGTAATCGGCGGGAATGTCCTTGCGAAAAAACCAGGCGAGCGCGGCCAGCGTCACGGCGACCGACACCAGGTTCACCGGCACCATGACCGCGGCATAGCGCGCGAACCCGATGCCGAAGTAATCGGCCGAGACGATGTTGACGAGATTCGACACCACGAGCGGCAGGCTGGCCGTGTCCGCGATGAAGCCCGCCGCCATCACGAACGCGAGGGTGGCGCGGGGCGAAAAGTTCAGGGCGGCCAGCATGGCGATCACGATCGGCGTCAGGATCAGCGCGGCGCCGTCGTTGGCGAACAGCGCGGAGACGGCGGCGCCGAGCAGCACCAGCATGACGAACAGGCGCCGGCCGCCGCCCCTGCCCCAGCGCGCCACATGCAGCGCCGCCCATTCGAAGAAACCGGCCTTGTCGAGCAGCAGGCTGATGACGATCACGGCGACGAACGCGCCGGTGGCGTTCCACACGATGTGCCAGACGGTCGGGATGTCGGCCACGTGGATGACGCCGGCCAGCAGCGCGACCACGGCTCCCGCCGACGCGCTCCAGCCGATGCCGAGCCCGCGCGGCTGCCAGATGACGAGGGTCAGCGTGGCGAGGAAGATGAGGGCCGCGAGCACGTCAGCCCCGGCCTTCGATGCGGCCGATGGCGTCCAGCGCGGCTTGCAGGACGGCGCGGTCGGCGGCCAGCGTGGCCGGCGGCAGGGCCAGGAAGGCTTCGATACGCGCGCGCAGGATGACATAGGCCCGCTCGAACGCGGCGTCGATCTCGGCCTCGGTGCCGGTGACGTGGCTCGGATCGTCGACACCCCAGTGCGTGCGCAGCACCGGCCCGAGGTAGGCCGGACAGGTTTCGCCCGCGGCGCTCGCGCACACGGTGACCACGATGTCCGGGCTTACCGGCAATTTTTCCCAGGATTTGCTGTAGTAACCCTCGGTCGGAATGCCTTTGCCGGCCAGCAGCGCCAGCGCGCGCTCGTTGAGCTTGCCGATGGGCTGGCTGCCGGCACTGATGGCATGCCGGCCGGCGGGAGCGAGATGATTGAAGACGGCCTCGCCGATGAGCGAGCGGCACGAATTACCCGTGCACAGGAAAAGTACGTTCATGTCAGCACCCGCACGGCGCCGCCGGCGCGCAGGCCACGCTGTCGACGGGAACACAGGGATTGCCGCCGCAACAGTTCTGCGTGAGGAATCCGAGCAAGGCGTTCATGGTCTCGAACTGCGCGGCATAGATGACGAAGCGCCCTTCCTGGCGCGGCACGACGAGGTGTGCGTGAGTCAGTTCCTTCAGGTGAAAGGACAGCGACGACGGCGGCACGCCGAGCGTCTCCGCGATCTTGCTCGCCGCGAGGCCGGCCGGCCCGGCCTGCACGAGAAGCCGGTACGCTGCCAGACGGGACTCCTGTGCGAGGGCCGCGAGTGCGGCAACCGCATCCTTGTTTTCCATACTCGATCCGTATTAATTCGATATTTCGAGTATAGTCGAATCATTACCAGAGCAGCAAATCAGGACGCCTCCCTTGCCTGCGTCGCTGCAGCGCCCGTTATCCAGCGAGGTTCAGCTGCCAGTACCCGACATCAATCCAGCGCCCGAACTTCATGCCGACCTCGGCGAAATGGGCGACCTTCCGGAATCCCAGCGCTTCATGCAGGCCGACGCTGCCGGCGTTCGGCAAGGCGATGCCGCCGATCACGACGCGCAGCCCGCGCCGGCGCAATTCGTCCAGCAACGCAGCGTACAGGGCACGCCCGACACCCTGCCCCACATACGCTGGATCGACGTACACCGTGCTCTCGACCGAATGGCGATAGGCCGGCCGCACGCGCCACTTCGTGGCATACGCATAGCCCACGACCTTGCCGTCCGCCTCGGCCACGAGCCACGGCAGGCCCGCCGCATCGACGTCGGCGATGCGCTGCGCCATGTCGGCGTCGGAGACGGTTTCTTCCTCGAACGAGATGGTCGTGGTCGCGACGTAAGGATTGTAGATGGCGCAGATGGCGGGGGCGTCGGACGGCAGCGCGGCACGGATGGAGGGGATCGGCATGAGGCGGTTTCGCGTTGGACAGGAAGGGCAATCGATCTCATGCATTCTCGGGCCGGGCGATAAAGAACGCAACGCAAACAAAAAGGGCCACCCTGCTGGGTGGCCCTTCTCATGTTGTGGTGCCGCTGACCGGAATCGAACTGGTGACCTTCGCATTACGAATGCGCTGCTCTACCGACTGAGCTACAGCGGCTAAACCTGGACTGCGTCTAACCTGTTCCTGAATTACCTGCCGTCAGACTGCCGGCGGCCCGAAGGCCTCGTTGCGACTCGCTCAAACCCGTTGAGCTGCATCGCGAAGGAGCCCGCATTCTAACAACAACTTCGCGGGCTGGCTAGTCCGACTCGGCAATTTTATGCAACGGGGCGGAAAATCATTCCTGGTGGTAGCTCGTCACGCGGTCCACTTCGCTCTTCGAGCCGAGGAACACGGGCACGCGCTGGTGCAGCTTTTGCGGCGGGATGTCGAGGATGCGCTGGCGGCCGTCGGTCGCGGCGCCGCCGGCCTGCTCGACGATGAACGCCATCGGGTTCGCTTCGTACATCAGGCGCAGCTTGCCCGGCTGCGACGGGTCGCGCAGGTCGGCCGGGTACATGAAGATGCCGCCGCGGTTCAGGATGCGGTGCACGTCGGCCACCATCGAGGCGATCCAGCGCATGTTGAAATCCTTGCCGCGCACGCCGGTCTTGCCCGCCAACATTTCGTCGACGTAGCGCGTGACCGGCGGATGCCAGTGGCGCTGGTTCGACATGTTGATGGCGAATTCCTTCGTCTCGACCGGGATCTGCAGGTTCTTCTGCGTCAGCACCCACGAGCCCATCTCGCGGTCCAGCGTGAAGCAGTTGACGCCGTTGCCGGTGGTGAGCACCAGCATCGTCTGCGGGCCGTAGACGGCGTAGCCGGCCGCGACCTGCTGGCTGCCGGCCTGCATGAAGTCGGCTTCGGTCGGCTGCGTCATGCCTTCCGGCGCCTTCAGCACGGAGAAGATGGTGCCGATGGAAACGTTGACGTCGATGTTCGACGAGCCGTCCAGCGGATCGAACAGCAGCATGTATTCGCCCATCGGGTAGCGGTTCGGGATCGGGTGGATGGATTCCATCTCTTCCGACGCCATCGCCGCCAGGTGGCCGCCCCACTCGTTGGCTTCGAGCAGGATCTCGTTCGAGATCACGTCGAGCTTCTTCTGCACTTCGCCCTGGATGTTCTCGGTGTCGGCGCTGCCGAGGATGTCGCCCAGGGCGCCCTTGCCGACCGAGTGCGAGATGGTCTTGCAGGCACGCGCCACGACCTCGATCAGGAGGCGCAGCGAGGCCGGGATGTTGTTGTGGAGACGCTGTTCCTCGACGAGGTGTTGCGTCAGGCTGACTCGTTTCATGGACTTCCTTCAGTTTGTGAAAATTCGTTGCCGCATCGGTTACGCATCAATTGGCGAGGGCCTTGCCGACCACTTCGCGCACATCGTTCGACAGCTTCGCCTGCCCCGCCACCTGCTGCAGCGCCCGTTTCATGTGGGCCTGCAGGTCCGGGGTGTAGCGGCGCCAGCGGTCCATCGCGCGCGCCAGGCGGCTGGCGACCTGCGGATTCAGCGCGTCCAGCGCGATCACCTGCTCGGCCCAGAACGCGTAGCCGCTGCCGTCCGGCGCGTGGAAGCCGACCGGATTGCCGGCGCAGAACGTGGACACCAGGCTGCGCGCGCGGTTCGGATTGCGCAGGGTGAACGCGGTGTGCGCCATGAGGTCGCGCACGCGCCCCACGTCCGTCGTCGGGGCCATCGCCTGCATCGCGAACCATTTGTCGACGACGAGGGCCTCGCCCCGGAATTCGTCGTAGAAGCGCTGCAGGGCGTCGGCCGCCGCGGGCGCGCGCGCATGCACGAGGGCCGACAGCGCCGCGACGCGGTCCGTCATGTTCGTCGCCTCGTCGAACTGGCGCACAGCGAGCGCGACACTGTCGTCGTCCGGCGCGGCGCACAGGTAGGCGAGCGCCAGGTTCTTCAGTGCGCGCTTGCCGATCGATCCGGCGTCCGGGCTGTACTCGCCCGGCGTCTGGTTGGCGTCGTACTGGGCGCGCAGCTCGGCGCGCAGGCGGGTGCCGATGTCGGCGCGCACGAACTGGCGCGCCAGGTGGATCGCGAGCGGATCGACGACGTCCAGCTGGTCGGCGATCATCGATTCCGTCGGCAAGAGCAGCGCCTGCTCGCGGAAGGCCGGGTCGAGCGTCTCGTCGACGAGGATCTTGCGCATCGCCTCGACGAACACGTCGTCCAGGTCGAGCCTGGCGCCGACGGCGGCGTCATCCGTGCGGATCACGTTGCCGGCCCGGGCCACCTGCGCGGTCAGCGTCACCAGGCGGCTCATCGCCAGGCGCTGGCCGGCTTCCCAGCGGTTGACCGGGTCGCTGTCGTGGTTGAACAGGTGCACCAGTTCGGCGTCGCTGTAGCCGTGCTTCAGGATCACGGGCGCGGAAAAATCGCGCAGGATCGACGGCGTCGGCTGTTCCGTCACGCCGGTGAAGACGAACGTCTGGTCGGCTTCCGTCAGCTCCAGCACCGCCGTGGTGCCGTAGTCCCTGCCGTCGACCACGAGCGGCAGGTCGCGCCCGTCCCGGCCCAGCAGGCCGACGGCGACCGGAATGTGGAACGGCATCTTTTCGGACTGGCCCGGCGTCGGCGGACACGTCTGGACGAGGCGCAGGGTGTACGTCTGCGCGGCCTCGTCCCAGCGCGTCTCGGCCTGCACGACCGGCGTGCCGGCCTGGCTGTACCAGCGCTCGAACTGCGTCAGGTCGCGGCCGTTGGCGTCGGCCATCGCCAGGCGGAAGTCGTCGCAGGTGACGGCCTGCTCGTCATGGCGTGCGAAGTACAGGTCCATGCCCTTGCGGAAGCCGTCGCGGCCCAGCAGGGTCTGGTACATGCGCACGACCTCGGCGCCCTTCTCGTACACGGTGACGGTGTAAAAATTGTTGATCTCGACGAAGGAGTCGGGGCGGACCGGGTGGGCCATCGGGCCGGCGTCCTCCGGGAACTGGGCCTGGCGCAGGGTGCGCACCTGGTCGATGCGGGTGACGGCGCGGCCCGTATTCGTGCCGATCATGTCGGCCGAGAATTCCTGGTCGCGGAACACGGTCAGGCCTTCCTTCAGCGACAGCTGGAACCAGTCGCGGCAGGTGACGCGGTTGCCGGTCCAGTTGTGGAAGTATTCGTGGCCGACGACGGCTTCGATGCCCTGGAAGTCGACGTCCGTCGCGACGCGCGGGTTGGCCAGCACGAACTTCGTGTTGAAGATGTTCAGGCCCTTGTTTTCCATCGCGCCCATGTTGAAGTCGCCCACGGCGACGATCATGAAGCGGTCGAGGTCGAGCTCCAGGTTCCAGCGCTCCTCGTCCCAGCGGATGCTGTTCTTCAGCGACTGCATCGCGTAGTCGGTCTTGTCGAGGTTGCCCTCTTCCACCCACACCTGCAGCAGCGCCGTGCGGCCGTCGGCCAGTTCGAAGTTCTCTTCCTGGCACACGAGGCGCGCGGCGACGAGGGCGAACAGGTACGACGGCTTCTTGAACGGGTCTTCCCACAGCGCGTAGTGGCGGCCGTCGTCGAGGTCGCCCTCTTCGATCAGGTTGCCGTTCGACAGCAGCACCGGGTAGCTGGCCTTGTCGGCGCGCAGCATCACGGTGAAGCGGGCCATCACGTCCGGGCGGTCCGGAAAATAGGTGATGCGGCGGAAACCCTCGGCTTCGCACTGCGTGTAGAAGCTGCCGTTCGACGTGTACAGGCCGCTGAGCGTCGTGTTTTTTTCTGGAACGCAGATCGTTTCGATTTCCAGCGTGACGTCTTCCGGCGCGTCCGGAATGCGCAGCAGCGTGCCCTCGACCACGTATTCGCCCTCGGCCAGGGTGCGGCCGTTCAGGCGCAGCGCGACCAGGTCGATGTCTTCGCCATACAGTTCGATCTCGCGCTGGCCGCTGCCCGGGTTGCGCCGCAGCGTCATGCGGTTGGCGACGACGGTACGGGCGGGGTCGAGGTCGAAGCCGAGTTCGACGGTATCGACCAGATA
>Ga0308161_1006241_pt1 | contig 10153 bp, 9 predicted proteins | sample PhyFR2_FD_201034 | JGI IMG/M metagenome (GOLD analysis project Ga0308161, IMG submission 201034) | Phyllosphere microbial communities from UC Gill Tract Community Farm, Albany, California, United States - DLSLF.R2 | ecosystem: Host-associated > Plants > Phyllosphere > Unclassified | place: USA...
GGTTATTGGCCAAGCAGTGCCGCCATGCCCGAGACACTCTCGTCCATGCTGGCGGCTTCGAACATGTTCTGTTGCAGGAAACTGGCCATCACCGGCTGCAGCTTCACGGCTTCATCGATCTGCGGGTCGGAGCCCGCAACGTAGGCGCCGACCTGGATCAGGTCGCGGCTCTTCTGGTAGCGCGAATAGACCGCGCGAAAACGACGCGCCAGGTCGAAGTGCTCGCGCGTCACGACGTTGTGCATCACGCGCGATGCGGACTGTTCGATGTCGATCGCCGGGAAGTGGCCGGTTTCGGCCAGCGCGCGCGACAGCACGATGTGGCCGTCGAGAATCGCGCGCGCCGCGTCGGCAATCGGGTCCTGCTGGTCGTCGCCCTCGGACAGCACGGTGTAGAAGGCGGTGATCGAGCCGACGCCGTTCAAGCCGTTGCCGCTGCGCTCGACCAGCTGCGGCAGCTTGGCGAAGCACGAGGGCGGATAGCCCTTGGTGGCCGGCGGCTCGCCGATCGCCAGCGCAATCTCGCGCTGCGCCATCGCGTAGCGCGTGAGCGAGTCCATGAGCAGCAGCACATGCTGGCCCTTGTCGCGGAAATGCTCGGCAATGGCCGTGGCATAGGCCGCGCCCTGCATGCGCAGGAGCGGCGGCGCATCGGCGGGCGCGGCCACGACCACGGCGCGGCCGCGGTCCTCGGCACCCAGGATGTCCTCGACGAATTCCTTGACTTCGCGGCCGCGCTCGCCAATCAGGCCGACGACGATCACGTCGGCCTTGGTGTAGCGCGCCATCATGCCCAGCAGCACGCTCTTGCCCACGCCCGAGCCCGCGAACAGGCCCAGGCGCTGGCCGCGGCCCACGCTCAGCAGCGCGTTCAGCGCGCGCACGCCGGTGTCGAGCGGCTCGCGCACCGGGTCGCGGTCCATGGCGTTGATCTGGCGCCGGTCCATGGGCTCGGCCGTGACATCGGTCACCGGGCCCGCATGGTCCAGCGGTATGCCCTGCGAATCGACCACGCGGCCCAGCAGGCCGTCGCCCATGGGCAGGCGCAGCATGCCGGTGGCCAGCGAGACTTCGGCCACGGGTTCGCCAAAGCGCGGCGCGGGCACGAAGGCCGGCGCGGGCGTGACCACGGCGCCGCTCGACAGGCCCTGGATATCGCCCGCGGGCATCAGAAACGCCTTCTCGCCGGCGAAACCCACGACCTCGGCCAGCACCGGTTCCTGGTGCGGCATCTGCACATGGCATTGCGCGCCCACGGGCACGCGCAGGCCCGAGGCCTCGAGCACCAGGCCGGTGAGGCGGCTCAGCGTGCCGCGGCTCTCCAGCGCCACGGGCTGGGCGTAGCGCGCGCGCGCGCCCGCCAGGAAATCACGCCACGGGGCGAGCGCGGGTTCATTCGGCATGGCCGCCCTCGTACCAGGAAGACACCAGGCCCAGCGCGGCCACGGCACGGCGCCAGCGGCTGTCGAGGCCGGCCTCGATCACCGCGCCGCCCGAGTCGACGCGCACGTCGCCCGCGGGCACCGCGGCGTCGGCCAGCCACTGCACCTTGCCTGCGGCGCCATGCTCGGCGCGCAGCGGCGCGTCCAGCACTTCCCAGTCGACGGGGTTGAGACGCACGGTCACGGCGCGGCCTTCGGTGACCAGCATGTCCAGGGCCTCGCGCACCACGGGCAGCAGCGCCTCGGGCTTGCAGGCCAGCTCCTGGCGCACCACCTGGCGCGCGATGTCGCAGGCCAGTTGAAGCACTTCGGAGGCCATGTTCTGTTCGAGTGCCAGCATGCTGTCTTCGCACTTTTCCAGCAGGCCCTGCAGGCGCTCGGCGGTCTCGCGGCCTGCGCCCGAGGTGTAGCTGTCCATGCGCTGCTGCCATTCGTTGGTGGCTTCGGCACGGCCCTGGGCCAGGCCCTGGGCGCGGCCTTCGGCCAGCGCCTGCTCGCGCGCCTGCTGCAGCAGCTGTTCGATCTGTGCGCTGTCGGCCTGCGGCGCGGCCGCGGGCGCGTCGACGACTTGCGCTTCCTGCGGCGGCTCGGCGGGCGCGTGCGGCAGGGCCGGCACCCGGTCGGCGCTGCCCACGGCGCCAAAGCGCCACTGCACGACGCGGCCGCTGTCGATTTCCTCGCTGGGAATGAAGCGCGAATGGCTGCCGTTAGACATAGCTGTCCTCGGCGGCGCCGCCTATGGTGATCTGGCCTTCTTCCGCGAGGCGGCGCACCACCTTGAGGATCTCGCGCTGCTGCGCCTCGACTTCGGACAGGCGCATCGGGCCGCGCGATTCGAGGTCTTCGCGCAGCGCCTCGGAGGCGCGCATCGACATGTTGGCGAGGATCTTGTCGCGCACTTCCATCGTGCCGCCCTTGAGCGCGACGATGAGCGTCTCGGACGCGGTTTCGCGCAGCACCAGCTGCAGCGAGCGGTCGTCGAGCTTGACCAGGTCGTCGAACACGAACATCTTGTCCATGATCTTCTGCGCCAGGTCGACGTCGTAGTTGCGGATGGTTTCAAGCACCGCGGCATCGGCATTGCCGCCGAGCTGGTTGATCATTTCCGCGGCCGTCTTGACGCCGCCCAGCGAGGTCTTGCGCACCTTGTCGCCGCCGGCCAGCACCTTGAACAGCACTTCGTTGAGGTCCTTGAGCGCGGTCGGCTGGATGCCTTCGAGCGTGGCCACGCGCAGCACGACCTCGCAGCGAAAGCGCTCGGGCAGCTGCATCAGCACGGCCGCGGCCTGCTCGTATTCCAGGTGCACCAGGATCGCGGCCACGATCTGCGGGTGCTCGTTGCGCAGCAGCTCGGCCACCGACAGCGGGTCCATCCACTTGAGGCTTTCGATGCCCGAGACGTCGCCGCCCTGCAGGATGCGGTCGATCAGCAGCGAGGCCTTGTCCTCGCCCAGCGCGCGCTTGAGCACCGAGCGCACATAGTCGCTGGCGTCGTTGACCAGCAGGCTCTGCGCGCCGGCATCGTCGTGGAAGCGGTTGATCACGAAGTCGACCTTCTCGCGCGAGACGCCGCGCATGCGCGCAATCGTTTCGCCGAGCTTTTGCACTTCCTTGGGCGTGAGGTGCTTGAACACCTCGGCGGCTTCTTCCTCGCCAAGCGACATCAGCAAGATGGCGGCGTCGTTCAGGCCTCGTTCATCCATGGGGATACTCGTCCGTCCAAATGCGGGATCAGCTTTCGCCGTTGACCCAGGTTTTCACAATGTTTGCCACGGCAATCGGGTTCTGCTTGGTCAGCTGGCGAGCCTGCTCCAGGCGCAGCTGGCCGTCGGTGGGCTGCAGATCCTCGACCGGAGCGGCCAGTGCCGGACGCTCGAGGTCGCCGTCTTCGAGCGCCTCGAACTGCGGGCCGTCGCGCTCGGATGTGCGGCTCTTGACCAGCGGCCGCAGCAGGCCCAGGATCAGGATCGCGCCGAACAGCGCCAGGCCCAGCGGCCAGGCCAGCGTGCGCACCAGCTCGATGGTTTCGGGCTGCTTCCACAGCGGCAGCTCGACCACGGGGGTGCTGTCGTCGCGGAACTGGGCGTTCATCAGGTTCACCGAGTCGCCGCGCTCCTGGTTGAAGCCGATGGTCTCGCGCACCAGTGCCAGCATGCTGGCCTGCTGCGCGGCGCTCAGCGCCTGCTGCACCGGGGCCTGTCCAGGCTCGGACACCACAGGCTGGTAGTTGACGACCACGGCCGCCGTGAGGCGCTTGATCGCGCTGTTGCTGCCGCGGGTCACGCTCACGGTCTTGTCGACTTCGTAGTTCGTCAGCGATTCGCGCTTGCCGCCGGGCGCAGCGCCTTGCTGGCCGTTGGCCGCCACGGGCGCGGGATTGGCGCCGTTGACGGGCGCGGCCGCGGCCACGCCGGGCTGGTTGCTGGTCGCACCGGGCACGCCCGTGGGCTGGGGCGGCTGCTGCGCGCCGCTGCTTTCCACGACCTGCTGGCTGCGGATCGCGCCGGTGTCGGCGCCCTGGTTGGGGCGGTGCTGCTCGGAGGTCGATTCGGTCTGGCTGAAATCCATGTCGGCCGTGACCTGGGCGCGCACGTTGTCCTTGCCGACCACGGGCTCGAGGATGTCCAGGATGCGGCGCGTGTACTGCTGCTCGATCTGCTGGGTGTACATCAGCTTTTGCACATCGACCGCGTTGCCGCTGCCGTCGGGCGACTGCGACAGCAGCTTGCCGGTGTCGTCGAGGATGCTCACCGCCGAGGGCTGGAGTTCGGGCACGCTCGAGGCCACGAGATGCACGATGCCGGCGATCTGCGCGCGATCCAGGAAACGGCCCGGGTGCAGCGTCACCAGCACCGAAGCCGAGGGTTTTTGCTGTTCGCGGAAGAAGCCGTTCTGGTTGGGCAGCGCGAGGTGCACGCGCGCGTTCTGCACCGAGGCCAGCGCCTGGATCGAGCGCGTGAGCTCGCCTTCGAGGCCGCGCTGGAAGTTCAGCCGTTCCTGGAACTGGGTGATGCCGAAGCGGCTGGTTTCCATCAGCTCGAAACCGGTCACCGAACCCTTGGGCAGGCCCTGCGTCGCGAGCTTGAGGCGCACGTCATGCACGCGGTCGGCCGGGATCAGGATCGCGCCGCCGCCTTCGGCGTACTTGTAGGGCACGTTGAGCGTGGTCAGCTGCGCGACGATCGCGCCGCCGTCCTTGTCGCTCAGGTTCGAGAACAGCACCCGGTAGTCGGGCTGGCGGTTGAACATGACCGCCGCCACCAGGCCGACCACCACCAGGGCGGCAACGGCACCCAGGCGCAGGCGCTGGCCTCGGTCGAGCGAGGACAGCCGCTGCGACCACGAAGGGCTGGCGGCGGGGATTGCGGCGGGGATTTCGGCGACTGCTGACATCTTGGTTCCAATTTGGCGAGGCCCCACAGGGAGCCTGACGTGGGGCCGATTATTCGGAAATCGGGCCGCGACGTTCCGCCGATAAGGCGCGCCTTTGGGCATCTATTTGCCGCGATGGAAACGCCGCGGGCGCCTACGATTCAGCCCATCTCACAAACTCCCCTGGGATTTGTCATGGACCTGCGCATCAATACTTCGATTCCTTCCCTCTCCGGCAACGACCTGCTCCGCCGCGTTGCCACCACGCCCGCCTCCACCAAGGAGGTCGACGGCGGCTTCACCCAGGCCCTCAGGGGTGCGCTGCAATCCGTGAGCGCGGCGCAGGAGCATTCGGGCAATCTGCAACGCGAAGTGCAGCTGGAAAATCCGGCCGTGAGCCTGGAAGAGACGATGGTGGCGATGCAGAAGGCGCAGATCGGCTTCCAGGCCTCGCTGCATGTGCGCAACCGCCTGGTGCAGGCCTATACGGATGTGATGAACATGCAGGTTTGAAGGCGGCGCGCACCGGCGCGTTGTCCAGTCCATCGGCCGCCCGCATTGCGCTGGCGGCTTTTTTGCGTCTGGGCGCGGCTCGGGAGGCACCCTTCGACCGGGCCGCGCAGGCGGGCTCAGGGTGAGCGGTGATCAACCGGGCTCGGGGTGAGCGGCCATGAGTCCATGAAAAAACCCGCGGTCTTGCGAGCGCGGGTTCTTTCTTGCCTGGCGGCCGCGCGCAGCGGCCGGGCTTTTCAGTGCAGCACCTGGGGCTGGCCGTCGAACATGTGCTCGACCTGGGCCAGCCAGGGCTCGGCCAGCGTGCGGATCAGCGCATCGTTGCGCAGGATGCGCTGCATGATGCGCGCCTTCTCGCGGCGTTGTTCGGGCAGCAGTTCCTGCTCCTGCGACTGGAAGCGCAATTGCTCGATCAACACGGCACAGGCGCCTTCGTAGCGGGCCACGCCTTCCCAGTCCTTGCCGCGCGCGGCTTCGAGCATCTTGAGACTGCTGTCTTCTATAGCCTTGTAGTAATCGATCAATTGCGTCCCCATTTTCAGTAACCTCCGCCGCCTGCAGCCACCTGCGCCTGGCCCATTTCCTTCCAGCCCTGGGCAACGGGCTCGATCAGAGCCACCACCTCTTCGACCAGAGCCAGGTCACTGCGCAGATTGGCCAGCGTCAGCCGAGCAATGCAATAGTCATAGAGCGTGCCCAGGTTGGCGGCGAGTTCGCCGCCCTGCACCGGGTTGAGCCCGCCCTTGAGCCCCTCTTCCAGGATGCGCACCGCCTTGCCGATGTGCATTCCCTTGTTTTCCGTTTCCCCGCGCTGCAGCGCGCCGCGCGCCGCATGCAGCGACTGCTGCAGGCCGTCGAACAGCATCTGCACCAGCTGATGGGGCGTTGCGCCATCGATGCCGGATTGCACGCCAACTTGCCGGTATGCATTGGCAGCACGGGAACTAACGGGGGTATACATGACTGGCATCCTTGTGAACTACTTGCCTTTGTTTTCGGCAGGTGTCCTCCAAAATCAAGCGAAATTTCAAAAAAATTTGCGTGTGCCTGCCTGTACACCCAAACCCCACACGGGACGCGCGGCCCCGCACCATCAACTGGTGGACTTGTTCCAGGACGCGATCTGCTGCGTCACATAGGTGTCCAGCGCATTCAGCGAGGCCATCTTCACGTCCAGCGCCGAATACTGGGCCAGCAGCCGCGCCTCGAGCGTCGAGGCGCGCGTGTTGACCTTGTCCTGCTGCTCGCCGTTGCGCTTGAGCGAACCCTCGAGCGAATCGGTCTTGGCATTGAGCGTGCCTTCATAGGCCAGCAGGCCATCGGTGAACGACTTGAAGTTCACGCCAATGCCGCCGCCCGCGCCCAGGCTGTCGGCCTTGGTGGCAAACACGCTCTTGAGCGCAGGAAGGTCGGTCAGCGCCTTGGTCAGGTCGGTTTCGTCGACGGACAGATTGCCGCCCTGCTGCATCTGGATGCCGATGTCCGACAGGCGCGTGAACGCCGTGCCGCTCTTGACGACCCCCATGGTCAGCATGCGCAGCGCGTTCTGCATGCTCACGGTGGTGCCGTCGCCCTGCAGCAGGCCAGCCGTCTTGCTGTCCGCGTTGTACTTGGTCAATTCGCTGAGCTTGTCGTTGAGCGCGTTGTAGGCATCGACGAAAGCCTGGATGCCTTCCTTCATCGAGGCGGTATCGGCCGTCACGGTGACCAGCGCCGGCGAGGTCGACACCGTCGACACCGTGAGCGACATGCCGGGCAGCGCATCGGCAAAGGTGTTGCTGGTCGATTCGACCGCCACGTTGTTGAGCTTGATCTTGGCGTTCTGCGCGTTCTGCGAGACGCTGTAATAGCTTTTGCTGGTGTCGCCGATGTTGGCGAGGATGCTCGGCGGATCGGCATCGACGGCCGTCGCCGAAATCGAGAACGCGGCATCGGTGCCGGTATTCTTCGAGCGCATCATCAGGCGCTGCGTACCGTCGGCGTTGGTGATCACCGTGGCCTGCACGCCGCTGTCCTTGTTGTTGATGGCGGTGGCCAGCGTGGTCAGGGTGTCCGACGCGGTGAGTTCGATGTCATAGGACTTGGCGCCCACGGTCAGCTTGAACGTGCCGGCGCCGATCTTGGCATCCTTGGCAAAGCCCGTGGCGCCGTCGCCGTTGCCGATCACCGAAGTCTGCGATTGCGCCAGCTGCACCACTTCGACGCTGTACGAACCCGGCTGGGCAATGCCGGTCATGGCGCCCACCACCGAACTGCTGCTCGAGGCGATGTTGACGCCGTTCCAGGCACTGTCGCGCGACAGCTTGGCGGTCGCGGTGTTCAGCGTGTCGGCCAGCGACTTGATCTCGGCATAGGTCGAGATCTTCGAGGAAATGGCATCCGCCTTGACCTCGAGCGTCTTCAGCGGCGCCTTTTCCAGCTCGACCAGCTGCGAGACGATCTTGTCGACCTCCAGGCCACTGCCCAGTCCTACGGATGTAACAGCCATCACAACACTCCTGCGCGAAAACCCGTCATCGGGCTTTCACAAAAATTTCATTGCAGCCATTCTTGCAAAGAACGCAATTCTTGAAAGCGTGAAAAGAGCGGTCCCGTCCGCCTTGTAACAAGCTTGAAGCGGGGCTTGGCAGGAATATCGGCCGTGGCCGGGGATTCTTGAGGGTTTGGAAATGCGAAAAACCCTGGGCTCAGGGGAGTCCAGGGTTTTGCGTCGAGGGCTGGCCGTCCATCCTTCGACGGGCTCAGGACGAACGGTCTCGACGCCGCTCTCCTGTGGCTTACCGCAGCAGCGACAGCACGTTCTGCGGCAGCTGGTTGGCCTGGGCGACCATCGCGGTGCCGGCTTGCTGCAGGATCTGCGCCTTGGACAGGTTGGCGGTTTCGACGGCGAAGTCGGCATCGGTGATGCGGCCCTTGGCGGCGGAGACGTTCTCGTTCTGGATGTCGATGTTCTCGACGGTCTTCTCGAAACGCGTCTGCAGCGCGCCCAGGTCGCCACGCGCGGAGTTGACCTGGTCGATGGCGCTGTCGACGCGCTCCAGGGCTTCCCAGGCGCCGGACTGCGTTGCCACCGACAGCGTGGAGATGCCGCCGGTCTGCACGGCAGCCGTCGTCGCAGCCGCGCCGGTGATGCCGGCCGCCGTCGCGGTGTTCACCGTGACCGTGAAATCGCCTTCGCTCTTGAACTTCAGGGTCTGGACACCGGCGGCGTCCTTTTCCAGGAAAGCGGTCACGCCGGTATCCGCGGTCTTGGCGTTGATCGCCGCGACCGTCTGGCCCAGGCGCTCGTCAGCGGTATCCGCTGCGTCCACGGAAATGTTCACCGCACCGCTTTTGCCGGTGACGGTCACGACGTTGGTGGCCGCGGTCAGCACGGTCGCTGCGGAGATGCCGCCGCTGGCGACGGCGAACTTGGCCGCGCCCAGGCCATCGGCCGTGGCCTTGGTCAAGGCACCGACGGTGATGTTGTTGCCGGCATTGGCGCCGACCTGGAACATCGCGCCCGAGAACGAACCATCGAGCAGCTTCTTGCCATTGAATTCGGTGGTCTTGGCGACGCGGTCGATTTCCGAGACCAGCTGCGTGACTTCGGCCTGCATGGCGTCGCGGTCGCTGGTGCTGTTGGTGGCGTTGCTCGATTGCACGGCCAGTTCGCGCACGCGCTGCAGCATGTCGCCGACCTTGCCCAGCGCGCCTTCAGCGGTCTGCGCCAGCGAGATGCCGTCGTTGGCATTGCGCGCGGCGACCGTGAGGCCCTTGGTCTGGGCATTCATGCGCTCGGAAATCGCCAGGCCGGCGGCATCGTCCTTGGCGCTGTTGACGCGCAGGCCCGACGACAGGCGCTGCATGGACGTGCTCAGCGAGCTGCCCGACAGGCTCAGATTGCGCTGGGCGTTGATCGACGCCACATTGGTATTGATGGTCATTGCCATGGGGATCTACCTCTCTAAGAAAAGGGAATGCCCCCGGTGCCGTGCGGCACGCGGGGGCAAGGGCCTTAGCGCAGCAGCGACAACACGCTTTGCGGCAGCTGGTTGGCCTGGGCCACCATCGCGGTGCCGGCCTGCTGCAGGATCTGGGCCTTGGACAGGTTGGCGGTTTCCACGGCGAAGTCGGCGTCGGTGATGCGGCCCTTGGCGGCCGAGATGTTTTCGTTCTGGATATCGATGTTCTCGACGGTCTTCTCGAAGCGCGTCTGCAGCGCGCCCAGGTCGCCACGCGCCGAGTTCACCTGGTCGATGGCATTGTCGACCTGCTGCAGCGCCTTCCAGGCGCCGGCCTGCGAGGACACCGACAGGTTGCTCAGCGTATCGCCCGAGCCGGCGGTCAGCGCCACGGCGCCTGCCGCGAAGCCCATCGACGCCACGGTGCCGCCGGCGGTGGCCGCGAAGGTCGCCGTAGCCACCGCCGCGCCGCTCTTGTTGGCTTCCGAGTACAGCGCGATGCTGCCGTCGTCGTTCTTGAACGCGGTCAAGCCGGTGTCGGCGGTCTTGGCGTTGATGGCCGCGATCACCTGGCCGGTACGCTCTTCGGTGCTCGACGCGGCGGCGATGTCGCCCAGTGCAATGGCCGAGCCGCCGGCCATGGTCACGGTCAGGCCGGTCACTTCAATGGCCGCGCCTGCGGTCGTGATCGCGCCAGAGTTGGCCGACTTCGAGAAGGTCACCTCGCCCATGCCCGCGGCCGTGGCCTTGGTGATCGCGCCCACGGTGATGTTGTCGCCGGCATTGGCGCCGACCTGGAACATCGCGCCCGAGAACGAGCCGTCGAGCAGCTTCTTGCCGTTGAATTCGGTGGTCTTGGCCACGCGGTCGATTTCCGACACC
>Ga0308161_1006242_pt1 | contig 10152 bp, 9 predicted proteins | sample PhyFR2_FD_201034 | JGI IMG/M metagenome (GOLD analysis project Ga0308161, IMG submission 201034) | Phyllosphere microbial communities from UC Gill Tract Community Farm, Albany, California, United States - DLSLF.R2 | ecosystem: Host-associated > Plants > Phyllosphere > Unclassified | place: USA...
GCGCCTGGCAGGCCGAACGCCTCGATGGCGCCTTCCTTTTCCAGGATGGCCACCGCTGCATCAACGGTACGCATCTTGCTCATGGGGTGCTCCTTGAAAGCTTGAAAGTCTGTTTTTGGGTGTGGTGAGGGAACCGCCGTCGTAATTCACGACGGCGGGTTCCCTGCTGTGTGTCTTAGGCGGCTGTGTGCCTGCCCTATTTCCTGCCGCTGAGCTGCAGGACCTGCTTGAAGAGTCCGGAGTGGTCCAGTGCGCCGTCACCCTGGTTGACGGTGGCGGCGACGAGCTGGGCGACGACGGCGCCGAGCGGGATGGCGACGTTTGCTTCGCGGGCGGCGGAGGTAACGATGCCCAGGTCCTTGTGGTGCAGGGCCAGGCGGAAGCCGGGGTCGAAGTTGCGGTCCAGCATCTTCTGGCCCTTCTGTTCCAGGACCTTGGAGCCGGCCAGGCCACCGCCGAGGACCTTGAGGGCGGCGTCGGTGTCCACGCCGTAGGCCTCGAGGAAGGCGACGGCTTCGCCGAGGACCTCGATGTTGACGGCGACGATCAGCTGGTTGGCAGCCTTGACCGTCTGGCCGGAGCCGGAGGGACCAACGTGGACGATGGTCTTGCCGACGGCGTTCAGGACGTCCTGGGCGTCGTCGAAGTCTGCCTTGTCGCCGCCGACCATGATGGACAGGACGGCGTCAATGGCACCCTGTTCGCCGCCGGATACCGGGGCGTCGAGGGGGCGGATGCCGGCTTCGCGGGCTTCTTCCGAGAGGCGGACCGCGACGTCGGGGCGGATGCTGGAGGCATCGATCCACAGGGTCCCCTGCTTGGCGTTGGCGAAGACGCCGTCCTTGCCGCTGACTACGCCCTCAACGTCGGGGGAGTCCGGCACCATGGTGATGACCATGTCGGCATCCTTGACCGCGTCAGCGATACTCGCGGCACCCTTGCCGCCTTCGGAGACCAGCTTGTCGATCTTGTCCTGGCTGCGGTTGAAGCCGGTGACGGTGTGGCCGGCCTTGACCAGGTTGATGGCCATGGGCAGGCCCATGATTCCGAGTCCGATAACTGCAACGTTGCTCATGATGGTTCTCTTTCTGAAGTCTGTATGTGTTCGGCGGGAGGGGTCAGTTGGAAACGCGCTCGCGGATGGCCCAGCTGAAGGCCGTTTCCTGCGGTTCCTTGTACTCGAGGCCGATGTAGCCTTCGTAGCCGAGTTCGCGGCTGCGGGCGATCCATTCGCCGAGCGGGAGGGTGCCGGTGCCGGGGGCGCCGCGGCCCGGGTTGTCGGCGATCTGGATATGGCCGAAGTCCTTGGCGTGGTTCTCGATGACGGCCTGGACGTCATCGCCGTTGACTGCCAGGTGGTAGAAGTCGGCGAGGAGCTTGATGTTCTCTGCGCCGGCCTCTTCCTTGACGCGGGCGATGACCTTGAGTGCGTCGTCGGCGGTGAGGAGCGGGTACTTGGGTGCGCCGCTGACGGGTTCGAGGAGGACGGTGCCGCCGATGCGGGCGACGCCTTCGGCTGCTGCCGCCAGGTTCTTGGCGGCGAGTTCGTCCTGCTCTTCGGGGGTGAATTCGTCCTGCCGGTTGCCGTAGAGGGCGTTGAAGGCCTTGCAGCCCAAACGTTCGCCGATGCCGGCCACGACGTCGACGTTGTCCTTGAACTCGGAGCAGCGTCCCTTCCAGGAAACCAAACCGCGGTCGCCGCCGGGCATGTTGCCGGCGTTGAAGTTCAGGCCCGTGAGCTGGACACCGGCGTCCGTGATGGCGTTCTCGAACTTGGTGATCTCGCTGTCCGCCGGGACGGACGTCTCGAAGGGCCACCAGAACTCAACAGCATCGAAGCCTGCTGCCTTTGCGGCGGCGGGGCGCTCGAGCAGGGGCAGCTCCGTGAGGAGGATGGAGCAGTTCACTGTGTACGTCATCGTAGGTCCTTCCAGGGGAGGGGCTTTGATCTATCTTCCCTTGCTTCCGGCTTACGAGGCCGTTCCCACATTCCCTTGGGATTCCGCTTTGTGGAATTTAGATTCTGCTTTATGAAAAGTGTAGGGAAGGTGGGGCAGGGTAGTCAAGGGGAGCCGGCGCAAGCTCCGCGGCAACCATCCCGCATTTGTCGCTTCCGGGGGGAGGACGCCAACGCCCAGTTGTTGAAGCAAGGATTCCGGACCATGCCGATAGGATTGGGTCTACGTCCGAAGGCTGGGGCCCGCCTGCGGTCTGCCGGCCCCGCTGAAAGGCCGAAGGAAGACACGTGCCGGAAGACCTCCCCCAACACCCTCAGCCCTCGCATGGACATCAGCATGAACGCCTTGGCTGGACCCCTGGCGACGACACCTCATTCGCCCTGGCGCATGAAGGTGCCCGGATCGCCCGGGTGGTTATTGTCCATGGGGGATATGCAGACGTGATGTTACTTGTGGACGGGTATATGGCCAGTGAGACTGTTACGTTCAGTTCCGCCCTGGACGTAACTCCTGTAGCCGGAGACTGGGCGGCGGTCCGGGACGGAAAAATCCTGGGTTTGGCCGGGCGCAGGACTGCGGTGGAACGCCCCGATCCGGACGGCAACCGGACGCAAGTACTGGCGGCCAACATCGACGTTGTGCTGATAGTTGTTGCCGCCGTTCCGCGGCCCAGCCTCAGGGCCGTGGAACGCATGCAGGTCATGGCATGGGACTCGGGTGCAACACCGGTATTAGTTGTGACGAAGGCTGACTTATGCGCGGACCCCGAGGAACTACTGGACTATGTGGCGCCGGTCAGCGCTGGAATCGAGGTAGTCCTTAGCAGCATCGCCGATGGGCGCGGGTTGGACCACTTGCGTGGCCTGATACAGCATGGAACCACCACTATGCTCGGTGCTTCAGGGGCCGGGAAGACCTCGCTTCTCAACGCCCTCGACGGAGCTGACGCGGCGGTGGCAGCGGTCCGGCGCGATGGGCAAGGCCGCCACACCACCACCACGAGGCGCCTGTTCTTCATGTGGCCCAGCGGCGTCATGCTGGACATTCCCGGGATCCGGTCTTTGTCGCTGAAGGCTACCCAGGAAGGGATTGCGGATACGTTCGAGGACGTCGCAGGCGTTGCCCGGAACTGCCGGTTCGGGGACTGCACGCACGACGGAATCGCCGGATGCGCAGTTGCGGCTGCAGTCGCTGCCGGGGAGATTCCGGCGCGGCGGTTGGAGAGCTGGCTGGCAGTTCAGCGCGAGCTGTCCTTCCAGGAACGGCGGAACAACCCCGCGGCCATGGCCGAACAGCGGAAGCAGTGGAAACAGGCCACCAAAATGAGCAGGAAGCGTAGGTAGGCGGTTCACCCCGCGGGGACGGGATGAACCTCCTCGGCAGCTGGTTGCCGGGTAAAGACAATCAGCAGGCCCATTAGCGCCACAGTGCCCGCAACGGCGACCACAATGAACGGCGTGGATCCGGAAGCACCGGCAACACCGAAAAGCAACATGCCTGCGGGGACTCCCACGGTGTTGACGATCTGGTCACGCGCGGCAAATGCGTGGACTTCCAGCTCAGCCTCCAGGGACTGGCCCAACGTGTCCCATTGGATCCCGGATGCCGTAGTCAATGCAGCCCCAATGAACCCTGCGGCCCAAAGCAGCGCTGGAACAGGAACAAGCAGGAAGCAGAGCAGCTGGCCTGCGATACCCACGCAGCACAACAGGTGCAGGTACTTCCACGGTATTTCCCGCAGGACTCCGATCAAGGATGACGCAGAACCGACTAAAGACCCGGCGGCCATGAACGCCGCCGTAACGGCCCAGGTTGCCGGTGAGTTCTGCTCAATCACCAGTGTGGGACCGGCGGTTCCCAGAAATCCGATTGTCAAAGCCACGAACAGCCATGTCAGCAGCCCCATGTTGATCCCTGGTGGCAGGCTGGGACTGGACGGCTTGGCCGGGGACGGTACCTCTGAGGAAGTAGCCGGCACGCGGGAACCGGCGGACAGGCGTATGCCGGAGAGGACGGCGATGCCCAGTAGGAATCCGGCCGCGTCGATCAGCAGGATGGCTTCGAACCCCAAGGATAGGAAGATCAGCGAGCCCAAGAGCGGCCCGATGATGGCGAAGGCATCGCCGAGCACGGACAGCCAGGCGTTGACCTGGCCCCGGTGCTCAACCGGGATCAGGCGAGGAATTGCCGTGAACCGTGCTGGCTGGAAAAAGGCCAGGGCAGCACCGTAGATCCCGGATGAGATGGACAGGACGGTGATGGCCCCGCCCGGGCTTTCCCCGGTTCCCGTGATGAGCAGCCAGACCAGCAGGCCGGCCTGCGCGGCGAAGCGTACGAGGTCCGAGGAGATCATAACTCGCAGTGGATTGCGGGCGGGCCGGCTCCTCTGGACGATGAACATCCCGGCAAACCGGCCGGACCACAGCGCGAGCAACACAACAGTAAGTCCCCAGCCGGAGGGCTCGATCCGGTGGCTCTCAAGGGCGAAGGCAATGGGGACGAGGGCTCCGCCCAATCCTGAGACGAAGGTGGCAAAGAAGAGCCGGGGAAATCCGTGGACCCTGAACGGTTCGGCAGTCTGCAGCAACTTTGGCAGCATTACTGCGCCGGGTTGTGGAGAAGACCGTTCTTGAACCCGAAGGTCCAAAGATTCATGATGTCTTCAAGGCCGATGCCGGACCACTCTGCTGCCTGCGTCGGCGTTAGTTCAGGTTGCCTGGCCAGGTGGTGGAGGAGCGCTTCGAATTTTGCCGGGACGGCGAGTTTACCCGCGCCGGACCATACGTGGAGGGCTGCCGAATCTTCCGCTTTGTCAGGGACGTGGCTCACTGCTAGGCGTGCCGGGGTGTCCTCGCTGATGAGAGCGGTATTGATGGAGTAGGGGAGCCCCGATCCGCGGCGGCGGACGATCGATGATTCCGCGCTCTGCTCGGGAAGTTCCTGGAACTTCCGGCCGTCGAATGCTTCAAAGGCGATGGTGAGGTGCATGGAGATTTCACCGAGGCCGTGGACATCGTGCGGGGTTCCCTTGGGGTAAAAAGACACGGTCCCCGGCGAGTACACCGTGGCCTCGGGCGCGTGTACCGTCTCGGCAGAGTGGCGCCACTCCTTACTGCCGAACAATTGGACGATCACGAAGGCATGATCGTCCCGGTGCATGTCAAAAGCGGAGCTGGAGGCCTGGGTGATGTAGCACTGTACCCAGCACTTCGATCCGGTGAGGGCTTCAACCCGGTCCTGGATGGCCTGCGCAAACGGTACGTGGTCGTTCACATGGTCGAAAACCACCGTTGCGCCCCGCTCCAGATAATGGTGCAGGACCCGATCCTTGACGCTTACATGGTCAATCAGGCCATCACCGGTGCGGCTTTCAAGGAATTGGGCCGGATGAAGGTCTTTCCCTGCGTGGATGACGCGCACCGAGAACCGGGACGTGCCGACGTTGCCCAAGGCGTTGAAAAAGACGCCTGCGAGCCGCGAACATGTCTCCGGGGTGAGGGCCTGGCGCAGCGAGGTGTACATGCCGCCATCGTGGACGAGGCCCAGGTCATCGAGGGCACCGAGGAGCTCATCTTTTTCACAAACTTGTTGGGACAATTGCTGCTCCGATCATAACGAGCTTGGCGGTAAGGGCGCGGATGGCAGGGCTTGAGCCGGGTCCGTAGGAGGCAATAATGCCCCCAATTGTCTGCGACTCGATAATTTTGTGTTCATGGGACGAAATTGCAACGAAATTGCCGTGAAAGTGTATTCCTGTACTGGAATGGCGTATTCCAGATTCCCTTGAAATGCTGATCGGCGGAGGAATTGGTGCGGTCATGATTTCCTCTACCAAAGCTGAATCGTGTTTGGGGGCCCACGCCTTACCGGCGGCCAGTTGGGATATAGGGGATCCAGCCCCTGTCCCGTTCTGCCCCTCGGCGCTGATGCCCAGGAACATGCCCGGTCCGTTGGCGTGGAAGATATGCGGTTGCCGGGACCGGATGACGGCGACCTCTCCAGGTCCGATCCGATTGCGTGTTGATTCTCCGGCGTACTTCTTCCAATCGAAGGAGATACCGAAGAAGGACTGTGCCTCGTTCATTCTTTGTCCGTACTGCGCACCTTCAGGCCACGTCAGGACATCCCGTCCGGCTCCGTCGGCATCCAGGATGATGGAGTGCTCAAAGTCGACGTGGGCTCCGAAAGCTGTCCAGCCGGCGCCGGCCGAGATGAAGGCGTAGACGTCGGTAGCCTCAATATCACCGCCGGAAACTGTGGGCGGAAGCATCCGCTGGTCGTCAAGAAGGCACTGGCGGATGCCATCGTTCCACGCAGCAATGTCGTTGAGGGCAAGCACGGAGCCGCCGCCGGCAATCTCCCGCAACTGGTCCTGGGGCCTTCCGCCGTGCTGCCGCCACTTCATGGCGACGTCCGCGCAAGCGCGGTAATTAAGGTTGCCATCCTTGAACACACGGTACCGAGGTTCAGCTTTCCGGGAGGTCAGGGCGCGGTCGATCGCAGCCGTGAGTTCGTTTGTAAGACTCAATATTCCCCAAATAATTCTGTGCAGCCTGGTGGGTTCCGGACGTGGGCCCGGAACCCACCATTCGGTTAGTGGCCTACGTCCTGCCGAGGTGAGACGACGGGCGCTTCTTCGACAACAACCTCAAACAATGAATCAACGTCGCCTACAGTGGTTTCGTTTTCCATATTTCCCCCTTTTTTGGCAAATAACTTACCGGGGGAGACTACCGGCCTACTGGTGTAGTTTGTCAAGTTAATTGTTTTATTCTGTCAATAAACATCACAGAGCATTTGTCAAGTCAACTGGAGGGCCGCCGGAGGTGGGATGGCAGGCCGGGATTGGGGCGCCGGTCCCCGGTCCCCGGTCCCCGGTCCCCGGTCCCCGGTCCAATCCGGTTCCCCGGCGATAGACTGGACCGACTATGAACGGTGCCCGACTCCGTCTTCTCGCTTGGCTTCTTGGCCTGGTGACCGCGGCTGCCGCTTGCGCGCCGGCGGTCAGCCTGGATGAGGGCACCCCGGTTCCATCCGTGTCGGCTGCGCCGGCGCAGCCCGCCGTCGCCGAAGCTCTACCCGTCCCGCCGCCGGCAACGGCCACTACTTCGTCAACTGTCCCCGTCCCAGCGCAGGTTCCGGTCCCGGCGCCCGCGCCGGAGGCGTTCGCCCTGAACCTGTATCGCGAGGGGGACTTCGTTCCGCAGTACACCTTCGACTGGTGCGTGGCCGCGAGCATCCAGATGGCGCACAACCTGATTGACGACACCGGGGGCGGAACCTGGGCCGACCGTGCGCAGCAGAGTGAACTGTGGGAGATGGCCCGCGCCCGCTCGTCCGAATCGTTCAACGGTGCCAACCCGTTCGGCTGGGCGCAGGTGCTGACCCTGTCTGGAATGGGACCGTACGGCGTCGTCAGCGTTCCCGACTACCAGGAAGCGCTGCGGACGGCGGCGCGTGCCATCACCGAAACGGGTCGGCCCGTCGGCCTGGTGATGTGGAGCGGCCGGCACGCCTGGGTGATGAGCGGCTTCGAGTCGGTGGGCGACCCCCGCCAGTTTCCGGACTTCCAGGTAACCGGCATTCACGTCCTTGACCCGCTGTACCCCTACGGGAGCGGGCAGTGGGGGCCGTCGCCGGCACCCAATGCACTGCTGACGCCGGAGCAGTTGGCCACGCAGTTCGTGGTCCGCGAGCCGCGGCGGTGGAGCAGCTCCCTGCCTGCCGGTTATCTGTTGGTGCTGCCGCAGGCCGGCTGACCTGCGTGCATGCCTTGCCGGGCATCAGGCAACATCCGTTAGGGCCGATACCCTAGAGCCCAAAAGGTGGGTGGGAATCGGGTGAGCAACAGGACTATCGGCATCAAGGACGTGGCGGTGGCCGCCGGCGTGTCCGTCACCACGGTTTCCCATGTCCTGAACGACGTGCCCTACGCCAGGATCAGTCCGGAAACCCGCAGCAAAGTGCGGTCCGCGGCGGAGCAGCTGGGGTACGGGCCAAACCGTCTGGCCCAGGCCCTGCGTACCCGGCGGACCGGCATGCTGGGCCTGGTCTGCGAGGACATCGCCACCACGCCCCATGCAGGCAGGATCATCCTGGGTGCAGAGGAGGCCGCCAAAGCCAGGGGGTACAGCCTTCTGATCATCAACACGTCAGGTTCAGCCGGCCGTGCGTCCCGCCAGGCAGACTTCGGGGCCCTCCTGGACCGTCGCGTGGATGGCATCCTGTACGCCACCCTGCATCACCGAAAGGTGGAAGTCCCGGCCAGCCTGGGCAGTGTGCCGGCAGTCCTGGTCGGCTCCGGGGCTGGGGAATCAAAAGTTCCAGCAGTGGTTCCGGATGAGGAAGGCGGCATGCGCGACGCCGTGAACGCCCTCCTTGACGCAGGCCACACCCGCCTTGGCCTCATCGACAACGCCGACGACGTTCCCTTATCCCGCCAACTGGTCCAGGCCTTCCGGGCGACGCTTGACGAAGCAGGGCTCGACGGCGGCGCGGCACCTGTGGAGTCAGGGGTTCCCGAGGCGCAGGGCGGCTACGAGGCAGCCCTGCGCATCCTCACGCCCAAGCACCCCGCCGACATGCCTACGGCACTGTTTTGCTGCAACGACCGCATGGCGATGGGCGCCTACCGTGCGGCTGCCCACTTGGGACTCTCCATTCCGGGTGACCTTTCCGTCATGGGCTTCGCCGACCAGGAGTTGATTGCGGACAGTCTCCACCCGGCCCTGACCACCGTGGAACTGCCGCATTACAGGATGGCTGCCTGGGCGGCCGGGCTCCTTATTGACGCCCTCGAGGGGAAGGCCGACCTTTCCCGGACGGCAGCTGGGCCTGCCGTACTGGGCTGCACCATGATGGTCCGCGATTCCGTCGCCGCCCCTGCCGGCCCAGCAACCTGACCTGTTCCGGCCAGGACCATGAACGCGTTCACGGCAATGCCGCCATCGGTTCCCCTGCCGTCGCAGCGTTAGTCGGCCGGTTCCTGGGTACCTTCCTTTCATGCTTATCCCCAACGTCGCAGAAGGCGTCCACCTGATATCCCACGCCAACGTCAACTGCTACGTTGTCGAGGATGACCACGGCGTGACCCTGGTGGATGCAGGCCTGCCGAGCATGTGGCCCATGCTCACGCAGCTCCTGGAGGAACGGAACTGGCGCCCGCAGGACGTCAAGGCCCTGGTCCTCACGCACGGCCATTTCGACCATGTCGGTTTTGCGCTGCGGGCACACAGGCAATGGGGCATCCCGGTCCTGGTCCACGCGGAGGACGCCCGCCTGGCGGCGCACCCCTACCGCTACAAGCCGCAGCGCAACCGCTTCCTCTACCCCTTCACCCATCCCAAGTCGCTGCCGGCACTTGGCCGGATGGCGGCAGCAGGAGCCCTGACGGTGAAAGGCATCCCCGACACCAAGCCGTTGGGCACCGGGGTGGCTGACGCTGTCACCGGGCGTCCCGACGTCGTCCATACTCCCGGGCACACCGACGGGCACTGCATCCTGCACTTGCCGGACCGGGGCGTCCTCCTCACCGGCGACGCCCTGGTGACACTCGACCCGTACACCGGCCAGTCCGGACCCCAGATCGTGGCATCCGCCGCCACTAAGGACACAGGCCAAGCGCTGGCCTCGCTGGAGGCCATTGCGGCCACGGGAGCAACCACGCTCTTGCCCGGCCATGGCATGCCCTGGAAAGAGGGTGCGGAAGCAGCGGTCCGTGAGGCACGGCGGATCGGCGCGCACTGACCGGAGGGCTCGAGCAGGCATGAACCAAAGGTCCCCGGCGCCCATATGCGCCGGGGACCTTTCGACGGGCCAAAGCCTAGTGCGTCAGGTCCTTGCCCTTGGTCTCGGGGATGGTGAAGACGAACGCCGCGCTGACCACGAGCAGCAGCACTGCGTACACGTTGAACACCTGCGGCGCGCCCAGTGAGGAGCCCAGCCACTGCTGCAGGTACGGTGCGGTGCCGCCGAACACTGCCACGCAGATGGAGTAGGGGACGCCCACGCCCACGGTGCGGATCGACGTCGGGAACAGTTCCGCGTACACGGCGGGGACGATGGCGGCGCTCGCGGCGATGAAAATCAGCATCACGGACATGCTCACGGCCAGCTGCCAGGCGGAGTCCTTCAGCAGCCAGGTCATGGGGAAGTGCAGCACCGCGGAGCCGATGGCGCCGGCCCAGAGGACCTT
>Ga0308161_1006243_pt1 | contig 10150 bp, 4 predicted proteins | sample PhyFR2_FD_201034 | JGI IMG/M metagenome (GOLD analysis project Ga0308161, IMG submission 201034) | Phyllosphere microbial communities from UC Gill Tract Community Farm, Albany, California, United States - DLSLF.R2 | ecosystem: Host-associated > Plants > Phyllosphere > Unclassified | place: USA...
TGAAAATGAAGAATTTAATTTCTTCAATTCTACAGCATGGGGACTTTATAATAGTGGGATGACATCAGTTTCTGTAGATCAAGATGGAAATGAAATTTATAAAAAGGATAGTTACCCAGGTTTTTTTGCTTTGCAAAAGTCATTTTTCTTACAGCACTATGGATTGCCTTCACCTGTTTTGGATATAACACATAGTTTGGATGTGGCATTATTTTTTGCGCAGAACAAGATAGTTGAAAATAAATATCAAAAAGTTTCATGCACTGAACGACCTGTTTTATATTTAATGCTCCTTGATGAAAAAGTCGATTTATTTATGGCATCAAGTGATATTTGTAGAGATCACAAGTTACTTAGGCCACTTCGCCAAGAGTGTGGATTTATTGCTGGTGCATCAATGCTGAATAGGAATTATTATAGTAAATTCATTTCAGTAAAAATATACTTAGATGAATTTATAGAATATTCGCCTAACATTACTCCAGATTATCTTTTTCCATCAGAAGAAGAAGATCCTTTCTTGAAAAAGCTCAATGATACGAAAGAGAAATTTGATCTAAATCATATCTTCCCATTCGAATTAAAAAGATAGAAGAATGCACTTTTGGGTATCTATCGCGTATAGTCATCTCTAGTGCCATGATAACGAGCGGGCCATAATTATGCCCGCTCAATTATATCTGGGCGGTTAAGCACGTTAGCTCACGTTATTGTTGCCAGCAGAGGCACTACGTTCTTTGCTCAATGTGCTCTAATCTGAAATTGGGGGCTTTTACCCCCTTCTCATAAAAGTAGTTCTACTCTTCTTCATCCAAATCCGTAAATGCTTGGAACAAGATTGCGGTTTGAACCTCCTCTCTAACAACATCCATTTCTGCGGAAGCTCCAGCTTTGAATGAGTCACGAAGTGAGATATGCATTTCAAAGGTTCCAACTCGCGAGGCGATTTTATTCATTTGCCTTAAAGCCATTTGATGGCGGTCATAGTCACCGGCTCTCACCATCTGCGGAAGCATTTCTATCACGGGAGACATGGGCACGCCTTGTTCAGCGGCTTTGAAAGCGGCTATCTGTCCAAGCACGCCGCAGAGAAAGCCAATATCAGGCGCAATGCGTATAGCAAATCGGCGGGCCCGTTGTGCTGTAGTGGATTGGTTTGCTTGCTGCTTAACCTCTCCCTCGTGCTTTCGAATGAACGCTAGAAGCCAATGCTCGATCTCGATAAGTGTTCGCCCTGCGCACCACATTGATACCAATGTTTTGAGTGCTCTCAATATTCTTTTAGAAGAAGCCTTGGGTTTTGTTGTATTTGTGTAAGAACGACCAAAAACGGACTCAAGAGCAGTTTGTCTGACGAAAATTGTTAAATCTAAAGGATGGTCAGCAACTATATCCAGTAGCCAGTTGATCCAGTGCTCTGTCGCCGTCTTTTCAACTGGCGCTGTATCAAACGCTGCAACCAATCTTTCGATCAGCTTTGGTGGAATAGCATTACGGATAGCAATTTCCCGTTGCCAATCGAGAACGAGGGGGTCTTCCAGTTGTTCCTCAGCAGCCTTGAGTGCAATTCGACGATGTTCGAGCCACTGGTCAGCTCGTAAAGCATTAATTTCCTTACGCCGAAAAAAACCTAATGAACGGCAAACGATATCGTCGAAGCCGCTCTCTCCTGTTGTGGTGACAGCAGTCATACGCCGGATAATTGACTGCACTTTAGGATCCGAATTAGCGGATATTTCGATCCGGTCAAGAATTAACTCTATCGGATCATATACCTCTTCACAGGCATCCTGTTCCGAGAAAATTATCTTCATAATTCCATCCGACGGAAGGGAGAGGTTATCTATTTCCACACAGATAGGTGTTGCAGGAACAACGATTGCCAAACCGGTTGCGGCATACGCCGCACGACCAGCCCTCCCGAGCGCATTAAGTATCTCGTGAGGACGTAAGTCCGCACGAGGGTTCCCGCTGGGATCATCAACCGCACTTCTATCGGTTCCAGCAAGAATCACAACATCACACGGCAGATTAAGTCCCTGCGCAATTGTGGATGTTGCGGCGACCACATCAAGTCCTAGGTCCTCACTATCAGTATCCCTACTAGCCCGAAAAATGCTTTCGGTCAGCCGCCGTTCCAATGGTAGCAAGTCACCATGATGAACTGCAGCCCTGCACCCCATAGGGTCAAATGTAGCTTCGGCCGCTCCAATATCCCTGATAACTGATTTACGCATTTCCTCCTGCGTCACATCCAGAGCGATGGTTGCCGGCGCCAGTAGTTCATTGATCTGGCCTGCAACGCTCCCGCACGCTTTGGTATCGTTGCAGAACACAATCACCCGCTTTCCCATGGCTGCATAGTCTGCCGCGATTCGCGCAGCGACTTCATTTCTGTTTGATGTCAATTTTCCTTTGGCATTTTTCAGAAGCCACGGCCTTTGATCCGTGAGTGCCTGTATTACCAGCTTCTCTGGCCTTTTAGGATGCCACCCAGAAATCAGGGAAAAGAGTCCAAGAGGTTGTGCGTAAACCCGACTCCTTGCAGCTTTGGTCTTTGCCTTTGATGCAACTTGTACGGCCTCACGCACGTCAGAGCGGTCATAGATGACGCAAGAACGAAGCTGTCGAGTTGGCTTCCAAGGATCGTCGAACGACTCAACCTCCCTTCCTGTTACAGACCGCAACCAACGTGCGATTTCTGCGCCGTTAGAGACCATAGCTGACAGTAGTAGTAGGTCTGCTCTCTTACGATGGCGGAGAAACGTCAGGAGTGCCAACATCGAATCAATGGCTCGTGTACTAATTTTCGATGAAGTAGCGGGATCATCTGCACTAATGAGATGAAACTCATCGAATACAAGGAGACCGACCTTGTCAAAAAGCTCAGGTGCGAAACCAAGGAGGGCAAGGCAACGTTCAGGAGTCATGACCGAGAATTGTGGCAGCTTTTCCCCAAGCTCTTCGAGCGCAACGTCTTCAACGACGCTCACCACTTCTAACTCGCCGATTTGTGCGGAGAGATCGGCCTCGACTTGATCGACGAGCGCGTGAGTAGGAGCTAGATAAACAACGCTCTCACCCGCACAAAGAGTTGCTGCGATTTTTAGTACGGATAGCGTAGTTTTGCCCGAACCAGTCGGTGACGTCATCACCATAGACCTGCCACGGTTCAGATATCCCGTCCCGATAGCTTTTAAATGATTGATCCACAGAAATGGACGGGAATGTGTCTGAGACAGGAGCCAGTCGGCCCATGTCTTTGGTTGCGCACCTGATGGTGCTGGCAGTCGAATTAGCATCGCAGCCTGCACTCCATCAATAAGCCGGCTCAACAAAGTGGCCAAATGATGCGGACCGGCAAACTGGTGATGAACTTTTCCTTCCAACGCTGCGTTGATCTCTACCTCTGAGGCCTCCGACAAGTGGAGAACACGGTTGAGTCTTGAACGAATATCAGTGTCGGGCACAGCGCTTCCACGCGCCTCCTGTCCAAGCCCCTGCACTACATAAGCACATTCCCTTAAAAGAAGGTCAGTGGCTACTTCTCGGCTATCTCGCGTTGCTATGATGTCTTCGCCGAGGTCACGCTCTATCAGTGTCGTGAGATTACCAGTTGCCAATTCCCGAAGGCTCAGGATTAGCGAACGTCGTACTGCCCGACGTTCCCCCTTCGCCCGGAGCTGACTAGCGACTTCCGCTGCGTCTGCTGCTCGACCAGCAATCAGGAATAAAAGCGTCGCTGAAATTGATGATCCTATTGCATCACTTGAAACAACGGTTGGGCGATCCATTGCGGTCTCGCGAACGCGGCTCAATATCTGATGAGCGCTCGCGGCGACAAAAGCCGTGGCGCGCGTTTGCTCTGGTCGAAGATCGAGTGCAACATAGGCTTCAAAGGTCGAAGCAAGGCGTCGAACCTGGTCGAGTACATAGCTTATGGCCTCAGGTTCACCTTCGCGAGACAGAAGCCGTACAGTCGCTAGTTCTATGTGTGCAGCCGTCAACAGTTCGTCTAGAGTTTCAGGAGCGAGGCCGGGCAAATCAGGGGCCTGTCGCAGGAGCGCGCGGGAACTAGGGTCAAACATTGGCGATCTCCTCGACTTTGGCAGCCACCTCTCCGGCGAGAAGATCCAAACCCGTACGCACATCTTCGAAGGCCAACACACCAGCCGTACGAGCTTCAAGTTCACCACCAGCCGCCGTTTTGAAACCGGCTATGATATGCAAAAAATTCCCAGCTCTGCGCTGATCTTCACCAGTCGCTACAGCAACTCTGAACTCGCGAGCGCCTTCCCAGAAAATTTTATCCACAGCCTCTTCTGCGTCGATACCTGGAACACTCCTAAGCAAAGTTACGAGGTCGGCGAGGATCTCATCATCGCGATCGCCGCTCCGAATTGTTCTTATTTCGGGCCACACGCTAGAGGTTATAAGGTTGCGCGGCGATTTCGAAGCCTTGTCCTCACAGAGCACAATTCGTTTGATCTCACACACTCTTTCATCTAGCTCGATGATAAAACCGTCAAAGCCTTTATCCGCCTGTCGAACGTGGGGTGACGTCATATAGCCGTCCGAAAGCTCTAGCCGCGCGGTAATCCAAGAGATATGCTGAAATAGAAGTCCATCCCGATGAATAATAGATGTGTTGATCCGATTTCTCGCTGCCTCCTTCTGTGCTTCGGTTCCTGACTGGAGTAGCTCGACGTCTTCAGCACGCGGAGCCGTCAGTTTTCTCACGACATTCTCTGCCACCCTGCCTTTCGAAACCCGCCGTCGCGGCTCCAGGGCATCAATTACTCTCTGAGCATTTTCTTCCTGCCGTAAATATAAATAGGCAATCACTTCAATCAGCTTAGCTCGACTTTTATTACTGATTGTCCATTCTGAAAACTCGCACTCTGCAGTTAAGGTCTGATTGAAGGTAATTGGCATCCTATTTTTTCACCTGCAATAGAAGTAATTAATTATAATTTCAGCATGAGAAATTTTTATGAAAACATGTTTGATTCAACATTCTTACGTAAGGAAAGCAGGCTTTTTAATTGCATCCGATCACCTTGGTGTAGCTGCGCCAATCTATCTTGCAACCATAAGCCACAAGACAATACAGTATAAAAAGATGATAAACGAAATACTTCCTTGCGTCTCTGCCACGCGAATCGCTTTGCACTATATTCGCTAGCCAAGAATGAAAACGTGATACCGACCTTTACCTATCAGGTCAAGCTGAAAGCCGGCCTCGAACTTTGCTCTGTAAGTTAAGGTGTGTGGCGATGACGAACATCTCAACGTGCACCAAACAGCAAGTCGCGAAAATCATGCTAGGGCACAAAATGTCCTTAGCTTGATAGTAATGTGAACAGCATGATTATCAGCCGGATACGGCGAAAACCAGATTTAGCAGCTGAGAAATTTAAAAGGTAATATGGTAGCTTGGGGCGTACGGTTAAGGGGGAACTATGGACTCATTTTCCAGGCGACAGGGTTATTCAAGACCTGACGCAGAAATCAGCATTAGACACGAAGCACCAGAATCGCTGAGAGCAGCGATCGTGTCTATCGCATACCGATGTGGATTCGCCCCCAGCGAACTTCGTCATAGGTTGTGCGGCATCCTTTATAAAACTCCAGATAAGAGCAACTGGTCAGAGTATCCGAATATTGATGACGAAGTCAGAATCCTGATGGACGAGCTTGAATGGTTCGAGGTCTACGATTTCATTGAGCATTTAGCTGAAAAGTCTCTTTACAAGGGCGGTGACTTTTCGGGAGAGGTTAACAGCTATTTTAGGGTGGCCGGCATCGGTTGGCAGCTTCTCGATCAAAAGATTCAAATGCGAGGTACTGAAGCCTTCGAGATAGCAGTGAAAGAAGGACAATTACTACTCTCCCAGCAGCATCGCACGACCGCAGCATATGAGCTACACGAGGCTCTGCAGGATCTATCATGTAGGCCTCAACCTGAAATTAGTGGAGCGATCCAGCATGCGATGGCTGCTCTGGAATGCGTGGCGCGAGACGTTATAGGAAGTAAGGACACGCTTGGTCAATTGATCCAGCGAAATCCCGGGCTTTTTCCCAAGCCTGTAGATCAGATCGTAGAGAAGGCATGGGCCTACTCCTCCAACTTCGGCAGGCATCTCATGGAAAAAAAGCCCCCTGAGTTTGAAGAAGCGGAATTGATGGTCGGGGTGAGTGGAGTGCTATGTCGATATTTAGCGCGTCGTACAGGTAATTCAACCTTATGAGTACAGCACGTCACTATGAGAACGGCATTCGGCTATTTATCGGGGAACGGATTGAACACGCCTCGGATCGCGATGTCTTGGTCACCGTTTGCGATATTCTAGAAAAGGGCACTGGATGGGCTTACATATTCGCAAACTTCAACGTTAACGGGCGTCAGGTTGATGTTGCAGTCTTTTCCGCCACAACTACTCTCATTATTGAAGCTAAGGGATACACACTGCCCATCAAGGGAGGTGTGAACGGCCGCTGGACGCAAGTCGGACCGTACGGTAGCCGAAAGCTACGCAACGGTTACACTCAAGCGTTGGATGCCAAAAATGCATTGCGTGATTCAATGGTCGAGTTATTCGGCACTCTTTCCGGGTATCCCAACGCCTTATTAGCCATTACGCCAGCGATTCCATCTGGCTCCTCATTGCCACCGAGTGACTTCAAGGTGAAATCTGGCGGACTGGATGCGATCAAGATTGCTCTCGGTTCAATATCAGAAGCCTTGCTAAGTGAAGATCAATGCCAAGCACTCGCAGCCCATTTAAACCTTGAAGGCGTATCGGGAATAGATGCAGCAATTGATGAAACTGTGCTCATATCGGAGCGAACAGTGTCTTGTTATGAATCCGCTTTCTTGGAGTATCATGGGCCAACTGGTGCACGACTGTTACAAGACCAATACCTCCTTGATGACAAACTGATTTCGGCATCAAATATTCTAAAGAAGGCTATGTCATCGCAATCTGCGCTTCTGATCAGGGGGCCATCAGGATGTGGAAAGTCCTTGCTGAGTGCACGAATCGCCACAGAATGTATGCAGGCTGGTTTACTGCCTATCCACATCCAAGGCAAAGACTTCGAGGGCAAGCTTCAGAAAATAATTGATGCCGAGCTTTTGTTACTCGGCGCTTCCGTGCGCGATGTACTAAGAGCAAGTCGTCTCCTTGTAAGGCATATTGTCCTGTTTATTGATGGCTACAACGAATGCCCAGAGCATTTGCAAATTGCTTTGACACGCAGTATTCAAGCGTTTTCACTACGCTATGGTGCCGGCGTCGTTATCACCTCACAAGGTGCATTGGCTAGACAAGAGCTTTTGCCCGTCGAAGAGATTCAAGTCCGCCCGCCGCAACATGCACTGAAGTCACAGATCGCAAAACTTAGCCAAGAAGATGAAAACTTCATGAACTGCCAAGCTCTACTTAAGATAGCACTCTCTGGGCTTGAAGCGGAACTCATTGGGCAGGCGGCCACATCTTTGCCTGCCGGGGCAAGTACGTTTGTTCTATTCGACACGGTCGCCAGGATGCGCCTAGGCAGTTTCGCAACTGCGGGAATTAGGGCTCTTTCCGGGTTTGCAGAAGAACTAATCTCTCAAACTGCGTTTAGTATGTCCATTCGAGAGTTCGACAGATTTTGCGATGCAACAAGCGTGACAGACACAACTCGGCACGCGATCCTTGACTCACGGCTTGTGCTACAGCGCGGTCACAGACTTAGTTTCTCTCATGAAATGTTTTTCTATGCCTTCATAGCGGAATCTGCGATTCGTGTAGCGCTCACAGACTCTGAGCGTGTGCAAGCTTTTCTACGATCTCCACGATTCACTGGTTCTAAGACTCTTATTGTCGGCGCGATGGAAGACGATTCGACGCTAAGGGATATTTTGGAGAAGACAACTGATCGGGGCATCCTTGAGTCTTGCGTGCGGGGAGAGTGTGGAGATACCGCGAGACGTATTGTAAAAGCAAAGCTCGATGTGATAATTGCCGAAATGATCGCAGAGATTTCTGGACTGCGCTTCCTACTAAATGGCGAGGGATGGCATAGCTGTTCAATTGAAACTGGCGTTAATCGGCCAATCCTCTCGAAATTCGAAGTTTTTCTTCCCGCTATCGGCTGGCTTTTAATGCAGGGTGTCTACTTAGAGAAAATCATGACAGCATGTCGCGTCATGGACGAGAAAATTGCCGAAGCCAATCGTGATCTCTATGAAGAAGCAATAGCCAAAAAGGTGCCACTTCGGCACGAGATATTTAGCCAAGCCTATGTATTTAATCGTAAGATAGCGCTTTCGCAGCTTGTGTCCTTCGTCCATAGTGGCGGCCTTAGTTTTCGCCATAGCCCAGGGGGTAAATTTAGTGAAGCTTTGAAAAAATCATGGAAGGAAGCGAGCACGCATAGCGAATTCTACGTCATTCTCGGAATCACCAAGTTCACGAAGCAAGCATCATGGGCAGCGCCATGTGTGTTGAACCTTCTTAAACATCTGAAAAGCTTGCCCTACCACCTTCAGCTAGACACGATAGACTTTTGTGTCCACTTAAATAATGTGGATGATTCCGTCAAGGCAAAGATGATCTTGGCACTAGAAGATTCCATAGACAAATTGGGCATATTTATGAACTCTTTGATTTTGGATGCGCTTAAGGGTTTAGGTGGACTAGATGCCGAAGAAGAAAACTACAGAGCGGTGGTCTTAAAGGAGCTCGAAAGTGTGTTCTCCGAGTCAGGAACGCAGTCCGAGGCGCGAGCATGGAATATCTTCTCTCGACAGTTCGATCACCCCTATGACAGCATTTATTGGGAAGAGATAAACAATCTCGCCAGGGATCATAAACAGGAGTTCCTCTTCAAGTCACTCAAAGGGGCGAGTACCGAGTATGTTTTGTTTGTCAGTACTCTAATTAGTCAGCTCGCAAAATTCGGTGACCCAGCAGTTTCCGAGGCTATTGAACCATGGCTTACGTTGCCAGCAAAAAGGTCGGTCATGCCGCAAGATGCTGTCGAAGTTTTTTTTGCAGCGCACGAAGCGATGGGGATTTTGGGCCTTCCACTTCCTACCAATACGACATCACCTGTCGATATCGATCAAGCTATGCAGGCCTGCGGGGAGTTAACTTACTGGGCTTGCAAGCTGAACAATAGTGAACTCGAGTCCTCGCCTCAGACTCTTAATGCGCGGACTACGTTACTGACTTACTCCGCTACGGCAAGTGCCGGAGCACTATGGTCTTCAACATCACGAATGTTGTCTATGGATGGTGCAAGAGTTAACGTTGCAACGCGCTATCCGAAAACAGCCCTGGCTATCTGCCGCGATGCATTGACCAACCATGAGTCGCAGAAAACGTACCACGAACACGGGTTAATGAATGATCGGGCGAGCATAGCTTCCTTTTCCATTCAAGTGATTGGGCAATTTGGTGACGCCGATGACCTGCAACGTTTACGCAGCCTTTGCGACGAAGAGGAGCTAGGTCATGAAGCACTCAACGCGATCCAGAAGATTGAAGATCGTATTCGTTACGTGAAGTAAAAGCGTCAGCGTTGAAAACCCTTAAGACCAAATGCTCCAAGTAGATCACCTTTGACCACGATGACCAAGGGCAGTTGATAGCGGATATGTTTTACTCTGTTTATCATCGATAAGCGAACCTAATACAAAATCAATTCTTCCGGAGCACATATGGAAGTTACTCGACTTTCGGTGAATTTAAAACTAGATCTCTCTTCTTCAAGACAAAGTCAGATATGCTCTGACCTGCCCCCAGTATTAGATACAAGGCTCAGTTAGTAATGTCGGATCCTTCACTCTCAGAATTACCCTTTCTCCAGCCCGCTGCAAATTCAGACGGCATCTGATAATTCAGCGTGGAGTGCGGGCGACATTCGTTATAATCCTGACGCCATTCGCTGATGGTTTTCCTGGCATGATTGACGTCGCTGAACCCGTGTTCATTCAGGCATTCATCGCGAAAGCGTCCGTTAAAACTCTCTATAAATCCGTTCTGTGTCGGCTTGCCGGGCTGGATAAGTCGCAGCTCCACTCCATGCTCAAAGGCCCACTGATCGAGCGCGCGGCAGGTAAACTCCGGGCCCTGATCGGTTCTTATCGTAGCCGGAT
>Ga0308161_1006244_pt1 | contig 10148 bp, 22 predicted proteins | sample PhyFR2_FD_201034 | JGI IMG/M metagenome (GOLD analysis project Ga0308161, IMG submission 201034) | Phyllosphere microbial communities from UC Gill Tract Community Farm, Albany, California, United States - DLSLF.R2 | ecosystem: Host-associated > Plants > Phyllosphere > Unclassified | place: USA...
TGGATAACGACTTAGTCAGGGCTGAAGCAAAGCGCCGCGGCATGAAGCTGAGCGAGCTCAGGGAGGTGCTGAAAGATATCAGAGATTTCAAACCAAAGCAGGCGCCTGTTGCGTTTGCACTATTCATTAAGGCTGCCTAACCCGCAGCCTTTTTCTTATCTGGAGGCACCATGTTAAGCGCGTCTGATTATGCATTTGGATGGTTTGTGTTTGGCGTGCTGATGGTGCTGGGTTTTATAGCAGGAGGTTGAGATGGAACACAAAGGCTTGTCCTGGAGTCAGGCGCTGCAGGCAATGGAGGATGGTAAGCGCGTACGAAATGAATACTTCACCCGCGAAGAATACTTCGAGATGCGGCAGGGAAGAATTTACGCCGAAGACGGCTGCTCAATGCGTGGATGGTATCGCGGAGAGGATTGGCAGAAAACAGGCTGGTCAGTTGTGGGCCAGTAACCACTACAGGAGAGAGAGATGCGCATTGAAGATTACATGAAAAAGCCTCGTCATCGCCTCCCTAAGCTGGGTCGCGTTGTTGAGATTGATTTAGACGTTTTACGCTGCGGTGTTGGCGAGGGGCTGGGCGTAATCTTCGACTGCGATGCGGTCGTTAAGCGGAAAGTCCGCAGGGTCATGGATAGCAACGGATGGCGCTGGCAGTTGGCTCGTCAATGGAAGGACCAGGAATTTTGGGATTACTGCTTTGAGCAAGACAAAGAGCAAATCCTGAACATCAACTACGAGTACGGCCTTATCAAGTAATTACTAATGAGTGACACCGTAAAGCTGTCTGCTTAGACGGCTTTACGGTGCTACGCACCAACGCTGAGGTTTCAGCAGGATAGATAACCAGAACGTTTCAACCCTCGGGGCCGCAATGGCTCCCTTCTTTTTGCCAAAAATTCAGGAGAAGGAAATGACTGAGACTACCGATTTAGCAGTGCTGGAGATTAAACCTGAACAGGCTCCGGCACTGTATGTACCCAACGGACTCGAGGCTTACCTTGAGCAGATTCGCCAGCAGGTTAACGAAGTGCCTGACCTGAGCACCGCAAAAGGCCGGGCGCGTGTCGCATCACTGGCGGCGCAGGTATCGCGCAGCAAGGTAGCTATCGAAAAGCCTGGTCGCGACTACCTGAAGCGCCTGAAGGAGCTACCTAAAGATGTAGAGGCTGAGCTTCGCCGTTGGGTTACTGAGTGCGACACGTTGCGTGATGAAGTGCGCCGCCCCCTTACCGAGTGGGAAGCGGAGCAGGAGCGCATCGCAGCAGAAAAGGCTGCTGAAGATGAGCGCCTGCGCATTGAAGCGGAGCAGCAAGCCGCTGCAGAAGCCCTTAAAAAGCAGATTGAATCCGATCACGAAATGGCGCTGCTGCTGAACGACAAGTTCGACCGTGACGCTGCAGAAGCAAAAGCCGAAGCAGAACGCCAGCGCGCCGCACACGAAGAAGAGATTCGCCGTCAAGCTGCTGAGCAGGCTCGCATCGAAGCAGAACAGGCAGCGCAACGTGAACGTGATGCAGCAGCTAAGCGCGAGGCTGATTTAAAGGCAGCGAAGGAAAAGGCTGAGTCCGACGCTAAAGCCGCACAGGAGCGTGCAGAACGCGAAGCCACAGAAGCGCAGGAGCGAGCTGAACGTCAGGCACAGGAAGCCAGGGAGAAAGCAGATCGTGAGAAGCACGCCGCTATCGAAGCCGAGCAGCGCAAAGCGCGTGAAGCCGAATCTGCCCGCCTGGCTGAAGAGAAACGCATTGCTGATGAAGCCGCCGCACGTGCAGCAAACGAGAAGCATCGAAAAGCGATTGGCACAGAGATTGTCACCGCGCTATTGGGCCACACCAGCCTTACTCGAGAGCAGGCCATCGAAGTCCTAGTTGCTCTGAAAGACAACAAAATCCCACATACCGGCATCACTTACTAAATACCAACCAACACCAAGGAATCACCCATGCAAGCTTTCGCTATAGCTGGGGCTACCCACATGGGTGGCTTCGGATTTAACACGTCTCAACTCGACCGAATCACCCGCCGCCTCCGCACTGGCTGGCGCAACCTTATCGACAATCTGAATCAGAAGGTGAATTCGCTATGACCATTATCCCAGTGAACGGAACCATTCTGGTTCAGCAAGGTTGCAGCCACTTCAACAAGCTGTATGAAGAAGCGTTCCCGGATACGCAGGAAGGCATGCATAAAGCCTATGCGTGGGCTTCAGAGATTGCGCTAGGCTGGCACAACTGCCAGGACGATGACTGGAATAAGAGGTTCAAAAGCCATGCAGCATAACGAAGATGAATTTGTCGCACTGATGCGCAGCATGCTCGGTGATTTAGCTGAGCCAATGACATACGAGCAGGCGGCAATGGATGCGGCTGCTGATTACCGTACGGAGCAGCAGGCAGAGCAAATGGGAGTTAATTATGGAGGTTTATAAGGCGATCAGCGCGGTAGCAAAGGAAATGGCTGAGCAGGGCATCAGCAAGGACCGCGAGAACCGGCAGCAAGGGTTCAACTTCCGCGGTATTGACCAGGTGTATAACGCGCTGGCTCCAATGCTGGCGAAGCATGGGCTGGTCATTCTTCCTCGCATTACCGAGAGAACCGTAACCGAGCGCGCGACAAAAAATGGCGGCGTTCTGTTCTATGTCGTGGTTAAGGCAGAGTTTGATTTCGTCGCCACTGAAGACGGCAGTAAGCACACGGTTACCACCTATGGTGAAGCCATGGACAGCGGCGATAAGGCCACCAACAAAGCAATGTCGATTGCATACAAGTACGCCGCATTTCAGGCGTTCTGCATCCCTACTGAACAGACAGCAATCGATGCTGATGCTGAGGTTCACCATGTGGCGGCGCGGGCGCCTGATGACATTCTGGCCGACTTCACAGCGCAGGCGGCTGAGTGCGCGAGCATCGATGACCTCAAAGGCATTTACAAACCAGCGTGGAACGCACTGGCTTCCTCGGCTGAACATCAACAGAAGTGCGTCGAGGTGTTCAAAACCCGCGGCGCTGAACTTAGCAAGGCGGCATAAATGGCAAGTCGTGGAGTCAATAAAGTTATCCTGGTCGGAAACCTCGGGAAGGACCCGGAGGTTCGATACCAGCCATCAGGCGGCGCGGTAGCCAACCTGACCATAGCAACGTCAGAGCAGTGGCGCGACAAATCAACATGCGAGAACAAGGAGATAACTGACTGGCATCGTGTCGTTATCTTCGGAAAGCTGGCAGAGGTGGCTGGTGAATATCTGCGTAAAGGATCGCAAGTTTACATTGAAGGCCAATTGCGCACCCGTAAGTGGCAGGAGCAGGACGGCACAGAAAAGTACACCACCGAAATCCTGGTCAACGTTGGCGGAACGCTGCAAATGCTGGGTGGCAAGCAGGAAGGTGGTCAGGGAAACCGACCTCAGCAAAATCAGCAGCAGCGACCGCAGCAGCAGGCTGGGCCATCTACTTCACCGGCAAACAATGAGCCGCCGATGGATTTTGACGACGATATCCCCTTCTGATTTAACCCACCAATAAGGCACCGACCATGAACCTCACCGAACCTTCGGCGGACTCTGCACGCCCTGATGAAACGCAATCAGAGCGCTTACATCGCCTGGCTATGCAGGACGCACAGCAGCAGATAGCCGCCCGATACGGTGAGCGGTGCCGGATTGAAACGCGCACCGAGGAATCACTGGGAGCACGGCGCAGGGAACGCGCCACCCGTGAGTACGCACGACAGGCAGCCTTCTATCCGCATCTGCCGAGAATAGTTATGACGAAGCCTGATGTTGTCTGGAATGACTACGAGACAGAGATGCGCGGCCGCTTTGGTCACGTGGTGCAGGATTAGCAATCATATACAAATTTATTTGCAGGAGGTGAAATTGCAGATTCAGGAATACCGGCGTCGCGGCAATCAGTTAACTCTTGGCCGCCGCTGGTCCTACGATGAGATAGGCCTTCTGAAAGAACTCGCAGCAACCATCCCACCCAAACTTATAGCCCGACAACTCAACCGCTCATACGAGTCTGTACGCCAGAGGGCCAGTCGCAGCCGGATACGTTTTCTGGAAGAGCGCAGCAAAGCTAACGATGGCACTAAGCCAAATTTATGACACAAAAATACTGTACATATAAACAGTATTTGGCTTTTAAATTTCTTTGTTAAAGTGTAATGTAGCCATGTAAGGCAAGCACATAACCTACTGAAGATAAATGATTTAAATTGCTTTATACCAGTAGGATTAAAATTTGTAATTTCACCGAAAAGGAATCAACTATGGCTGACACAACTCAATTAGCACAACAGGCTATCGATAGCGTAAACCAGCTGAAGGAACTGGCTGATCAGGCGGGACAAAGCCAGGCAGCGTATGAAGAACTGAATGAGGAAAATACACGCCTTAATTCCGAGGTAGATTCACTGAAAGAAAATCTTTCGGACCTGAGTGAGGTTTTCCATCAGAAAGTCATCGAAGAAGACGATTACCTCAGTTACGCGGAGGACATGCTGAAAGATATCAGCAACATGATCGACAATGGTGAGCTTAGCCCTCTTTCGATTGAAAAAGCAGAAACGCTACGCATGACTCTGTGGGTGGTGGCATCCATCCGAACCAGCAATCAAAATAACGATCCCCGCCGTCCGGGCGATTCGCCTAAGCGGACGCTGCGTCAGGTTGCCGGTTACGATAACTGATCTGATTGAAACCTTTAAGCCGCCTTCGGGCGGTTTTTTGTTGCTTGCTATCTGACTATTTTCGCCGCGGCCTTGAGCCTGACAGCGGCATAAGGGGTAAGAGAATGAATATCACTGAACATGAAATGCGTGGATTACTGACCGGCAAATGCATTCCGGGCGATATGCGCGTGAATGAGGAGTTACCAGCCTATCTGGTACGCAAGTTCGCCGAGCTTAAGGGGGCGCATGACGCTCATAAGCAGGGCGTGATCACATGGGAAAAGTCCATGATGGCAGCGATTGGCGAGGATGGCGTGGGTAGCGTCACCAAAGCGATTGCCAAACTCAAAGCACAGCGTGACGCGCTGGCGGCTGAGGTGTCGGCAATTCGCGAGCAGGCAGAGGATGTTTATGCCGCTGGCTACAACCACGGCCACCTCAACACCGTTGACGGAATCGCGTATGCGCCGCCTGTGGAGGATGAGTTTTATCACAATGCGCTACAGGTGATGCTGGAGGTTGAAACCCCAGCCACCGACGCCTACCTCAACTCTGTGCGGGCTGAAGCGGTCGAAAAGCTGTGGCGGGACTCGCTAAACGATGTTGGTCAGGTATTGGCAGAGATTGGTGCATATCAGGACGCATCTGAAGCGGCAGGTATTGTGCATTCAGAAATTCAGGAGCGTGTTAGTGACTTCGCCGCCCAACTCCGAGCCGGTAAGGATGGTGAGTGATTTAAAGGTTAGCGCCCTTTACATTTGCAAGACAACTTCAGGAATCAATGGTGGTATAAATAGATTGTCAGCCACACTGGAGAATCGCTATGACTTGTGAAGTTTGTGAGCAGCAACCAAGGGGCCGCAAGGCTGCACCGATCGCATGCATGAGAATGGACCCTAATAAGCCACCGGTTAGCGCCCGATTCATGGGACGTGGCACTGACGACACTCACTACATCTGTAATGAATGCAAGCATGAGTGGATGCATGAAGGCGGGCGTGATGGATATGGCTGGCAGCCCTAAGGAATAGTCATGTCACACAACTTAGCAGCACGCAGCAGAGAAGAGCGCGACAGGATTAACGTGGATTTAGCCGCGTCAGGAGTCGCATACAAGGAGCGTATGAATCAGCCCGTTATCCCGCATGAAGTGGAGATGCAGCAGCCTGCAGCAATGAGAGAATACTTCAGGGAGAGATTGCAGCATTACAGGAACGTCGCTCTCCAGTTTCCGCGCGGCACGGACCCGGTTTATTTTAAGGAGGAAGGTAAGTGATAGTCCTTTTCATCCCATCCCTCATCAGCCTGCTGGTTTCTAAAGCCGAAGAGAAAGGCTCTCCTTTGACTGAAGAGGAGGTGTTGGCTATTCGTGATAATGCCACGGCTATTGTCACGGATGCTCAAGGCGTCTTAGCGGTAGCTGAGCGGCGTGGGTATCAGGATATTGATCCAGAACATTGCTGGGAGGAATGGCTGGACTTTAATAAGCAGGATTAAGGTCACCACATAGGGTCGATGAGGTTTCCACGGGGATCGGACCCGGTTTATTTCAAAGAGGAGAATTGATGGCTGCCCACTTTAAACCAAAGAAGTGCCCGGAATGCGGCTCAGCGAAGATAATCAAGGACAGGGTTATCGGGCAGCATACCGGCGACTGGAAGTGTGTTGATTGCAGGAAGGTATTCAGTAAGTTCGAAACTGAAGACTGGCAAAGACGATAAGATTTCCGCGTCCATCGGGTCCGGTTTATCAGAAGGAGGAAAAGATTTGAGCTGGCATCATGGGGATTATATAGATTTGCTTTCTGCTATTGGTGGAGCAGCCTCAGCCGCATTTGCTGCTTATGCAACATGGCTTGCGAAAAAATCCACTGAAATTTCAAAGGCATCAGTTATTGAAACAGTTCGCCAAGGTAAGATCTCCTTATTAACATCAGAGCTTGTTCGATTATCAGAAAAAGCCAATTCAGCTGTTGGAGAAGAATCTCTTCTCAAGCAAGATTATTCATCATTGCTGGAGATGATTACAGCTTTGAGTTACACCAAAGAAGCTATTAAAAATTCAAGCCTTAGTTTGAATGATAAGGCAGAAATGACATCTATTTTTATAAGGCATATACATTTAGCAGTCATTCACGAAATCAGTACTGCTAAAGCACTCCGAAAAAATGATGGTGCTATGCAGAACAGCTCTCTCATAAAGGCATATCGTGAGGCGCAAATGTTCTTAGGGATAGATTGTCCTTCAGATATACCTGAGCCTGCATAATCATGCTTTTTACAAACGACCTCGCCACGGCGGGGTTTTTTATTGCCTATAGGAAACCAAAATGCATATCGAAATCGGTGACAAGTACACAATCGAAGGTGGCGCTAACGACTTCATTCTGTACGTAAAGAACGTCGTTAAGCATGGAAAGACAGCCGGGCAGGAAACGCTGCAGCGCCTCGGCTACTACTCGAAATTAGAGCATCTCATCCGCGCGCTGATTAACCACGAAATCCGTACCGGCGATGCGAAGACGCTGCAGCAGATTCAGGACCAGATTACTTACATCTCAATCTGGTGTGAAAAAGCATTTTCGGAGGTGGAACATGTCTGACGAATTAGACCAGGCTGCTGAGCTTGAGGAGCTGGAGCGCAATATCGCGTTGGCTAACCGAAAGCATCCGGAGATGTCATTTACCGGTGCCTGCTATTACTGCGAAGAGGCGGTAAGCACTGGGTGCTTCTGCGATGAGGATTGCCGCAGTGATTATGAGCGCATTGAGCGCGCCAAGCAGCATCGCAGGGTTGCGTGACGCCGGTAGCAGAGAATGCGCTAAGGGCCGTAGCGCGTAAGTGCAGGAGCGAAATCATCAAAGCCATAGACGGCAGACCCAAGAAAGAACACGACCGCATCATCACCACCCTTCTCGACAAACACGCCAAATCTATTACCGCACTGCCGCCGAATACGTTTCCAGCCAAGCTATGGCTGAGCTATTACGTGCGGCAGGTGGATAGGGAGATAAGACAATGAGAGGAATAAATGAATGAGCTGGCTCTTTTCGCAGGCGCTGGCGGAGGAATACTCGGCGGGCACCTCCTTGGATGGCGAACAGTTTGCGCCGTTGAGCGTGACGCATACGCAGCACAAGTTCTGGCGCAACGACAAAACGATGGAGTTCTCCGATCTTTCCCGATTTGGTCTGACGTGTGCAGTTTTGACGGGAAACCGTGGAGAGGAATTGTTGATATCGTTTCTGGCGGATTTCCATGCCAGGACATTTCAGCAGCAGGCTCCGGAGCAGGAATATCAGGAGAGCGATCCGGACTTTGGAAGCAAATGGCAAGAATCGTCGATGAGGTTCGACCTCAGTACGTTCTGCTGGAAAACTCACCTTTGCTTATGGGAAGAGGACTTGCCGTGGTCCTTGGTGATATTGCCTCGCTGGGGTTCGATGCGGAATGGTGTTGTATTTCAGCATCAGAGTGCGGAGCGGCCCATAACCGCGACCGAATCTGGCTTGTTGCCTACCCCAAGGGCCAGCATGGGCGGGCATGGAATAGCATGGTGTCGGGCGAGGACTGGCGATCACAGGCACAACCTCGAAGATTATCTAGCCTGGCAGCACCTGGAGGCTGGCGGGGAGGAAACGCCTGGCCTGAACGCCTGCCCCGATTATGTCGAGTGGCTGATGATGTGGCCTATGGGGTGGACAGACTTAAAGCCCTTGGCAATGGGCAAGTTCCACGAGTGGCAGCAACTGCATTCAACATCCTGAGCAGCAAAACATGAACACCCTCCGCGACATCTCCCCGGGCGAGTTCCTCACATGGCTCGCCTTTTTTATTTACATAGTGCTGGTCTGGAACTGGCCATATAAGGAGTAGAGATCGCTCCGAATGAAAACTTGCGTTAGTTTGCGAAAAAGTTCTGTTAAAAAGTGCAGGAGAAATTATGGCTAAGCTAATGAACCTTCAGGAGTGGGCGTCGGCAACATATTCGCAGCCGCCCTCTTTATCCACCCTGCGCCGCTGGGTCAGGGAGGGCAGGATTTACCCTTGCCCGGAGCTTCACGGAAAAGAATACAAACTAGAACCTGATTCGGTATACGTTGACCCGCGCAAGAAGATGATGAAGCGCCGGCCGGAATACGTAGCTCCGCCGAAAAAGGGATCGCTGATGGAGAAACTGAAACATGTCGAACAGGCCAAAGCGGTACGACGCTAATCTGCCAAGGAACCTGACGTTTCGTAAAACGAAGCAGATTTACTCCTGGCGAAATCCTGTAACCGGTCAGGAGATTTCACTGGGTAAGATACCCCGCAAGGACGCGGTTGCTCAGGCTATAGAAGCGAACAGCTACATTGAACAAAACTACCTACCTTCCGCCCTTCTCGATCGGCTTAAAGAGACGCCTGATTTCACAGTGAGTAAATGGCTTGAGCGCTATGACGTCATTCTGGGTCGTCGCAACCTCAAGCCAAGCACCATGAAAATACGCAGCAACCAGTTGCTTACCATTCAGGTCGAGTTCGGTCGGTTGCCAATTACTGCGATCAGTACGCGTGATATTGCAGTTTTCCTTGAATCGTATGTCCAGTGTGGGAAGCACAGCATGGCGGTTGCATTGCGATCGCTGCTGATGGATGTTTTCCGCGAGGCTGTTGTTGAAGGCATTATCGACAGGAATCCCGTAGAGCCAACCAGAACCCCATCACCTGAAGTCAGGCGCGAGCGCTTATCACTTGAGCAATTTCTTGCTATCCGCAAGGCCGCAGAAAGCATGGGCGGTTGGCTGCAAAATGCGATGAACATTGGCCTGCTCACCGGACAGCGCCGGGAGGATGTAACGCGTATGAAATTCAGTGCGATCAAGGATGGTCGGTTGTTTGTTACGCAAAACAAGACTGGTCATAAGCTGGCGATGCCACTGGATTTAAAGCTGAAAGAACTGGGGATGTCACTGGAGGGGATCGTAGAGGAGTGCCGGAAGGATAACCCATCGGATAGCCTGATTTATTCTGCAGTCCGGCGCGGGGGAAGAAAGCCGGGGCCAGTTTCACCAGATGCGCTCACAGGTGCTTTTGCAGAGGCTCGTGAAATGAGCGGGATTAGTTTTGGCCCTAACCCACCAACTTTTCATGAAATCAGAAGTCTTGCCAGCCGACTGTATGAAGTGGAAAATGGGGAGGACTTTGCGCAAAGATTACTCGGCCATAAAAACCTTTCTATGACTAAAAAGTATCTCGATTCGCGTGGTCAGGAATATGTAATGGTATAGATTGGATATCGTGATTTCGGGATATTTTCGGGAAATTTCGTAACCACCCTCAAAAATACCATATAAATCATACAACTAAAAAAAGACCGAATACGATTCCTATATTCGGTCCAGGGAAATGGCTCTCAAGGAGCCGTGCGCTAAAAGTTGGCATTTATGAAGGCGGTGTCGCCTTGCCATTTAAGATTAGAACAGCGCGGTGG
>Ga0308161_1006247_pt1 | contig 10143 bp, 10 predicted proteins | sample PhyFR2_FD_201034 | JGI IMG/M metagenome (GOLD analysis project Ga0308161, IMG submission 201034) | Phyllosphere microbial communities from UC Gill Tract Community Farm, Albany, California, United States - DLSLF.R2 | ecosystem: Host-associated > Plants > Phyllosphere > Unclassified | place: USA...
ATGCTCCTCAGATAGAGTCAATAGATATTTGGTCAGGCTCACCTAACAAGAATCTATTAACAACACAAAGCAATTAGTTAATGCAAGCCGAGAAACCCAAGTTCTGCGGGGGTGAGATTTTTTCGACATTTTTCACCCTGGCCTACTGTGCATGTGGTAAATTGCCTGCTGACCTGAAGTTTGAAGGTTCATCTTTTTTTGACCCAGAATGGCGAAGTGGAGTGAATCCCTCTGGTTTGGTTGACTGTGAAATAACGCTAATCGTTCGATTGCGAATTGCGGGCAATCGTACTGGCATTCCTATATGCTCAAGCAACTGGAGCAAGGGAGTACATGTCACGATGGGTGAGACCAAGCAGCGTTCGCGCAGCCAGCGTTATCTCCTTGGCTCCAATGCCTCGGATGCTGCCGGTCGAACACTGACTGACATCACCGTTGACCTGATCTTTGTCGGCACGCTGAGCGCAACCGCCTTTCAGATGGGGCTGCTGAACACGCTCGGATCGCTCGCCTTCGTCTTCGCCAGCATCCCGGCCGGACACCTCGTGGACCGGCACTCGGCGCTGAAAGTGCTGCGCATCGGATTGGCCGGGAAAATAGCAGTTCTGGCCTGCCTCGCCGTTCTTGCGATCAGCGGGACATTGAACATCGCGCTGGGCATGATGCTGTGCGTGCTGTTGGGCATCTGCAATGTCTTTTCCGAAACGGCGCAAACCGCCGCGGTACCCAGGCTCATCGGCGAAGAGCCTGAAACGCGGGCCGCGGGCATCAGCAAGCTCATCGCACGTTTGGGTGCAGCGGATCAAAGCCTGACAGTGATCATTCCAGCGCTCGCCGGTACCGGCTTCGCCCTATTTGGCGGGCCGACGCTGCTGAGCCTGTCCGCAGCCCTCGGCGGTTTCGCCTTGATGCTGGCATGGAGGATTCGCGGCTATCGCGCCGGAAGCACAGCCAATGAAGTGCGCGATCGCAGCGCAGGTTACGGCTCCATGCTCACCGGGCTTCGCTACCTGGTTTCCAACCGCTTGCTCCTGGCCACCACAGTAACGGTGGCGCTCTCCAATCTGGGGTTGGCCATCGGATCATCCGTGGAAGCGATCTTCATCATCAACGATCTTGACTTTGGCGAAGTTGGGTTCGGTGCCTATGCCTCGGTCTCGGGTGCTGGAGGGTTGATCGGCGCACTGCTTGCTACCAGGGTCACCGGAAAGTACTCATCGCCCGCCCTCTTGCTGTGGACCGGGCTGGCTCAAATAGTGCTGGCCTCGATGGTCCTGGTCGCGGCATTTACGAGCGATATCTGGAGCATTTGCTTGCTCAGTCTTCAGGCCTTGGGCTGGGGGAGCGTGGCTTTGATCTTCAACATTTCTGCTTCGTCCTGGCTGGTAGAGATGGTGCCAGAAGAATTGCTTGGGCGGGTGCTCAGCGCTCGCCGCCTGCTGACTTTCGGCGCCGTTCCCATCGGCAGCTTGCTCGGTGGCGCGTTGGGCTCCGCGCTAGGTACGCAGGCCGCTTTAGCTGGCTGGGTGGCGGCAAGCATGCTCGCGGTGTCGTGTTTCCTGATCCTTCGAGAACCTGCCAACCGCTAGGCTGGAAGGTATTGGATCCGAGAAACCTAAGGCAACTGCGCACGTGAAACTTGTTATCGACGCACGATACACCCGCATTACCCACCATGACGGAATCAGCCGATACACTGCCGGCTTGATCGCCGCTGCCAGCAAGTTGGCAGACGTCACCATGCTCATTAACGACCCCCGCCAGCTGGCCATGCTGCCCGAGGTGCCCTACCTGAAGATCTCTGCTCCAACCAGCGTGCTCGAACCCTTTGTCGCCTTGCAGATCAACAAGCTCAATGCCGACGTGGTGTTTTCCCCTATGCAAACCATGGGGACTTTGGGCAGGAACTTCCCGGTCATTTTGACGCTTCACGACCTGATCTACTACGCGCATCCGCACGCGCCGAAATTCCTTCCGGCACCGATCAGGATCGGCTGGTTCCTGTTCCATCAGGTCTACTGGCCGCAACGCCTGCTCCTGAACCGGGCTGACGCGGTGGCAACCGTCTCCAATACGACCGCAGGCCTGATGCGAAAGCATCGTCTGACCAAGAAACACATCGGGCTGGTATCCAATGCACCCACCGGTGGCTTTGCGCGACGCGATCCGGAAAACAAGCCCCAGAAGACCCTGCTCTACATGGGGTCCTTCATGGAGTACAAGAACGTCGAGACCCTGATCCGGGCCATGGAATACCTCCCGGATTATGAGTTGCATCTGCTCAGCGGCATCAAGGAACCTCGACGCCAGGAGCTCACGGAATTGATTCCGGCCGGGGCAAAAATCGTGTTCCACAATGGCGTGAGCGATCAGGAATATGAGCAACTGCTCAGCGAGTGCACTGCCTTGGTGACGCTCTCGCGAGAAGAAGGCTACGGACTGCCGTTGGTGGAAGCCATGAGCATGGGTACCCCCGTGGTAGTCACTGATATGCCGATCTTCCGTGAAGTAGCTGAGGAAGCTGCGCTGTACGCATCGCCCGATGACGCTCCAGGATTTGCCGAGCAGGTGCGCACGTTGGCTGATCCGGCTACCTGGAAAGAATTTTCTCAACGCGCGGTTCAACGCGCGGAACACTACTCCTGGGAACGCTCTGCTCAGCAGCTGCTGGAATTAGCCAAGTATGCGTCAGATCACAGGAAATAAGTTCAGGATTCGTCGAGTGGGCGGCAAATTGAAACAGGGTTAAATCGCGGAAAATTAGCGAGAAAACAAGTCCTATCCGTCGAGCGGCTGCCGATTTGAAAACCTGACTTGGCCAGTGCTAAAGTATTACTCGTTGCATTCCTCCATAGCTCAATTGGCAGAGCATTCGACTGTTAATCGAAGGGTTACTGGTTCAAGTCCAGTTGGAGGAGCTCATAGAATAATCCCGGCTCGCGTAAGCGAGTCGGGATTTTTCGTTTGCGAGGTGGAAGCTTGAAGATTCAGGCGGCGGGCTGAACTATGAAACAGGGCGGAAGCCTTCACTGCTGGCTGTGCACATCCTTGACGACGTAGCAAGAATCCATCACGTAGTGGCCTAACGGCGCTTGCGGATTTTCGGGATCCAGCAGGAAACATTGTTCCGGTAGGACCGGAACTCGTCGCCAAAACTCTCTTCGAGATTGGCTTCCTCCGATGGCCTCACCAGCCAATTCCAGAGCAGCGATCCTGCGAACGCGTAAATGACGACAAGCCAGGAGCTCGCCACTAGCCCCACCGCCATGCCCTGGACGATTCCAGCGACAGCCATTGGGTTTCGTACGAAAACGTAGGGGCCGGAAATGACCAAGCGGTTCGGCATCGCGGACGGCAAGGGCGTTCCTTGCCCACGGGTGGACATGGTCACAGCAGACCAAATGCCCAAGCAGCTAGCCAACACCAACACGCAGATCCCGAAGATCCGAGTCCAAAGTGCGAAGTCGACTGCCAAGCCCAAGCGCTGCTCTGCCTGGATGATTATCGCCGGAATGATGCACAAGAACACAAGCCAAAAGAGGATCAGCTGCCTTATGGTGCGCGACAGATGGCTTCGGGCAGCTTGCGAAGGCGCGGGGCGAAACGCGAAAGGGCCTCGCAACAACAACTCGGTCGGGATCCGCCCTAGCAGAAGCTGCGTGCCGGCAAGAACGGAGCAGACCGAGGATGCAATCATCAGCAGCGCGCCATAACCAGCTGTTCGGGTGACCAGGGAATAGGCAAGGAGCCCGAAGGTGACAATGAGAATCCAGGGGACAACGATCCAGACGGTCCGCCGCAACCCGCAAGCGACCAGCAGGGAACCAACGACAAAGAGGGGTATGTCGAACCATGCGATTAGCCCCGCTGGCAAATCGCCAAGGGTGGTTGCGCGAATCTCGCCGAGGGTGAAAACGCCAATCCACCAGCATGCTCCAGCCAGCGCTTGGAGCGCAAAGTAGCAACGAGACCAGATGTGTGGCCAAGGCCGGGCTGGTGAGCTCCGACCTTCCTCTTCGTTCCGATGTGTGGCGTCCTGCATGGGATAACCTTACGTCCGCTTAAGGGCGACGAATCGCAGCAGCGGCAGCAAGGTACCTTGATATGCATCAGTCGACTCAATGAACTTTGCGCAAACCCCAAGCATCGCCGAGGGTACGTGCAACACGAAATCGAGTTGGCAAGCATCGGAGGATTCTTGCAGTATCAGCCGCTGGAGCTTCGCATGATGTTGCGTGCAGAGTTGGTGGAAGCCACCAGCGTCAGATCTGCCGTGCAAAGCGAATCGGAGCGGTTCTTTTGTCCCGAAATTGAAATCGGAGAAACAACTAATTTGAAGTGGTTACCCGGCAAAGGCTGGATCTCCTATAACCTCAGGTGATTAGACGATAGACTTTCGAATCGTTAACAGTTACACCCACAGCATGAGTTTGGGCTATGGGTTTTACGCCTGAAGACTGAGTCGTTTGGGGCAACCGGGGTGTTAGCGTGAGATACGCCGGTTGCTGCGCGATCGAGAATATGGAGAAACCATGACTGAAGCTGAATCGACGCAAGCTGACGAAAGCCTAAAGTCGAGCGTCAAGAGTGCGAAGGCGCAGGTTGATGGACTCAAGGAGCTTGTTCCACAACAGCTCTCAGACGAAGTCAAGCTGGCGACGACCGTACTTAAGGGCAAAGGAATCAGCCTTGGCATGGCAGCGGCACTTGCAGGTGCTGCACTCGTCGTGGTTTTGCTTTTTGTGATTGCCGTCGTAGTGACCTTGGTAAACGTTCTGGCTATCTGGCTATCTGGATGGGCCGCAGCATTGATTGTTGCCGGCTTCTTCCTGCTGGTCGCAGCCATCTTGGGCTTGGTGGGATACGCCAAGGTGAAGAAGGCTCTGCCGTTGAAGCCAGAAGCAGCAATTAGAGGTATTCGCCATGACTTGGGTGTGCTCAAGGATGGCAGCGAGTTCGACGTCAGCACGCTCGACGAACCGCTGAAGAAGAAGTCTGATGAAGACGAAGATAGCGACAAGAAGAAGGAACCAAAGCCGCCAGCACCAAGCGCTGACGAACTGATCATTCGGACCCGCCGTCGTCGTCGCCAGATTCAGGCACTGCGTGACAACCTTGGTGAGAGCGTCCAGGCGCCTCTGGCCAAGATCGACAAAGTACGTTCCTTTACGCAAAGCGCTGGAGACAAAGTTTCCGGTGCGGCGGCCAAGGCTCGTGGATTCGTCCGACCAGCGTCTTCGGCTTCCGAAGATCAATCGGAGGCTGACAGAGCCAGCGGTCAACGCTTAGAGCAGGCACGTCCGTATCTGGTGATGGCTGGTTCAACGCTGGCACTGGGTGCAGTAATTCGCGCTCTATTCAAGCGCTCCTAAGTTTTCGACTGACGGGGCGGCGCTACAGCGCCTATTGGAACTGGGCTGCCCCGTCATGTACGAAGAATTTAGGTTAGAAAGGCACTGACATGGTCTGGATCGCTATTGCGGCGGCACTATGCAGTGCCTTTTGTCTTGCCTTCGGTGCCCATTTCCAATCCATCGCAGTACGCAATTCGGTCGATGGACTGGAACTGACACTCAAGAACGCAGGAAAGCTCGCCACCAATAAGGGATGGATGGGCGGACTGCTGCTCATGATCCTGGGCATGGCGCTCAATGTTTTCGCTTTGGCTAGCGCCCCGTTGACAGTGGTGCAGCCAATTGGCGCAATCGCACTGGTTATTACCGCTATGGTGAATGCCAAGGAAACCGACATCACCATGAACCGCCCCACGGTGATGGCGATCATCAGCTGCATGCTCGGTTCGGTCGGCTTCGTCCTTCTGGCAGTGACAGCAACCAATAGTAACCATGCAGTAACCGAAGCCCAGTCACATCTGATCGAATTGATCCTCGCTGGAGTGGTCGCCATCGTGGGATTGGCCACGATCCTGTTCCATCGAAAGCTCGGAGCGATCTTCTTCATCGTTGGCGCCGGCGTGCTCTTCGGATTCGTTGCGGTGCTGGTGCGAACCATTTCCATCGCTGTGCTGGGCATCGGCAATAGCAGCTTCCTGCAGTTGCCATGGATCGCTGGCCTGGCCGTTATCGTCGCAGGTCTCCTGGGCTCCTATTTCGTGCAAAAAGCCTACTCAAAGGGCCCTCCCGAGCTGGTGATTGCGGGTTTGACCGTGATTGACCCAATTATCGGCATCGTCATTGGTGCCAGCATCCTCGGCGAATTGCGCCCCGATGTCCCGATGTTGGTAACGGTGCTGATGCTGGTGGCGGCCGCGTTGGCTATCGTCGGTGTAGCGGCCCTGTCTCGCCATCACCCGGACGTGATCGAGCGACGCAACCAAGCCGAAGCTGACAAACTACTGCCAGAGTAGAAATAGACTGAAGATCCAGACTTTTTCACCAAACCAAAATTCTCGTGAACGACTAAGGATGCCCGTGGCCGAGGAAAAACCACTGACCATTGTCATTGCAGCTGATACCTATCCGCCTGATGTGAATGGCGCAGCGATGTTTTGCTACCGGCTCGCTACCGAAATGCATGCCCGTGGCCACCGGGTGCACGTGCTTGCGGTGCGTGGCGATAAGGGCAAGACCTTCACTGAAATCCGCGACGAGGCTATCGTGCACCGTCTGGAGTCGCATTCGGTGCCGACTCATGAATACTTCCGAATCGTCTTCCCCTGGGAAGCGAACAAGCAGATCGACAAGCTGCTGGCCGAGATCAAACCGGATGTCATCCACGCGCAAAGCCATTACATGATCGGCCAGCGCTCAATTGGGTGGGCTCGCAAGAACAAGGTCCGTTCCGTGGCCACGAACCACTTCATGCCCGAAAACCTTGATCCATTCCTGCCATTCCCGCGCTGGTTCAAGCGCATTGTTGCGCATAATTCCTGGAAGGATATGGGCAGGATCTTCGGCCGCGCCAGCGCCGTGACTACGCCAACCCCCTTGGCTGCCAAGGCTATGCGCGAGCGGGCAAAGCTGATGAACGTGCTGCCGCTGTCCAACGGCATCGAGGTCGGCAACTATGAACTGGCACCGGGGGAGCAGATCATCAAGAATGACTTCCCGACGATTCTTTTCGCCGGCCGACTGGCGGTTGAGAAGAATATCAACGAACTGATTGAAGCTCTGCCGCTGATGCGTGAAGTTCCCAATGCCATCATCGAGATTGTCGGCGGCGGCGAGCAGCGCAGCCACCTGGAAAAGATCGCTGACGAGTTGGGCATCCGAGACCGCGTGCGTTTCCTTGGCCATGTCAGCGATGAGGAATTGCGCCAGGCATATTTGCGCTGTGACGTGTTCTGCCAGCCGGGTACCGCTGAGTTGCAGTCTCTGGTCACTCTCGAAGCGCTCTCTGCCTCGAAGCCTGTCGTCTTGGCCAATGCCATGGCGTTGCCGCACCTGGTTGATGAAGGCGTCAACGGGTACATGTTCAAGCCGGGGGATCGAGAAGATCTGGCACAGAAGCTTGACCGGATCTTGTCCATGGACGAAGCGCAGCGATTGAAGTTCGGCGAGGCCGGTCACCGCAAGGTGCTGAACCACGCGCAGAAGAAAACCATGGACTCCTTCGAAGCGCTGTATCGCGGCGAAGAAGTCTCAACCCACTAATGCCGATGACGGGCAGCGGTGAGCCAAATCGGTGTTTCGGCTAGTGATGCCCTAGAATATTTCGAGTGTGGTTACGGCTTCGTGCTGCGAACGCATGTGGGGAGTTAGCTCAGTTGGTTAGAGCAGGGGACTCATAATCCCTTGGTCATGGGTTCAAGTCCCATACTCCCTACCAAGGCAAATCGCCCGATAACTTGTGTCAACGAGTTATCGGGCGATTTTCTTGTGTTCAGTTCAGCGGATCTTCCGGGTGTGGCTTCCCTGCATGCTGGATAGTTCCAGGACGGGAGTCCGGGTCTTTGCCCATGACCATGTTTTCGATGGTGATGCCGGCATCGCCCAGCGGTTCAATGCCTTGGCGAAGATTGCCCTGGCGCCGCGCGAGAATGAGGCGGCGGATGAGGCCTGCAGCCACGGCGAGCGGGAATACTATCCAGGGGATGATCCCGAAGTTCGTTCTTGTATCGTCGTCCGAGAGCCCGTAGATCACGCCAAGCAACAGGATCACGACGCACACTGTTATGGCTAACGCTTTTTTCATCGCCCGCTCCAGCCGATCTACTCTCCAGGTGCCTTCGTCGTACCGGGCCGGGCCTGTTATTGCTCCAGCGGCAACAGGATTGACGGGCGCATATCCCGGATCAGCAGAACCGGATCGATATATTCGCCATTCAAACGCACGCCCCAGTGGATGCACCGGGATGAGCAATGAGCTCCGGTAGACACCGTTCCCACGTGAGCTCCGGCAGCCACCCAATCGCCCACCTCCGCCTCCGAGGTGACCGGTTCGAGACTGGTCTTGAATCCGTTGCCGTGATCAATGACCATCACAGGGCGGTCGACGATTCTCGATGCGAAAGTCACCTGCCCTCGCTGTGGAGCGAAGACCTTATCTCCTTCGGCGGCGGCGAGATCGACGCCGCGGTGCCCGGGGAGCCAGTTCTCGGCCGGCTTGTCAAAAGGCTCGGCGATCCTTGGTTCACCCGCCAACGGCCATCGCCAGCCATCGGCCGTTCTCAGTGCAGACGGAATCTGCGGCGGAGGCTGTTGTGCCGTTGACGCCCCGGTTGCAAACAAGATCACTCCCACGGTGAGCGCCAGAAGCTTGGCTGGTTTCAGTGCCGGATGAGTTTTCATTCTTATAGCGTGGAATGAAGCGGGAGGCAGATGGCGAAAAATGCGTCGGATTGTGGGTAAGCCGATGGGCTCTAGATCACGGTTCTGCGTGCTGTGAGAACCAATGCGTGTAGTACACTTGAAACAGCAGTTTCCTGTCATAGGTGTGTCCAAAATTGGATGCAACGGGCAAGAGATTGACTTCGCGTATGAGGTTCCACGGTCAAAATGGCTGTGGCCTGAGGTTCCAGTGGTCCGAGAGAATCGGTGGACCGACGGCGAGATGCCAAGCATCTTCGGCCCTCATGCTAGGGCGGATATCCACAATGGCTATCTGCATCAACCCGAACAACCAAGAGCAGTTACCGCGGGCGCACCTGTGCCCGGTCCGCCACTGCTGAAAGGAGTTGCGACATGCCAGTCGTAACCATGCGAGAGCTGCTTGACAGCGGCGTCCACTTCGGCCACCAGACCCGTCGCTGGAACCCAAAGATGAAGCGCTTCATCTTCACCGAGCGCAACGGCATCTACATCATCGACCTGCAGCAGTCGCTGTCGTTCATCGACCGCGCTTACGAGTTCGTGAAGCAGACTGTTGCTCACGGCGGCACCGTACTGTTCGTTGGTACCAAGAAGCAGGCTCAGGAATCCATTGCTGAGCAGGCTAACCGCGTAGGCCAGCCATACGTGAACCAGCGCTGGCTCGGCGGTATGCTGACCAACTTCCAGACCGTCTCCAAGCGCGTTCAGCGCATGAAGGAACTGGAAGAGATCAACTTCGAGGACGTTGCTGGCTCCGGTCACACCAAGAAGGAACTGCTGCTGCTCAAGCGCGAGCTGACCAAGCTGCAGAACAACCTCGGTGGTATCCGCAACCTGACCCGCACCCCTTCCGCTATCTGGATCGTTGACACCAAGAAGGAACACTTGGCTATCGACGAAGCCCAGAAGCTGGGCATCCCAGTTGTGGCCATCCTGGACACCAACTGCGATCCAGACGAGGTTACCTACCCAATCCCAGGCAATGACGACGCTATCCGCTCCGTCAACCTGCTGACCCGCGTTGTTGCTGACGCTGTGGCCGAAGGCCTCATCGCCAAGAACAACAAGGCTGCAGGCAAGACCGAGGGTGCCGCTGAGCCAATGGCTGAGTGGGAGCGCGAACTGCTTGAGGGCGAAAAGGCCAAGGCTGAGGCTCCTGCTGAGGAAGCTGCAACCGAGGCTGGCGAAGCCAAGTAGTCACCTGCGTGACTCTAGGAGTTTGCCTCGGGACACTAGCGTGTTGATTGAGGCAAGCTCCGCCAAGTCTTGTGGGACGGGCCGGAAAACCGACCCGTCCCACAAGCAAATCAAACTTGAAACTCCTAGCTGAATGGGATTGCACGTGGCAAACTACACCGCTGCTGATATCAAG
>Ga0308161_1006250_pt1 | contig 10139 bp, 10 predicted proteins | sample PhyFR2_FD_201034 | JGI IMG/M metagenome (GOLD analysis project Ga0308161, IMG submission 201034) | Phyllosphere microbial communities from UC Gill Tract Community Farm, Albany, California, United States - DLSLF.R2 | ecosystem: Host-associated > Plants > Phyllosphere > Unclassified | place: USA...
GACGGCGTTGCTCCTAGCCGTGTAACTGCTGTTGGTTACGGCGAATCCCGCCCAGTTGCTGACAACGCAACTGAAGCAGGTCGTGCTGTTAACCGTCGCGTAGAAGCGTCGGTTGAAGCTCAAGCTCAGTAATTACTGAGTAGAAAAAAGCCCGGCTCAGGCCGGGCTTTTTTTCGCCTGGAATTTGCCTCAGGCACTGGCCTCTGCTGCAAAGTGGGCAGCCTGCTCCGTGGCGGCAACGCTGCCGATCACCAGGATTGCCGGGCTTTTCAACGCGAAGGCATGGGCATCCTCGTGCATCCGCGACAGCTCGCTGCGGCATTCGCGCTGCTGGGGCAGTGATGCATTTTCGATCATCGCCACCGGCATATCCGCTGCCATCCCGCCTTCGAGCAATTGCTGGCGAATCTCCTCCAGCTTGGCCACTCCCATATACACCACCAATGTCGTGCCACCCTCAGCCAGCGCACGCCAATTAAGCCGGCTGTCGTCCTGAGTGTGCGCCGTGACCAGGGTCACGCCTCGGCTGACACCTCGTAACGTCAGAGGAATCGCGCAGTTCGTCGCTCCCGCCAACCCAGCGGTGATCCCATTGACCAACTCCACCTCGACGCCGCGCTGGCGCAACCATATAGCCTCTTCGCCACCCCGTCCGAAAATGCACGGGTCGCCGCCTTTGAGCCGAACTACGCATTTTCCTTGGCGGGCATAACGCAGCATCAGGCGGTGGATGAAGTCCTGCGGTGTGGAACGGCAGCCGCCGCGTTTGCCCACGGTAATCACGCGAGCCTCGGCGCAGTGCTCCAGCACGGCCGGGTTGACCAGATCATCGATCAACACCACATCGGCTTCGTTCATGGCCCGTACGGCCTTGAGGGTCAGCAACTCCGGGTCGCCAGGGCCTGCGCCCACCAGCCAGACTTTTGCGTTCATGTGTTTTCCCTCGCGTTGAGACTGCGTCAGCTGTGAAAGAGTGAGTAGAGGAGCACCAGATTGAGCAACATCGACAGCAGCGCCAGGGTTCGCCAGACCTTCAACGGCTCTCGCTCCAGCAACGGCCGGGGGCGAATGCTCAGTTCCTGGCGATCCGCCTGCTCCAATACCCGCAACCACTCTTCGGCGGTTTCGTAGCGTTGAGCGGGTTGAGCGGCCACGGCCCGTTCCAGGCTCAGCGGTAGCCAGTCCGGCAGGTCGGGGCGATAACGGCTGGCGCTGACCGCCTGGGTAAACCGGGGTCGTTGGAAGGCTTCGACTTCTCCGTACGGGTAATGCCCGGTCAGCAGGTAATACAAGGTGACGCCTACGCTGTATAAATCCTGCTGGGGCGTAGGACGGTCGCCATTAAACGCTTCGGGTGCGATAAAACTAGGGGTGCCAGGCAGCACATGGGCGCGGTCCTCTGAAAGGCCGGGGCAGTAGGCCAGACCGAAATCCAGCACGCGCAATTCACCGTCATCCCCCAGCAGCAGGTTTTCCGGCTTGATATCGCGGTGCAGAATCTGCCGTCGATGCAGCATGCCCACTGCGCGCAGCAAGCGCTCGGCCACGCCCTGCCATTGCGCCAGGGGCAGCGGGCCTTGCCGCTGAAACAGCTCGGCGAGGGTCTGCCCTGGATATTCACGCATCACGTAGTACAAATGCTGACGCCCGCTGGCCGCATGGACTTCAGGGAACGCCCGACCGGCGACCCGCCGCAAAAACCACTCTTCCGACAGCAATGCCTGGCCGGCGTCGCTGTCATCGTCGCGGCTCAGGGGCAGGGTTTTGAGCAGCCAGGGTTGCTGCTGGGCGTCGCGTACCCGGTACAACAATGACTGCCTGCTTTGCGCCAGCACGGCGTCCACTTGCCAGCCTTCAAAGTGTTGGCCGGCTTTGAGCATCGGTGGCAAGGGCCATTGCTGCAACTGCACCAAAGCATCGCCGAGGGTGGCTTCGCCGAGGGTGTCGACACGCACCAACAGCGCGCTGGCATTGTCCTGGCTACCTGCCAGATGCGCGGCGTTGACCAGAGTGTTTACCGCCAGGTCCAAGTCGCTTTGTTCGCGCAGGATCGCGCTGATGCTGTGATCGCCCAGGGTCGCCCACACGCCATCGCTGAGCAGCAGGAAACACTCACCCTCGCGCAATTGACCGTCGAGAAAATCCAGCACCAGATGCTGATCCAGGCCGAGCGCGCGCTTGAGCACATGCTGCATGCCCGGCTGCTCCCACACATGGTCTTCGCTGATGCGCTGCAACTCGCCGTCCAGCCAGCGATACACCCGGCAATCGCCGACGTGGGCCAGGGTGAAGCGCTGCCCGCGAAAGACCAGGGCACTGAGGGTGGTCAGCAGCGGCTGACCACCGCCATTGGCCTGCAGCCAGCGATTCTGTGCGAGCAGCAAGCGCTCCAGTGCCTGGGCCACGCCCCAGGTTTGCGGCGTGGCGTAGTAATCCAGGGCCAGGGCCTGCAAGGTCGAGCGGGCGGCCAGGCCACCGTCGGCACACTGGCTCACGCCGTCGGCCAGGGCGCACAGGTAGCCTTTGCTCGCCGCCAGTTCCGCGGCGGGGGTCACCACCCGCAGCGCGTCCTGGTTTTCCGCCCGTGGGCCGATGGCGCTGGCGTGGGCGACGCTCAGTTGCAGGCTCATCAGACGCGCGCGGCGGTCACGGCTGCCGAGCCCCAGGTGGTCCTCCAGCGACGCTTGACGCCATGCAGGCCGAACCAGGCCAACACGCCCAGGCTCGCGAACAACCACAGGGCCAATTGGTAGCTTCCGGTGCTCTGCTTGATCGCACCCATGCCCGCCGCCAGGGCGAAGCCGCCGATGCCGCCGGCCATGCCGATCAGGCCGGTCATCACGCCGATCTCACGACGAAAACGCTGGGGCACCAACTGGAATACCGCGCCATTGCCCGCGCCCAGACCGAGCATGGTGCAGACGAAAAGAGCCAGTGCCGCGTAGGAGCTGGGCAGGTTGAAGCCGACTGCCGCAATGCAGATGGCCGCGACGCTGTACATGCCAAGCAGCGTGCGAATCCCGCCGAAACGGTCGGCCAGTGCGCCGCCCAGAGGGCGCATCAGACTGCCACCGAACACGCAGGCGGCGGTGTAGTAGCCGGCGGTCATGGGGCTCAGGCCGTATTGGTCGTTGAAATAGCCGGGCAGGGCGCTGGCAAGGCCGATAAACCCACCGAAAGTCACGCTGTAGAAAAACATGAACCACCAGCTGTCGCGGTCGCCCAGGGCCTTGAAGTAATCAGCCATGGACTTGGCTTTTGGCCGCTCAGGGGCATTTTTTGCAAGCCAGGCGAAGACGATCAGGGTCAGGATCAGCGGGATCAGCGCAAAGCCGAACACGTTGCTCCAGCCGAACGCCGCCGCCAGCACCGGGGCCAGCAACGCCGCGAACACCGTGCCCGAATTACCGGCCCCGGCGATGCCCATGGCCTTGCCCTGGTGCTCGGCCGGATACCACTGGGACGCCAGCGGCAAGGCCACAGCAAAGGATGCGCCGGCCATGCCGAGGAACAGCCCCAGCAACAAGGCTTGTTCGTAGCTGTGAACCCCTAGTTTCCAAGCGCCGAACAACGCCACGATCACGACCACCTGGCCAATCAGCCCGGCTGTCTTGGGCGACAGCTTGTCCGCCAGCATGCCCATCAAGAAGCGCAACACAGCGCCCGCCAGGATCGGCGTCGCCACCACCAGGCCCCGCTGTTGCGTGGTCAGGTGCAGGTCGGCGGCAATCTGCACCGCCAGCGGGCCCAACAAGTACCAGACCATGAAACTCAGGTCGAAATACAGGAACGCGGCAAACAGGGTCGGGGTGTGCCCGGATTTCCAGAAGCTTGATTTCATCACGCACCTCAACGGTTGGGAGTCTTGTAAGAAGGCCTGGTGATGGAACAGCCGGCTAAGGCCGCCCCACCGGCCCCGTGGTGCTGGGGCCAAAACGAAAAAACGCCGCCACCGGGTTCGCGAGGGCAAACCGGATGTGCGACGTCTTTGTCGTGGAGGGGCAACCGCCGTTGGTTACCTGTGATGATTACTTAGCAAGTCCTGCGCCAACCTCCTACGAGTGTTTAGCCGAGCAACTCACTCATGGCGATAATCTGCTCTGCCACCTGGATCAGTTTCTGCTGGCGGCTCATGGCTTGGCGGCGCATCAGGGTGTAGGCCTCTTCCTCATTGCAGGCTTTCATTTTCATCAACATACCTTTGGCCAACTCGATGCGCTTGCGCTCGGCCAACTGCTGATCGCGCTCCTGAAGCTGGGCGCGCAAGGCCTGGTCGCTTTCAAAGCGGGCCATGGCCACGTCGAGGATGGGTTGCAGGCGCTGGGCCTGTATGCCCTCGACGATGTAGGCACTGACTCCGGACTTGATGGCCTGGCGCATCACATTCGGGTCATGCTCATCGGTAAACATCACGATCGGCCGGGGCTGGTCGCGGCTGACCAGCACCACTTGCTCCATCACATCGCGGCCCGGTGACTCGGTATCGATCAGAATCACATCTGGACGCACTGTTTCGACGCGTGCGGGCAGGTCGATGGTCAGTCCGGACTCATCGATCACCTCGAAGCCGGCTTCGATCAGTGCTGTACGCAGGCGCCCGACCTTGCGCGGGGTGTCATTGATCAACAGGATTCGCAGCATAGATGTGCTCCTGTCAGCGCAAGGCTTGGCGATTGGCGTGGTCGGCGAGGGCATGCAGCCGGAAGCTGTGGGCGTAGCCGACGGGATCCGAGCCGTCCCAGACCTTGCCGTCGATCAGCTGGCTGCTGCGCATGTCCTGGCTTTGCGCGGTGATGCCCAAGGCATCGGCCGCCTGGCGATAGAGCGCCAATTGCTGGACCTGGCGGGCGACGCCCAGATAGTCAGGGTCATCGCGCAGCAGGCCCCAGCGTCGAAACTGGGTCATGAACCACATGCCATCGCAGAGGTACGGCAGGTTCACTTCGCCACCGGCAAAAAAACGCAGGGCATGGGGATCCTGCCAGTGGTTGCCCAGGCCGTCGTCATAAGTACCCAGCAGACGGGGTTCGATGCAGTCGAGGGGCGCGTCGAGGTATTCGCGGCCGCTGAGCAATTGCGCGGTGGAACGCCGGTTTTCGGTACTTTCTTCAATAAAACGGCTGGCCTCGAGGATGGCCATGACCAACACACGGGCAGTGTTGGGGTATTGGTCGACGAAGGCCTGGGTACAGCCGAGCACTTTTTCCGGATGGTTCGGCCAGATCGCTTGGGTGGTTGCCAGGGTAAAACCCTGATTTTGCGCAACTGCGCTGGCGCTCCAGGGTTCTCCGACGCAAAAGCCATCAATGCGCCCGGCTTGCAGGTGCGCGACCATTTGCGGGGGCGGTACCACCACGCTGTCCACATCCTGTAACGGATGAATGCCCTGGCTCGCCAGCCAGTAGTACAACCACATGGCGTGGGTACCTGTGGGAAAGGTCTGAGCAAAGGTCAGTTTTGTTCGGCTTTGGTGCACGTGACGGTCCAGCGCCTCAGGAGTGACCACTCCTTGCTGTTGCAGGCCGTGGGACAGGTTGATGCTTTGACCGTTCTGGTTTAATCCCATCAACACGGCCATGTCGGTGGGCGCAACGCCGCCAATGCCCAGGTGAACGGCATAGATCAGCCCATACAGACTGTGGGCGGCGTCCAGTTCACCACTGACCAGTTTGTCCCGCAGGTTGGCCCACGACGTTTGGCGCTTGAGGTTGAGTGTCAGGCCGTAGGGTTGCGCGAAGCCCTGGGTGGCGGCCACCACCAGTGAGGCGCAATCGCTCAAAGCCATGAAGCCCAGGTCGAGGCTGCTCTTTTCCGGAGCATCACTGCCGTTGACCCAGGCCAGCGGGTCGTTCGTCGGGCTGCTGCCTACCGAATCGTTCATCAACACCTACCTTTTCTTTCAAAAAAAAGCGTCGTTCCCTCAGATGGCGATGCAAGGCCATTGCGGGTAACGACGCCTTTGTCCGTAAGCCCGCTCCGCCGTTGGAGTGCGCTCTGATACAGAGTGCAAAGCAAGGCACATGCCACGGGCCGACAAGGACGGTAGGCCGTCAACTTTCCATCAAGATTGAAAGTGGGCGGCCTCTCAGTATGGCCGCTTCTCACTGCCAGACCGGCCAGGAAACCCAAGGTGTACGCTGATTTCACCGCAATGATGCCCCGCTTCTGGTTCCTGCTTGCCGCATTGATGCTGGGCAGCAACGGTGCCTGGGGGGAGACCTATCAGGCGCAGGACGAAAGCTTGCACACCGTCTTTACAGTCTTGTCCGCGCCTTTAGGCCTCCCCATCGTTGTGAGCCGTGACGTAGCGCGCACGCGCATCAGTGAGCTCATTGACCTCGATACGCCTCAACACGCGCTGGAGACGCTTGCATTGCAATACGGCTTGATCTGGTACAGCGATGGCCAGGTGCTTTATCTCTATGGCGCAAGTGAGGAAAAAAGCTCGGCAGTGGCGTTGCGGCATATCTCCGTTGACAGGTTTCGCCGCCTCATGCGTCGCGCCGGGATTGATGAAACACGCTATCCGCTGCGGGTGAGGGGCGCACGGACGTTTTACGTGTCCGGCCCGCCGAATTATGTCGACCACGTGTTGCACCTGGCCCAATTGATGGACCGCGAGCGTGCCGATTTAAGTGTAGGTACCCAGGCGTTCGCAGTGGTGCAGGTACTCAATACGCATGTGGCAGACCGCGAGTACGGGATGGGCAACGAAAAGATCATCGTGCCGGGAATCGCGTCGACGATCGAAACCGTACTGGCGGCCGAACAGAAGGGGCCGCTGGCAGACAAGAGTCTGGCCGTAATCGCCTACCCGGATACCAACAGCCTGCTGATCAAGGGCAAACCTGCGCAGCTTAGTGTCATCGAGCGACTGGTGGCAGAACTGGACACACCCAAGCGGTCTGTGGAGGTTTCGTTATGGATGGTGGATGTCGATGGCGACGAACTGAAAAAGCTCGACCCAGCCTGGGATAAGGGCGCCAAGACTCAGGCCACGCGAATTATGGCGCCGCTGGACGATAACCGTCTGATGGCGCAAATCGCCACCCTGGAGCGCCAGCGCAGAGCGAGGGTGACGACGTTACCGGTGATTCTCACCCAGGAAAACGTGCCGGCGGTGTTTCAGGACAACCACACCTTTTACCTGCCCCGTCCCGGAGATGACTCAGCCGACTGGAGGCCCGTACGTTATGGCGCACAGGTCAGCGTGCTGCCGCGTTTCGCCGAAGCGAACCAGATCGAGATGCTGCTCCACGTTGAGGATGGTCGCCAACTGAGCGAAGCAGGGCAGGGTGGCAAACCGGCTGCGGTCGGGCGGGTGGGTATCAGCAGCGTGGTGCGGGTGCCACAGGGCAAGCGCCTGTGGCTGGGCGCGTTTAGCCGTGAGGTGCGCGAGCCGGGCCGTAGCGCGGTAGCGTCGGGGGCCGCCAAGGTGCGCCTGTTTGTAATTCAGGCCAGGGCCGCGGACAGCGAGTTGAAGTCGCCGGGATCAGGCCCTGGTCCGCCCCCGTTGACGGCGGCTCAATACGAGCGTGTGCAGCGTGCATTTGTACGTCCGGGTCGCGATATCTCTCCGTGAATAAGGTGTTAACCCATGCATTTGGAAATTCTTCTACAGGAACAACGGGTCAGTCGCAGGCGCCTGGCAGCCTTTGCGCCTGGGAAGGTGCTGCCGTTGGCGCCTGAGGTTATTCACTGTGTGGAGTTACGGGTTGATGGCCTGTTGTTCGCCATGGGTGAACTGGTGCAGTTGGAGGACCGGCTGGGGGTTGAGCTGCATGAAGTTTACGAGGGGTGGGGAGGCGCTGGCGGGTAGAGAAAAGTCCTACGGACAGGCTCTGAAAAGTCCTGAATGCATGGGCTTTTTCTTACGGTGGACTGCAAGGCAGGTTTTTATAGTTGTGAGATGGGGCGCTAGAGCCGGTAGTGGAAATAGGGACTTCAATGTCAGTAGTCGGATGCCGAGGTAGATATGGCCGTCGTGAGTGATGGGGTGACGGTGACTTCACAAGTCTTTTCCCAGTGGACCCTGCATGGCGATGGTCGCCTCACTGGCGAGGGCACTGATGTGCAGCTGCCGCCCAAAGAGTGGCATGTGTTGCGTTTGCTGCTGGTATCAGGTGGCGTGCTGATGACTAAGGACCAACTGCTGGAGCTGGCCTGGCCCCAAGGGGAGGTCGCCGAAGAGTCGCTGACGCGGTGCATTTATTCGTTGCGCAAGCACCTGGGTGCAGACAAGGGGTTTATCAAGACGATATACGGTCGAGGGTATCGCTTTACCTGCCCGGTGAGGGCCGTGTCGCCAGTTCAAGGTCGCACCGGGCAGTTGGAGCATGTGTGTTCGGCCTGTGGTCAAGTCAACCATGGGTAAGGCGTGGCGCGCAGTGCTGTTGCTTGGGGTCTTGATGAGTGGCAATCAGGCGCTGGCCTTTTGCTGGGAGGAAACCGCCCGTCGTTACGATATCGAGCCGGAGTTGCTGCAAGCGATCGCTGCCGTGGAGTCGGGCTATCGCCCAGACGCGGTGAATCGTGCCAACAGTAATGGCACCCGGGATATTGGTCTGATGCAGATCAACAGCATCCACTTGCCTCGTTTGCTCAAGCAGGGCATCACCGAAGAGCGGCTGTTGAGTGAACCCTGCCTGTCGGTGGAAGTGGCGGCGTCGATCCTGGTCGAGTTCATCCAGCGCTTTGGTTACAACTGGACGGCGGTGGGGTCCTACAACGCCGGGCCAGGTCCCGGACCACTGCGTGAGGCGTTGCGCATGCGCTATGCAGAAAAAGTCTGGGGGCGTTATGAGGCTTTGGTAGAGCAGCGTTATTGACGTTTGGGCGGCACGCCTCGCGTGCACCCCGTCACCCCGGCTATAATCGCCGCCACCTTTCGCCGCCATCCGAGTCTAGCCCGCCCATGTATACCCTGGCCCGCCAGCTGTTGTTCAAACTCTCCCCGGAAACCTCCCACGATCTGTCCCTGGACCTGATCGGTGCCGGTGGCCGTCTGGGGCTCAATGGCCTGGTATGCAAGGCCCCGGCAAAGATGCCGGTGTCGGTAATGGGGCTCGACTTCCCTAACCCGGTCGGACTGGCCGCCGGCCTGGACAAGAACGGCGCGGCCATTGATGGTTTTGCACAACTGGGCTTTGGTTTTGTCGAGATCGGCACTGTGACGCCGCGACCGCAACCGGGTAACCCCAAGCCGCGTATTTTCCGTTTGCCGGAAGCGGAGGCGATCATCAATCGCATGGGGTTCAACAACCTCGGCGTCGATCACCTGCTGTCGCGGGTTGAGGCTGCGAAGTACAAGGGCATCCTGGGCATCAATATCGGCAAGAATTTCGATACACCGGTCGAGCGTGCAGTCGATGACTATCTGATCTGCCTGGACAAGGTCTACGCCCACGCCAGCTACGTCACCGTCAACGTCAGCTCGCCCAACACGCCGGGCCTGCGCAGCTTGCAGTTCGGTGATTCCCTCAAGCAATTGCTCGAAGCGTTGCGTCAGCGCCAGGAAGACTTGGCCCTGCGCCATGGCAAGCGCGTACCGCTTGCAATCAAGATCGCCCCGGACATGAGCGACGAAGAAACCGTGCTTGTGGCTCAGGCCTTGGTGGATTCCGGTATGGACGCAGTGATCGCCACCAATACCACCCTCAGCCGTGTCGGCGTCGAAGGGTTGGCCCATGGCGACGAAGCGGGTGGCCTGTCGGGTGCGCCGGTGCGGGACAAGAGTACTCACATCGTCAAGGTGCTGGCTGCTGAGCTGGCCGGGCGTCTGCCTATTATTGCGGTGGGTGGTATTACCGAAGGCAGGCACGCGGCCGAGAAGATCGCCGCCGGCGCAAGCCTGGTGCAGCTGTACTCCGGCTTTATCTACAAGGGCCCGGCGCTGATTCGTCAGTCGGTGGATGCCATCGCCGCATTGCGTTGAAGGATCACCCATTAAAAAGGGCTCCATAAAGGAGCCCCCTGGGCCGAAGCCCGCCGCCCGGATAGGACGTGCGTGGTTAAGTCGTTACATATTCGTGGTGGTGTCGGAATTAAGTGCCCTTGATTAGCCGACGGCGTGAAGTTCGTTGAGTCTGTGGATTCCCGCAGTGCCAGTCATACCGTCCCAGTTGTCGCCACGTCCTTCT
>Ga0308161_1006251_pt1 | contig 10139 bp, 8 predicted proteins | sample PhyFR2_FD_201034 | JGI IMG/M metagenome (GOLD analysis project Ga0308161, IMG submission 201034) | Phyllosphere microbial communities from UC Gill Tract Community Farm, Albany, California, United States - DLSLF.R2 | ecosystem: Host-associated > Plants > Phyllosphere > Unclassified | place: USA...
GGCCGACAGCACGTGCGTCAGCGGCACCCACGGGTTGTATGCGTGGATCAGCTGGTTCATCTCGAAGTAGAGCGCCTGGCGCGCCGGGCCGTCCTTCAGGTCGCGTGCCCGCTCGTAGCGCGCGTCGTAGGCCGGCAGGCGGAAGCGCGCATAGTTGGCGCGGCCGGCGTTGGGGCCGTACAGCAGCTGGTAGAAATTCTCGCCGTCGGGGAAGTCGGCGATCCAGTTCGTTTCGAACATCTGCACCTTGCCGAGGTGGGACGCCTTGATGATCTCCGTCTTCTTGTCCGACCGGAACGTGACACGCAGGCCGACGGCGTTCAGGCACTTGCGCCAGAATTCGTCGCGCAGGCGTCCGCTGACCGTCGCCTCGCTGCTCATCTGCAGGGTCAGCGGCACCGTGTCGCCCTTCTTGCCGCCGGGTTGGGGCATGCGCCGGAATCCGTCCGGATCGCGCCGGTCGTAGCCGAAGCGGTCCAGCAACGCATTCGCCAGCGCGGGGTCGTACGGCACCGGGCTGCGGTAGCGCGGGTCGTAGCCGAGCACGCCCGGCGGCAGCGGCGATTCGGCCTTGATGGCGAACCCCTGTTTCAGCAGCGCGATGTCCTCGGCACTGTTGTAGCTGAGCGAGATCGCGCGGCGCAGCGCCACCTTGTCGTTCGTGGTGCCGCCCAGCACCGGGTCGGCCATGTTCATCCACATGTAGTACGTCTGCAGCACGGGAAAGCGGTACAGCTGCATGCCGCGCGCGGCCAGTTCCGGCTTCAGTCTGCCGTTCGCGATGACCATGTTCGTCATCGATTCCGGCACCTGTTCCAGGTAATCGTATTCGCCGTTCAGGAAGCCCAGCATGCGGCCCTGGAATTCCTCGGCGATCTTGATGTCGACCCGGTCCACGCGCGGCAGCTTCTGTCCCTCGAGCGCGCGCGCGATGGCGCGGTCGACCGGGTCGGCGCCGGCATCGTGCGCGACGCTGGAGTGGAACACGGCCGTCGATGCCGGATTGGCGACGAGGACGATGCGGTCGCTGCGCTTCCACTCCCCCAGCATGAACGGCCCCGTGCCGACCGGGTGATTGCCGGCCTGGCCCGGATACGCCTCGATCACTTCGCGCGCGACGACGCCGGTTGCCGGTGTGGCCAGATAAAACAGGAAATTGTTGTCCGGCTCGGCGAGGCGGATGCGCAGGGTGGTGCGGTCGACGGCCTGCAGTCCCGGGATGTCGGTCGCGTAGTCGAACCGGTTTTTCAGCGCCGCGTCGCCCAGCAGCTTGCCGTCGAACAGGAACGACCACGGCGATTTCAGCGCCGGGTCGTACAGCCGCTTGATGCTGTACACGTAGTCGGCCGCCGTCACTTCCCGCGGCGGCCCCTTGAACGCCGGGTCGGGCGTGAAGCGCATGCCGCGGCGGATGTGGAACGTGTACGTGAGGCCGTCGGCCGACACTTCCGGCATGTCCGTCGCACCATTGCCCTGCAGTTTCACGGGGCGCGCCAGGTAGTCGTAGCGCAGCAGCGGGTCGAACAGGTTTTCCAGCAGGGACAGCGTTGCGATGTCGGACGCGACGGCCGGGTCGAGGCCCGTCTCGCTCGTCGACAGGAACATGCGCAGCACTTTCGGTGCCGTCCCCGGCCCGGCGCCCTGCGCCGCGGCGTGGGAGGCGGGCGCCAGGTGCAGGGCGGTCAGCAGCAGGGCGGCGAGGAGGGAACGGCGTGTCGGCATGGCGGGGTCCAGGATGCGTTGCGTATCATAGGCCCAGCCGTGGAATGCAGGCAATACAGTCTGTCGTCGCGCCGTCAGCCGGCCGGCACATCGGCCTTCGCCGTCACGTCGACCGCGTGATTGAACACGAGGCGCGGCGGGGTGGCCAGCAGCGTCTCGAAGCGGGCGAAGGCGTCCTTCAGCGGCGGGCTGTCGAGGTGCCGCCGGCAGGCCGCCTCGTCTTCGTACAATTCGTACACGACGAACGGTTGCCCTGCGGCGCGCGGCGTGTGCAGGACGTAGTGCAACGTGCCCGGTTCGGCGCGCGTCGCCTCGACCAGGCCCCGCAGAATATGTTCGACGTCCGCTTCGCAGCCCGTCTTGGGAGTCAGTTCGGCCAACAGCAGATGCATGGTGCTTCCTTTCTTGTGAATGACAGGAAACCGCATTGTCCACGAAAGCCGCGCTGACGTTGGAAAGCGTGGCGGACTCCCGTGTGTGCGCGGCAAGGCCGCTGCCGCCAGGCGCGCGATCGAAGGCCGGCATCGGGCGTTGATGGCAAGTTCATCCATAACCTTTTTGCATGGGCCGGGCGCAATCTTTCATCAGTGCAGCTTGCGCAGCGCCTATACTCTCCCCTGCACAATCGAGCCCGGGCATACGCCTGCCGGGCGAAATCGACACACATCATGAATTTGAATTACATCTGGAGCGGTTTCTTCCTCGTCGGCTTTGCCGCGGCACTGGTCCAATGGATCGTGCTGGGAGACACCGAAATCTTCAAGCGCATCATCGACGGCACGTTCGACTCGGCCAAGCTGGCCGTGATGGACATCGCGCTGCCGCTCGCGGGCGTGATGACCCTGTGGCTGGGCCTCATGAACGTCGGCGAGAAAGCCGGCGCCGTCGGCTGGCTGGCGAAAGTCATCGCGCCGTTCTTTTCGCGCATTTTCCCGGACGTGCCGAAGGACCATCCGGCCACGGGCCACATGGTGATGAATTTTTCCGCCAACCTGCTGGGCCTGGACAATGCCGCGACGCCGTTCGGCCTGAAGGCGATGGAAAGCCTGCAGACGCTGAACCCGGACAAGGACACGGCCAGCAACGCGCAGATCATGTTCCTCGTGCTGCACACGTCGGGGCTGACCCTGATTCCGCTCGCGATCATGGCACAGCGCGCGATCCTCGGCGCGAAAGACCCGTCCGACATCTTCATCCCCTGCATGATCGCGACCTACGTCGCCACCGTCGCCGGCATCATCGCCGTGTCTATCCGCCAGCGCATCAACCTGTTCGACCGTGTCGTGCTCGGCTGGCTGGGCGGCATGACGGCCGCCATCGCCGCGCTGATCTGGTACTTCACGCAGTACCTGACGAAGCCGGAAATCGAGATGGTGTCCAAGGTGGCCAGCAATCTGATCCTGTTCTCGATCATCGTCGCCTTCATCGCCGGCGCGATGCGCAAGGGCGTCAACGTCTACGAGGCCTTCATCGAAGGCGCCAAGGGCGGCATCCAGACGTCGCTGACGATCATCCCCTACCTCGTCGGCATGCTGGTGGCCATCTCCGTGATCCGCAATTCCGGCGTGCTCGGCTATGTGGTGCAGGGCCTGGAATGGCTGATCCGCCAGGCCGGCATCGACACCGCGTTCACGCCCGCGCTGCCGACCGCGCTGATGAAGCCGCTGTCCGGCAGCGGCTCGCGCGCGCTGATGATCGACGCCATGAAGACGTACGGCGTCGATTCGTTCGTCGGCCGCCTGGCCTGCATCTTCCAGGGGTCGGCCGACACGACGTTCTACATCGTCGCGCTGTACTTCGGCTCCGTCGGCATCCGCAAGACCCGGTATGCGATTTCGTGCGGCCTGATCGCCGACCTGGCCGGGATCGTCGCCGCCATCGCCGTCGCGTATGTGTTCTTCGGCTGACCGCTCACGCGCACCGTTCACGTTCACCGTTTTTCGTTCAAGGACAGGCATGCTTCGTCGCCCTACGCTCTCCCTCCTCTGCGCCGCCGTGCTCGCCGCCGCGCTGCCGGCGCGCGCGCAGCTGTCATCCCCGCCAGTCGTGGCACCGGCCGCGCTGCCGCCCGCGTCGATGACGGCGCCGCTGCCGCTGGCGGTCGCGGATGCCTTGCGCGCGTCCGGCATGCCGGACGACGCCCTGAGCGTGCTCGTGCTGCGCGGCGACCAGACCGTGCTCACGCACCTGGCCGACCGTGCCGTGCCGCCGGCGTCGACGATGAAAGTCATCACGACGCTGGTCGCGCTCGAACAGCTCGGCCCGGCGTTTCGCGGCCGCACGGAATTGCGCACGACGGCGCCGGTCAAGGGCGACGTGCTGCAAGGCGACCTCATGCTGCGCGGCGGTGCCGACATCGATTTGTCCACCGAGGCGCTCACGACGATGCTGCGCAGCCTGCGCTACCAGGGTATCCGCACCATCGACGGCAACCTCGTGCTCGACCGCCAGCTGTTCAACCCGGCCCGGCCCGACCTCGGCGTGCCGCCGTTCGACGCATCGCCGGAAGCCTATTACAACGTCACGCCGGAAGCCCTCCTCGTGAACAAGAACATGCTGCAGCTGGACATGCGCTCGACGCCGCGTCCGGACGGGCAGGCGCCGGCACGCGTGCGCGTGGCCGTGCAGCCGGAACTGGACGGCGTGACCGTCGAGTCGGACATGAAGCTCGTCGACGCCGACTGCGCGCGCTGGGAAGACGGCTGGCGGCCGCCGGAGACGGTCGCGCGCCCCGACGGCACGCTGCGCGTCGTGCTGCACGGGACGTTTCCCAGGCGCTGCGTGGCCAGTGAGTCGATCAGCGTGCTCGACCACCAGGACTATGCCGCCCGCCTCGTGCGCCGCATCTGGAAGACGCTGGGCGGCACGATCACCGGCCAGGCCGTCGAAGGCGCCACGCCGCCGGATGCGCGCCTGCTGGCCGAGCACGTGTCGCGCGCGCTGCCGGAACTCGTGCGCGACACCAACAAGCCCTCGGACAACGTGCTGGCCCGCATGCTGTTCCTGAGCGTGGGCGCGCTGGCGCCCGACCCCGTGCTGGGCAGCCGGCCACAGCCGCCCAGCGCGGCCACCACCTTCGCACGCAGCGACGCCGCCATCCGCACCTGGCTGCGCACGCACGGCATCGACGACACCGGCCTCGTGCTGGAAAACGGCGCCGGCCTGTCGCGCAGCGAACGCGTCACCCCGATCCAGATGGCCGGCGTGCTGCAGGCGGGGCTGCGCAGCAACTGGGCGCCGGAGTTCCAGGCCAGCCTGCCCATCGTCGCCGTCGACGGCACCATGCGGCGGCGGCTGCAGGTTAGTCCGGCGGCCGGGCGCGCGCGCTTGAAGACCGGCACCCTCAGCAACATCGCCGCGCTGGCCGGTTACGTGCCGGATGCGGATGGCCGCATGTGCGTGCTCGTGGCGTTCGTCAACAGCGACCGCGTCAACAATGGACGCGGCCGGGCCGTGCTCGATGCGCTCGTCGACTGGGTGGCGCGGCTGGACGGGGGTGCCATGCTGCCGTGACGAGCGTCACGGCTTGCTCACCCCCGCCGTCCCCGTCGACGTCGCGGCCAGCGGCGCGTCGCCGCCCTCCAGCCACGGCGTGCCCGGCAGATTGGGTTTCGCCTCCACCAGCGCGACCTGCGCCCGCGTCGTCGTGCGGATCGTGCGCACGATGTCCATCATCGTGGTTTCCGTGAATTTTTCGGGAGTGCCGAGGACGGCGCCGCTTACCCGGCGCGGCCAGGCGAGCCAGCCGCCTTCCGGTTTCGTGAAGACGGCGTACATGTCGAGATGGTAGCCGCTCCGGTACGGGAACAGGCAGGCGACGATGTTCATGTTGTCGCCGCCGCGCACGCGCGGGGCCGCTTTCGCCGTCCAGGCCGCGCCTTCGCAGGTCGGGTTGCGCACGCCGCCCGCGCCGCTGCCGCTGCCGGTGCCGGAGGTGGCGGCCGCCGGCTCGGCCATGCGGAAGTGGCCGGGAAGTTGGGTGGCTTCGGCACCAGGCACCGCGGCGACGACGGCATCCTTCACGTTGCGGTTGATGCCGTCGGTGGCGGCTTGGGCCACGACGGCCGGCGTGGCGTCCGTGCGGATGTCGAATACGCGGTAGTACTCGACCGTCGTGTCGCGCGCGGCGAACCGGTCGGCGCCGGTGCCGCAACCGGCCAGCATCGTCATCGTAAAGAGAACCAACAGGGACCACGGCGAGCGCTGCATTTTCATCTCCTTCGCTTGGATGTCTGGACCGATTGTCGCGGCCGGACATGCAGGGAGAATGAGCTCCCTCAAGCGTACGAGGGTAGCGTCAGCGTGGCGCGACAGCGGCGTGGAAAGAACTCAGAGCACGCGGCGGAACGTCGCACGCACCAGATTGCGGTCGCCGCAATCGAAGTGCCACCACTCCGTGTTGATGCCGACGAAGCCGGCCTGGAACATGGCCTCGCGCAGCAGGCGGCGGTTGGCCACCTGGGCCGGCGTGAGTTCGCCGCCCGCCAAAAATCCTTCTTCCAGCGCCGGATGCGACAGCGCCGTCATGTCGTCGAAGCCGGTGCCCATGTCGAGCTCGCGGCCGGTGGCGTCGAGCAGGGTGATGTCCAGCGCCATGCCGAACGAGTGGATCGAACCGCGCTGCGGCTCGGCGAGGTACATCTGCAGATCGGTCCCGGCCAGCGCATCCCATAGCTGCTGCTGCACGCGCTGCGGGCGCAGGGCGTCCAGCACGAGGGGCGTGCAGTCGGGGCGGCGCGCGCGCAGCCAGGCGACGACGCGTTCCAGCGCCGCGGCCGCGTCGCGGTGCAGCCAGGCGCAGTCGTACGGCGAATACAGGTCGCGGCCGACGAAGTTGTTCGGCGTCGCGTAGCGCAGGTCGACGGCGATGCCCTTGATGCTCGAGAGGTGGCGGAACGCCGGATCGCGCGCGACGTCCTCGCTGGCGATCGTCGTCATGCGCAGCCCCTGTCGATGAGCCCGCGTGCCGTGGCGCCGATGGCGTCGGCCAGCGCGCGGGCGCCGTGCGACAACGGCGCGTGGCTCGCGGTCAGCAGGTACAGCTGGACGGGCATCGCCGGCGCCCACGGGCGGCACTGCACCTTGCCGGGCGTGCTCGACGCGGCCGTGAACGGGTCGAGCACGGCCATGCCGGCGCCCGCCTCCACCAGCGAGCGGGCGATCTGGTACGTCTGCACGACGGTGTGGAAGCGCGGATGCACGCCCTGCGCCTCGCACGCGGCCACGACCATTTCGCCGAGCGGGTCGCGCTCGGCCAGGCCGATCAGTTCGCCGCTGAGCCCGGCCGGCGTGACCGGCTGCGCGCAGTCGTCGGCGGACCACGTGCCGGCCGGCGCCATGACGGTGAGCGTCCCCTGCGCGATCGCTTCCGCTTCGATGCCGGGGTGGCGCGGGTCCTGCAGCGACAGCGCAAGGTCCGCTTCGCCCAGGCGCAGCGCGTTCACGATCTCGCTCGTGTGGAACGTGGCCAGCTCGCAGCGGGTCTGCGCGAAATCGCGGCGCCATGCCGTCAGCGCGGCGGGCAGCACGGAGACGGCGATGGTCGGCGTGGACACCAGCCGCACGGTTTCGCCGGTGCCGTGCTTGAGGCTGGCGGCGAGGCGGCGGATGCCCTGCAGGTCGCGGTTCAGCTTTTCCGTCTCGGCGAACAGGCGGTGCGCTTCCGGCTTCGGCACCAGCTTGCCGCGCACGCGCTCGAACAGCGGCATGCCCAGCTGCAGTTCGGCGTGCTGCAGCACCTTCGTCACGGCCGGCTGCGAGATGTGCAGCACCTGCGCGGCGCCGCTGATGGTGCCGACCTGCATGATGGCGTGGAACACTTCGATATGGCGCAGGCGCATCGCTTCAATCCTTCGGGCGTCGACGGGTCCGCGCCGCCGCATGGGCGCGGATGCGCCCAGCATAGCGGAAAACCCGGACGCCGACGACGCTCACTGCCGGACCGGCTCGGGCGGCGTCGCGGGCAGGGTCTCCGGCGCAGGCGCCGGGGCCGGCGGTACCGATTCAGGGGCGGGCGCGGGTGCCGGCGCAGGCACGCCCGGCAGCAGGATCGGCGACGTCGTCACGGGCGCCGGCAACGGCTGCGGCAGCGGACCGGTCGGGTTGGTCAGCGCTTCCAGCAGCGCCGCCGTCTCGACGTCCGGGTTGCCGTCGATGTTGGCCGGGCGGTACTTCATCTGGAACGCCGACAGCACGGTGCGCGTCTGCTCGTCCAGCACGCCCGACTGGACAAGGCCGTAGCCCCACGCCGCCAGCTTCTTCTGGTACCAGGCGGGCTCCGGCAACTGCACCTGGAAGATCGGCACGAGCGAGGCGACGCGGTTCGCGTCCGGCCATGTGACCAAGCCGGCGGCGGCCAGCTGGCGCCACGGGAACATCGGGCCCGGGTCCTGCTTGCGCAGCGGCGCGATGTCGGAGTGACCCAGCACGTTTTGCGGCTCGATGCGATGGCGCGTGACGATGTCGCGCACGAGCGGGATCAGCGCGTTGACCTGCGCCTGCGTGAACGGCGCGTAGACGCGGCCGTTCGGCGTGTCCTTCCAGCCCGGGTTGACGATCTCGATGCCGATCGAACTGTTGTTCAGCTGCGTGAAATTCTTCCAGCTCGAATTGCCCGCGTGCCAGGCCGCGTTCTTTTCGTCGACGAGGTTGTAGATGACGGGGACCGGGTCGTCCGTCACGAGGTAATGGGCGCTGACTTCCTGCTGCGTCAGGATGCGGATCGAATCGTCGCGGTTGCTGACGGTGTAGTGCAGCACGAGGAAGCGCGCGCGGCTGGCCTGGCCCCTGGCCGTGTACGTGTGGTCGTATTGCGGCCCGACGGGCGGCGGCGGCGTGGTGGCGCAGCCGGCCAGCAGGGCGGCGAGGAGCGTGGCGACGAGGATTTTCATGTCGGTGTCGTAGAAGGGTTGAAGTCGGAGGCAAGCGCCATGCGCGCCGCCGCGTGGTGGGCGCCGCCGGCGGTCTGGGTCAGATCGATGCCGGGCAGCGCGGCGCGCATCGCGGCGACGATCGCCGGGTGCAGCGCGGCAGCGCGGCCGGACACGGCCACGGGACGCGGCCCGAAGCGTTCGGTCAACGCCCGCGCCAGGCGCGCCAGCTCGCCGCCCGCCGCGCGCAGGATGCCGGCGGCGACGGGGTCGCGTTCGGCCGCCGCGGCCACGGCCAGCGCCAGCTTGCCGACGGCACCCCGTTCCTGGCCGTACATGAACTGGCGAGAATATGCCCAGTCGGCGCCGCCGACGTAGTCGAACACGGCCTGCGCCATGGGCGACGCCTGCCAGCTGCCGGGGCGCTCGTCCTCGTTGCGCCAGATGTGGCGCAGCGCTTCCCGGGCGATCCAGAAGCCGCCGCCGCCGTCGTCGAGGATCACGCCGCGGCCGCCCGCGCGGTGGAACCGGCCGTCGGCATCGACGTACGCGCCGATCGACCCGGTGCCGGCATACACGAGATAGCCCTGCCCCGGCGCGAAACTGGCGCGGTAGGCGATTTCCATGTCGCTGCAGAAGCGGACGCCCTGCGGTGCGACGTGCAGCGCGTCGGCCAGCCAGCGCTGCAGCAATTCGTCCTCGCCGCCGAAGCCCGTCAGGCCGGCCTGCACGCGCGCCGGCACGCCGTGCACGAGCGCATCCGCCGCGAGCGCGGCGAACGTGGCGCGCACGGCGTCGCGGCCCGGCGCCGTCGCCATCTGCAGCGCCGACAGCCCGGCGACGCGCCCCTCGGCGACGATGGCGCCGCCGGGCGCGGCCAGGGCCCAGCGCGTCTCGGTGCCGCCGGCGTCGATGCCGAGCCCGAGATCCGCCGCGGATGCGGACGTGGAGGATTGTGATTCGATCATGATCGACCGCCAGTGTACGCCGTCAGGCCGGCACGGCGCGAATGATTACCGGCGTGTAATCCATGCCCCAAGGTTATACCGCCGTCGTCTTGCGCCAGGCTTCCACGCGCGGGCTTTCGTTGCCGAGGCGGTCGACGGCGCTGACGACGATGACATCCGCCGCCCCCAGCCGGGTATCGTCCGGCACGGCCCAGTCCACGCGCGACGCCGGCGCGACGGCGAAGCGCCACTGGTTGCCGAAGCGCGACCAGATCGCGTACATCGCATTGGCCTTGCCCGCGACCAGCTTCAGGTACACGGACGGCCCCTTGCGCACGGCCGCGACCGACGGCGTCCCCGGCGTCTCGTTGCCGAGCCACGGCGTCGCCGGCACCAGGGCCGGCGCGGCATACGGCGCGGCGCGCAGCTGGTCGCTGATGCCCTTGCGGTTTTCCATCAGCGCGGCCATGCTGAAGTGGACGTGACCGCCCGCGTTGGGGCGCGTGCGCGTGATGTCGATCTGGTCGATGATTTCCTGCGGCGCGAACTGCTTCGTGGCCGCGCCGATGCGGCTCGTGAACAGGCCCGGCCAGATGTGGCG
>Ga0308161_1006252_pt1 | contig 10137 bp, 8 predicted proteins | sample PhyFR2_FD_201034 | JGI IMG/M metagenome (GOLD analysis project Ga0308161, IMG submission 201034) | Phyllosphere microbial communities from UC Gill Tract Community Farm, Albany, California, United States - DLSLF.R2 | ecosystem: Host-associated > Plants > Phyllosphere > Unclassified | place: USA...
ACGCCGACCACAGCAGCTGGGACATGGCCTGGCTGCGCATCGACTGGAACGGCCACGGCTTCGACGCCTTCGTCACCGACGCCAACCTGGCGCGCACCCGCGTGTCGTTCACCCTCGACAAGAACCCATCAGCCAGCGCCTGGACCCACCTCGCCTTCGCCTGGGACGAAACCCGCGGCGTACGCCTGTACGTGGACGGCAAGGAAGCCGCGCGCGCCGAGTGCGCGCAGGCCTGCGCCGACGGCGGCTCGCTCGACTTCGATGCCGCACTGGACCAGCTCGGCCTGGCCGCGCGGGTGATGGCCCCGCACCAGGTGCAGAGCCGCTACAACTTCCTGCGCGGCAGCGACTTCGACGAGATCCGCGTCTACGACCGCATGCTCGACGCCGCCGGCGCCGCAGCCCTTGCCCGCCAGCAGGAACCGCGCAGCGCCGAACCGCCGCGCGCCGCCGCCGCGCGCAACGCCTGGCTACACCGCTTCGGTTGGGATCACGGCCACGCACCACCCGCGCTGGACGCACCATCCACCCGCATCCGCAAGGTCGAATTCGCCGACGCCAAAGACCTCAAGCAGTGGATGTGGAAGGCCACCGACGGCATCGCCGAGACCACCTGGCCCGGCGTCTACAACCGCTCGCGCCTGCCCGGCCGCAACGACTACTTCCAATTGCCGGACTGGAACGTCTACGTCGAAGGCGGCAAGGCGCTTGACCTCACGCTGCCCGACGAACCGTTCAATCGCATCGAACTGCGCGGCGCCGCCTACGGCCAGGCCAGCTACGCCGCCGCCGGCGCAACGCCAGCGCCGCTGTTCCTGCGTAGCCAAGGCACCGTGCGCAGCGTGGACCAGTTCGAACGCCGCCGCGGCGGCCACCTGCGCTTCGCCAACACCGCGCAGGAAACCCCGATCCAGGAAATCTGGGCCTACGACGTCAGCGCCGGCGCGCCGCCATCCGACCCCAGCGCCACGCTCAGCTACACCGTGCGCAGCGACACCGCGCCGGACTACGCCAACCTCGCCGCGCTACGCGGCTACATCGCCGGCCGCTATCCGCCGGCCGAACGCAGCACCGTGGTCGCGCTGCCGAGCAAGGCGCCCACGCGCAAGCGCAGCGACGAAAAATCCGCCGCGCCGCTGCTGCCCATCGTGCACGTGCTGATCCCCTCCAGCCTCGGCGACGCCCCGCCGGACCAACCGCTGATGCGCAGCTGGTCCTACGGCTGGGAAAACATGCACGACGGCCTGGACGGCATCGCCATCGACCTGCCGGCGCTGGACCTGCCGGCCACCCACGACGGCCTGATCCCGCTCAACATCCGCATCAAGGACCCGATCTGGCCGGCGCGCGACATGCTCGACGTGTCGGTGTCGGTCAAGCCCGGCCAGGCGCGCACGCTGTGGCTGGACCTGCGCGACCGCATCCTGAGCAACGACAGCCTGATGCTCAGCATCGCCTCCGCCGCGCCCGGCTTCGACGCGCGCGCGCTGGACGGCGCGCAACTGCGCCTGCTGTTCAAGCCGCGCGACCAGGCCAAGGCCGAACACATCGCCGACCGCTTCAACCAGGTCAAGGACAACTGGGGCTTCCTGGTCGAGGAACACACCACCTCCAAGCGCCAACTGCTGTACGCGCGCCTCGATGCGGACATCACCGACCTGCTGCGCGTGGACCCGGACAACGCACTCGGCCGCGAATACTGGAACGACATCAGCTACGGCAACCAGGGCGCGCTGCCGGTGGACCTGCCCACCCCGCCCAGGGGCGTGCCGGCCTGGGCGTTCTGGCAACTGGAAGACCTCAAGGCCACACGCCGCTACATCCGCTGGTGGATCGACGAACGCCAGGTGGCGTATGGCGATTTCGGCGGCGGCATCTCCGACGATTCCGACCTCACCCAGCAATGGCCCGGCGTCGCCCTGATGGGCGTGGACCCGGACAAGCTCAACGCCTCGCTCACCGCGCTGTCCGACGCCAACTACCGCAACGGCATGTTCACCGACGGCCTGTCCACCATCGAGACCGACGAACTGCACTCCTACGAGGAAGGCATCAACATCAACAGCGCCATGCTCTACCTCAACTGGGGCGACCCGCTGACGGTGGAACGCCTGATGCGCACGGTGAAGGCCTTCGACACCATCATCCAGGTCAACCCGCAAGGCCACCTGCTGTTCGCCAGCAACTGGTTCGGCGGGCGCAAGGTCTACCGCGAGCCGAACTGGCAGTGGCAGAAACCCTACTCGTTCCCGGTACTGCACCCGGCCATGCTGCTCGGCGGCTACAACGCCGACCCCAACAGCCGCCGCATCGTCACCGGCCTGGCCGACGGCTACCTTGCCCATGCCTACACGAATGCCAAGGGCCAATGGGCGCTGCCCAACGAGATCAACTGGAAAACCGGCAAGACCCGCGGCGGCGAACTGTTCGAAGGCAGCGGCGGCGCCGACACCTTGCACACCTTCTGGGCCGCCTACCGCTGGACCGGCGAGGCGCGCTACCTCAAGCCCATCGACTACCGCGTCGCCAACGCCGGCCCGGCGGGCCTGTCGCTGCTCAACGAAAACGTCCTCGACCTGCTCGGCAAGCGCGACAGCTGGGGCGCCGACCTGGCCAAGGCCGCCGCCAAACCTGATGCCGTCCCCGACTTCGCCCACCACGCCGCCTGGGAAGCCAGCGGCGACACCGCCTGGCTGGAAGCCCTGTACCGCGCCGAGACCCGCGACAAACTGCAGAGCTTCTACATGAACACCGAAGGCCACTGGTGGAGCGACCGCGTCGAATCGCCCACCGTGAACCTGCAGCGCGCCCGCCTGGGCGGCGTGGCCCTCAAGCGCAACCAGACCTACCCCGGCCACACCGTCAGCTGGCGCTTCGCCGACCCCGAAGGCGCCGTGCAGGTCGCCCTGCTGCTGCCCAAACCGCGCCAGGACCGCTTCACCGTCATCGGCTACAACACCAGCGGCAAGCTGCAGCGGTCGCAGATGACCGGCTGGAACGTCGCCGCCGGGCAATGGCGCATGCGTTCGGGCGTCGATCGCGATGGCGATGGGCAAATCGACGGCAAGGCCGCCACGCGCGAATTCGCGTTCGAGAAGAGCGGGGCGGTGGACGTGGAATTCCCGGCCGGCAAGACGGTGGTGATGGAGTTCGAACTCATCGCGCCCGCGGCGCTGCCGGTCGAGCAGCGGCCGGATCTGGGGATTGGGCGTGGCGATGTGCGGGTGAGTGAGGATGCCATCGAGGTGACCGTGCACAGCCTTGGTCATGCGGATGCGCCGGCAGGGTTCGTGGTGCTGGAAGACGCGCGTGGCCGGGAATTGGCGCGGGCGGCGTTTGCTGCGTTGGAGGCGCCGCGGGATTTGGAGCCTAGGACTGCGAACGTGCGGTTGGCTTTGCCAGGTAGCGGAAGCGTCAAGGGCGCACGGTTGCGCGTAGTGACCGGAGGGAAGGTGGCCGAGGCTACCCAACGCAACAACGTGCTGGAGGTGCGGTGAAAACCGAAAGCGGCGCGCAACCTGATGTGCTGGCATCTCGGCAGGGCCTTCATTACACCCGCAAAAATGCGGCATAACGTCCCGCGGTGAAGTTGGCACAACGGCGGCAGAGGCAAGGAACCATAGATGTCGGCCGGATTGACGGCGTTCAATGACTCAGCGAAGCTTGAGTTATTCCGTGTTTAGGCGGTCCAATAGTAGTTAGGGGGCGGAATGGAGTCTCTCGCGATTCAAAGAACCATCGAGAAGTACTTCGGATCGACTACGGAGTGCTTAGGAGACTTGTCCGAGAAGAACCACATCGGGCAAGCGCTTGTGATTGCGTACTCAGCAGTCGATACATTTGGTCTCTTAGACGCACCACCAGCTCAAGTTTCTTCTAGTGGCAGTTCCTTCAAGGCTTGGACTACCAAATACTTGCTTCCTCAGTGTGGCATCAACTTCACAGCGGTCGACTTCTGGGCTGCTCGGTGCGCCGTTCTACACACATCAACTTCAGAGTCAGACTTGTCGCGCGCAGGTCACGCCAAAGAGTTGGTTTACTACAATGGTGACAGCATGCACCCTGCTGCAATCGACTTCATCCAGAGAACTGCAAAAATCGAGAGCGGGCGCTATCTTGCGGTAAATATCGCAGATCTATTCATTGGCATTCTTGCAGCAATGAGCGCGTTCGCACCGGATCTACATATGAAGTGCGAGTCAAATCCCCAGGTGGCAGCGCGACTTAGAAAGGTGTTGCAGCTCCACGCTTGGCCGTCCCCTAACAATTCATTCAAGCCGAACCCGCTTCGCGGGTCGGCTTAATTCAGTCGTTAGGCGCTCAGAACCCATGTATAAACCCTTCAAGCCACACGCTCCCCTGCCGGTAGAAGAGACGTTTGATCGGTTCATCGAATTGGCGGGGGGCACACGCGTCAGCTCTCTGGTCGGTCAGTCGCCGGCATTTGCAAATGCCGACTACACATTCTTGGGACAGCAAGTTGTTGTCGAGCTTAAGGAGCTCACTACGGATTGGCCTCAGCTGAAGGAGTACCAGCAGAAGATCGGCGATCTATGGCTGCGATGCGAACTTGCAGGCCGCGTAACGGAACTCCATGCGGTTGGAAAATTGCCAATACCAAGAGATGTAAGGCGAGAGTTCCTCCAGTTGTTGAGGAAACCGATAAAGCGCGTATTGGAAAAGGCTAATCGTCAGATTCGGGACACACATGCGAATCTTCAGCACCAAGCAGGCTTAGGCATCGTTTTGCTTGTGATTGATGGCTTACTTACCGTCGCACCACAGTTTTTGATGGCGCTCGTATCAAAAATTCTGCTCCATGACTACTCCTCGATAACCGGCATAGTGATGGTCACTGTCAACGAGTACGTCGATGTTCCTGACGATGATTACGCACGCTTGCTATGGTTTCCGAGCTATCAAGAGTCTGCTCCTGATTCGCTGGTGGAGTTTGTCGACAATCTCGGCCGTGAGTGGTTCAACTTCCTTGAGCAGGAGATTGGCGGCTTCGACGATAGGAGGGAAGGCCCCGACAGCTCTTGGCTCGAAGGTGCTCACTTTGTGCGGCGCGTATGAGCGCTAACAATTCATTCAAGCCGAGGCAGCTCGCGGCACGGCTTAATTCAAGCGTTAGGCCTCTTCACGAAACATTTCCGTTGCTGCAAGGGAGTTAAAATGCTCGAGAAGATGCGCGCCGTCAGCAATCCGCTCACAATTATTGCAATATTTGCAGCTCTAGCTGAAGTTGCCGGCACTGTTGTTCTTGCTCTAGTAGACCAATCTATTCAATCAACTTTCGTCTGGTTTGTGATGCTCTTTCCTACAATCATAGTGGGGCTCTTCTTCGCAACTCTAAACTTTAATCCCAAGGTGCTTTACGCGCCAAGTGACTTCAAAGACGAAGACAACTTCCTGCAAACAATGCTGGGCGCTCGACGTATTGAAAGCGATCTTGAGAAAATAGATAAAAAGATCACGGCTGCGCAAGCTGAGCTGTCCAAAGAAGCAGAAAAACAAATCGGTACTGTCACTGCTGAAAGAGAGCATTTAACAACAATCTTTACAAAGTACCTTAGCGAAATACAGAAAACGGTAGACTCAACGCGCGCAACGGCTGAAGATCTAATCAGCTTCGAGAAGCTTCCCAACTCAGCATTTCAGGCAAGGATAATGCACATCTTGGGAGAGAAGCGCGACTTTGTATCGGTTGCGGAGATTGTTAAGATGACAAACATGGGCGAATCGGCGACGCGTAGATCCCTCGAGAAGCTATGTACGCGCGGCATCGTAGTTCCCAATCAAGATGAATCTGCGTACAGGCTTGCAGAGGCCTAACAATTCCGTAAGGAGCTTCCTGTCAACCCCGGGTGCATGATGTTCTTGCCTTGAGCTTAAGGCGTTTGCTGTGACTGGATTGAACTGCATTTTGCGGCGCTGCATGACCAGATCGAACGGACGGCGCAAGCGTTGCCAGACTGCATTTCCGTAACCGGTCTTGTTGGATCGATGCTGCCGACCCGCACCATTGTAAAAACCGCACCCGAAGGCCTCTCTCATTCACCGGTCTCGCCCATGCCATGGGGATCAGCCGTGGCATGTGCCGGCGCCAACTTGTTAGTCAGGCTCTCTTCGGGACGGTCCGACCGCTTGCTACATCCTTCGCTCTGGCGATGAAGTCGTTGTTACTGTTGCTCAGGCCACGGCAGCGTCCTGCTGCCGGCGTTTCGCGCTCGCCGGCCGTTGCACCATCGGGTGCCGCAACCAGGCCTCGGGGTCGTAGTTTTCGCCGCGTGCCAGCATCGCCCACAGCTGCCGCGCGTGCTTGTTGGCAATGGCCACCAGCACCTTGCCGAACGGCTGCCTGCCGGCCAGGTTCTTGATCCACACCTGTTCGGCTGTGGCGCTTTCTGCCGTCACCGTCTTGGCACGCTGCAGGCTGCTGCGCGCGCCCTGGATCAACAACGTACGCAGGTAATGATCGCCCTCGCAGCTGATCTGCCCCAGGCGCTGCTTGCCGCCGCTGGAGTGCTGGGTCGGCACCAACCCGAGCCAGGCCGATAGTTGCCGGCCGTTGCCGAACTCATGTCCATCGCCGACCGTTGCCACGACGGCATCGGCCGTCAACGGACCGACCCCCAGAATCTGCTGGGCCCGCACGCTGCGCACATCGGCGCGGGCGTGCGCCTGGATGCGCGCATCGCACCCGTCCAGGCGCTGGCGAACCTGGTGCCAGTGCTGCGCCAGCGCGTCCAGCGCATCGAGCAGCATGGACGGCAGCGCGGCGCGCAGTTCGGTATCGCCCAGCGCTCGCTGCACGGCGGCGTCGCCCTTGGGAATGACCAGGCCGAACTCGGCCAGCAGCCCGCGCAGGCGGTTGCCGATGGCCAGGGCCTCGGCCTTGTAGCCCTCGCGCACACGGTGCCAGGCCAGGCGCGCCTGTTGCTCGACGGTCTTGATGGCGACGAAGCGCATGTTGCCCTGGCGGGCGGCGGTGGCGGTGGCCTCGGCATCGTTGCGATCGTTCTTGCCGCTGCGCTGCTTGCGGAAGGGCTTGACGAACTGGGCGGCCATCAGCCGCGGCACCAGTCCCAGGTCCAGGCACCGCCGCGCCCAGTGATGGGCGCCGGAACACGCTTCCATGGCCACTACGGTTCCCGGCGCCAGCTGGGCCAGCCAGGCGACGAACGCCTCGCGCCGCAGTTCGCGACGCTGCAGGACGTGGCCGTATTCGTCCATGCTGCACGTGGAAAACAGGAGCTTTGCCAGGTCGATGCCGATGGTTATAGCGATAACGGGGTCAGGTTGAGTTATGTACTGGCTAATACCCCGGCTTTCTGGGGTTGACATGACAGGCAACAAGTAGCAATGTTTCAGCCAAGGAGCGTAGAAACTCCTCTAACAGCGGTACCCACCTCCGACAAACCGGTGGGTTTTTTGTGCCTGATCCTCAGGTACAACCGACGCGATGCCTGCGTCGGGAGGGCGGCTAATACAACACCCTTCGGGGAAATACGCCCGCCGTCTGTTAGCGGTTTCTAACCTCCCGACATCCCGTCGCCGGTCGGCGGCGGGTTTCTGGCCGTCAAGGAGGGCTTCGCCATGCATCATCCGTCATCCCGTCCCGCCCCTGCGCGCAAGCGCGCTACGCGCAAGGCAACCTGCTGCCCGAACTGGACCATCGTCGATTCCGAGCTCATTACCATGCTGACGCCCGAACAGATCGCTGCGGCCGACGCCGCCGATCTCGCCCGCCAGCAACGCGCCCCGCGCCGCACGCGCCCGCCGCAGCACTGCACCGTCGGCTGCGGTCATGCCGCCAACGGCAAGCGCATGCCTGCGTTGCGCCTGGCCGGCCGATGGATGGAGGAACTGGGCTTCGCCATCGGCAAGAAGCTGCACGTGCGCGTACGCGACGGCGAACTAGTGCTGAGCTTGGCCACCGAGGATTGAATCGGTACGCTGCCTGCAATCGACTTGCCTGGATACTATCTAAGGTACCCTCACCTGCATCCTGGCCGCCGACGGCGGATGGCACGATCCGGCTCATCCACCCGATCAGACACCTCCTTTAAACCCCTTGGCCCATCGAGGTTTGTACTGCATGAAAACAGCAACCAAGATACTCGTCCTCTGCCTTGCCCTTCTTGTTAACGGGCAAGCACTGGCCTATGAAAGCACCGCTCAGGTCATCAAACGCCAAGCGCCCAAGGGAATTACCAATGCGTTCTATGGATGCATTGAAAAGGCAGAATCAGACAATATTGCGATTGCCGCATGCCAATCTGCGGAGAAGAAGAGACAAGACGCCCGATTGAATGCTGCGTATAAGTCGCTGCTCAGCAAACTGCGTGACACGTCCAAGGACAACCTGGTTCACGCCGAGCGCGCCTGGCTTGAGCTCCACAGCACCAGTGAGACCTTTGAGTCGTCGCTTTATGGCAGCGAAAGCGTGAGCAGCTTTCAAGTCATGCAGAACGAAATTTTCCGTCTCTGCGAGCGCGCCAACACGCTTGAAGGATATCTGTCTGTCGCAGACGACCGGTAGCCACACCAGACCGCCTCGATCCGGTTGCCCCGACGCGTTCATCACCAAGCTTCCTTGCACAGGCCGCCTGTCGTTCAATCGCGAACCGAGCAATACGGCCTGTCTCGTCCAGACGGACCGTATAGCCGATGAAGGCACCCGGGTAGCGGTACAGCGTTCCCTTTTCGCCCTGGCGCGTGCCCTTGAACACCATGGCGGTCGGTGCGCCGTATCAAAGGATAGGGTCAGAGTGCACTTCTAGTTGCAAACGAGCTACGGCGCGGCGGCCTTGACGTCGTACACGACCACGCGCTGCCACAGGTGCTCGCAATCGGCGACGAACTGCTTGTGAATGGGATGGACCTGATAGGCGTTCTGTCCGGCGACATCGTCGAAGAACAGGATTTCCGAGGCGCTGTAGCTGCCATCAACGACGCCGCGCTGCTCGGTCTCCGCCGGCACGCCGATGTGGATGCCGCGCACGGTGTCGATGCCAGCCAACGTCCGCAAACCGGCTAGCAGCTTGGCTAGATCCTCTTTGGAATCCGGATGCTTCAACCAGAAGAACACGTGGTGCACGACCGGCGGGAACGATGCCTTGTCGGCTGACGTGGACGTGGCCGCGCGGGAGCCGGCGGCCACGACGCCGGCGGCCAAGGCGGTGGCGGCAACGATGAGATCTCGGCGCGTGCGATCGGTCATGATCCAGGCCCTCAGTTCATAGTCTGCTGGCCTGTGAGTATAGGATGGCAAGAACATGCTCAGGTTCACTTGAGAGGAAGTCAGCCTGACACCGCTCCCTGCGTCTATCCTTCTTGACGGCCCACAGCTGGTCGAGGATCGCTCCAATCAATCGCCCATGAGCACCTTCCAATTCCAACCGCGCTGGAAAGAAGAACTGGTCTGCACCGGCCCGGGTGGCGCGTTCGTGCTGGATTTCACGATGGGCGTGCCGACCGTGTTCGCGCCCACCGAGCACGCCTGGGCGCAGAGCGCGCCGGCGTGGGCGCACGCGCTATGGCCGGTGTTCAAGGCCGAGCTGGAGGCCTGGTGCCAGGCGCATGACGTGCAGTTCTTCCTGGACGGAACGGCGAAGTGCTACTGAACGGCGGCTGGAAGCGCCGAAAGCAGAGTCCAGATCAGAAGCAACGCAGCAAGCGGACGTTGGCGGCTTGGTATCCTGGCCTGCCACTGCAGCCAGTTACTAAGCGCGCACACTCATGCTTCGACATTTCGCTTGTCTGTTTGCCTTGCTCCTCGCGGCATCCACTGCTGCGAATGCCCAGTGCCTGCCAGGTCAGCCGTCGGTGGTTCGGCTCACCGGCGTACTTGAGCGCGTCGCGTTCGCAGGCCCACCCAACTACGAGAGTGTCCAGAACGGCGACGCACCCGAAACCTATTTCGTCCTGCGACTGCCGGCGCCGGTATGCGTACTCGATTCGGATCAAAGCGCAATCTCGGCCAACCGCCTGCAACTGTTCTTGGAGCCGGAGCAATACAAGCTGTTCCGGCCTCGGCTCGGCAAGCGCATCACGCTGCCGGGCCAACTGTGGCCAGCTGAAACCGGTCACCACCACACGCCGCTGATGTTTACGCCGGCGCGTGGGAAGACG
>Ga0308161_1006255_pt1 | contig 10134 bp, 7 predicted proteins | sample PhyFR2_FD_201034 | JGI IMG/M metagenome (GOLD analysis project Ga0308161, IMG submission 201034) | Phyllosphere microbial communities from UC Gill Tract Community Farm, Albany, California, United States - DLSLF.R2 | ecosystem: Host-associated > Plants > Phyllosphere > Unclassified | place: USA...
CTCGTGCCAGCGACCCGAGCTCCCCGCGTGCCCGCCGAGGAGCGGCTCTTCAGCCTCGTGCTGGCACTGCTCTCGACCGAGTCGGGGCTGACGAAGGCCGAGATCTTGGCCAACGTCCAGGGCTACCGGCAGCGGTTCACCCCCGGCGGCGACAACGCCTCGCTCGAGCGGCAGTTCGAGCGCGACAAGGACGACGTCCGCGAACTCGGCATCCCGCTCGAGACGATCGAGACCCCCGGTGCAGCCGGCAACAACCAGACGCTGCGCTACCGGATCCCCAAGGGCGAGTACGACCTGCCGCTCGACGTCCGGTTCACGCCCGACGAGTCCGCGCTGCTCTCCCTGGCCGCGATGGCGTGGCGCGAGGGCGCGCTGTCCGCCGACTCCCGCCGTGCCCTGCTCAAGGTCCGCTCCGCCGGCGCCGACGAGGACCCGGCCGGTCCGCTCGGCACCGCCGCGTACGCCCCGCGCCTCCGCACGCGCGACACGGCCTTCGAGCCGCTGCGATCGGCGCTCGACCGGGCGGCTGCCGTCCGCTTCGACTACATCACCCCGGGCGAGCACGAGCCCCGGCAGCGCGACGTCGCACCGCTCGCGCTCGTGCAGCACGGCGGCCGCTGGATGCTCGCGGCCCACGAGTTCGCGACCGACAGCGTGAAGAACTACCTGCTCTCGCGCATCGTCGGACCGGTCACCGCGCACCACGCCGGTCAGCACCCCGCGCCGGCCGGGGCGGGGGAGCGCGCCCTCGCGGAACTCGACCGCATCTGGTCGGAGCGCACGGCCCGCATCGCCGTCGCGCCCGGCTCGGACGCCGAACGGCGACTCCGACGGCGCCGCGGGACCGAGGTCGACGGCGATGGCGTCCTGCTCGTGCACCACGTCGACCCGCACATCCTCGCCGAGGAACTCGCCGCCTTCGGCCCCGAGGTCCGCGTCCTCGAACCCGCCGCCCTGCGCGAGCGCGTGGTCGCCCGGCTCCGGGAACTGGTCGCCGACCACACCGACGCAGCCGACACCGCCGGCACCGCCGACACCACCGGGGGAGACGACCGTGGCTGACCAGCACCCGCTGCAGGCGCAGGACAAGCTCGCGTTCCTGCTCGTCCTCGTCCCGTACCTCATCGACCACGAACGCGTCTCGGTGCGCGAGGCCGCGCGGCACTTCGGCGTCCCCGAGCAGCGCATCCGCCGCGCGGTCGAGCTCATCGCGGTCTCGGGCGTCCCCGGCGAGACGATGCAGTACCAGCACGGCGACCTGTTCGACATCGCGTGGGACGACTTCGAGCAGAACGACATGATCGTCCTGACGAACCTCGTCGCGATCGACGACGCGCCCCGGCTCTCGGCACGCGAGGCGTCGGCGCTCATCGCCGGTCTGCAGTACCTGTCCGCCCTGCCCGAGGCAGCCGACCGCGACGCGATCCACGCCCTGATGGCCAAGCTCTCCCGCGGTGCCGGCGGAGCGGCGTCCAACGTCGCCGTCGGGCAGGACCTGCACGACGCGACCCTCGCGACGGTGCGCCGCGCGATGTCGGACTGCCGCGGCCTGACGTTCGAGTACGCCGGCCCGCGCACCCGCGGCGGCACCCGCCACGTGGACCCCCTGCGCGTCGAGTCGATCGACACCGACTGGTACCTCCGCGCCTGGGACCTCGACCGCCAGGCGATCCGGACGTTCCGCTTCGACCGCATGTCCGACGTCCGGGTCGACGAGCGTGCCGCCGAGAAGTCGCTCGCCGACGTCACGCTGCCCGACACGCTGTTCCAGCAGTCGAGCCAGGACGTCATCGTCACGGTCGAGCTCGACTGCTCGTCGCTGCCCCTGGTCGCCGACTTCCTCGCCGACACCGCGGACGACGAGGACGCCGACGGCCGGGTGCGCATCCGGCTCGCGGCCTCGAACGGCTTCGACGGTGTGGTCCGACTCGTGGCCGGTCTGCCGGGTCGCGCGGTCGTCATCCACCCGCCCGCCGCGCGCGCGGCGGTGCGCGCGTTCGCCGAGGCGGCCCTCGCCGCCGAGTAGCGGCCGACCCTGTCGTCGCCGCGGGGCGACGGCCCGCGGCCCGCGCTCCGGACCGGACCCGCATCCGGACGGGAGGTCCGTGGCGGCGCCGCACCGCGCCTCCCGTCCGCCTCGACGCCCCCTGGGCGTCCGCCCGGCCGCGGCCGTGGTGTCGGTCCCCGTCCCGTAGGATCGGTCCATGGCTTCGACGACCGCGAGCGGGCAGGCGAAGCGGCCCGGGCGTCCGAAGAAGGACACCGAGGGTCGCATGTCGCTCGGGCAGCACCTCATCGAGCTGCGCAACCGCCTGTTCAAGGCCGTCGTCGCGGTCGCCGTGTGCGCGATCGGCGGCTGGTTCCTCACCCCGTTCGTGCTCGACGCGCTCCGCGCCCCGGTCACGCAGCTGGCGAAGGTCGGCGGCCACACCGCCGAGCTGAACTTCCCGATGATCACGGGTGCGTTCGACCTCAAGCTGCAGATCGCGATCACGATCGGCATCGTGATCTCGAGCCCGGTCTGGCTGTACCAGCTGTGGGCGTTCATCGTCCCCGCACTCGTGCGACGCGAGAAGCAGTACGTGTTCGGGTTCCTCGGCACCGCGATCCCGCTGTTCTTCGCCGGCTGCTGGTTCGGGTGGTACATCCTGCCGCACGTGGTCGGCATCCTCGGCAGCTTCGTGTCGTCGTCGGACACGTCGATCGTCGACGCCAAGGCGTACTACGACTTCGTCATCAAGCTGATCGTCGCGGTCGGCATCGCGTTCGTGCTGCCGGTCTTCCTCGTCCTGCTCAACTTCGTCGGCGTGCTGTCCGCCGCGTCGATCATCAAGTCCTGGCGCGTGGCGATCCTCTGCATCCTCGTGTTCTGCGCGATCGTGACCCCGTCGGCCGACGTCGTCTCGATGTTCCTGCTCGCGGTGCCGATGGTCGTGCTGTACGTGGCCGCGTGTGCGATCACCTGGCTGCACGACCGCCGCGCCGCGAAGCGCCAGGCGAAGCTCGACGCGGAGTACGGAGCCTGATGTCCACCCAGCTGAGTCCCGCCGAACGGTTCGCCGCCGCGAAGTCCCGCAGCCGCTCACGCAACCTCGAGTTGTTCCGCACCGACCTGCGGTTCGACCTCGACCCGTTCCAGACCGCGGCGTGCGACGCCCTCGACCAGGGCCGGAGCGTGCTGGTCGCGGCTCCGACCGGCGCGGGCAAGACCATCGTGGCCGAGTTCGCCATCTGGCTGGCGATGCGGCAGCCCACCGCGAAGGTCTTCTACACGACGCCGATGAAGGCGCTGAGCAACCAGAAGTACGCCGAGCTCGTGCAGGCCTACGGCGAGTCCGAGGTCGGGCTCCTCACCGGTGACACCAACGTGAACCCGCGGGCGCGCGTCGTCGTGATGACGACCGAGGTGCTCCGGAACATGATCTACGCCGGGTCCGACCTCCTCGACGACCTCGCGTGGGTCGTGCTCGACGAGGTCCACTACCTCGCCGACCGGTTCCGCGGCGCGGTGTGGGAAGAGGTGATCCTGCACCTGCCGACCGAGGTCCGACTCGTCTCGCTCAGCGCGACCGTCTCGAACGCCGAGGAGTTCGGCGACTGGCTGCAGACCGTCCGCGGCGACACCGACGTCATCGTGTCCGAGGAGCGTCCGGTCCCGCTCGAGCAGCACGTGCTCGTCGGGTCGAAGATGGTCGACCTGTTCGACTCGAGCGGTGCCGCGGCGACGAACCGCGTCAACCCCGAGCTGCTCCGCATGGTCGGGGGAGCGGCGCGCAGCGAGCGGCACGGCGGCGGTCAGCGCGGGCGACGCGGCCGCGGCGGGTACCCGGAGCGCCGGGGTCCACGCACCGAGAAGATGTTCCGCGAGCAGATCGCCCGCGTGCTCGACGAGCGGATGCTGCTGCCCGCGATCTTCTTCGTGTTCAGCCGCAACGGCTGCGACCAGGGCGTCCGCCAGGTCCTGCGGTCCGGGGTGTCGTTCACGACGGCGCAGGAGCGCAACGAGATCCGCGAGACCGCGGAGTACCACTGCCGCACGCTGCTCGACGAGGACCTCGCCGTGCTCGGGTACTGGGAGTGGCTCGAGGGCCTCGAGCGGGGCGTCGCCGCCCACCACGCCGGGCTCCTGCCGGCGTTCAAGGAGGTCGTCGAGGACCTGTTCCGCCGCAAGCTCCTCAAGGTCGTGTTCGCGACCGAGACCCTGGCGCTCGGCGTGAACATGCCCGCGCGCACCGTCGTCCTCGAGAAGCTCGAGAAGTTCAACGGCGAGGCCCGCGTGCCGATCACGCCGGGGGAGTACACGCAGCTCACCGGTCGTGCCGGGCGCCGCGGGATCGACGTCGAGGGCCACTCGGTCATCCAGTGGTCGGACGGCCTCGACCCGCAGGCCGTGGCGTCGCTCGCGAGCCGTCGCACCTACCCGCTGAACTCGTCGTTCAAGCCGACGTACAACATGGCCGTCAACCTCATCGACCAGTTCGGCCGGCAGCGCACCCGGGAGGTCCTCGAGACGTCGTTCGCGCAGTTCCAGGCCGACCGTTCGGTCGTCGACCTCGCGCGCAAGGTCCGGTCGCAGCAGGAGTCGCTCGACGGCTACCAGCAGGCCATGCAGTGCCACCTCGGCGACTTCACCGAGTACGCCGCCCTGCGCCGACGCCTGTCCGACCTCGAACGCACCAACGTGCCGGGCGGCCGCGAGGCGTCGCACGGCGCGAAGCAGGAGCGCCAGGCCGCGATCACCGAGGTGCGTCGCCAGATGCAGCGCCACCCCTGCCACGCCTGCCCGGACCGCGAGGCGCACGCCCGCTGGGCCGAGCGCTGGTACAAGCTCAAGCGCTCGCACGACAAGCTCGTGCAGCAGATCCGGTCGCGCACGGGTGCCGTCGCGACGACGTTCGACCGCGTCACCGACGTCCTGCTCCAGCTCGGCTACCTGGTCGACACCGGGAACGGGGAGGCCACGGTCGCCGCGGGCGGGCGACGCCTGCAGCGGATCTACGGCGAGCGGGACCTGCTCGTCGCCGAGTGCCTCGAGGCCGGGGTCTGGAAGGACCTCACGCCCGCGCAGCTCGCGGCGATGGCGTCGACGATCGTCTACCAGCCCCGGAGGGAGGACGCCCCCGGCACCGAGCACGCCCTGCCCCGCGGCGCGTTCCGCCCGGCGCTCGACGAGACCCTGACGATCTGGGCGCGGCTCGACGACGTCGAGCGCGACGCCCGCCTGGCCGGCTCGCAGCCGCCCACCCCGGCGATGTCGGTCGGGATGTTCCGCTGGGCGTCGGGCACCTCGCTCGACGACGTCCTGCGCACGCTCGACATGCCCGCCGGTGACTTCGTCCGCTGGTCGAAGCAGGTCATCGACCTCCTCGACCAGGTCCGGAACGCCGGCGACGAGGAACTCGCCCAGACCGCGCGGCGCGCGACGGACGCGGTGCGCCGCGGCATCGTCGCGTACGCGACGGTCTGACGGGAGGCACGGTGCCGGCTCCCGAGATCGCGGTGCGTCCGTCGCGCGGCGGCGTCCCGTCGTCCGTCCCCGCCCGGGCAGGTCACCGGCCGTCGTGGCGCCCGGCCGGACCGCGTCCGGTCGGCACCGGTGCGTCCGAGTTCGCGGCGCTGCCGCTCCGGAGCGCGTTCCCGCTCGCCGTCGTCGGCGGGCTGCTCTTCGCCCTGTCCTTCCCGTCGCCCGGCTGGTGGTTCCTCGCGTACCCGGCGATGGCGTGCATGCTGCTCGCGGCGATGGGACAGCGGGCCCGCCGAGCCGCGTGGCTCGGCTACGTCGCCGGGGCCGCGTTCTGGTTGCCGGCGATCTCGTGGGCCGGCCGGTACCTCGGCCCGGTGCCCTGGCTCGCGCTGGCGCTGTTCGAGGCCGCGTACTTCGCCCTGGGCAGCGTCGCGATCGCGCTCGCGTACCGCTGGGTCGCGCGCGTGTTCCCGTCGACCGCCTGGCGGGTGTGGGGGCTGCCGGCCGTCGTCGCGGGACTGTGGACCGGGCGTGAGTGGTTCTCCGGCAGTTGGCCGTACGAGGGCTTCGCGTGGGGGCGGGTCGGGCTGTCGCAGTCGCAGGGGCCGTTCACGCACCTGGCCGCCTACGTCGGGGTGCTCGGGGTGACGTTCGTCGTCGTCTACTGCGTGGCCGTCGTGCTGTCGCTCGCCCTGGTCGTCCCGCGGGCACCGGGTGCCGTGCTGCGGCTGCCGGTCCGCATCGCCACCGCCGGGCTGCTCGTCGCGGTCGTCCTCGCGGTCCCGGCGTGGCCCACCCGCGTCGACGGGAGCATCCGCGTGGAGGCCGTGCAGGGCAACGGACCCGCGGGCTACTTCGACCGGGCGCAGCCGGGCGAGGTGCTCGCCGACCAGGTCGCCGCGACCGACGTCGACGCGAAGGGTGTGGACCTGGTCGTCTGGCCCGAGGCGGCGGCGGAGGCCGACCCGCGCGTCCAGCCGGTCGTCGCGCAGGCGCTCGACAGCGTCGTGTCGAGCGTCGGAGCGCCCATCGTGGCGGGGGCGATCACCCGGACGTCGACGGGCGTGCTGCACAACACGTCGTTCGTGTGGACCGCCGACGGATGGCAGTCGTCCTACGACAAGAAGCGTCCGGTGCCGTTCGGCGAGTACGTCCCGGACCGCTGGTTCTTCTCGAAGCTCGCACCGTCGCTCATCGGGCTGCTCCAACGCGACTACACGCCGGGCACGAAGCCGAACGTCCTCGACGTCGCCGGGGTGCGGGCCGGCATCGCGGTCTGCTTCGACATCGTCGACGACGGTCTGACGAACGACATGGCGCGCGGGGGAGCGCAGGTGATCCTCGCGCAGACGAACAACGCCGACTTCTCCGGCACCGACGAGAACCTGCAGCAGCTCGAGATCGCCAGGTTGCGTGCCGTCGAGACCGGTCGCTCGCTCGTGAACATCTCCACGGTCGGGGCGTCGCAGGTGATCGACCCGACCGGACGCACGATCGACCGGGTCCCCGCGTACACCGCGACGTCGATGGTGACCGACGTGCCGCTCGGCACCGGGACGACGCCGGCGACCGTCGCGTCCGGCTCGGTCACCCTGGTGGTCTCGCTCGGCGCGCTGCTCGCGCTCCTCGCGTGCGCGCCGTGGTCGCGACGCCGCCGGTCGACCACCGTCCGGCCCTGACCACCTCGACCGCCGCCCGGCCCTGACGACGTCCGCACGCGCCGTCGGGTCGACGCTGCGCGGGCTCGGAAGCCCGCCGTGACCACCCACTGGGAACGGTCTGTGAATGCGCCCCACCGGGATTGATGCTGCGTGGGACAGTGTTGGGGAGGGCAGACGAGCGAGAGGAGCACACACATGGCTGATCGGAGTCTCCGCGGCATGCGGCTCGGGAGCCAGAGTCTCCAGAGCGAAGAGGGCGTCGAGCTCTCGGACCGCAAGCGTGCGGTCTACCAGACCGAGTCGGGCGAGACGTTCGACATCGTGTTCTCGGCCGACGCGGACGTCCCCGCGAACTGGTCCGAGCCCCGTTCCGGACGTGAGGGTCGGCTCCTCGGCGACGACGGCATCCCCGTCGAGGTCGCGGCCGAGGACGTCAAGGCGCCGAGGACCCACTGGGACATGCTGCTCGAGCGGCGGTCCCGCGAGGAGCTCGAGGAACTCCTGCAGGAACGCCTGCAGGTCCTCCGGGCCCGACGCGGCGCCTGACCGCACCACACACGACGACGCCCGTCCCGGATCGATCCGGGACGGGCGTCGTCGTGCGTGCGGGTGTGCTCAGGCGGGCGTGCCCTGCCCCGTGCTCGGGTCGGTCGTCGAACCGGCCGCGCCCCGTGCGGCCTCGTCGGCCGCGGCGATCTTCTCGTCGACACTGCGGTTCGACTCCGCGAGCCGTTCGTCGATCGCGGCGTCGGGCACGATGTCCGCGGCGGTCGCGTTCGGTCGGGGGTCCGACCCGGCGGCACCGGCGGACGCGGTGTTGGCGAGGCTCTCGTTCGCGAGTGCGGAGATCCGGGACAGGAAGTCCGTCCCGCCGGCACCACCGGTGACCGGGCCTGAGCCCGAGCGTCCCGCGGTGAAGCCCTTCGCGATGCCCGACAGCGCCTCGGTGAACTCGCTCGGGATCATCCAGAGCTTGTTCGCGGTGCCCTCGGCGATCTTCGGCAGGGTCTGCAGGTACTGGTACGAGAGCAGCTTCTCGTCCGGGTCGCCCGTGTGGATCGCCTCGAAGACGGTCGCGATGGCCTGGGCCTCGCCCTCGGCGCGGAGGACCTGCGCCTTGGCGTCACCCTCGGCGGCGAGGATCGCGGCCTGCCGCTGGCCCTCCGCCTCGAGGATCTGCGACTGCTTCGTGCCCTCGGCCTGCAGGATCGCCGCACGACGGCTGCGCTCGGCGCGGAGCTGCTGCTCCATGGCGTCCTGGATGGACACGGGCGGCTCGATCGCCTTGAGCTCGACCCGGCCGACGCGGATGCCCCACTTGCCGGTCGCCTCGTCGAGGACGACGCGGAGCTGGCCGTTGATGTTGTCGCGGCTCGTCAGCGCCTCCTCGAGGTTCAGACCGCCGACGACGTTGCGGAGCGTGGTCGTCGTGAGCTGCTCGACGGCGCCGAGGTAGTTCGCGATCTCGTAGGTCGCGGCGCGCGCGTCGGTGACCTGGAAGTAGACGACGGTGTCGATCGACACGACGAGGTTGTCCTCGGTGATCACCGGCTGCGGCGGGAAGGACACGACCTGCTCGCGCATGTCGAGCAGCGGGCGGAGACGGTCGATGAACGGGACCAGGAGGTTCAACCCGGGGTTGAGGGTCTTGTGGTACTTCCCGAGGCGTTCCACGATGCCCGCGGTCGCCTGGGGGACGATCCGGATGGCGCGGGACAGGACGACGATCACGAAGATCACGACGACGAGGACGAGGACGAGCAGTGCGATCGTCCCGGCTGAGATGGTCACTTGGTGGCCCTTTCTCCGAGGCGGACGACGGCTGTCGACCCCTCGATGGACTCGACGACCACGGGGGTGCCGAGCGGCGGTGTGCGGTCGGGGGAGTCGGCGGCGAGCCGGGCGCTCCAGGTCTCGCCGTTCGCGAGCCGGACCTGTCCGGGGGCGGACGTGGTGAAGGCCACGGCCACGGTCCCGGGGAGGCCGATGAGCCCCTCGACGTTGGTGCGGTGCGGATCGGCGTTGCGGCCGAGGGCGACGAGGAGGCGCGGGCGGACGACGGCGAGCAGGAGCAGCGCGACCCCGGCGGCCACGATGGCCGACAGCCACCACGGTGCGCCGACCAGGCCGGCGATCAGTCCGCCGGCCGCGCCCGCCGCGAGCATGAGGAAGACGAAGTCGAGGGTGAAGACCTCGACGACCCCCAGCAGCAGCGTCAGTCCGATCCAGACGACCGTCTGGATCCAGTCGATGTTCACGCGATCTCCCTCCCTCGGTCGCGCGCTCCGGCGTGCAGCGTCGCGACGGCCGGTGTTCTTGCCTCCACGGTACCGGTCCACCCGCCGGGTCGGCTGACCACCTACGGCGCGGTTACGGACCGCCCGGCACCGTTCGGCACCGCTCGGCGCGGTCCCGGACCGGACGGCACCGCACGGCAGGGGACGGCTCGGTGCCGGTCGACTCGGTGGTGGTCGGTCCGGGCGGTAGGCTCGTCGGCGGCCGACCGGCCGGTACCGCGACCTGGAGAACACGACTGTGACGAACCCCCTCGCCCCCGGATCCCTCGCCGACACGCGCGCACTCGTCACGGGTTCGTCGCGCGGGATCGGCGCCGACACGGTCGGCTACCTGGCCGAGGCCGGCGCGAAGGTCGTCGTCAACTACCGGAACAAGGCGCGTCGCGCGGAGCAGATCGCCGAGAAGATCGTCGAGGGCGGCGGCGCTGCCCTGGCGATCGGCGCCGACCTGACCGACCACGCGTCGGTGCAGGCGATGGTGGACGCGGTCGTGGCCGAGTGGGGTGGCATCGACCTGCTCGTCCTGAACGCGTCGGGCGGCATGGAGAGCGGCCTCGGCGAGGACTACGCGCTCCGCCTGAACCGCGACGCCCAGGTCGACATGCTCCAGACCGCCGTGCCGCACATGCCGGCCGGCTCCCGGGTGGTCTTCGTGACGAGCCACCAGGCCCACTTCGTCGAGACCGCCGAGACGATGGACGAGTACGTGCCG
>Ga0308161_1006257_pt1 | contig 10134 bp, 10 predicted proteins | sample PhyFR2_FD_201034 | JGI IMG/M metagenome (GOLD analysis project Ga0308161, IMG submission 201034) | Phyllosphere microbial communities from UC Gill Tract Community Farm, Albany, California, United States - DLSLF.R2 | ecosystem: Host-associated > Plants > Phyllosphere > Unclassified | place: USA...
CGGGCCTGCGGCCGAGATCACGCAGGGGCTCGACCCGGATGTCACGGTGATCGACGTGGGCAAGCGACCCGGTCGTCACCCCGTCCCGCAGGACGAGATCAACCGGATCATCGTCGAGCACGCCGCGGCGGGGCACCGGGTCGTCCGGCTGAAGGGCGGCGATCCTTTCGTCTTCGGGCGCGGCGGCGAGGAGATGCTCGCCTGTCTCGCCGCCGGTGTCCCCGTGGATGTGACGCCGGGGATATCGAGCGCCATCGCCGTTCCCCAGTCGGCCGGCATCCCTGTCACGCACCGGGGCACGGCAGCCGCCTTCCATGTCGTGAACGGTCAGGGCGGCTTCGGGCCGGGTACCCTCGAAGCCATGGCTGATGCGACGGTGACGACGGTCGTGCTGATGGGTGTCGCCGCTCTCGGACGACTGGTCGATTCCGCGCTCGCTCACGGCGTGCCGAAGAACCGTCCTGTCGCGTTCGTCGAGAGCGGGCACACCCCGCAGCAGCGCACGACGCGCACGACCCTCGGGCGCGCGGTCGGGGATGCGCGAGCGGTCGGACTCCGCAATCCCGCCGTGATCGTGATCGGCGAAGTCGCGAGCGAACACCTGCTGCTGCCGACCCCTGTCGCGAGCGGGGCTGCTCGGGCGTGACGACCCATGCCGCCCTTCCGCCGGCTCTCGCCGGATGCACCATCGTCGTCGCCGCGGACAGGCGCGCGGGCGACCTCGCCTCGGCGCTCGAGCGCCGAGGCGGGCACGTCTACCGCGCACCTGCGCTGAGCATCATCCCGAACGAGGACGACGAGGACCTCCTCACGCGCACCCGCGACCTGATCGCCGACCCGCCGGACATCGTGATCGTGACGACGGGCGTCGGCTTCCGAGGGTGGATCGACGCCGCGCACGAGAACGATCTGGCGGAGGACCTCGCTGCCGCGTTGTCGGAAGCGCAGTTCGTCGCACGCGGACCCAAGGCGCACGGCGCGATTCAGCAGGCCGGTTTCACCGCCGACTGGGTGGCCGAGTCCGAGACCTCCGCGGAGGTGGGGGAGTACCTCACGGCCGAAGGCGTCGCCGGTCGGCGCATCGCGATTCAGCACCACGGTGCGGGGGCGGACGGCCTCGATGCGCTGCTCGGAGGCCTCGGTGCCGAGGTCGTGAGCATCACGGTGTACCGGTGGGGGCCGCCGCCCGACCCGACGATCGTGCACCGCTCCGTCGTGCAGGCGGGCGCGGGCGAGGTGGACGCGGTGCTCTTCACCTCCGCACCCGGCGCCGCGGAATGGGTCAGGGCCGCGGCTCGCGCGGACACCCTCGACGCGATCCGCCGCCGCGCCGCCGGCGGGAGGCTCCTGCTCGCGGCCGTGGGCCCGATCACCGCGGCACCGCTCCATGACGCCGACCTGCACACCACGATCGCGGCTCGCGGACGTCTCGGCTCTCTGGTCCGATGCGTCGTCGATCACTTCGCCTCGGGAGCGGCGCCTCGGGTGCGTACCGCGGCCGGTGTGCTGGAGGTGCGCAGCGGCGGTGTGCTGCTCGACGGTCGCTTCGTACCGCTGTCCCGCGCGGGCACCAGCATCCTGAGTGAACTCTTCGACGCCGCCGGGCGGGTGCTCTCCAGGGAGCAGCTCGGACTCGCGCTGCCGCGTGGGGGCGAGAGCGCTCACGCCGTCGAGATGGCGATCGCACGACTCCGCGAGGCGCTCGGTGGCGCGAGCGTGATCCAGACGATCGTGAAGCGCGGCTATCGACTCACGGTGGAGGATCCGGAATGACGACGCTCATCGCCTGCTCGCACGGCACCGACTCGCCGGAGGGTCGGAGGACCGTCGAGGACCTCGTGGATCTCGTGCGGCAGCGGATGCCGGGCACACGAGTCGTGCAGGCATTCGTCGACGTGCAGGAGCCGACGGTGGTCGACGTGATCGAGCGCGAGCGGCGCCTCGACGACGTCGTGGTGGTGCCCCTGCTGCTCTCCGTCGGCTTTCACACAGCCGTCGACATCGCAGATGCGGTGCGTCCGCACGAGAACGTCCGGCAGGGTGAGCCCCTCGGCACGCATCCGCTGATCGCCGAGGTTCTGGCAGCCCGACTGCGCACGGCGATCGCGGGCACCTGGCTCCCGGGCGACCATGTCGTACTCGCCGCAGCGGGGTCGAGCAATCCCGCCGCGGTCGCCGATGTCGCCGCGGCGGCCGAGCACCTGGCCCGCCTCATCCCGGCTCCGATCACCATCGGGTACGCCTCGGCCATCGAACCCCGGATCGGGGAGGCGGTGGCATCCGCTCGACGCGACGGTGCCGCTCGAGTGATCGCCGCGAGCCACGTGCTCGCTCCCGGGTATTTCGCCGGGCTGGTCCGGAAGTCCGGAGCCGACCTGGTGTCTGCGCCACTCGGCGTCGACGTGCGGATCGCCGAAGTCGTCGTCGACAGGTTCGGCGCCGCCTGACCATGCTTCCCGGTGCGACTCCCGCCCACGCACGAAACGGGGGCGGATGCCGACGCATCCGCCCCCGTTCTGCGACTCAGACCCGCGTCGGCTCGAGCTCGGCAGCGGTCGTCTCCCGGTCGGCCACCGAGGTGCCGGATGTCGACGCAGCGGTGGTGACGAGACGCGCTCGTCGTCGCATCGCACGCGCGTCACGGGCGACGCGAGCCTTCGGGCGCCCGTGGGTGAAGTAGATGGGCAGCCCGACGAAGAGGAGACCGCCGACGAGGTTTCCGACGACCGTCGGCAGCTCGTTCCACACCAGGTAGTCCCATACGGTGAAGTCGGCGCCCATCAGAAGTCCGGACGGGAACAGGAACATGTTCACGATCGAATGCTCGAATCCCATGTAGAAGAACAGCATGATCGGGAGCCACATCGCGACGATCTTGCCGATCGTGCTGTCCGACACCATCGCCAGCACGACGCCCGTCGACACCATCCAGTTGCACAGCACTCCGCGGATGAACAACGTCAGCATGCCGGCCGCACCGTGATCGGCATAGCCGACCGTCCGACCGTGTCCGATCTCGCTGATCGCCTCGCCGACTGCGCTGGGCGCGGTCGAGAAGCCGTATGTGAAGTAGACGGCCATGAGGATCGCCACCAGGAATGCACCGCCGAAGTTGCCGAGGAAGACGAGTCCCCAGTTGCGCATCAACGATCCGAACGTCGCGCCGGGACGGCGGTCGAGCACCGCGAGCGGGCCGAGGGTGAACACCCCGGTCAGCAGGTCGTACCCGAGCAGGTAGAGCATCACGAAGCCCACGGGGAACAGGACGGCGCCGAGGAGCGGCTGCCCGGTCTGCGTCGACACCGTCACCGCGAACGCGGCGGCGATCGTGAGCAGAGCCGCGCCCATGAACGCGCGGATGAGCGTATCGCGGGTGGACAGCTGCAGTTTGTATGCACCGGCGTCGACCATGCGGGTGGCGAGCTCGGCGGGCTTGATGTAGGACACATGACCTCCACGGGACGAGAGCGGGATGCTCAGCTGGATCGAGCATGGACGAACGGCGTTTCGCGCGACGACGTGCGACGTTACGTCTGTGGAGCGAACAGCTCACTTCGCGGCGTCAGCGGTGTGAGAACCGCGCGGAGTGGGATCGTTACCGATCTGTGAGGAGAACGTTCGACGCAGGAAACATCGCCCGTCACATTCGAGAAACACCGGCCTCCTATCGTCGCCAGCAGGGATCCATCGAACGGAGCAGCATGTACGACACCATCGTCACTCCTGCCGAGATCGTGGTGGTCGGCGCGGGGATGGTGGCGCACCGTTTCGTCGAGAGTCTGCTCAGCCGTGCGCAGACACCGCTGCATGTGACGGTGATCGGCGACGAGGGACGTCGGCCGTACGACCGCATCGGCCTCCCGCGCATCGCATCCGGAGGCGCGGCGGAGGATCTCGAGCTGGACCGTTCGGTGTTCGACGACTTCCGAGTGCGGTTCCTGGACGACGATCGCGCTCTGCGGATCGATCGGGCTGCGCGCACGGTGATGACCCGGTCACGCGTCGTCGTGCCCTACGACACCCTGGTGCTCGCCACCGGCTCGTACACACCGCGATTCGCGGTCGAGGGCGCGGATCTGCCGGTGTGCTTCTCCGACCGGACGATCGACGACGTCGAGGCGCTCGCGCAGTTCGCGGCAGGCCGACGGCGTTCGCTGGGCCGTCGCCTGCGTGCGGCCGTGGTCGGCCGTGGATCCCACGGCGCAGAGCTCGCCGCCGCGCTGCACGACATCGACGTCGTCTCCACCCTGGTGGAGCACTCGGAATCGCGCATCTCCCATCTGGTCCCCGAGGAGTCCGGTGCGGTCGGTGCTGTGCGATTCGACGACGGGGAGACCGAGGCCGTCGACCTCGTCGTGCTCTCCGCGCACCCGCGACCCCGCGACGAGCTGGCCCGCAATGCGAACCTGCAGGTCGCCGAGCGCGGAGGCGTGGTCATCGACGACCGCTGCACCACCTCCGATCCGCACATCCTCGCGATCGGCGAGGTCGCCCGCTTCGACGGTCGCTGCGTCCCGCGCGTCGCGCCCGGCTACGCGATGGCCGAGGTCGCGGCGAGCCGTGTTCTCGGGGGCGACGCCGTCTTCCTCGGCTTCGATCAGCCGTTCTCGGGCAGCAGGACACCGGGTCACGACGACCCCACGGCGGGGGAGGAGAGCACCGCGGTCATCGTGATCGGGGAGCTCGCCGAATCCGGGATGCTGCGGCTCGCATCGAGCCGCATAGCGAAGGGCGTCGGGTGAGCACCGCGCGCACACGGGAGTCCGCGCTGGCCGGCTGCACGATCGTGGTCGCCGCGGATCGGCGTGCCGTCGAGGTCGCGGACGATCTCGAGCGCCGGGGCGCGGTGGTGCATCGAACGCCCGTGCCTCGTCTCGATGACCGGGAGAACAGCGCCGAGCTCCGCAGCATGACCGAGCAGGTGATCTCGGAGCCTCCCGACCTGGTGGTGGTGACGACGGGCTCGGGGTTCCGCGACTGGTTCGAGGCCGCACGCGAACAAGGACGCGCCGCGGCGCTCGAGGCAGCGCTGCGCGAGGCCCGCCTCGTGGCGACGGGGTCGAGAGCGCACGCCGCGATCCTGCGGTCGGGGCTCGTCGCGGAGTGGGTCGCCGAGACGGGCACGTCCGCCGAGGTCGGCGCGCACCTGCGGATCGCGGGTGTGCGCGACCGTCGCGTGGTCGTCCAGCGTCACGACGATCTCGACGACGGCCTCGAAGCGCTGCTGCGGGAGGCGGGCGCCGATGTCCAGGGGCTGATCGTGCGCCGCTGGCGATCGTCGCCGCGAACCGAGGCGATGCGAAGGACGGTGCTGCAGGCGGCGAACGGCGACGCGGATGCCGTGGTGTTCGCCTCCGCTTCCGCCGCAGCGGCGTGGCTCGCGATCGCGGAGCTGTCGGACACCCTCGATCGCGTGAGGCGGCGGTCCGAGACGGGGCGGCTGCTGCTGGCCTCCGCGGGTCGGGCGGCCACCGCCCTCCTGCACGACGCCGACCTGCACCCCTCGATCGATCAGGGCGATGCGCACGGATCGCTCGCGAATGCGGTGTTCGCGCACTTCGGCGACGGCGGAGCACCGTCGCTGCTCACGGATGCCGGTCGGGTGCAGGTGCGCAGCGGAGGCGTGCTCGTCGACGACCGTTTCGTCCCCCTGTCACGGTCGTCGGCCGCACTCCTCGACGCCCTCGCCGCCGCGGGCGGCAGGGTGCTCACCCGCACACAGCTCAGCGCCGTGCTGGGTGCCGAGCGCAGCGCCCACGCGGTCGAGGCTGCCGTCGCGCGACTGCGCGTGGCGCTGGGTGGGATCGAACTCATCCACACCGTGGTCAAACGCGGCTACCGGCTCGCGGTCGTCGAGGACTGAGCCGTGATACGCGTCGCCACACCGTGACGGCCGCGGCGCCCACGGTCAGCGGGCGCGCGTGATCACTCGACGGGCGCGTCCGACGGCGCGTCCGACGGCGCATCCTCGGGGACGAGGGGATCGCCCGGGAGCGGCGACTCGACGGGGGAGACCGAGGGGGAGGGCGAGGGTGTCGGTGGATTCACCTGCGCGTGCACGACCTGGCTGGCGATGGCTCCGGCGATGACCAGCACGCCGACGACGATCGCGACCGCGTTGTCCCTGGTGCGGCGGCGGATGCGGCCGTCGTGCCAGGCCCTGCGGGCCGCGTGGAGGCGTGCGCGCTCCGACTCGGTCCGCGACTGCCGCGTGCTCTTGCCGCGTCCGGCCATTGCGTACTCCCTCGGTCGACGTGCCGTGCACATGGACGTGATGTGCACCGTCGCCTCAGAGCCTACCGGCGCCGCCCCATCGCCATGATCACGTCCGCGGTGTCCCCGGCCCGCGTTAGCCTGGAGAGATGACCTCCGCCGCACTGCTCTCCGGGCAGACGCCCCTCGCCGTGCGCATGCGTCCCGTCTCTCTCGACGAGGTGGCGGGGCAGAAGCACCTGCTGCGGGCGGGTTCACCCATCGTCGCTCTCGCCGATCCCGCCGCGACCTCGCCCGGTGCCGTCTCCATCATCCTGTGGGGCCCTCCCGGCACGGGCAAGACCACGCTGGCTCAGGCGATCGCCCGCTCCTCCGGGCGTCGCTTCGTCGAGCTGTCGGCGATCACGGCCGGGGTCAAGGACGTCCGCGAGGTCATGCAGGAGGCGATCACTCAGCGCGACCTGTACGGCCAGACGACCATCCTGTTCCTCGACGAGATCCACAGGTTCACCAAGGCCCAGCAAGATGCCCTTCTGCCCGGGGTCGAGAACGGCTGGGTACTGCTGATCGCGGCGACCACCGAGAACCCGTCGTTCTCGGTGATCTCGCCGTTGCTCTCGCGGTCGCTGCTGCTGACACTCCAGCCCCTCACCGACGACGACATCGGACTCCTCGTCGACCGCGCGGTGACCGACGCACGCGGCCTGAACGGTGCGGTGACCCTGGCCGACGACGCGCGTGCCGCGCTCATCCGGCTCGCATCCGGCGATGCACGCCGCGCGCTCACCGGTCTCGAGGCCGCGGCGGCCGTCGCCCTCTCGAACGGCGAAGACGGCGTGGTCCCCGCGGCCACGGCCGACGACGTCGCCCAGGCCGTCGACAAGGCGCTCTTGCGATACGACCGCCAGGGCGACGAGCACTACGACGTCATCAGCGCCTTCATCAAGTCGATCCGCGGCTCCGACCCCGACGCGGCCCTGCATTACCTCGCGCGGATGATCGAGGCGGGGGAGGACCCGCGGTTCATCGCGCGCCGACTGGTGATCTCGGCGTCGGAAGACGTGGGGCTGGCCGATCCGCAGGCGCTCACGATCGCGGTAGCGGCGGCGGATGCGGTTGCGTTCATCGGCATGCCGGAGGGGCGCATCCCGCTCGCGGAGGCGACGGTGTATCTCGCGACCACCGCGAAGTCGAACGCCGCCTACGTCGGCATCGACGCGGCGATCGCCGACATCCGCTCGGGCGGCTTCGGACGGGTGCCGCTGCATCTCCGCGACGCGCACTACCCGGGCGCGCGGCGCCTCGGTCACGGCCGCGGCTACGTGTATCCGCACGACAGCGAGTTCGGCATCCTCCCGCAGCAGTACCTGCCCGACGAGCTGCAGGGCAAGAGGTACTACGAGCCGAAGAACCTGGGCGCCGAGCGCGACATCTCGGCACGTCTCGAGCGCATCCGACGCATCCTCGACGGGCGATGACCTCGATCTGTTAGACTGGATCGGCTCGAAACACAGTTTTCGGGCATCTCCTCGTTCACACCCCACCTTGATGGCGCCCCGGCGTGCGCTCCAAGGCAGAACGCGGGTGATACGTCCGCGAGTCGCGAAAGACGCGACCGCGTCATCGGAAGGATAGCTTCGTGACCACGAAGTCCCAGGACCGCCGCAAGGTGCGCCTCAGCCGCGCGCTCGGCATCCCGCTCACCCCGAAGGCCGCCCGCTACCTCGAGAAGCGTCCCTACGCTCCCGGCGAGCACGGTCGCACCAAGCGCAAGGCCGACAGCGACTACGCCGTCCGTCTGCGCGAGAAGCAGCGTCTTCGCGAGCAGTACGGCATCCGCGAGAAGCAGATGCGCAACACGTTCAACGAGGCTCGCCGTCAGGACGGCCTGACCGGTGAGAACCTGGTCGAGCTGCTCGAGATGCGTCTCGACGCCCTCGTCGTGCGTTCGGGCTTCGCCCGCACCACCGCGCAGGCTCGCCAGCTCGTCGTGCACCGTCACATCCTGGTCGACGGCCAGCTCGTCGACCGCCCGTCGTTCCGCGTGAAGCCGGGTCAGCTCATCCACGTCAAGGCCAAGAGCGAGGGCACCGAGCCCTTCCAGGTCGCAGCCGCCGGCGGTCACGCCGAGGTCCTGCCTCCCGTTCCCGGCTACCTCGAGGTCGAGCTCGACAAGCTCCAGGCTCGCCTGGTCCGTCGTCCGAAGCGCGCCGAGGTCCCCGTGACCTGTGAAGTGCAGCTCGTCGTCGAGTACTACGCAGCTCGCTGAGTTCTCTCAGTTCGGCAGAAGGCGTCGGGTCTCACCCGACGCCTTCTGTCGTTTCCGCATACGATGGTTGCACCCGCCTCCGCGGGTCGAGGGCAAGGATGGCGACATGAAGAAAGTGCTGTGGTTCCTGATCGGTGTGATCGGCGGCTTCGTCGCGGCGCACTTCACGAACAAGGACCCGCGAGGTCGCGACATCCTCGCCGAGGTCGACGCTCGATTCAACGAGTTCACCGGGATCATCGGCGAGGCCTACCGCGAAGAGCGGGCGCGCCTCACGGATCCTGCGAGCGACTGACCTCCGCAGCCCCCTCGGGCGCGGCTCCCACGGAGTCGCCCCTCCACCCCCGCACGCAAGGACACCCGGCACAGCTATGAACACTGCGGAGATCGCGCAGCGCTACCTCGACTTCTTCGAGAAGAACGACCACCTCATCGTCCCGTCGGCCTCGCTGGTCAGCGATGACCCGTCGCTGCTCTTCACGGTCGCCGGCATGGTCCCGATGATCCCGTACCTCACCGGGGTGGTTCCGGCGCCGCATCCGCGCATCGCCGATCTGCAGAAGTGCATCCGCACGAACGACATCGAAGAGGTGGGTCGGACGGCTCGCCACGGGACGTTCTTCCAGATGCTGGGCAACTGGTCGTTCGGCGACTACTTCAAAGAGGGCGCGATCCGCTACGCGTGGGAGCTGCTGACGAGCTCGGAGGCCGACGGCGGCTTCGCGTTCGACGAGAAGGACCTCTGGGTCACGGTGTATGAGACCGATGACGAGGCGGAGTCCATCTGGCGCGACGTCATCGGGCTGAAGCCCGAGCGCATCCAGCGCCTCGGACGTGCCGACAACTACTGGAACACGGGACAGCCGGGCCCCGGCGGCCCCGACTCGGAGATCTTCTTCGACCGCGGTCCCGCATACGGCGAGGACGGCGGTCCGGCGGTCGACGACTCGAGGTTCCTGGAGATCTGGAACCTCGTGTTCATGCAGGACTTCATCGAGAACATCCGCGGCAAGACGGAGTTCGACATCGTCGGCGAGCTGCCGATGAAGAACATCGACACCGGCATGGGTCTCGAGCGCGTCGCGTTCCTCAAGCAGGGCGTCGAGAACATGTACGAGACCGATCAGGTGCGTCCGGTCCTCGACCGTGCCGTCGAGCTCTCGGGACGTCGCTACGGAGCCGTGCACGAAGACGACGTTCGGTTCCGCGTGGTCGCAGACCACGTGCGGTCGTCGCTCATGCTGCTGTCCGATGGCGTGCGGCCCTCCAACGAGGGACGCGGGTACATCCTGCGCCGACTCATGCGCCGCACCGTGCGGTCGATGCGTCTGCTCGGCGTCGACGAGCCGGCCTTCCCCGAGCTCTTCGCCGCATCGCGTGATGCGATGAAGGCCACCTACCCGGTGCTCGAGAAGGAGTGGGCGACGCTGTCCTCCTCCGCCTTCGCCGAGGAGGAGACGTTCCGTCGCACGCTCGCAGCGGGCTCCACGATCCTCGACCTCGCGCTCGACGAGACCAAGAAGGGTGGCGGGGCGACGCTCAGCGGCCCCGAGGCGTTCCTGCTGCACGACACGTACGGCTTCCCGATCGATCTGACCCTCGAGGTGGCCGAGGAGGCCGGGCTCGACGTCGATCGAGCGGCATTCGACACC
>Ga0308161_1006258_pt1 | contig 10129 bp, 9 predicted proteins | sample PhyFR2_FD_201034 | JGI IMG/M metagenome (GOLD analysis project Ga0308161, IMG submission 201034) | Phyllosphere microbial communities from UC Gill Tract Community Farm, Albany, California, United States - DLSLF.R2 | ecosystem: Host-associated > Plants > Phyllosphere > Unclassified | place: USA...
GGGCTCGTGGTGGGCGCGGGCGCAGGACTCGTGGGTGGGGCGGCGTACGGCCGCGAGCAGCAGCGGGCGGTGATGGATGCCGCGGCGGCGCCGACCGGCATCCACCAGCCGGGGATCACCACGCCCGTGCAGGAGCACCTGCACTTCGCGGCGTACGACATGATGGCGCGCACGACCCGCGACGACCTCGCCGAGCTGCTGTCGGACTGGACCTATGCCGCCACTCGCATGATGCAGGGGCTCGAGGTCACCGCCACGGGAGCCGTCGGTGGATCTCCCGAGGCGCCGCCGGACGACACGGGGGAGGCTCTCGGGCTTCCCGCGAGCAACCTCACGATCACCTTCGGCTTCGGCCCCTCGCTGTTCGATGCGCGCTTCGGCCTGGAAGGTCAGCGACCCGACGGGCTCGAGCGACTCCCGGCGTTCCTCGGCGACGACCTCGACCCGCTGCGATCCGACGGCGACCTCTGCATCCAGGCCTGCGCCGACGACCCCCAGGTGGCCGTCCACGCGATCCGCAACCTCAGCCGCATCGCCTTCGGGCGCGCCACGATCCGCTGGTCGCAGCTCGGATTCGGTCGCACGTCGAAGACCACGTCGGAGCAGTCGACTCCCCGAAACCTCTTCGGCTTCAAGGACGGAACGGCCAACATCCTCGCCGACGACGCGGCCGCCCTCGACGAGAACGTGTGGGTATCGGCATCCGAGGGCCCGGCGTGGCTCGTGGGCGGGTCGTACCTCGTCGCGCGTCGCATCTCGATGCTCATCGAGACGTGGGACCGCACGCGCCTGGCCGAGCAGGATCGCGTGATCGGGCGCGACAAGGCGAAGGGCGCGCCGCTGTCGGGCGGAGATGAGTTCACGGAGCCGGACTTCGCGGCGATGGGTTCGACGGGAACCCCGGCCATCGACCCGCGCAGTCACGTGCGGCTGGCGCACCCCGACATGAACGGCGGCATCCGCCTCCTGCGTCGCGGCTACAACTTCGTCGACGGCACGACCGACCTCGGGCGGCTGAATGCGGGGCTGTTCTTCCTGTCGTTCCAGAAGAGCCCGCAGCGCTACATCACCGTGCAGAAGGCTCTGTCGACGGATGCCATGAACGAGTACGTTCGCCACGTCGGTTCGGGGCTGTGGGCGGTGCCTCCCGCTCCGGCCGCGGGAGCGTCGGTGGGGGCGGGGCTGCTCGGCTCCTGACGCCGAGTGCTCCGCCGGGTTGCGAGGGTCCGTTCGACGTTTCCGTTCGCGGAATAAAGATCGGCGCGAGACGTTTCACCATGTATATTCAGATGCATACAAATAGGAGGCGCATCATGAGTGAGACGAGCAGCTGGCCCGGAATGCAGTTCGGTGTCATGACGGTGAGCGACATCACCCAAGACCCGACGACCGGCAAGACGCCGAGCGAAGCTCAGCGCATCAAGGACACCCTCACCATCGCCAAGCACACCGAAGAGGTCGGCCTCGACGTCTTCGCCCTCGGCGAGCACCACAATCCGCCGTTCTGGTCGTCGTCGCCCACGACCACGCTCGCCTACATCGCGGCTCAGACCGAGCGCCTCATCCTCACGACCTCGACGACGCTCATCACCACCAACGACCCGGTGAAGATCGCCGAAGACTTCGCGATGCTGCAGCACGTGTCGGGCGGTCGTGCCGACCTCATGCTCGGTCGCGGGAACACCGGCCCGGTCTACCCGTGGTTCGGCAAGGACATCCGTCAGGGGCTGCCCCTCACCATCGAGAACTACGACCTGCTGCACAAGCTGTGGCGTGAGGACGTCGTCGACTGGGAGGGCAAGTTCCGCACCCCGCTGCAGGGCTTCACCTCGACCCCGCGTCCGCTCGACGGCGTGCCCCCGTTCGTGTGGCACGGCTCGATCCGCACCCCCGAGATCGCCGAGCAGGCCGCGTACTACGGCAACGGCTTCTTCGCGAACAACATCTTCTGGCCCAAGGAGCACTACCAGCGCCTCATCACGCTCTACCGCGAGCGCTTCGCCCACTACGGTCACGGCACGCCCCAGCAGGCGATCGTCGGCCTCGGCGGCCAGGTGTTCATGCGCGCCAACTCGCAGGACGCGGTGCGCGAGTTCCGCCCCTACTTCGACAACGCGCCGGTCTACGGCCACGGCCCGAGCCTCGAGGACTTCAGCGAGATGACCCCGCTGACCGTCGGCTCGCCTCAGCAGATCATCGATCGCTACGCCGCGATGCGCGAGACGTTCGGCGACTACCAGCGTCAGCTCTTCCTCATCGACCACGCGGGTCTTCCCACCAAGACCGTGCTCGAGCAGCTCGACATCCTCGGTTCCGAGGTCGTGCCGGTGCTGCGCAAGGAACTGCAGGTGAACCGCCCGGCCGAGGTGCCCGACGCGCCGACGCACGCCAACCAGGTCGAGAAGATCTACGCCGGTGCGGCCCCGCGCCAGGCCGTTCCCGCCGCGAACCGCGGAGACAACCTCACCGCGGGCAGCCCGTACCAGGATGCCGCCCGCGCGGGCAGCGCGTTCGGTGCCGCCGCGACGAAGGTCGGTGCCTGACATGGCCGCCCGCCGCATCGCGGTCATCACCGCGGGGCTCTCGACGCCCTCGTCGACGCGCATGCTCGGCGACCGTCTCTCTCACGCAGCCCTCGCCGAGCTCCGCGAGCGCGGGATCGACGCCACGAGCGACGTGTTCGAGCTGCGCGACTACGCCCACGACCTGACCGACAACCTGCTCACCGGCTTCGCGCCACCGGCGCTCGAGCAGATGATCAACACGGTCGTCTCGGCCGACGGCATCATCGCCGTCACGCCGATCTTCTCGACGAGCTACTCGGGGCTGTTCAAGTCGTTCATCGACGTGCTCGACCCCCAGGCTCTCAGCGGAACGCCCGTGCTGATCGGCGCGAACGCCGGCACCGCCCGGCACTCGCTCGCGATCGACTACGCGATCCGCCCGTTGTTCACCTACCTGCACGCCAACCCCGTGCCGACCGGCGTGTTCGCCGCCTCGAGTGACTGGGGGGCAAACGCCGACGAGGTGGCCCCGCTCGGCTCCCGCGTCGACCGCGGCGCTCGGGAGTTCGCGGACGCCATCGCCGCCCGCGAGCCGGTGCGCGACGCCGATCCGTTCGACCCCTCGTCGTATCTCGGCGAGGGCCGGTCGTTCGGTCACCTACTGGGTGGTCTGTCGGGGGAGTGATCCCGTGGTGAAGCCCCGTCGCTCCCGTGAGCGGCGGGGCTTCGTCGTGCGTGCGGCTCGGGCGCCGCGTCGGGGGCACTGTCTCAGTGATCTGCGTAAGCTCCGTCGTGCGTGCGGCGTGGGCGCCGCGTCGGGGGCACTGTCTCAGTGATCTGCGTATCCTCCGCTGCGATCGCGGTCTCGGGGCTGAGGTTGTGCGAATCGCTGAGCTTGTGACCGAGCGATGGGCCGGCGCGGGTGGGCGACGCGCGCGGCCTAGGGTGGGTCGAGGAGAGGGAGCCCGAATGGATGCCACGCAGTGGGACGAGCGATACCGCGCTTCCGCCGGAGGTGTGTGGGCCGCAGAGCCTCCCGCCGTGGTGCGTGAGATCGTCTCCGCGCTTCGTCCCGGAACGGCCATCGACGTCGCGACGGGCGACGGACGTACCGCCGTCTGGCTCGCCGCCCGCGGTTGGGGCTGCATCGGGATCGACTTCTCGGCGGCGGGGCTCGCGCTCGCCGCGGCTCGACCCGGCGGTGACGCCGTCACCTGGACCCACGCCGATGTGCACGAGTGGGAGCCGCCGGCACCGGTCGGCCTCGTCGTCTCGTGCTATCTGCACCTGCCCGAAAGCGCGGCCGCGGTCGCCCGGATCGCGGAATGGGTCGCGCCCGGGGGAACGCTCGTCGTGACCGGCCACGACGTCGAGAACATCGCGGCGGGTGGTCACGGTCCGTCTGACCCCGCGATCCTGTATACCCCGGAGCTGCTGCGCGGTGCGCTCGACGACCGGTTCCGAATCGAGCGCTGCGAGCGGATCACCCGGACGACCGCGGATGCCGAGCTGCGTGGCGGACACGGCTCCGCCGCGATCGACACGTTGCTGCACGCGGTGCGGGTGGACTGACGGCTTCATCCGACCAGGCGATGGTCAGGTGGCACCGGGTTCCGGGCTCAGATGCTCGTGCGCGAGAAGCCAGCGGTTTTCGGCGGCGCGGACGAAGACGTTCGTCGCGCGACCGGAACCCGACCGGGGGAGACCGTCGATGATGCCGCGCCAGACGAAGCGGTAGCTGGCGACGGCCGTCGCGTCACTCGAGACCAGCCACTCGACGTCCTCGATCCCGTATTCCTCGTCACGCACCGTGTGCCAGGTGCGCTCGAAGTATTCCCGTGCGGCTGCTCGGCCACGGACGGTCTCATCCGTGAAGTGGTAGACGACATCGGGGACGAGAAGAGGGGAAACCCTGTCGAAGTCGTGCGTGTTCGTCGCCCCGATGAGGTCCGCGAGGGCGCGGGCCGCGGGTGTGTGCTCTTTTATCTCACGTCTCCTTTGTCTGGATGCCACCTCGGGTCCTGCCTCACAGCTCGATCTCCTGCACGTTCCGCAACTCCCGCGCCGCGACCGGCCGCAGCCCGCGCCGGATGAACGTGTCGGCCGCGGCCAGGGGGCCTACGTCGATACCCGCCTCTGCCGCGATGTTGGCGATCGGCGCCTGGAACGTGCGGAACGCGCCGAGCGGCGGCACCGTCAGTCCTTGGCGCGTGTCGACGAGCGAGGTCTGATCGAGCACGAATCCGGCCCCGGCAAGCGTCTCGCCCTGCCGCCACGCCGCGATCTTCCAGAACCGCAGCGGCACTCGGATGCCGCGGTACGGCGGATCGTCGTCGTCGAGCACCGGTGCCGTGAACACCGCCAGCCGCTGATCGGTGGTCTCGGCGTAGGCCAGGACGTGGTCTTCGAGCCCGAGCCACAGTTCTTTCGACTGGTTGAACCCGGCCGCTTGCGGGGCGGCGTTCGTGTAGAAGAACGTGGCCTCTGTGGCATCCCGAGCCTCGACCGCGGAGCCCCAGCCGGGGTCGCGGCGGCGCACCAGGTGACCGCGGTCGAGGTCGTTGCGGCTGTAGACCTCGGCCCCGGCCTGCGCGTCGTCGGGCACGCGCGGGTCGAGACGCCACTCGCCCGTCCGCGGTTGCTCGCGTAGGGTCGCGCCGTCGATCACGACGCCGGTGACCGCGGCGAATCGGCGCCGTTCGTCGAGTAGCACCGAGAATCTCGGATAGTCGAGCCGCGTGGTCGCCGCGGCGGGTTCGGGAAGGGGCAGGGGGATGCCGAGGAAGTCCGGGTCGTAGCCGTCGCTCATGCTTCCATCGTGCCGGTGACCTCCGACATCGCGACAGACTGGGGCGATGGAACAGCTCGTGAAGACCCGCGTCGACGCGCCCGCCGGATTCTTCGCCGCGGAAGCCGCGGGGCTGCGGTGGCTCGCGGCGGCCGGGGGAGCGCGCATCGCGCGGCTCATCGCCGTCGGCGAGGACCGGATCGCTCTCGAGCGCATCGCGGAGGCCGCGCCGACTCGCCCGGCCGCGGCGGACTTCGGGGCGGCGCTCGCCGGGACGCACGCGGCCGGGGCCGATGCCTTCGGCTCACCGCCGCCCGGATGGGAGGGGGACATCTTCATCGGTCGGCGCCCGCAACCCGCGCGTCCCGAATCCGCGTGGGGCGCGTTCTACGCGGCTCAGCGCGTCGAGCCGTTCGTGCCCATCGCGGTCGCGGCGGGCAACCTGTCGGCATCCGGTGCCGAGGTCGTCCGACGGGCGTGCGCCCTGATCGCCGACGGCGCCTTCGACGACGACGAGCCGCCTGCCCGCCTGCATGGCGACCTGTGGGCGGGCAACGTGCTCTGGGCCGCCGAGGGCGTGGTGCTCATCGACCCCGCGGCGCACGGCGGGCATCGCGAGACCGACCTCGCGATGCTGGAGCTGTTCGGGTGTCCTTTCCTCGACGACATCCTCGACGCCTACGCCGCCGCGCACCCCCTGCGGGAGGGATGGCGAGCCCGTGTGCCGCTCCATCAGCTGCATCCGCTCGCGGTGCACGCGGCGGGCCACGGCCCCTCGTACGGGCGGGCGCTCGTCAGCGCCGCGGAGCGGACGCTCGCCTTGGCGTGAGGCGCGAGGTGTCCACCAATTGAGAAGCATTCTCAATATGATGGATGCATGACCTCACCCGTCTTTCCCTTCACCGCCGTCGTCGGTCAGGATGATCTGCGACACGCTCTCACGCTCTGCGCCGTCGATCCGGCAGTGGGAGGCGTGCTGGCGTTGGGCGACCGCGGAACCGGGAAGTCGACGACCGTGCGCGGGCTCGCTCAGCTGCTCGCGCGTGAGGACCTCGACATGCCGGTCGTTGACCTGCCGCTCGGCGCGAGCGAAGACCGCGTGCTCGGATCGCTCGACATCGACCGAGCGCTCCGGGGTGAGGTCGCCTACGCACCGGGCCTGCTCGCGGCGGCGCACGGCGGCATCCTGTACATCGACGAGGTCAATCTTCTCGACGACTACCTCGTCGACCTGCTGCTCGACGTCGCCGCCTCGGGGGTGAACACCGTCGAGCGCGACGGCATCAGTCACACGCACCCCGCGCGGTTCGTGCTCGTGGGCAGTGGCAATCCCGAGGAGGGTGAGCTGCGCCCCCAGTTGGAGGACCGCTTCGGACTGTCGACGCCGGTCGTGACGATCCGCGACGTCGAGCAGAGGTGGGAGATCGTGCGCCGACGTTTGGCGTTCGAGCGCGATCCGCACGGGTTCCTCGCGGAGTGGGCCGAGCGCGAGGAACGCCTCGCCGCGCGGATCCGCCTCGCTCGTGACCGGTGCGCCGACGTCGACCTCGAAGACGACCTGCTCGAGGCCGCCGTCCGCCTCTGCGTCGACGCGGGAGCGGTGGGGCACCGCGCGGAGCTCGTCCTCGTGCGGGCCGCCCGGGCGGCCGCGGCGCTCGCGGGACGCCCCGCGGTCACCGTCCACGACCTCGCCGCCGTGGCGGTTCCCGCTCTGCAGCACCGCACGCCGCGCACCGCCCTCGAGCCGGTATCGGTCGCCGCTGCCCGCGTGCGGGTCGCCGCGACCGCGGTGCTGGGGCGGCGCGTTGCCTGAGAGGCACGTCGCACCGCCCGGTCGCCCCGTCGCCGCGACCGGCTCGCGTGCCCACGGTGGGGTGGCAGAGCTCCGCGCAGAGATCGCGGGAGACATCCTCCTCGCGCCCGCCGCTCACGCGGTGATCGAGGCGTGGCGTTCCGGTGCCCCGTTCGGTCTCGCGCTGACGGGTGACGCCCAGCGCGCCGAGCAGGTGTTCCGCTCTCTGCGGCCGCGGGCCACCCGGGTCATCCGCCGCGTGGATGCGGATGAGCCGCCGCCGAAGACCGCCCGGGTCCTCGCGCTGTGCCCCGAAGGAACGACGCTGCCCGACAACGTGCGCCGCCTCTGCACCGTCGTCGTCGACGTGGGTGGACGGGTGGCACCGGGGCGGAGGCCGGCGGGCGAGGATGAAGCGGGGCTGTGGCGTCGTGTCGTCAGGGTGCTGGCGACGCACGGTGTGCACGACGGAGCGATCGACGTCGCAGCCTGCGTCCTGGCATCCACCCTCGTCTCGGAGGGATGGAAAGGCGACCCCGTCGCCCTCGTGCGCGCGATGATCGCCGTCCCCCACGGGCGGGCGGTGCGGGCGAGCGGCGACGGCGACGTCGAGGGGACGGACGGCGCGTCGGATGAGGTGCCGAACGGGACGGATGCCGCTGAGCCCCCCGGTGAGGGGGCGGTGGGCGCGGAGGGGGACGACAGCGTCGACGGCGAGGACGAGACAGGGGTGGAAGGGAGCGGGGGCGAGGAGCAGTCCGCGGATGGGCGTGAAGCCGCCGCGCCCGAGGCCGGCAGTGGGGGAGAGGACACGTCGGCGGACGCGGATCCGGCGACCGACGAGGCGGCGGAGCAGGTCTGCGCCGCGGAGCCCTCGGCCGATGACGGCGGGGAGAGCCCCCGCGAGGCGGGCGACCCGCGTGCCCCGACGTCCGACGCCGCGCCGGCCACCGCATCGGCCGACGGGGCGCCCGAAGCCGGTGTGGCGACCCACGATCCCGGCGAGAGCCCCTCCGCCCGTGCCAACGCGCTCGCCGACCCCACCCTGAGCGACACCGTCGTTCGAGCGACGGTGCGGGCGGGGCGGAGCGCCCGTCGCGGTGCGATGCGGGCGGGTAGCGGTCGGGGCCGGCCCGGTCGCATCGTCGCCCCGGAGAGGGCGGGCGGGCGCATCGCGATCCTCCCCACGCTGCAACGCGCTCTGCGCCGGCACGCGACGACCGGCGCGACGGGTGAGCTCGCCCTCGCTCGCGACGACCTGCGCGGGCGCTTGCGAAACGAGCCCACGGCATCGCACACGGTGATCGTGGTCGACGGCTCATCGTCGATGGGAACGGCCGGAGCCGCGCACGCGCGCCGCGTCGCGGACGCCGCCCTCGCGCACGTGTACCGGGACCGGGGCGATGTGAGCATCGTGCTCGCGGCCGGATCCTTCTCGCGTGTGGTGCAGCAGCGCACCGCCCGCACATCCCGCGCCCGTGCGACCCTTCAGCGCGCGAGCGCCCAGGGCGGTGGAGGCACGCCCCTCGCGGATGCCGTCAGATGCGCTCTGGAGCAGTTCGGAGACGCGCCGCGCGAGCGCTGCCGCCTCGTGATCGTCAGCGATGGTCAAGCGACGGTCGACCTCGTCGGGCGCGCAGACCCGTCGACCGCGACGGCCGATCTTCGTGCCCAGCTCGATCGCGCGACGGCGCGCGCCGCGCGCACCGTGTTCGTGCCGCTCGATCCGCGGGGGTGGGCGCCGATGGAACGCACCCTCGCCCCGTTCCGTGCCGCGGGCGTCACGGTCTCTTCGGACTGAACGCCGAGGGGTTCGGGGTGGGGGCGTGCCTCCCTCGTCCCGGTCCGTCCGCCCGCCGAGCGTCCGCGCCCACCGGCGCGGCCGTCACGCCTCCACGCTCGACCGGCGTCTCGCTCGCCGCGCCAGCACGAGATCGATGCCCACGCCGATCCCGACCGCCACGACGATCGACACGACCACCGCGACCACCGGTCCGCCCGGGACGACCGCGGCCACGACCGCGCCGACCACCGCCTGGTACGCCGCCCACGCCAGGGCCGCCAGCGCCGCGACGCCGAGGTAGCGCACCGGATTCACCCGCGCGGCGCCCGCAGCAAGGTTGACGGCGAGCCGGGCGAAGGGCACGAAGCGCGCCGTGAACAGCACCACGGCGGCGTTGCGCTCGAGGCGCGCCCGGGCCCACTCGAGCGCCGCGCGCACGCGGGGTCCGCGCATCCACGCCCAGCGTTCGACGCCGACGGTGCGCCCCACGAGGTAGCAACAGGCGTCTCCCGCGAAGGCGGCGAGCCCGGCGACGACGATGACCCCCGCCAACGGCGGTGTCCCGTGCGACACGGCCAGCGCCCCGAATGCCGTCACCGCCGCCTCTCCCGGCACGACGACCAGGAACGCGTCGGCGAACACGAGGGCGGCCATGCCGAGCAGAGCCCAGGGGCTCGCCGCGATCGCCTGCAGCCAGGCGTCGACTCCGTCCATTCCGTCACTCTCCGCCGCCGATCGAGACGCCCCGCCGACGCGGCGGTGACGCCGAGCGGAGCATCCGGTGAACATCGCGAACGTCGCCCCCTCCGCGCTCCCACAGGAGGCGTATGCGCCCCACCCTGGTCACGTGAGAGTCGCGCTGCTGGCCGAATCCTTCCTGCCGCACATGAACGGGGTCACCGGTTCCGTTCTCCACGTTCTGCGCCATCTCGCCGAGGCGGGGCACGAGACGCTGGTCATCGCCCCCAAGTCCGGCGACGTCACCGCCGACCTGCACGGAGCCCGCACCGAGCTGCTGCGCTCGGTGCCGCTGCCCTCCTATCCCGAGGTGCGCGTGGTGTTCGCCCGAGCGGCGCGCCTGGGCGCGCTGCTGCGCGACTTCGATCCCGACGTCGTGCATCTGGCATCCCCCTTCGTGCTGGGCTGGCAGGGGCTCGCCGCGGCCGACGCGCTCAAGATCCCCTCGGTCGCCGTCTATCAGACCGACGTCGTCGCCTACTCCCAGAAGTACGGTCTCCCGCACGCCACGGCCCTCGTCGCGG
>Ga0308161_1006261_pt1 | contig 10128 bp, 13 predicted proteins | sample PhyFR2_FD_201034 | JGI IMG/M metagenome (GOLD analysis project Ga0308161, IMG submission 201034) | Phyllosphere microbial communities from UC Gill Tract Community Farm, Albany, California, United States - DLSLF.R2 | ecosystem: Host-associated > Plants > Phyllosphere > Unclassified | place: USA...
AGGACCGCGTACTCGCTGATGGCTCGCTCGCCCGTGGCACGTGCCGCAGTCCGGGCGACGGGCACCGGCACGGGCACCACGGGCAGGCGGGGTCGCCCCAGCACGGCGCGGAACGCGGTCCGGAGCGGTACCGGATCGTCGTCCGTCACGTTGAGGATGCGGGTGCCCACGACGTCAGCGCTGAGCGCGGCGACGACGGCAGCTGCGAGGTTCTCCACCGCGGTGAGGGCGTGGAGGGCGCGGCCCCCGCGTGGAAGCACCAGGAAGCCGCCCCTTGCGGCCCGGCGCACCGTCGGCATCAGCGTGGTGTCCCCGGCTCCGTAGACGGCATGGGGTCGCAGGATGACCGCCTCGCGCTCCGCCCTCAGCACCTGGCGCTCGCTGTTGTACTTGGACAGCCCGTAGCTGCCGTGCCAGGGGTGATCCGGGCGGGTGGTCTCCGGCGTGATGGCGACGGAGGGCCGGGTGATGTCGTAGACGGAGGACGAGCTGACGTGCACCAGACGCCCGGCGGTCATGCGCAGCACCGACCGGGTGATGGCGTGGTTGATGTTGTGCGTCGCGGCCCCTCGCCCGTCACCCACGGCGGCGGCGCAGTTGACCACGGGCAGCGTACCCAGGTCGGGTACGGCTCCGGGGTCGGTGGACGCCAGCTGAACGGGGACGAACCAGTCCGTCTCGACGCGCGCGGGGCGTCGCCCTACATCGATGACGGTGTGACCCGCGGAGCGGAGCGCGGTGATGACGTGCGCGCCGACGAAGCCGGAGCCGCCGGTCACGGCTACGGTGCTCATGAGCGGTCCGCAGGGGTGAGCACGAGGCGGCTGTACGAGGCCGCCATGGTGCGCTGCTTGCGGGTCCGCTCCGTGATGACGAACGGACGGCGGGCGTAGGCCCGACCGAGGGCGGCGGCGAACATCTCGGCCTCCAGCGTGGCGAGCGGCATGCCGATGCAGAAGTGCGCGCCAGCGCCGAACCAGAGCTGACGCATCGCCTTGGGCACCGGCGTGAACGGGTTGAAGTCGCCAGCACGGGCGCAGGCGAAGATGTTGGCCAGGATGACCCGCTCACCCTTCAGCGCGCGGACGCCCTCGATCGTCGTGTCCCGCACCACGGACCGGATCATCACGGGCGACGGCACGGTGATGCGCATCGCCTCGGACACGGCATCCTTGACGTCCTCGGGGTGGGCCGCGAGGTGGTCGATGTACCCGGACTGCACCACCAGGTTGGTGAAGCGGGGCGCGAAGCCGACGATGGTCTCCGTGCCCGCGACGATCATCGCCGTGACGACGGAGACTGTGTCCTCCTCATCGATGCCCTCGGCGCGCATCAGCGCGGGCACCGTGTTCGGAGTGGCGTCCCGGTACGCGGCACGGGTGGACTCGTTCAGCACCGCCAGCTGAGCGTGCATGTCCGCGAGCTGGGCGTCGCTGAACTCCTTGGTGGTCAGCTTGACCGCGCTGAGGATGCCACGGGCGCGGGCCAGCTGAGCGGGCGCGTCGCTCTCGGGGTACCCGGTCAGGCGGCAGATGATCAGCGCCGCCGCGCGCTCGATCACCTCGACCACGTCCACGTCGGCACCCGCGGCCAGCTCCTCCTCGAAGCGGTTCAGCTGAGGAGTGAGCACCTCGTCCACGATGGACTTGAGGAAGCGCTGCGAGAACAGCGGAGTCAGCTTCCGCCGCAGGTGCGCGTGCTCGGCACCGTCCATGTTGAGCAGGGCGCGCGGGCCGATGACGGGCGTCCACAGGCGGTCCGATCCGCCGGGGCCCACCTTGGAGTAGGTGGAGGGGTCCAGCAGCATGGCGCGCATCAGCTCTGCGTCGCTGACCACGACCCCCAGGCCGGGCACGCGGACGACCCGACCGAGGCGGGTGATGCCCCGCAGCGCGAGGTAGCCCAGCCGGTGAGCGTGGAACACGACGCGGCGGTCCTCACGGGTGGCGCGTGCCGCTGCGCGCCGATCGATGACTCCGGTGCTCATGAGCGGACGTCCACCCCTTCGTTGTTCCTGGGCCGGTAGCGGTGCCCCGCGTACCAGGCCAGCGTCTTGACCACGCCCCACGCCCTGATGCGGCGCATCGAGGCGTGCACCACCATGTCGCGGTGCAGTCCGTAGTGCGGTGTGAGGCGGCGCACGGCGTGGGTGAGGTCCCGGTCCTCGTGCGACTGCTCGATCGAGGTGCGGGGGAATCCGCCAGCGCGGTCGTACATGTCCGCGGTGATTGCCATGTTCCCGCCGGACACCACGATGTAGGGGCCGTGGAACTCGGAGCCGCGGTTCTCCGGCAGGAGGCGACCGGTCCACACCACGAACTCGTTGACCAGCACGAGGAACAGGTACCGCAACCGGCCCACCTCGTCGTGACGGGGTTCGAGCAGCCCGCCGAAGAGGACGTCCTCGGTCTCGGTGAAGCCGCGCTTGACGGCCTCTGTCCAGTTCGGCTCGGGGACGCAGTCTGCATCGATCCGCGCGATGTGTGTCGCGCCGTGCTCGATGGCGTACCAGGCGGCGGTATCCGCTGCAGCACCGGTCCCCTTCTGGGGCTCCTCGATCAGCGTCCAGCGCTTCATCCCGAACCGGTCGATGACCGACTGCACGAACGCCTGTGACCCATCGGTCGAGCCGTTGTCGCAGATCACCACGTCGAAGTCGTCATCGAACTGCTTGCGCAGCGGAAGGAGGAGCCCCGGCAGCATGAGGGACTCGTTGTAGACGGGGACGATGACCGCGAGCCTCACCAGGTCAGCTCCAGCATCGAGGCGTTCATGCCCGAGCCGACGCCCGCGAGCAGGACACGGTCACCCGGACGCAGCGTGTCCTGCTGCTCCGCCAGGGTGATGGGGATGGAGGCGGGGCCGACGTTGCCGCGGTGCGGGTACGTGACGGGCACCCGGTCGTGGTCGATGCCGACGGTGTCCGCCATCATGCCGGTGTGCACCTTGGAGACCTGGTGGATGAAGTAGCGGTCCATGTCGGACCAGGACTCCGGTCGGCTCGCGTCGGACCAGGTCTCGGAGATCAGCTTCATCGCGCCCTCCAGCATCTCGGCCGAGTGCGTGGTCATGCCGTTCTCGTCACCGATGCAGAGCGCGTTGTACTGAGTCGCGGCACGGGCGACGCCCCGGACCAGCCGGTGGCCCTGCCCGAGGAGGTCGCTCCGACTGACGACCGCGGCGACGGCGCCCGAACCCAGGGTCAGCGTGGCGAACTGGGTCAGGAACTCCTCCCGGCCGAGGTCCTCGGTGAGGAGACGCTGCATGGTGGTGTCCTGGAGGTGCCCGGCGTTCTCGCCGTTCACGATGAGCGCGTGCTCGACCTGACCCGCCTCGATCATCGACGCGGCGAGCGTGATGCCGTTGACGAAGCCCAGGCAGGCGTTGGTGATGTCGAAGTTGAGCGCGCCCGGCGGAAGGCCGATGGACTCGTGGAGCCGGACGGCGACCGAGGGCTCCAGGTGGGGCCGCGTGATCGAGGTGTTGATGAGCAGGCCGACGTCATCGGCGGTGATGCCCGCATCCTTCAGCGCGCTGTTCCCCGCCTCGGTGACGGCACGGAACATCTCGTCCTCGTCCGCCCAGTGGCGGCGGGCCTTGACACCGGCGACGCGGGTCAGGAGACCCTTGGGCAGGCGCATCCGGCGAAGCGCCGGTGCCAACCGGTCATCGATCTCACGTGAGGTCACGTTGATGGAGGGCTCGACCGAGGCGACCGCGAACAGCGCGGACTTCCCGTAGGTCCAGAAGGAGTTGGGCTTCAAGTTGCGGCTTCCTGTGCGGCGGTCGAATCGACTAGTAGAAGTCTACCGTATCGGAAGCGATGCTCAGCTCCGTGCGGGTCAGGGCACCTCGCGCAGGATGTCCTGGACGCGCCAGTCCTCAATGCGCTCGCGCGGATACCCGTCGGCGGTGTTGCCGGAGGCGTACCCGGCGCGCACGGAGTCCAGCTTGATGACGCGGGGGTTGCGCTTGTCCACCACCACGAGGTCACCCCGGCGGGGCCTCTCGGGCGTCGCGGCAATCGTGCTGGCGATCAGCTCTGCATGCACCTTCGCCTTGGCTGCCGCGTGCTCGCGTGCCTCGGTTTCGGCGCGCTCGGCCGCGATGTCAACCGTCTCCGGGTCGAGGTCGAGGCGCTCGGCCGCTGCCGCGCGGAAGTCGGCGCTGCTCCAGAGCCTGTTGTCGTGCCAGTAGCCCTGCTCCCGCAGCTGCCCTTCGGCGTGGTCGACGGCCTCGACGGACGCAGCACGGCTCACCGCGGCGGGTACGGGAGCGCCGGTGGTGGGGGTCGCGCCTCCGGTCGTCGTGCCCTTCGCCTCGTTGACGTAGACGGTGGTCTGCTTGCCGTTCCGGTCAGTCGTCTGCTTCGGGGTCAGGTGCTCGCGGCTGCTCATGGGGTTCCTCTCGACCTCGACGCCGAGGGTGGCGTCGTACGGCTACTGTAGCCCCGCACGACGCCACCCTGGTTCAGCGGACTGCGATCCCGCTGCTCATCGTGGGTACGGTGTGGTCGGTGAGCAGCACCGGCAGCGGTGACGCCAGCAGGAACCGCACAAGCGGGTGCTTCCGCCCACCCCTGACGTAGCTGCCCGCGTCGCGGTGCACGGCCTTGACACGCCAGGCCGCGACCGGGATGTATCCGATCTCCGTGCCCACCACGGCGACGATCCGCGTGGCTGTGGAAGCCTTGGTGTGGGTGACCTTCTGCTCCCGGCCCACGTAGCCCTCCATCTGGGGGATGGTGTGAGCGGGGTCGAACCGTGACGTGACCGAGACGTACGCCGTGACGTGCTGCTGAACCGCGTCCGTCATCGCGCGTCCACCGTCTTGCGCTGGCGCCACACGCCGGGGTGCGTGGAGGAGGCCTCTGTCCGGGCATCGGTGATGGTGGCACCGAAGCGGTACCGGCTCCGATCCGGAGCCGACTCGAAGCGGGTCTCCACGGTGGCGCGGAAGTGGTAGGGCAGCTCGTCGGCACTCAGCTCGGCGGGCGTGGGGTACGACGAGGTGCTCTGAGTGAACACGACCACCGTGCGGCCCATCGAGCGGGCTCCGCGCATGATGCCGTGGAGCAGCTGAACGGTGTCGCGCTCGTGCTCGGTGAGGTACAGGGCGTTGATGTCGGACATGAGGGAGCTGAATCCGTCGAGGACGATCAGTCGCCAGCGCTGCGGGTCCTTGCGGGACTGCAGGGCTTCCTTCATCGCTGCGATGTCGTCCGAGCCTCGCGCGCTCCGCCCGATGTACGTCAGGCTGTCCCGGTTCTCCCCGGCGGGCAGGAGGTCGGCGAGCTGACCCCAGTAGTACGGGGTGTCAACGGGAACGTCCTCGTGGTAGATCACCTCGACGCCGGATCGGAGCGCGTCCTTGACCATCGCGCGCGCGATGTGCGACTTGCCGCTCCCCAGCGCACCGCGCAGCAGGATGAGCTGCGCATCGTTGCGGGCGTCGGCGTCCTGGTCGATGGGGACGCGCGGACCGGTGCCGAGACCGGCGAAGCCGGGGAAGTCGGGACCGAGGCTGAGTCCGGTGAAGCGAGACTTGCTGCCTCCGCTGCGCAGGCCCAGCTGGCGGGCCGCCTCGTTGTAGCTGAGCCCGTGTTCCTGCTGGTATGCGCGGATGGTGGTCTTGATGCCGTCGTTGGTCGGAGCCATGATGCTTCCAATCTGCAGAGCGTCCTGCACCCACTCCGAGAGTGATCGGAAGTGAGTCTGAGCTGACCCGGCCCCGTGTGGACCTTGCTCTCGTCTGAGGCTGCCGTGCAGGGGCTGCGTCATCGAGACGGGCGAGGGATCGTCGCCGCTACGTTGAGTCTAACGCAGCGGAGCGCGCCATCATCGACTGCCGAGGCGGCGTCGTTCAACCAGCCAGCGGGCGTGCGCGCCCAGGATGCTCCCGGCGAACAGGCCCATGATCCAGCTGGGCACCCCCAGGCCGAGGCCCGCGTGTATCCACATGCCGTCGCCACCAATGAGGGCGACCACCATGAGCCAGCCGGACCAGCCGAACGGGAGGAGCCCGAACAGCAGGGTCGTGGTCAGCACGCCCATTGCCGCGATGGGCACCACGATCGCCAGCACCTGAACGGTGTGAGACCAGCCAGCCTCCTGCGCGACGACGCACAGGGTGAACACCACACCGAACGTCGCCATCACCGGCGCCAGGATCAGCTTGAACCGCTCCTGCTGCTGACCCCGGTACGGCTGACGCTCGCGGCGCGGGCTCACGCGTGGTCTCCGCTCAGCCAGTCCTCTATGAGGCGCTGGGGCCAGAGGTACCAGTCGGAGTTGATAGCCTGGAGCAGTCCGTGGTGCAGCCAGATGCCCGCGATCAGGCCCGCGATGATCGCCAGCGCCTGTGCCAGCGGTTGCAGCCGAGGCGGAAGCACGGCCCGGATCAGCCAGCGCACGACGATGGCGTACACGCCAAGCGCGATGGCCGCGGACAGCAGGACGGCTGACGCCTGCAGGAGGACGACCAGGCCGGACGAGTACCGGGTCACGCCGGGGAAGAAGCGGGCGATGATGCCCACGATCCAGGTGATCAGCGCCAGCGCGCCCGTGATGAGCACGAGCCGATAGGCGTTGCGGATGATGCGGTTCAGGGTCACGGGGTCACGCTCCGAAGCTGTGTGTCATGGCAAGGAACTGGAACGTCAGGGCGACGGAGACCGGGATGGAGATGACGGCCGCGGGAAACGCCCACAGGTGGTGCCGCCAGCCCAGGCCGGTGTTCCGCGCGTTGTCGCGCGCCTGCAGGAGGAACGCGATGCCAGCGATGAGGAACTGCCCCCAGCAGGTGAGCAGCGCGAACGAGATCAGCAGGTTCTCGGTGTACGGGATGACGCGGAAGGCGTACGCCACCGGGACGAGCACGGCCAGCGCCAGCGAAGCGATGCCGAGCGCGCGAGGTCCGACGACACCCGACGGGGCTGCGCCCGTTCCGTCCACACTCACCACCCCATCAGTGTGTTGACGATGACTCCGACTCCACCCAGCAGGACGACGGTACCGGCGGCACCGGCGACGGGTACCGACATGAGCGCGCCGATGCCGCCCCAGACGTGGTTCAGCCAGGGATGGGGTCTGCCGTAGAGCGTGTGGGATGCCTGGAAGCGGAACGACAGCGCCGACATCAGGAGCGGGCCCCAGAGGCTGATCATCACGACGCCAGCCGAGACCGCGACGTTCTGCGCCTCGCCGTCCAGTCGGGCGCCTCCAAAGAACAGCGCGGTGCCGAGTAGCGGGGTGGCGATTGCGGCCACCACGAGGAGTCGCGCATACCTCATGTAGACGTGGCCCGCCTCGCCCGGGCGTGGGGTACGCAAGGGCTGACCGGGCACCTCCTGCGGGGGTACCTGCTGAGCTGCAGTCATGATCTCCTCGTTCTTGCGGGGTCATCAATGCCGCATATCCGAGCGCGCGGTCGGTGTGATGTGGCACCGTCTCGGCTACGACTAGCGTAGCGCAGGAGCGGGCTCAGAACGGTCCGCGCTGGGCACTCAGTGCGCGTCAGTGACGCGATGCGGCGTCGAAGCGCTCGCGCTACGTCAGGGCGCGCGGAGCCCGCAGCGGGGCGTTGAGCGCTCAGTCGGTACTCAGGCCCTGAGCCTGCCGAGCGGCGATCCAGGCGTTGGTGAGGCGACGGTTGGCTCCGTTGCGGAACTGGCGCATCCGGTTGGTGTCCGCGGTGTTGACGCGGCACCAGTCCCCGTCGTAGTCCTCGGTCACGGTGACGCTGTCGATGACGTACCCCTGGCGGGCGTACCGGAGCGCGTGCTCCGTCATCATCGCCGTGAGGTCGTCCTCGTCCAGGTCGGTGATGGAGCAGTCCTCGGCGGAGCGGAGGAACGGGTAGTCGTTCCAGCGGTCCGCCTGCTGAGTCCAGATCGCGGTGTTCCGTCCGGCGCCCTCGTGGATAGCGTCCAGCTCCGTCACCAGGTGCGTCAGCACGTACCCGTCACGCCGAGTCCGCTCGGCACCCCGTATCAGCCGGAGCGCGAGCACGGTGGTGTGGGTGCCAACCTCGCCCCCGGCCAGCCGCGCGAGCACGGAGTCGATGTGCCCGCGGGCCAGGTCCGGCAGCGCCTCGGTCAGGGCGGTGGACGCGTCGGCGAGGACCGGCATCAGAGGCTCCCGTACATGACCCGGAGGCCGATGCTCATCGCCGGTGTCGCGGAGCGGTACTGAACCCAGCCCGGCTCGTCGGCGTTGTTGGCGCGGCCCTCGGCCGTGTTGCACCCTCCGCACAGGAGACCCCGGACGAGGTCGGTGTCGTGATCGTGGTCGATGACCGGTGTGCGCAGCCTGGTGCTGCAGTACGGCCCGGCACAGGTGTGCTGCTGGGCCTTCATCAGCCTGGTGATGACCAGCTGACGATGGGCGAAACTCATCGCTGAACTCCCTACAGTGTCCGCGTGGTTCGCGGACTACGATAGTAGCGAGTCTAGTTCAGAGGAGAGGTACCGCATGTTCGACGGCATCCCGGTCGAGGCGTTCCGGTTCTACGAGGAACTGGAGGCCAACAACACCCGGGAGTGGTGGAACGAACAGGGTAACGGAATGACCTACCGTGACGTTGTCCGGCCCGCGATGGAGGGCATGCTCGATGAGCTGGACCTCCGCTGGATGCCGATGACCATCTACCGCCCCCACCGCAACGTCCGCTTCAGCTCCGACAAGACGCCCTACAAGAAGGCGTGCGGCGCCGCCGGTGCCGAGGAGACCGGCGTGATGCACTACGTCCAGATCGGGGCGTCCTGGGTGATGGGCGACGGTGGCGGCTCCGGCCTGCGCACCTCGCGCGGCATGTACCGGTTCTCCTCAGATCAGCTGCTCCGGTACTTCGATGCAGTGCACGAGGACGACGACAACGTGCTGACGCGGGCGATGGCCTCCCTGACGGAGCAGGGCTACGCTGTCGGCGGGGCTCAGCGCCTCACGACCGCGCCCCGCGGGTTCAGTCGGGAGCACCGGCGCGTGGAGCTGCTCCGGCTCAGCGGAATCTCGGTGTCGCGGACCTGGTCCTTCGATGACCCGGCCGTGCGTGGTGCTGGCGTCGTGGACCTGGTGCAGCGTAACTGGGAGGCCGCCGCGCCGGTCACCGACTGGCTGGCGGAGCACGTCGGACCGCCCGAGCTGTAGCGTAACGCGAAGCGGGCCGCACCTCGACTTGAGGTGCGGCCCGCTTTCAGTTCCCGATCACTGGGGGTCGTCCGGGTTGTACACCGGCTCCACGTAGTCGTTCAGGTGGACGTTGTTGCCCTTGACGCCGTCCAGCGTGAAGGAGGCGTACCCGTAGTTGAACACCTGGTCGTAGGTGCCCGTACCGTCGTTCGGGTAGTCGGTGAACAGCTGCTCGGACTGGTACTGCTCCGGCAGCGAGACGGTGATCGTGACGGTGCCCGCCTTGTAGTTACCGTTCGCCTGGAGGTTGCGCTCCAGGTTGCTGAAGGGCTTCTCGGAGCCGTCGTTCTTGTGCACGGTGATGACCGCGTGCGGGTTGAGCGTCGCCACCGATCCGCCTCGGTACCAGAACTTGGCGGCGTCGATCTTGGCGTCGGCGCCGTTCGCGGCGGGACCTGCCCACGGGAACTTGGCCGCGTCGAACTCACCCGCGTTCTTGAGGGTCCAGCTGAGCCCCTTGCGGGTGGTGGCGTCGAACGTGCGACCGCTGTTCCACCCGCTGCCGATCTCGGAGTTGTTGATCGTGGGGGAGGGCAGGGCGTCGCTGATCGGAGCGGTCGTCCCGGGTGCGGTCGTGCCACCGGTGACGGGCGACGTTCCGTCGGCTGCGACGACCTCCACGTACTGCTTGACCGCGTCTGCGGCACGGGTGTCGAGGTTGGTCAGCGTGTCGAGGCGATCCTTGACGGCCTCGACCTTGGTCGCGTCGCCGTCGTAGCAGTCGTCCAGACCGGAGGCGGCCAACGACGGAGCGGTCTCCGTGATCTTGGTGGACTCGGAGGTCCGGTAGAACGTCTTGCCGGACTGGGAGGTCGTCTTGAGCACGAACGCCGAGTCGCAGGCGACGGCGACGTTGAACACGTCACCCGACGTGGTGTACCGGACGAGGGCCTTGCCGGTCTCCGGGGACTTGTAGTCCGCCAGCGACTTTGCCTCGCCG
>Ga0308161_1006262_pt1 | contig 10125 bp, 8 predicted proteins | sample PhyFR2_FD_201034 | JGI IMG/M metagenome (GOLD analysis project Ga0308161, IMG submission 201034) | Phyllosphere microbial communities from UC Gill Tract Community Farm, Albany, California, United States - DLSLF.R2 | ecosystem: Host-associated > Plants > Phyllosphere > Unclassified | place: USA...
CAACTGTGCGGCAATCTGGCTCCCCGACCTGGACTCGAACCAGGGACCTGCGGATTAACAGTCCGTCGCTCTACCGACTGAGCTATCAGGGAATTGGTGGGGCCTCGCATAACCTGCTGCGCGTTGCATTTTTGTCCTGCGATGCTCGCCGTACGGAAGTAAGGCTGCGCTTCTCGAACAAAACTGCTGCCGCTCGCGACGGTTCTTCAAGGCCCTGATCCGCTAACAATGATTGCTTAACGGAAGGCCGCGATTTTAGAGAACTTTTGCGATGGCGTCAACGACGATGTCGATGTTCTTCGAGTTCAGCGCGGCGACGCAGATGCGGCCGGTGTCCACGGCGTAGATCGATTCGGCGCGCAGCTTCTCGACCTGCTCCTTGGTCAGGCCGGAGTACGAGAACATGCCGACCTGCTCGCGCACGAATTCGAAGTCGTGGCCCGGGGCTTTGTCGGCCAGTTTCTTGACCAGCGCATCGCGCATTGCCTTGATGCGCACGCGCATGCCGGCCAGTTCGTCTTCCCACAGCTGGCGCAGTTCCGGCGTCGACAGCACGGTCGCGACGACCTTGGCGGCATGCGTCGGCGGGTTCGAGTAGTTCGTGCGCACGATACGCTTCAGCTGCGACAGCAGGCGGGCCGCCTCTTCGGCGGTCGAGGCGACGACCGACAGTGCGCCGACGCGCTCGCCATACAGCGAGAACGACTTCGAGAACGAGTTCGACACCAGCAGCGGGCCGGCCGTGTCGGCGAAGCGGCGCACCACGGCGCCGTCTTCCGCGATGCCGTCGCCGAAGCCCTGGTACGCCATGTCCAGGAACGGGGTCAGGTTGTTGGCGCGCACGGCCTCGATCACCTGGGTCCACTGGTCGGCCGTCAGTTCGGCGCCGGTCGGGTTGTGGCAGCAGGCGTGCAGGACGACGATGGCGCCTTCCGGCATCGCGTTCAGCGCGGCCAGCATGGCGTCGAAGTTGACACCGTGCGTGGCCGGGTCATAGTAGGCGTAGTTGTTGACCGTGAAACCGGCGCTTTCGAACAGCGCGCGGTGGTTTTCCCAGCTCGGGTCGCTGATGTACACTTGCGAGTCCGGCGCAAAACGCTTCAGGAAGTCGGCGCCGATCTTCAGCGCGCCGGTGCCGCCGAGGGCCTGCACGGTGATCGCACGTTTCTCTTGAATTACCGGGCTGTCGGCACCAAATACGAGTTCTTGCACAGCCTTGTCGTACGCACCCAGGCCTTCGATCGGCAGATAGGTACGGGGCGTGCGCTGCTCCATCAACTTCGCTTCCGCTTTCTGAACGCATTCCAGCAGCGGCACTTTCCCGTTGTCATCGTAGTAGACGCCCACGCCCAGGTTGATCTTGGCGGGATTGGTATCTGCATTGAAGGCTTCGGTGATGCCGAGGATGGGATCGCGCGGGGCCATGGCGATGGCGCTGAAGATGCTGGCAGGTGCTGGGGAATTCATCGTGATAAACTTGGTTTGTCGGCTGGGTTTCGCAGCGGTTGTATAGACAGCGACCCTGGAAGATGCTAGGTCGCAGGCGGATTCTCATTCTAGCAAAGGTCTGATCCCATGGCAGATTTATCGGTCGCAAATTCTCCGGCACCCACCGTCATCACGTTCCCGAATTCCCCGTTCAAGCTGCACCAGCCCTTCCCGCCTGCGGGCGACCAGCCCACCGCGATCCAGGGCCTGCTGGAGGGTATCGACGACGGCCTGATGTACCAGACGCTGCTCGGCGTGACCGGTTCCGGCAAGACGTACACGATGGCCAACGTGATCGCCCAGGCGGGCCGTCCGGCGATCGTGTTCGCCCCGAACAAGACGCTCGCCGCGCAGCTGTACGCCGAGTTCCGCGAGTTCTTCCCGCAAAACGCCGTCGAGTACTTCGTCTCGTACTACGATTATTACCAGCCGGAAGCGTACGTGCCGCAGCGCGACCTATTCATCGAAAAGGACTCGTCGATCAACGAGCACATCGAGCAGATGCGCCTGTCGTGCACGAAATCGCTGATGGAGCGACGCGACGTCGTCATCGTGGCCACCGTTTCGGCGATCTACGGTATCGGTAATCCGAACGAGTACCACAAGATGATCCTCACCTTGCGCACGGGCGACAAGGTGGCGCAGCGCGACGTCATCGCGCGCCTGATCCAGATGCAGTACACGCGCAACGAGATGGACTTCTCGCGCGGCAGTTTCCGCGTGCGCGGCGACACGATCGACATCTTCCCGGCCGAGCACGCCGAGCTGGCGATCCGCGTCGAGATGTTCGACGACGAGATCGAATCGCTGCAACTGTTCGACCCGCTGACCGGCAAGGTGCGCCAGAAGATCCCGCGCTTCACGGTGTACCCGGGTTCGCACTACGTCACGCCGCGCTCGACCGTGCTGCGCGCCGTCGACTCGATCAAGGCCGAGCTGCGCGACCGCCTCGAAGAGTTCCGCCAGCAGGGCAAGCTGCTGGAAGAGCAGCGGCTCGAGCAGCGCACCCGCTTCGACCTCGAAATGCTGGCCGAAGTCGGCTTCACCAAGGGCATCGAGAACTATTCGCGCCACCTGTCCGGCGCGATGCCGGGCGAGCCGCCGCCGACCCTGATCGACTACCTGCCGAAGGACGCGCTGATGTTCATGGACGAGTCGCACGTGATGATCGGCCAGCTCAACGCGATGTACAACGGCGACCGCTCGCGCAAGGTGAACCTCGTCGACTACGGCTTCCGCCTGCCGTCGGCGCTCGACAACCGGCCGCTGAAGTTCTCGGAATTCGAGAGCAAGCTGCGCCAGTGCATCTTCGTGTCGGCGACGCCGGCCGACTACGAGAAGGAGCATGCCGACAACGTGGTCGAGCAGGTCGTGCGCCCGACCGGCCTCGTCGACCCGCTGGTCATCGTCAAGCCGGCGCGCTCGCAGGTGGACGACCTGATGAGCGAGATCACCGACCGCATCAAGAAGGACGAGCGGGTGCTGGTGACCACGCTGACCAAGCGCATGGCCGAGCAGCTGACGGAATACCTGTCCGACCACGGCATCAAGGTGCGCTACCTGCACAGCGACATCGACACGGTGGAGCGCGTGGAAATCCTGCGCGACCTGCGCCTGGGCACGTTCGACGTCGTCGTCGGCATCAACCTGCTGCGCGAGGGTCTCGACCTGCCGGAGGTATCGCTGGTCGCCGTGCTGGACGCGGACAAGGAAGGCTTCCTGCGTTCCGAGCGCTCGCTGATCCAGACCATCGGCCGCGCGGCGCGTAACCTGAACGGCGTGGCGATCCTGTACGCGGACAACATGACCGATTCGATGAAGCGCGCGATCGACGAGACGGAACGCCGCCGCGCCAAGCAGATCGCGTTCAACGAGGCGAACGGCATCACCCCGAAAGGCGTGCAGAAGAAGATCAAGGAAATGATCGACGGCGTGTACAGCGCGGCCGCGCAGAAGGCCATGCTGCACGACCACGGCCTGTCGGAAGACGCCGCCAAGGTCGAGGCGATGAGCGAGAAGCAGATTTCGAAGGAAATCAAGCGCCTCGAAAAGCTCATGGTCGATCACGCCAAGAACCTGGAGTTCGAAAAGGCGGCCCAGGTGCGCGACCAGCTGCACGTGCTCAAGCAGCAGGCGTTCGGCGCGCCGGGCGCGGACAACGTCGTGTCCATCCTCGGCAAGTAAGCGCCACCGCGGGCGGCGCCACGGCGCTGTCCGCCGTGCCTGCTGAAACAAAAACAGGGCGGGTGACCGATGCCGTGGCATCCGTCACCCGCCCTGTCATTTACGGCGGCACGCTCACGCGGCTTCCGTTTCCTTCTCGACCTTGCGGCGGCGCACGCCGATCATGCCCGCCAGGCCGGCGCCCATCAGCGCGATGCTGACCGGTTCCGGAATGGCCGAGATCGCATTGCCCGTGAAGCCGGCCGCATCCGCCAGGAACGTGCCCGTGATGCGCAGGTCGTAGGTACCGCTCGAGACGCGGCCCTTGCCGGCGACCACCCACGAATGCAGCACCAGTTCGAGGTTGTCGAGCTGCTCGGTCAGGTCGCCGGCGTACCAGCCCACGTTCGAGAACGCCAGCGAGTTGTCCTTGTCCGGACGCACGAGGAAGCTGAAGTCGGCATTCTCCGGCGGCGTGTTGAACAGGAAGTCGTACTCGAACGTGTCGCCGGCCTTGGCGTCCGTCTGCGTCACGCCGAACAGCCATTGCTGCGACGTGTAGAAGTCGAACGTCGGCTCGACGAAGAACAGGCCGTCGAACGTCGGCGCGGCGTTGGCGTTGAAGGCGGCGCACGTTGCGAGCACGAGGCCGAGCACGGTTTTCTTGAACGATTTCATCATTGCTCTATCCCTATCTGAAAGTCATGCCGGTTCACAGGTTCACGCCCAGCGCGCGCGCCAGGTTGGTCACGTCGAGCGAGCCCAGGCCCGTCGCCGGGTTGAACGTGTTCGTGCTCTTGTAGTACAGGTTGGTGCCGGAGGTGATCGGACGGAACGGGGACTTGGCGCCGTAGCCGTACGTCTTGAAGGCGCCGTACAGCTGCGGATGCGGCAGGCCCACGCGGCCGCCCTTGCCTGCCGCGATCAGCGTCAGGATGCCGTTCAGCTGCGGTGCGACGAAGCTCGTGCCGCCGCTGCCCGCGCCCCATGCGCCCTCGAAGTACACGAGGTAGCCGGTATACGGGTCGGCGTTCAGCGACACGTCCGGCAGGTTGCGTCCCTGCACGCCCGACGGCAGGTCGACCAGGTCCAGGTAGCTGAAACCGAAGTTGCAGTACAGGCTCTGCGCCGCGGCGCTGTTCGCCACGCCGGTCAGGCCGGCCTGGTACGACGGCCGGTTGAAGTCGACGCTCACGCCGCCGCCGCCGCCCACCGGGAAGTACTGCGTGTAATAGGTTTCCTGGCCGTAGTTGTTCGTGATGTAGTTGCGCAGGTAATCCCAGCCCCATGCGCGCTCGGCCGGCACCGTCACGTCGCCGCGCAGGCGGTGCTGCGTGTGCGCCAGCGTGGTGCCGCCGGCGGCCAGCACGAGGTTGTCGGACGCCGGATGGTCGACCGTCAGCTGGGTCGTGCAGGTCGGATACGGGTAGCTGCGGTTGATGTCGAAGGCGCCCGAGTCGCCCGAGGCGGCGATCACCGGGATGCCCTGCAGCGCGGCCTGCAGGAACACGAGGTGGTAGGCCGTCAGCTCGTCCGAACCGTTGTAGATTTCCGGCGAGCCCCAGCTCGCGGACAGCGTGTCGACCTGGTCCTCGTCGACGGCCGTGGCGAACGCGTCGAGGAAGCCGTTGCCGTCGTTCGGCGCCAGGTAGACGCGGATGTTGGCGCCCGGCGCCACGCCGCCCGCCTGCTGCACGTCGAGCGTGGTTTCGCCGGCACCGCCGCTGCCCGGACCGTCGTCCGGCAGCGGGCCGCCGTCGACGAGCACGTCGGTGATGCGGGTCGCCGACGTCTTCAGGCCCAGCGCGTTCCAGTAGCCGAACGCGTCGGACTGGCGGTAGCCGGCCAGCGTCGCGATGCCGATGGTCTTGCCGGCGCCCGTCACGCCGGCCGCGTACAGCGGATTGACGTTGTACTTGGCCGCGAGGTCGAGCACCGTGTACTCGCCCGGCTCGGTGGTCGTGGCGGCCTTCGGCGTCGGGATGCGGCTCGGGACCAGCTTCGACTCGACGGCCGACGGGCCCGTCTGCGGCTGGCGCTTCAGGTTGCTGGCGAACAGCGGACGGTTGTTCAGGCCGTGCACGGCCTTGACGACGCCTGCGAGGTTCGCGGGCAGCGTGGTCGCGCCGGACGGGGCCTCATACGTGCGGCCGAGGGCGCTGTACGTGTGGATCGGGCTGCCGAACACGGCGCCCAGCTGCGCATTCGTGCCGCGCGCGGAAATCAGGAGGTTGTTCTTGTAAACCTTCGTCACCGTCAGGCCCTGCGCCTTCAGGAAGTTGATGATCTGGGCAACCGACGCCGCATCCTGGCCGTACAGCGCGCCCACCTGGGCCGGCGTCAGGAACTTGCGGAAGTTCGGGCTCGCCGGGTCGACGAGCGAAGCCGCATGGGCTTCGGCGGCGGCCAGGTTCTTGACCGTCAGCGACAGCGTGATCTGCCGGACTTCAGACTGCGGCGCGAGGCCGAGGTCGGTAACACGTGCATCCTTTTCGACACGGACCTGGGTGGTCGTCGTGGCGCCATACGCCAGCGAACTGGTCAACACACCGATGGCAATGGTAATTGCGGTGAGGGTTTTCAATGCGGACTCCCTGATAATTGTTGAGGGACCTGCCGGCACCGGCAGGCGCAACAATGCTCATGCAATTCCCGTGCCAATCTTTTACGCAGGAAATATTTTCTCGATTAATCAACCATTTGTAACGGTTTTGTCATCGACTTTGTGTAAGTGCGTTTGTATTTATGTAAATTATCTCGACACACTTGTATCAAGTTGTAATAAGCACATGCGTTCGCCGTCTATATGCGCCCAGGTCAACAAAATGCTGTGAGAATAGCGACGTGGAGGTTGCAATGAAAACATGGATGAGAATGGCAGGCTGCGCCCTGCTGGCCGCGCTGACGACCGCCGCGCACGCGGCGCCGGACCTGTTTTACCTGCAGAATGGCCTCGACGGCCGCGGGCGCTGCCTCGGCGCAGGCGCCGTCGCGGTGACGATGGCTGCCTGCGACCGCGCGCCCGGCCAGCAGTGGATCGTGGCGCGGGGCGACGTACCCGGACACAACAAGCTCAGGACGGCCGGCGCGGACGACACATGCCTCGCCGTCCATCCCGACGCGCACCGCAACGTCCTCGCGATGGAGGCGTGCGCCGCGACCGACGACCAGCAGTGGTATATCGAGCGCCTGAGCGAGGTGCCGCGGCGCATGCGCCTGACGAACCGCGCGACGGGCCGCACGCGCTGCCTCGAAGCGCTGCAGACGGGGTTCAGGATGACGCCGTGCGGCCGGCGCCAGGCCGGCCACCTCTGGCGCAGCGGGACGACGCTGGACATGTGAGCCGCCGGCACGGACGTGCTCACGCCAGCCGGCGCGCGGCGCCCTCCAGCAGGCGGTCGACGGCCGTGCGCACGCCGTCCTCGGCGCGCATGGCCCGGCCGACCTGCGCCGCCCGTTCGCGCAGCGCCGGCGCCGACGCGGCCTGCACGGCCCGCGCCAGCCGCGCACCGTCAAGCTTTGCCGCGGCACACGTCGCCCCGATGCCCCGCTCCGCCAGCCGTCCTGCCCAGAAAAACTGGTCGCCGGCGAACGGCACGACGACGGACGGCACGCCGGCGCGCGCCGCCGCGTGCGTCGTACCGGCACCGCCGTGGTGCACGACGAGCCCCATGTGCGGGACCAGCCAGTCGTGCGGCGTGTCGTCCAGCACGAACACGCCGGGCGGCAGCCGGGCCGGATCGATGCCGCTCCAGCCGGGGTGGAACAGCACGCGGCACTCGCGCGCCACCGCGCCGATGGCGGACACGAGGGTCGCGGCGTCGATGCCGGCCATGCTGCCGAAGCCGATGTAGACAGGCGGCGGACCGCCGTTCAGGAAGTCCAGCAAGGCGCGCGGCGGCTGCCAGCCCGGCTCGGGCGGCAATTGCCACGCCCCCGTGATCTCAGCACCGGCCGGCCAATCCACGGGCCGCGGCAGCAGGGCGGGCGAACAGCCGTACAGCACCGGATTGCCGCGCCAGGGCCGGCGCCGCGGCGCCGCGCCGAACACCTGTGCCCGGGCGCGGTTCAGCGCCGGGCCGAACGTCGACCACGCAAGGCGATCGAACGCGCGGTGCGCCAGCAGGTTGAGCCAGCCCGGCAGGCGCCGCCCGCCGAGGAACGGCGGCGCGAACGCGCGCGTGGGCGTCATCGGCCACATCGCGGCGCCGATGCACGGGATGCCGAGGCCGTCCGCCGCGGCGAGGCCGACGAAGCCGGCCAGGCCCGAATACACGAGCACGTCGCTGCCCCGCGCAACCGCGCACGCGGTCTCCAGCCAGGGCCGCGTATGGTCGCGGGCCTGGGCCGCGCACGCGCGCATCAGCCGCGCCATGTCGGCGCCGTCGCGCAGCAGCGCGCCGAACGCGCCGCCGGGCGCGAAGGACGCGCGCATGTCGCCGGCCAGTGCCGTGAACGGGATGCCGAGCGCGCGGGCATGGCGCTCGCCGGCGACGTCGCCCAGCACGTGCGCTCCATGGCCGCGCGCGACGACGCCCTGCGCCAGCGCCAGCAGCGGGCGGGTGTCGCCGTCGGTGCCGTAGGTCAGGAAAGTGATTTTCATGATCGTGCCTCGTTCGAAATGGCACGATTCTGGCCGGCGTCGCGCACGCCGGCTTGAATGAACCCGACATCGGCCCGGCTGCGCTCAGAGCCGGTAGGGCCAGTAGTCGCGGTCGGTGTCGATGCGCCGTTCCAGCTGCGACGGCGGCAGCCCCGTCAGCTCGCGCAGTTCGCGCGCCATATGGGCCTGGTCGGCATAACCCAGCTCGGCCGCGAGGTCGGCCAGCGTGCGCGCCGGCGCGGCCGGATCGCGCAGCGCGTACACGGCCGCGTTCATGCGCTGCAGGCGGCGCGCCTGCGCGGGACCGAGGCCGACCCGTTCGCGGTAGCGGCGCTGCGCCTGGCGCGCGCCCACGCCGAGCGTCGCGCCCAGTGCCGGCACGCTGGCGGCGCCGTCCGGCGCGGCGATGCCGCGCAGGCTGGCGGCCAGGTCCGGGTTCCAGCGGCCGCGCACGGCGCGCCAGCGTGCGCCCAGCGCGGCCTTGATCCACGTCAGTTGCGCGGCCTCGTCGGCGCACGCGCCCAGCGCCCGCGGCCAGTCGGCCCAGCCGGGGCCGAGCAGTACGTGGGCGGGATCGTTGCGGTCGTGCAGCGCGGCCGGGGCGAGGTCGGTGAGCAGCGCGAACGCGTCCGGATGGAGCACGACGCCGAGCGTGCGCAGCGGCGCCAGCGTGACGGAGGCGACCGGCCGCGTGCGCGGTCCGGACACGACCCATTGCGGCAGCGGGCGCAGCGTCCCGGTGTCGTCCGGCAGCGCGACGGCGCCTGCCGTGAAGAACGTCAGGCCGCAGTACACCATCGCGGGGAAGCGGTTCAGCTGCGGCTGCGCGGGCGGCCACGGGTCGTCGACGGTCGAGACGAAGCCGATGCCGTGCACGGCCTCGGCCAGCTCGCCCTGCGGCGTGTGCATCCAGGCCCGCACGCCCTGCCCTGCCGTGTTACTTCACGTCGAGCAGTTCGACGTCGAAGATCAGGTTGGCGTTGGGCGGGATCGGCCCCGCGCCGTCGGCGCCGTAGCCGAGCGACGCCGGGATCACGATCGTGCGCTTGCCGCCGACCTTCATGCCGTCGACGCCCTGGTCCCAGCCGGCGATGACCATGCCGCTGCCGAGGCGGAACGTGAACGGCGCGCGGCCGATCGAGCTGTCGAACTTCTCGCCGTGGTGGTCCGGTGCGTCCGGCAGGTACAGCCAGCCCGTGTAGTTGACGGTGACTTCCTTGCCGGCCGAGGCGACGGCGCCGGTGCCGGGGGTCGTGTCGATCTTCTGGAAGGCGACGGCCGAGGTATCGGCCTTCGCCGGCGCCTGCTGCTGTGCCGGCGCGGCATCCTTGGAACGGTTGCAGCCGGCCAGCGCCAGCGTGAGCGCGAGGCCGAGGGCGCACGCGCGGAACATCGTGTTCATGGGTTTTCCTTGGTTGGATTAGATTACAACGTCTTGACGAAGGCGCGCACGCCGCCCAGCAGCATCTCGATCGACATCGCCGTCAGGATCAGGCCCATCAGGCGTTCGAACGCCGTCATGACCTGCGTGCCGAGCACCTTCTGCAGGCGTTCGGCGCCGAGGAACACGGCCAGCCAGATGACGGCGACGAACGCCAGCGCGGCCACGTGCACCATCACCTCTTCCATCGAACGGGACGTGAACAGCAGCACGGTGGCGAGCGCCGACGGCCCGGCCAGCGCGGGAATCGCCAGCGGCACGATGAACGGCTCGCCGCCTTCGCTGCGGCCCAGCACGCCGTCGGGATGCGGGAAGATCATGCGGATGGCGATGATCAGCAGGATCACGCTGCCGCCGATGCGCAGCGAGATGTCGGTCAGGTTCAGCGCGGCCAGGAAGTGGCGCCCGAAGAACATGAACGTCAGCAGCA
>Ga0308161_1006265_pt1 | contig 10124 bp, 14 predicted proteins | sample PhyFR2_FD_201034 | JGI IMG/M metagenome (GOLD analysis project Ga0308161, IMG submission 201034) | Phyllosphere microbial communities from UC Gill Tract Community Farm, Albany, California, United States - DLSLF.R2 | ecosystem: Host-associated > Plants > Phyllosphere > Unclassified | place: USA...
CTTCTCGAAGAACTCTACGAGTTCGCGAAGTCGGAGGATGAGTTCAGTGTCGGAGTAGTCGTAGAGTTCCCCGTAGAACTTTTCGACCGCCTTCTCGAACGGCTTGAGCGCGTCGATACTGGTCTCACGAAAGCGATTAGCGAGACCGATACTGAGGGACAGGCGGCGGTTCATCGATGCTCTCCTCTCGCGCTAACCCTGGTTGACACGATGGTATCACATGAGACCGGCCTGAGTCTGAATGAAAGTAGCTTCGAAGCGGTCAAACGCTCGTCGCAGGCTTTCCACGTTCTCCTCCGGTAAGTTTGCACTTTTCAGGAGAAAAGCTGCGTGCTCAAAGAGCGGTGCTACAGCCTCATCCGTAACAGTTCGTTCCTCTGAGAGCTCCCCGGAAAGATCGACTCCTCTGTAGGCAAAAGCAAGTTCGGGGCTTCCTACCATGGCTTCGTTGGCCACCTCCCAGAACTCCGAGTTTAGCTCGTCAAGTCGATCCTTAAGCCCAGGGTTAAAGCACCATCTGTTGCGGAAGACCTCGAGGAAGCTTGTGAGTCTTGCCTCTGTGACTCCCACGATGAGTAGATCCGTTACTTCAAGATCAGCCAGAAGCTCAGGAAGCGCCTCAACCGAGGCCACAATCTCAGCATCGCTTTTGCCGTGGATCTTGTTTGATAGGCGAAATAGCTCGTCTAGATACGGCTTGAGTCCGTCGTCGGCCCCGACGCTCTTACGGCGAAGCACCGAAAGCCTTTCGGAAAGTGTGCTCCGCTTTTTGTACGTCAGATTCACAGAAGCCCGCTCTGTTCTTGCATGAGCGTAACCTCTACTCGATTGAGTACGGCTTTCATATCTGAGTACTCCCCGTGGAACCCTAGGTAGTCGATGAAGTCAGCGATGAACAGCTGTACAGCCTCAGACGAGAGCTCCGGATTATCTATAAGCAATGCTGACTGATCTAGAAAGTCCTCGATACCGTTGCTCAAGCTAGCGCCGCCACGTCGGATGCTGCTCCAGTACTCCCAATAGAGCTCCCCAAGAAGATCTTTCGTTCGAGGATAGTTCGTTACCCAGCGAGCTTGAACATCACTTTGTAGCTTGAAGAGCTTTCTGTAGGCCTGGCTAAGCATTTCAGGATGAGTCATCTGGAGATTTGGCTTCAGGTGATCCAAGACGCCGGTGAGCTCTGCCATTGACTTGAGCACAAGATCGTCGTTCGAATCTTCAAGCATCTCTTCGAGCACGCTAAGCTGAGCGAGGTAGCTCCGGAACGGCTTACGCTGACGCATCGGAAAGTCATCCGCGAGCCCCTGGAGTTGAAGCTGAAGACTCACGCGCTTTGCGTCCATCGGAATCACCTCCTACCGCCATAATCGTACAATCGAAAAAGCTCTCAGACAAACTAGCTTACCGTCTGAGCGATGGTCTCACGAACCAGTTCAGCCTCGACTCGGTTAACCGCTGGAGCCAGGTCTACGCTGTCACAGTCCGGCGATTCAACAACCTCGTTCACGAGATCGACCAGCTTCTCAATCGCTTCGAGAGGCGGCCAACCGAGCCGAGTGAGCTCATCGGCTGTCTTCATGGCTTCATGCAGCTTGACAGCGTTCTCGTTCCCGCTAGCGGTGTGCGGGAGCTCCTGACGAGCTCGCGAAAGCGGGATGTAAAGCTCATCGACGGCGTCTTTGAGACGACTTGCCTGAGTCCAGCGCTCGAGCACCTCTCTGTAGATCGCTTCGAGCGTAGCTATCCCATCGTCAAGTACCGCTCGCACCTCGAGTGAGTGAGGAGCCACCTCGACGGCGATTGCGTACGCTTCTTTAGTAGCCTTGAGCGTATCGATCACCAGACGCTCATCCCCACCGCTTCGCAAAAACTCGTTGAGGTACTCGAGAGTTTCACGATACCTCTTAAAGCTTGAGGAGTGCTGAGGCTTTGGAGCGAACGCGAGCTTGCTCATGAGCTCGAGGCGCTTCGGCTCGTTGAGAATGCGCGTCATTTCGCCTCCGTAGTTGCAAACTCGAGTAGCGCGATGACCTCAAGCTCGTCAGCTCTGCGTTGAAGGTTGGCTAAAACCTCGCGCTCTTCCGGTAGCACAAGCTGGCGATCAGCAAACTTTACGATCTCATGAAGCTGGCCACAAATGCTCTCAACAGCACCAGCATCGATTTGCTCGGGGTGGTCTAGGCCGGCGGCAAGTAGATCGATGATGTAGTCAGTGAGTGCTGTAGCTCGTTCAGCGTCGGTCTCGTAAGCAGTGATTGCTAAGCCACTTCGATACCCCACCGGCTCGAGATATCCGTAGACCATCCCGGCGACGGAGCGTACATCTTCAAGCTTTGTTGTTACCACACGATGAACGTCCCAAAGCTTGGACATGCGCTCAAGCTCGTCTCGACGCCTGAGTATGCGATAGAGTCGCTCGTCTCTATCAAACGGAGCCAGTTGCTTGTCTACTTCAGCGAGGAGACTCCTCGCCATCGATGCAACCTCTCCGTCTGAAAGCTCGACGGCTGGTGACGAACCTCGCAGTCTTGCGCAAAGGTCAGATGCGCCGTGGTAATCGTCGAGCATGCCGGCGAGGCTTGTGTAGATTTGCCCAAGTCTTACCCGTCGGTAGCCTTCTACTCTAGGCATCGACTATCTCCTCAAGTAAAAGAGCAACCTCTACAGCGGCCATGCGTTCGCGGTAGTTTTCCATCACGGCCGGATCAACCCAGGAGCACATGAACGCCTGAGCTACGAACCTGTCAGACTCAGAACGCAGAGCTTCGATAGCCTCAGCGTTAATTTCGCCGTCGAGAAGCTTAGCTATCTGCTGCCGGTGGATCCAGATCAGTTTCGTAAGCCTCATCTGCTCCATCGTGTCATCGACGGTCTGGAATCCGTTGAGGTAAATCACAGAATCTGGCTCTGGAGCACGCCGCAGCTCAACCGCTTCCCCGAGCTCTCGTAGGCGTGCCCGAAGCATCGGCCGTGTCTCCTGACTCTTATCCACACGGCAACGATACACCGCTCTTCGTCTTAGCGCAAGGAAGGGATTAATCTAGAAACACAAATACTGAGGGCCGCGAACCTGCTTATAGGTTCGCGGCCCTCAGTTCGTCTGCAGTCGGTGCGGCTCTCTCGCAGCAGCTAACGGTGAAGCACGGCTTCACTGTACAACGCGATGAGCTCTTAGCCTGAGCCGTTAGACTGTCACAGGCCGTAGTTATCGGTGATGTTCGTCAGGAAGAAGTAACGCTTCCCATCCGGACCAACGAACTCCTCGTAGAGCGTAGCTGCGTCCGGCTCCTTGTCAGCGAGGCTGTTGTCTCCGGACTTGATAGCCTCGATCACCTCCGCGAGGTGGTCGCCGTCGTTGCCCTCTTCATCGTAGAGGTGATACTCAATAGCGCTCGTGTCTCGAGGCATCACCATGGAGTAGATCGCTACGTCCTCCAGGTTCGAGGTGACGTAGGCCTCGATTTGTACTCCCTTGTCGGTGATCTCGTAGGAAATCGAGCGCTCTCCGTTGAGCTCGTTGAGGATTCCGATCTCGCCCATGTTTGCGAGCTCTCGGATAGAGTTGAACGGGATGAGCCATGTCGCACGGTAGATGTCCAGGCTTCGTTCCCAACTCTCGCCGTAGCTATCGTAGCCTGAGAACACCTCCGACCGAATGTAGTCGAAGCCGATGAGCGACGACCAGCAGTTGAGGTCGTCCCCGTACTTCACGCCGTACTCGAAGTCCTCCGGCTGGACCCACATCGGTACATCAAAGACGACACCTTTGTGCTCGAATTGGCTGACGTTCGGGTTGACTGGGTGCTGTGTAAAGACCATGAGATCTCCTCCGTTAGTGGTTGAGAGCGTACCGTAACCACATACGCTCGCGTTTGCCGGTTTGAGCTAAACTTTTCTAAGTCGGTTCTACTTCAGCTCCGGAAGCGGCCGGCCGTTGCTCTGAAGTTGGCCGCCGTCCTGGTAATCGCCGATGAGCTTTACACGAAGTTTGGTGCCGTCTGCGCCGGTTGCGTCTACAGTCTGATGACGGACAAGTACATCGCTCGTGGCCTTCGGCTCAATCTTCACGCCGTAAAGCTTCTCCAAGCTAGCCGAGGTGTCCCGGCGCCATTCGTTTCGCTCTATGATACCGTGGCCAAGAACAATCACAGCAGCCACTACAGCAAGGACAGCTATTGGTGCTGTGAACTTACGCCAGGCCTTCTTACGAAGTGAGAGGCTGAGCATCACCACGAAGAGGATAACTGTGGCAGCCAGTACGGCTGCTAGAACAGGAGCCTGAAGTGGGTTAACCGGAATATGCATAAGCTGCTTTCTCTGCTGTTAGATCGCTGTAGCTACCTATCCTACCGTGACCGGTGTCATTCCGTACTCTTGCTCAAAAGCCTTCTCGAAGTCATCCCTTAGCGGAGTCAGCTCATCAACTGAGCTACCTGCCTCCTCTAAGATGTCAGCGCAGTCCTCAATAAGGCCTACGATGTAGTCTCGGATGTTGATTGCTCTCTTCTGAGTAAACTCCGGCTCTCCGTAAACTCGGCGTGTGAGCTCCTCTACAGACTCGAGCTCTCGAACATAGTTGTTCCGACCTACTTCGGTCTCGATCACCCCGGAAAGCTGTGCCGCCTTGTGTGCAAGGCGCTTAAGAGCCACCTTCACCTCGTGCTGCTCAAGCCCGTTTCGCTCGTAGCTCAAGTTGGCGAGCAGTCGCTTACTCCACTCATTGAACGGCACCCAGTAGTCCCTGAGTGCAAAGCTTGTAACACCTTTTGCTGTCTTGAGTTCTGCTATCATCTGCTCGAGCGTGATCGCTATCTGAGTGTCGTTCATCTCAACGAAGCTCGCGCTGCGGATATCCACTTGATCGGCTAGCCGGTAGAACTCGTAAAGAGCTTCGACGTAGCGAAAACCCAGGTTAGCCGGTGAGGTGACTAGTTCCTTACTCACTCTGTAATCGATGGAGCTCACGAGATTACCTCCTGCATAAGAACCGCTACATGAAGCTTGCTTACAGCGGTTTCAGTAAGCTTACGGTAGTCTGTAAGCTCGGCATCGCTAAGCCTATCATCCTCCGAGAAGCCGATGCTCTGAAGCTGCTCGAGCTCTAGCAGGAAGTCGGCTTGCTCTAGGAACTCCTGTAAAGCCTCTGAAGCCTGACTAAACGTGTACTGATCGCGAAGCACGGCAAGAGGAGCGAAGTGGTGATTGACTACAAACAGCCGGTCGAAAGCGATGGGAAAAGCCAGAGTCACGTCACGAACAACGTTGTTGAGCTCACGAGTAACAGCTGTTGAGCGGTCGTGGATCGTCGCTGCGACTCCAAACTGCCAGCGAACGCCGCTTTGGATTTTCGTGAGATCTTTCTTGAGCGACGGCCGACGAGTTTCGGCGATAAGGGAGGTAAGCTCGTTATCCAGTTCGAGTATCGTCGCACGGTAGACTTCAAACTGCTTCTGGACAGTGTCGTGAGCCGAGTTATCCTTTGAGTAGACCCTGGCCACAAGCGAACCGATGGACTCGTACGGACGAAGCACCCCGCTATAGTCGTGCGATTCGCTCATGAGACGTTCAAAGAGCCGTTCGATGATGAACACGAGCGGATCGCTGTTAAGCCGATTCTCGCTCCCCATCCAGGTGCGGATCTGCCGTACGCCGTCCTCGTAGTTCTCCTCGGTGAACGGATACCAGAGAGGATTCTTTAGCTCCACGTTGACTCCATAAGAGAAGTAGCCTCAATACGGGCTAGTGGGACTTCGGAGCTACGAACGAAAGCTTTCTCAGAGGTTGACAGATTTGCCTTAAGCGCTAGCTCACGCCAGGCGAGAGCTTCCTCAAGAAACAACTCGAGACCCTCGCCGGTGCGATAGACGAAGTATCGATCTCGAGCATTAGCAGCTGTCCGCAACTGCTCGTCGAGCTCAAAGAGGTCGCTACGAACAGGCTCTCGAGTCGCTCCTTTAGGATTCGTCACAAGAAAAGCCCCGCTCACAAAATCCGCCATGAGAGGATATGCAGCTGGGATGCCGATTATAAGCTGCTCAAGAGCGTTGTGGTAACGTCGAAGTGAGGCTAAAGCGTGTACTGTTTTGTTTACCTCGTCAGTGGCCATAGCTTCAAAGCGCTCCACGAGCGCAATCATGCGAGGAAGTCGATTCACTGAATCAGACCAGACACTTTGAAGCTTCGAAACACTCAGGTTAGGGCTCATTCCGGCGGCTAAGCTTCTTTCCTCACGAATGTCGTCTTTCGTGAGTTTGCTTTTAAGCTCGTCGCTGAGTAGCCCGAGCCTGACGTTTGGGCTGGCGACCAAACGAGAGAATATGTCCCGGCTCACCGTCGGGATTCTTCGATTCAGTACAGCAAAGTACTCTTCTGTGAGCACCGAAACATCAGCCAGGTCATCTTCCGTAAGCTGAAACAGCTTGATCACCTCTTCACCGGCTGCGGTGAAGGCTTTGCGAAGCTGTAGCTGATTCGACATCGGTTAGATGCTACACACTTCGGTGGAAGCACGCAACGTATCGGTAGGATGTCGCATGGCCAACTACAGCTTAAGCGAGTTAGAGCTCGAAACTTCCGTAGAGCGAAAGAAGAAAGAGAGCTGCGGAGATGATTACGACGCGCTCTCACGTCGTGATCTAATCGGTTTGGCTAAACCTCGGGTCAGAGAGCTTAAGGCTAACGCGAGAGCGCTCGACCAGGGGGCGTTCACTCCGATGGCGACACGGCTCTATCTGCCGCGCTCTGCACAGGAGGCGATTGAGATTAAGCCTTGGCGCATACAGCTCTTCGACCTCGAGGAGTTCCAGGGTAAGTTTATTCACACACGACTTTTCACCAGCTTCATCAAAGCCACACTTCCCCCGCACGGTGAGACCAATGTAGAGGCTGTTCGAGCCGCCGTCGAGTCTGCGGTGAACGAGACTCTATCAGAAATCCATCTATTACCGATGGCTCGTAGAGGCGTCGTAGCCGATCGAGTCGTACGGCGTAGGTCAGACGCAAGCTGGGTTGTGGAGCCGATCGCCTTGAGTGCGTCAGAACTTGACTCAGTTCAGATGACGGCCGCTGCTGCTCACATGAAGAAGCTCGTCTTGCGCTTTGACTACACGCATCGGGACGGCTCCGTGCTAACGCGCCGAGTTCGGGTCCATCGGTGGAGTAAAGCAGTCGGCCGGCGCTGGATCGGCGACACCTACACAGACTCCCCACGCGGCTTTCTCGGTGAGCGCCACGGCAAACTTCGCGCGTACCGCTTTGAACGCTGCTCTAACATGTATGTGGAGCGACTCTCCGTCAAGAAGCTTCAGCCGGAGTTTGAGATTCTACTTGAGCCTGACGGTGACGCCGCTATCTTGACGCTTAAGCTAGCCGACGATTAATCGTCACAGGCCGCTCTCGTCGAGAAGCTTAAGAGCGTCGAGCTCTGCTACGAGCCTCGCGTTGTTTGCCTGAGCGGCTTTCGCTCGGGCAGACTCCTCTTCTGAAAGATCCTCGCTCCAGTCGTTCGCGAAGTAGCGCAGAACGTGGTCCACATAGTTGTCGAGGAGCTCGTTTGAGGGCGTTAGCAGGTACTCGCTAGCGAGTCGGCGTAGCTTTGAGGCAGCATCCCAGGCTGCTCCCATAGTCAACGCACCGATCGACGCATCCTGATCAAGCTCTCCAACCAGTGAGCAAACCTTAAGCTGAAGCATCGTCGGCTTCGCTGGGAGTGACTCGAGGTAGCCTACGAGCGAGCGATAGCTTTTGAACATCGTCTTAGCTTCTTCTCGGTCAGAAGCGGAGCTCCACGATGTCTCGTGCGGTTGAGCTTCCGATTCGATGTAGACCTTAAGCTGTTCGAGAGCATCTCTAGCTGCTTCAAGAAGCTGCGGCCGGACTTTGCTCCAGTAGTACGGCCGACTTCTTCCTCGCTCGCTTTGCTTAGCAAGCCGGTTGAGAGCTAGAATGCTCACATCAGGATAGAAGCCGGAAAGATCGTATGCGTCGGCCACCTCGGTACTAAGATAGGTGAGAGGGTCAAGCGCTTCCCACTCAGCATCCTGCGACTCGAGAAACTCGAGTGTTTCTTCCGCTGTATACATCGACCCTCCTTTAGGTAGGACGATACACCATACGGCAACACAGAACAAGGTCTACAGTCACCGGCTCACCATGTAGATTAGAAACGTCTTCAAATCGACAACGAGGAGCGCTCATGCGTTATCACCTGAAAGAGGACGGCACCGCCGGCGTCTGCAAGGCCGAGGTAGGGAACTGCCCTAAGGGCGACGCCATCCACGGTGAGAGCATTCAGGAGGTCTACGAGAAGCTCGAGGCCGTGATGCAGGAACAGCTCTTCGAAACCGGGCTCTTCGACAAGACTCCTCCGCGCCGTTCAGCCCGCGAAATCGGCGGCGACGGAATGATGATGACCTATACCAAGCCGGTGATCGTAAAGGAGCAGCTCGAGGCTCTCAAGAAGCTCGGTCTGCTTGCGGAAGCACTTCCGACACTCGAAGCACACAGTCCGGTGCTTGCGGCCGCCTGGCGCAACAACCAGGAGCACGTCATCGACTACGACCGGCTTTACGTGAAGCCGGAGGAGTACACCTACGAAGGCTCTAACGACGAACGCTTCATCGGCACCACAGAGACGTGGGTCGCTCGCGCCGCTTACGAGCTCCAGACAGTTGCGCTCAACAACTTTATGGATCGCCTCGAGACCGGCACCCTCGAAGGTGCTGATCTTGAGGCCTACCGTGTTGCGTTCGGTGAGACTTCTGAGAGCGACAATGGCTTCCTGGCTTTCAACTACAACGGTGCGCGCCAGGACCACGAATTCTTCAACAACGTGAAGAATCGCTTTGTTCGTGAGGGGCTTGACAAGAAGGAGCTCTCTACCGGACACAGCGTTTACACCATCCCATCGTTCGTCTGGTCCGGTCTTAACAAGGAGCAGAAAGAGCGTTTTGCCGCCAAGATGATTTCTGTCGATTACAAGCCAGGCTGGGCTGTAGCTAAATCGTTCCAGGAGCGTGTGCTTAACCGTAACGACTTCGGCGAGATCATGGCTAGTCCGTTTGCGTTCGGGTCACGCAGCACACTGCCGGCTCGGAACGAGAGCGAAGTTAACACTTACGCCATCGGCTGGGATCATAAGGTGAGTGGCAAGTTCACCCTTACCGACACCGGCTTTGACTGGCGCGAGACTTCACGCGAGTACGCCGAGCCGAAGAAGAACATCTGGGACTAACCCTCGCCACTACGGTGTTTCGAGCACCGTCTGAAATAGCTCAAAACAGCGCTACGCTAGCCCCTCTAAACTCCGTTGCTACTACAAGGGAGTAGAGGGGCTAGTCGTCTATCTAAGCAGGTTCTTTCAGCGGTAACCCCAGTTCTGTCGAGTCGTACAGACCCAGGCTCTAACGCTGAGACTCAGCTGTTAGCCGCTTACGCGAGGTCGTCCATGAGCATCGCCACTTCAAGCTCATCAAGTGCCTCTTGAGCAGCGCCACGGATACACTCGTCATCCTCGTAGTACGGTACGAGCTCGTGAAAGTCTCGAACAGCCTCGAGATACCGATTGAGGTTCTCAAGCGTAGGGCTGAGGAAATAGCCGTTTCGAAGCTTCTGTAGGTTCTCGACGCGGCGAGCCACGAGCTCGCTCTCGGTGTAGCCGAAGAATCTGTGGAGCATCGCACTATGCCGCACTACCGCGTAGTGCCGACTGTTGATCGTACGACTCAGAATTAGAAGCTGGTCAAGCTCTCCTGTGCGAAGCTTGACGAAGTCGCGGATTCGTCGAGCCTCCTTCAAACGCAGCCAGCCTCGCTCTTGAGGCACGCGCTTTAGGAGCGTAAAGAGTCTCTCCTCTAGGTTCACGAGCTTGGGTAGATCTGTTGTCCAAAGAGATAGTGATTCAACTGAATCCCCGACGGCAAACCGCTCTTTACAGAAGTCGTTGATAGCGTCTACGGCTTCGCGAAGTTCGGACTTGAGCGTCGGTGAGAGATTCTCGAAGAGTGAGTCGTTCGGAACGGCGGCTTGAAGCTCGTGGTTCTTAACGATGCAGACGTAGGACAGCGGGTCCGAAGTCATTGGAGCCGTTTCGATCTGCTTCGTCATGTCCATCGGCGCCGCTCCCT
>Ga0308161_1006268_pt1 | contig 10120 bp, 10 predicted proteins | sample PhyFR2_FD_201034 | JGI IMG/M metagenome (GOLD analysis project Ga0308161, IMG submission 201034) | Phyllosphere microbial communities from UC Gill Tract Community Farm, Albany, California, United States - DLSLF.R2 | ecosystem: Host-associated > Plants > Phyllosphere > Unclassified | place: USA...
AAGATCATTCAGAGGGTATGAATGTGAAAGGAGAAGAAGAGTTAACAAGAAAAATAAAGCAAAATGATAATAATAAAACCTCAGCGCAAAGGCCCAAGTTGAAACTTGGGCTTTTTTTGTTTTGAAGAAATTAGACAAGACAGACAATTCTAGGCAAAATTAACTGTATTTTTCGATTGGTTAAATAATAACAATGTTAAGTAGTATTTTTCAGATATTAGAAAGTTTAGGTCTCGGCACCCAAAAACGTGCAATTAGTATTCAGTTTTCAAATGCGGCTCTAAATACTCAAATCATGCTGCAACGTCTAGATGGTTATCATGGCATTAATGATGGACTCTCCCTAGAACTGATCTGTTTATCTACCAATCCTTATATTGAACTCAAACAATTTATTGGTTGTCAGGTTGCTATTGATCAAGTGACGGATTCTGGGCAGCTCTTTAGAACAACGGGAATTATTACAGGTGCAAGTCAAGGACAAAGCGATGGTGCATTGAGCCTTTATCGGTTGACGATGCAGGACGCGACGAGCTTATGGCATAAAAGACGCAATAGTCGCGTATTTATGAATAAAAGTGCCGTGGATATTTGCGAAATTATTTTCAAGGAGTGGCAAAGCAAAAGCCCTTTGTTTGCTGCCAGCCTAAAACTGGATACCAGTGGTTTAACTAGAAACTATGATAACCGCCCTTTTTCAATGCAGTCTAATGAAAGCGATTATGAATATTTAACTCGGTTATTACGCGAAGAATCGATTAACTTTTTAATTGATGAATCGAATTATATTGTTGCGAGTTCAAGTCAAAGTATCGAAGCCCAAAAGCTACGTTTGATTGATGATAACGCACAATTTAAGGCGATTGAACGCCGATCTATTCGTTACCATCGTTCCAATGCGGTTGAGCAGGCTGACAGTATTACCAGTTTTATTGCCCAGCGCCAATTACAGCCTACGGCTATACATGTACAACGTTGGCAAGCAGATAGTCTAAGTCAAGAAGATGCCAGTGGTTCAGTTCTCAGTTCACATCAACACAGTACCCAGCGAGATAATGAAAGTTTAAGTCTGGAACAAGCGTGGAATATTTCACCTGCCTGGATTGCTGATTTAAATGGAGAAGATCAGGCTACAGCATCAGGAAATAATCAATTAGAGAAACTCAACAAGCAGCTCAATCAATATCAAGCTTTACAGGCGAAATACTTTACTGCACATAGTAGTGTTCGAGATACTCAGGTGGGTTACTGGTTTCAGTTGAATGATCATCCAGAATTAGAAAAAAACCATAGTCAAAATGATAAAGAATTCCTAATCCTAACCAAGCATTTTTATAACCAGAACAATCTTCCGAAAGAGATTAAAGAGCAAGTCGAAAAATTACTCAGTCTTAGCCATTGGCCAATCAGTAAAGATAGTGAGCAAGAACGCCAAGCCAATGAATTGATGGTGGTACGTCGAACGATTGAGATTGTACCCGGATATGATCCATTGACTCACCGTCCTACCGCACATGTACAACGTGCCAAAGTCGTGAGCGATGGTGAAGAAATTCATGTTGATGAATGGGGACGAATCAAGGTTCGCTTTCTGTTTACCCGTACAGAAGACCATGCACATGATGGTGGTGCAGGATCGAATGACAGTGATACCGATTCGGCGTGGGTCGATGTGCTCACCCCGTGGGCGGGCGAAGGCTATGGTGCGCGCTTTTTACCACGTAAAGATGAAATCGTAGTAGTTGATTTCTTTGATGGCAATATTGATCGCCCATTCGTAACAGGTCGTATTCATGAAGCGCAACGCTCACCCACTAAATTTGATATTAAAGGGCAACTTCCTGACACCAAAAAGCTCAGTGGTATCCGTTCAAAAGAAGTGGGTGGTGAAGGCTATAACCAACTGCGTTTTGATGATACGACAGGGCAAATCAGTGCCCAATTACACAGCAGTCATGGTGCAACCCAACTGAACCTCGGTAATTTAAGCCATCCAAAGGAAGTGGCTGAAAGTGAAGGTCGTGGTGAGGGATTTGAACTACGTAGTGATAATGCGGGCGCAATCCGAAGCAAGGGTTTATATCTTTCAACCTTTGTACAAGATCAGGCAAAAGATACTCAACTGGAAGCAAAAGAAGCTCTGGCACAATTTTCGGAAAGCTTTGAAAGTATGAAAGCGCTGTCCGAATATGCAGAAAAACAGCAAGCAGAAGCTGCGGACATGTTGAGTCAGGTCGAGGCTTATATCAAAAAAGTTGAAACACAATGGTCTGACTTAAAAGCAGCACGCGATGCACTGATGCTCATAGCAGCGCCTGAAAGTATTGCTATGGTTTCAGGAAAGAATGTACATCTTCATGCTTTAGAGGCAGTAACAGTCGGAAGTGGGCAATCTGTAAATATTAGTGCAGACGAACATTTTGTATTAAATACAAAGAAAAAACTGAGCATGTTCGCAGGTCAGGAAGACCTTAAAATTTATGCTGCAAAAGGAAAGTTTGATTTACAAGCACAGGATAATCATTTGGAAGCTGCTGCGCGGCTAGACATCAAAATTACGTCATCAGAAGGGAAAGTTGAGATACAAAGCCCAACTGAAATTGTTTTAAAAGCGAAAGACAGCGCTTTAAAAATTAATGCTGAAGGGGTAACGGTGGTTACGCCAAATACATTCAAGGCCAAAGCTGGACAGCATATCTTTACAACAGGGGCGAGTGAAACGCCCCAACTTCCTATTTTTCCGAATAATATCTGCTGGGAATGTTTAGCAAGACGAGCTTCGCAACGTGGAGCATTTATTAACAAAGGCGAGGGTGTGTAATGCAGGGTAATCTGACTCTTTTTTTGGAAACATTTAAAGATTATCCACTAGATGAACTGGAGCTGAATGTCTATGCGATTGCCGATGCAGCTCAAGATAAGCGCTTTCTCAAAGTATTTGAGCATTTACGCCAGAAGTGCTTGTTAAAAGAAGCTAGTGGAGAGAAAGCGCGAGCTATTTCACCTCATCTCTTGCAGTTACCTCGTGATTTTTCCAGTGCAGAATGGAGCTGGGTAGAACGTCATGTTGCTGGAACAGCAAGTATGACGTTGATTGTAACGCCTGTTTCTTTCGATTTGTTGTTTGAACATCTACGTCAGTTTTTAGAGGTTGAGTTTGAAGGTGGGCTAGAAATGGTTTTAGCCTTTTGGGATCCAGTGATATTGGCAACATTGGTTGGGCATGTTGAGGATCAAACTCTATATGTTAAAGAACCTGTGTTCAGTCCTGAGCAGATCGAAAACTTATTACGCCCTATTCAAAGTTGGTGGTATTGGGATCGTCTCGCTAATCTTCAGGCTATATTTGGTTTAAATCAGAAGCTTGATATTTTACCTCATTACACAACCCCACTCATGTTTACAGTAGAACAAGAGGAAAGAATGGTTGAGGCTACTTTACCTGATCATTTGATTTATCACCTCAAACTGAATCATTCTTTTTTAGTCGATAAAATGGATCATTATGCCCTATATCAATTTGTAATAGATACGCTTCCACAAGCACGAGAATATCATTTGTCTGGAACACGGGATTTATTAAACTTTCTCTGCCTTAAATTGATGTATGGCGACCATTTTAATAAAGATAAAGATCTACAAATCGTGCTTGCTGAATTAAGTAAAAAAGTGATTACGATGGATGAGCTGATGGCGAAGTTAATGACTAAAGCTGGATAAACAATGTGTATTGTTGATTTAGCAGGAATGTATTGTTGATCGTGATGAATCAATAATGAGTTAAGAGTATTTATTATTAAGATGTAAAAATGAAATTTAAAAAAGTATTTATAGTCTTTATCATTTTATCCCTTGTTATCACAGGTTGTGCAGGGATTGGCCCAAATGCAACTTACTATATGGGGGCAACCTCATTTAATTATGATCCTAGATATACCAGTTATATGGTTACATTAAATGATTCAAGAATTGGTGGTGGATTCGGTAGTGGAACAAATGTTGCACCAATTAAAGTTGGGCCTCAAATCATAACGTGGAAGGATACTAATACAGGGGAAGTACATAAATCAAAAAATAAAGTAATTATTACTAAAGAGCAGTTGAAAGGGAAAAAGTATTTGGCAGCACATCTATATCCAGATAATACGGTTGAAATTATAACATCAAATGAATTGCCAGACCCAACAGATAAGGGAGTCAAGTGGAGAACTCAATTGTGGAAACAAAAATATAATAATCAATAAATTTTTATTTTGGATGCTTTTATAATGTTTAAGTATATAAAGAAAGGATAGGGTCATGACATTTAAGAAAGTATTTGCGTTACTTACAGCAATACCACTAAGCTTGGCAGGTTGTGCAGGGATTGGTCCAAATGCAACTTACTATATGGGAGCGACGTCTTTCCATTACGATGATTCTTATCATGCTTATAGGATTGAGTTAAATGGTCAAAGAGTAGGAGGGGGCGATGGTAAATCGGTAATAACTTCACCAATTAAAGTTGGTTTTCAAAATGTGACGTGGAAAGATACTAACACTGGCGAATTACATACTGCAAAAAATCAACTCGTGATTAGTAAAGAACAATTAAAAGGGAAAAAATATTTAGCACTACATATTTATCCTGGTGATACCGTTGAGGTGACCACATCAAATGATTTACCCGATCCAACGGAAAAAGGTTTAGAGTGGATGGAAAAACAAAGGAGTATGGGGATAAAAAGAGGAAGTAAATAATAATTAAACAGTTAAAGTAGGTCATAGCTGATAGTGTTACATATATTTAAGCCATGTAAATTCAAAAGAATGTTTATATGGCTTAAATATAGAGATAAAGATGAGAGTTGGATTATGACATTTAAGAAATTATTCGCATTACTTACAGCAATACCATTAGGCTTGGCTGGTTGTGCTGGGATTGGTCCAAATGCAACTTACTATATGGGGACAACTTCCTTTCATTATCCACTTTCATATAGCTCTTATATGGTAAAACTAAATGGTGCTGAAATTGGCGGGGGCTTTGGTAAGTCGACAAATGTTGCACCAATTAAAGTTGGTTTTCAAAATGTGACGTGGAAAGATACTAACACTGGCGAATTACATACTGCAAAAAATCAGCTAGTAGTTAGTAAAGAACAATTAAAAGGGAAAAAATATTTAGCTCTACATATCTATCCAGATGATACGGTTGAAATTACAACCTCAAATGATTTACCCGATCCAACCGAAAAAGGATTAGCTTGGTTGGAAAAGCAAGAAAGAGCAGGGGTAAAGAAGGGAGGTAAATATATTAATTAAAAAGTTAAAGTAGGTCATAACTGTTAGTTTTACATATATTTAAGCCATGTAAATTCAAAAATCGTTTATATGGCTTAAATATAGAGATAAAGATGAGAGTAGGGTTATGATATTTAATAAATTATTCGCATTACTTACAGCAATACCATTAGGCTTGGCTGGTTGTGCAGGGATTGGTCCAAATGCAACTTATAATATGGCAACGACCTCCTTTCATTATGATCTCTCTTATAACGCTTATATGGTCGAATTAAATAGTAAAGAGATCGGTGGTGGTTTTGGAGGTGGAACAAATGTTGCACCAATTAAAGTTGGTCAACAGGTTATAACTTGGAAAGATAGTCATACTGGGAAATTACATAGAGCAAAAAATGCTGTAGTTATTACTAAAGATCAGCTTAAAGGGAAGAAATATTTAGCTTTACACATGTATCCAGATGATACTGTTGAAATCACAACCTCAAATGATTTACCTGATCCAACGCGAAAAGGTTTAGAGTGGATGGAAAAGCAAAGAAGCATGGGGATAAAAAGAGGAAGTAAATAATAATTAAATAGTTAAAGTCGGTCATAGCTGTTAGTGTTACATATATTTAAGCCATATAAATTTAAAAATCTTGCGTTTATATGGCTTAAATATAGAGATAAAGATGAGGGTAGGATTATGACATTTAAGAAATTATTCGCATTACTTACAGCAATACCACTAAGCATGGCAGGTTGTGCTGGGATTGGTCCAAATGCAACTTACTATATGGGAACAACCTCATTTAATTATGATCTTAGATATACAAGCTATATGGTTGAATTAAATGGAAATGAAATTGGTGGAGGGTTCGGTGGAGGAACAAATGTTGCGCCAATTAAAGTTGGTGTTCAAAAGGTGATCTGGGGGGAGTCAAACAGTTATAAAATGCATGAAGCAAAGAATCAATTAGTTATTACCAAAGAGCAATTAAAAGGGAAAAAATATTTAGCTCTACATATCTATCCAGATGATACGGTTGAAATTACAACCTCAAATGATTTACCCGATCCAACGCAAAAAGGCTTAGAGTGGATGGAAAAACAAAGGAGTATGGGGATAAAAAGAGGAAGTAAATAATAATTAAACAGTTAAAGTCGGTCATAGCTGTTAGTGTTACATATATTTAAGCCATATAAATTTAAAAATCTTGCGTTTATATGGCTTAAATATACAGATAAAGATGAGGGTAGGATTATGACATTTAAGAAAGTATTCGCATTACTTACAGCAATACCACTAAGCTTGGCAGGTTGTGCTGGGATCGGTCCAAATGCAACTTATAATATGGCGACGACTTCTTTTAGTTATGATCTTAGATATAATCCCTATATGATTGAATTAAATGGACATACTATCGCAGGGGGGTTTGGGAAATCGACTATGGTTAGTCCAATCAAAACTGGTTTACAAAAGGTAAGTTGGGGAGAGTCGAATAGTTATAAAATGCATGAAGCCAAGAATCAGTTAATTATTACTAAAGAGCAATTAAAAGGAAAAAAATATTTAGCTCTACATATCTATCCAGATGATACAGTTGAGGTGACCACATCAAATGATTTACCTGATCCAACCGAAAAAGGATTAGCTTGGTTGGAAAAGCAAGAAAGGGCAGGGGTAAAGAAGGGAGATAAATAATGTTATCTAAAGAGTTAAAACGAGTCATTAATGTTAATAATGATGTGTCAAATGACTCTCCAACAAAAAAACAAGACTGTAGTGATGTAGTCAATATTTCTGTCTTTTTTGATGGAACAGGTAATAATAAAGAGGCGGATAAAAAAAATCAGAAATGGTCAAATCCAGCTCGACTTTGGAGTAATGCTGATCAATATACTTTAGATCATAAAAAAGATCCTGATCATGCTATTTATGTCTCAGGTGTGGGTACCAAATTTAATGCCGAACTTGGAATCTTTCAGCGAATTATCTCTTCATTTCAGGACGCCTATAGTGGCATGGGCATGGGGGCGGGACTTGGTGGCGCCAGACGTTTAGATTATGGCGAAGAACAGTTTAACGATCACCTAAAAAAAGTCTTGGAAATTAAAGTGAAGGGTGCTGAAAAAGATCTATCTCAATATGCAACGGCAGGAAAAGCCACTAGTGAAATGGAGCTGACCCAATGCTTGTCAGAACATCGTCTTATTAAAAAAATTAATATTTCGGTCTTTGGTTTTTCTCGTGGTGCAGCATTGGCACGCGCTTTTACCAATCAAATGCTGACGAAATGTGAATCCACCTGTGATGGACTGACCTATGGCGAGAAAAAATCGCCAATCGAGTTTCAGTTCTTGGGGATTTTCGATACTGTGGCATCCTTTGGTATTCCCTCCACCAATATTCTGAATAATCTGACCTTTACTGGTCGTGATATGGTGGTCGATGAACGGGTTAAGATGTGTGTGCATCATGTGGCAGGCAATGAGCAACGTTTTGCCTTTCCAGTTGATCTTATTTCTAAAAGAGAAGATGGCACATTGGCCAATCCAGCTTGGAAGGAAGTAGTCTATCCAGGTATGCATTCGGATGTTGGGGGTGGCTATATGCCACTGGATGAAGAAACCCAGATTACCGATCATTTTGCCCGTATCCCTTTACGCGATATGCTCAATGAAGCCGTACAGGCAGGCGTACGGATGTATAGTTATGAACAGCTAGAGAAAGATCACATAAAGTTATTTAAACAACAATTTGAAGTTTTACCTCAGGTCGAAACCCTATATCAGTCAGTTGTTAGTGATATACAAAGTCAGGAAGCAACTGCCTTGCAGTTGATTCAGGCGAAAAATCCAGATAAAGAGATGAAACATCGAGAGCAAATCAAAGCCAAAATGTATGCCGCGATGAAAACTTATTATAGTGCCTATGGCACCATCCATCGTAGTGGAGCAGCAATTGCGACTGAACAGGGGCGTAAGGGGCTATGGAGTAAAGCTGCAGATTATACGGTGACAGCTTTTGGTCCAGCCAGTATGGCAGAGGAAATCAGACGCTTGGAAGCCAGTCAGAATTTTACTGCTTCCAAGAAAGGTGGCATCAATATTTTCCGTGTTTTATCGCCAGTCTCCAAACTTTATGAGTATCTGATCAGTATTGATGGCTGGGAATTGGAGAGTTGGAATCGGAACACCATCCAACCTGTTGCTGATTTCTATCAGCAATATGTCCATGATTCAAAATACGGTTTTATTCTGAATGCAGAACCGTTTAGCTATTTCTATCAAAGAACGGTTTTTGAACCAAGACGTAGTCGGCAAGGTCAGGAAATCGATAAAAAATTGAGTGAGCAGAAAATAATGTGCTCCAAAGATCCAGAGGTACAGCAACAGCAACTGATGGACTCATTTCAGCAATCTAAACTGGATCAGCAACAGCCAGCTTTAGATGCTGCGAGTTAAGCTGGTGGAGGTAAGGAGGTTGATCATCAACCTCCTTATTTTTTACACATAAATTAAACCAGATCCGCCTCAGTGCGATCTGTCGCAAACAGTGAACGGCGCTGGTTTTTCGGAATTTTTGGACAATTTGTGGAGATCTGGTACAACGTTTTTGCCAGTGCAGGCAGATGTGTACCTACGACTGATTTACCTGTGGTGAGCAATGACACACTAATGTCACGTTCAGGATCAGCCCAACACAAAATATTTGAGAAACCGATATGACCAAACGCTTGACCTGTCATTGGACCAAATAAGCCAACAGGATTGCTGCCCAGCATTGGGCCCAGCGCATAGCGCATCGGTGCCAACAGGGTTCGATCCAGACTAATGCCTGAGGTCGGCAAGGTTGAGCGGAATACGGTTTTTTCACTCATGATTTGCTTGCCTTGATATTCACCACCACTAAGCAGCATTTCAAAAAATCGTCCCGCCTGTTCAGCACTGGTATAAATGTTACCCGCAGGACAAATCGTATCCATAAAGCGATGATCATTGGTGACATCCACTGCCAGTTGCAGACCACCTCCTAATACATGGTTGAGGTAAAAATCTGTGCCTAAGCTTGGATGAATCCCTGTCGCATAGTTCAAGGCAACATCATCGCGATATTCTTGTTTTAAACCATAGTTGAAATAGTCTAAGCCCATCGGTTTTTCAATGTGCTCCGCGAGGAACTCTCGAACACTTTGTCCTGTTACGCGTTGAACAATTTCACCCAGAATATAACCAGCAGTGACGGCATGATAGGCAAGATGCGTACCTGAAGGGGAAACTGGTTTCGCGGCATACAGCAGTTTTAAGATTTCTTCCTGATTAAAGAGCAGCTCTGGCGTTACTTCGCTATCAATACGTGGAATGCCGCCACGATGCGAAAGTAAATGAAAAATCGTGGCACGGCGTTTGCCATTGACGCCATATTCAGGAATGTAATAGCTAATCGGATCAAGTAAATTCAGGTCGCCACGCTCATCCAGCATATGCACTAACATAGCTGTCACCATTTTAGATGCAGAAAACAGGCAGACAGGTGTATCTGGTGTCGCAATCTTGGCATCAGGTGCTAAGCCTTCCGTCGAGTTGCCTTGCGCATAACCAATACTGCGGTTTAACAGAATCTGTCCCTGTCGGCGTAAACATAAGGTGATGAGTGGATAATTCCCCGTTTTATAGAGCGCTTCGACACTGCTCCAGATTTTTTGAATCTGCTTTTCTGTCATGCCACCCAATTCAGCCGAAACTTCATCTTTGGTGCGAATCACCTGATTGAGGTCATGTGGAACGTAGCAAGTATTGGTTGATAAAATTTTCACGCATCCCTCGCAATTTTTTCATTTTCTTTTTTCCTCTG
>Ga0308161_1006270_pt1 | contig 10118 bp, 9 predicted proteins | sample PhyFR2_FD_201034 | JGI IMG/M metagenome (GOLD analysis project Ga0308161, IMG submission 201034) | Phyllosphere microbial communities from UC Gill Tract Community Farm, Albany, California, United States - DLSLF.R2 | ecosystem: Host-associated > Plants > Phyllosphere > Unclassified | place: USA...
GATTGCGCTGGGGCGATGCGTACGGAATATCGTTTTCTGCGGGCGTTTTTAAGGATGCTCCTCCGGAATGGCTATTGATCCAGCTGCTTTTGACGTACGCGCATCGACCGTTGTCGTTGGGGTTGCTTTTGAAGTGCCCGTTGCAGTGAAATCCCGTTGAGCGCCCCGCTCCGGGCATCGCTCAATACTGTCCGGCACACTGGCTGCTATGGCCCTGAAGGTTGCCTGCTGTTCTCGCTGAGGTGTCGTTGCAGTTCCTCTTCCGTGGCCCATCCGGCCATGTAATGGCGCACCATCTCGAAGGTGCGCCTGGTCGGCTGCTGATTGGCCCAGATGGATAGCAGCAGGCTGGCGATCAGGCGCGCATAGACTTGCATGCGCAGGGCATTGAGCGACTCGCCGAGCAGATGACGGCAACCTAGAATGCACTTGAACCAGCGGAAGAATGACTCGATGCTCCATCGATAGCGGTACGCCAGCGCAATCAGATCGGCGGGCATTTGCAGTTGGTCCGTCAGCAACACCAGGCAACTGGTACCGGTTTGTATCTCCACAAGTCGCACAGGCTCGAAGAGCTTGCGCTTGCCGCGCAGCGTTCTTACGGTCGGGTTGAAGAAATACAGAAGCAACAAGCCGACGTACTGATCGCAGAAAAATTGCCAGTTGTTAGCCTTGTCGTGTGCGGTTCCCACCTTGTGCAGCTTGGCCAGGCAGGCTGCCATCTGTTCCAGGGACTTGGAGCCGCGCAATGGGACGCGATCGAGAATGATTTGATCCTGATACATCAGACCCCCTCGCGGCAAGTACGCAGGTACCGCTGCCAAGCGACACAGCTTACGCCTACATGAGTCGTAAAGCATGTGTTGTGCCGGACAGTATTGAGCGGTACCCGGATCGGGGCGCGGCTAAACTCGCTCCGCTGCGCGGCGCTCAAACAGACGCCGCACCTTTTCCCGCTCCGGGCATCGCTGATACGGCGCGCTCAACGGGACTTCACTGCAACGGCCACTTCAAAAGCAACCGCAACGACAACGGCCACTTCAGAGGCAACCGCAACGGTCGCTGCGCGTACGTCCAAAGCAACGGCAGATGCAATGTCAACGGCGCCGGTAGCGCCAGCCTCCGCCGCCGGCAAGGCGAACCGGACCCCACCCCTACCGCCTATCTGCCTCTCCACATGGCTTCTTCCCATCTGAAAGATCGATATTGAGCCGCTCCAGCTTGCGGTACAGCGTATTGCGCCCCACGCCCAGTTCCCTTGCCACGGTGCTGATGTTCCAGCGCGCCCGCTTCAACACCTGCAGCAGGGCCTCGCGTTCGGCCGACTTCAGGGGATTGAGCTGGCATTCCTGCTGCTGCATTGCCTCCTGCGGCGGCGCCGGCTGCGCCTGGCGGGCGCGCAGGATGTCCGGCGGCAGGTCGGCCAGGGTCAGCAGGTCGGCACGGCGCAGCGCCACCATGGTGCGCAGCACATTGCGCAGCTGCCGCACGTTGCCGGGCCAGCGGTACTGGTCCAGCGCATCCACCAGTTCCGGCGTCATCGACAGCTCGCCGCAGTCGGTCTGCTCGCTGCGCAGCAGGTGCTCGATCAGTTCGCGCCGGTCGCCGCGTTCCCGCAGCGGCGGCATGGTCAGCGTCAGGCCCTGCAGCCGGTAGTACAGGTCTTCCCGGAATTCGCGGCGCTCGATCTTTTCAAGCAGGTCGCAGTGGGTGGCGCTGATGAGGCGGATGTCGATGCGCACCGGCATCTCGCTGCCCAGCGGCGCAACCTCGCGCTCTTCCAGCACCCGCAGCAGGCGCGCCTGCAAGGCGAATGGCATGTCGCCGATTTCGTCGAGGAACAGCGTGCCGCCGTTGGCCTGGAAGATCTTGCCGCGCTGGCCTTCCTTGCTGGCGCCGGTGAAGGCGCCCGACTTGTAGCCGAACAGTTCGCTCTCGATCAGCGACTCCGGTATCGATGCGCAGTTGATCGCCACGAAAGGCTGGCCGGCGCGCTGGCTGGACTGGTGCAGCGCCTTGGCGAACATCTCCTTGCCGGTGCCGGTTTCGCCATACAGCAGGATAGGCACGTCGCGTTCCAGCACCCGGCTGGCGGCGTCGATGTTGCGGCTCATGGTCGGCTCATGGCCATAGCGCAGGCGCTCCAGCGGCGTGCGGCAGCCATGCTCGTCGGCGTCGCAGCCGCTGGCCGGCAGCCCGGCGCAAGGCAGCACGCAGTTCCTTGCCGTTGCTGCGCCATAGGCATAGAAGCGCCGGCCGAAGCGGGCGTCGAAGATGGGGGCCACCGGCTTGGCCAGCTTGCTGGTCTCTCGGCTCAGGGAGTCGAACGATACATTGAAGAATTCTTCCAGCGGATGGTGCAGCAGTTCGCAGGACTTGACGCCCAGCTGAAGCAGCGCATGCCGCGTGGCGGCGACGATACGGTCGTCGTCATCCAGCGCCAGAATGCCGGCATTGACGGTGCCGACGAATTCCGGGCGGCTATGAAAATGCATGAAGCGCCGGCCCTCGAAGGACTTCAGGAAGATCCGGTTCTCGATGGTGTGCACCGACATGTTGACCAGGTCCAGCACATGCTTGGGCGCAAGGTGGGTTTCGCCCGAGGCGTCCAGCACCGCCAGCACGTCGCCGTTGGTATCGAAGATGGGCGCCGCGGCACAGGTCAGGCCGGTGTTGCGGAACAGGAAGTGGTCATACTGCTGCACCATGGTCGGCCGTTTTTCCAGCAGCGCAGTGCCCATGCCGTTGGTGCCCTGGTAGCGTTCCGACCAGACCGCGCCAGGCATCATGCCGGTCTTGGAAGCGGCATGGGTAAAGCCGAGGTCGCCAAAGTAGTTCATCAGCACGCCGTCGGCATCGGTCAGCATGATGGCATAGCCCGAGCCGGCGATCTGCTGGAACAGGTTGGTCATTTCCGCCTTGGCCGCGCTCAGCACATGGGACAGGCGGTGCTGCCTTTCCTGCAGCTCGGCCTTTTCCACGATGTAGGGTTCGATCACGATGGCCGGATCGAGCTGGTAGTCCCGCATGCAGCGCATCCAGGAATCGGTGATGTGATTGGGCACTGCGACGGGCGCGCTCGAAATGCGTTCAACGGCCGACTGGATGCGGCTGCGATGATGCTCTTGCGTCAACATGTCTCGTCTCCATGAGCTGTCCTTGCGGACGCCCTGTTTTTTTCGCCTCCCTGACCGCGTCCGAGTTCTGGTGGCTCGGTTTTTGCTGATGGTGCCGATCAAGGCCCCTGCAACGGTGCTTGATAGGGGCTGTAAGGCTGTGCTGAGCTTAGATGAACTGGCGTCTTCGTGTAAACACCTAATTTGCTTTTTTGAACTGTTCGATAAACAAGACAGGAAGGCGGCAGATGTCCCGAATTCAGCTCAATCCGGGCTGCGTTCGTCCAGCCTTGCAGTCGAGTGTATGCCCGTTTTTCAGCTGGCTGTTTTTTCCAAATCAATCCTCAAGGAGTTTTACATGGATGTACGAGCCGCAGTAGCCCACAAGGCGGGCGCACCGCTGACGATAGAAACAGTGCAGCTGGAAGGCCCGCGCGCAGGCGAGGTGCTGGTGGAGATCAAGGCCACGGGCATCTGCCATACCGACATGTTCACGCTGTCGGGCGACGATCCCGAAGGCATCTTTCCGGCCATCCTGGGCCATGAGGGCGCCGGCATCGTGGTCGAGGTTGGCGAAGGCGTCAAGAGCCTGAAGCCGGGCGACCATGTGATTCCGCTGTACACGCCGGAATGCCGGCAATGCGAGTACTGCCTGTCGCAGAAGACCAATCTGTGCCAGGCCATACGCAGCACCCAGGGCCGCGGCGTGATGCCGGACGGCACCAGCCGCTTCAAGCTCGGCGGCAAGGAAGTGTTCCATTACATGGGCACGTCCACCTTCGCCAACTACACCGTGGTGCCGGAAATCGCGCTGGCCAAGATCCGCGAGGATGCGCCCTTCGAGAAGGTGTGCTACATCGGCTGCGGCGTGACCACCGGCATCGGCGCGGTGATCTATACCGCCAAGGTGGAGCCGGGCTCGACGGTGGTGGTGTTCGGTTTGGGCGGCATTGGCCTGAACGTGATCCAGGGCGCGAAGATGGTCGGCGCCAACATGATCATCGGCGTCGACATCAACCCGGCGCGGGAGGAACTGGCGCGCAAGTTCGGCATGACCCACTTCGTCAACCCCAAGGAAGTGCAGGGCGACATCGTGCCCTACCTGGTGGACCTGACCAAAGGCGGCGCTGACTACACCTTCGAATGCATCGGCAATGTGAACCTGATGCGGCAGGCGCTGGAGTGCTGCCACAAGGGCTGGGGCAAGAGCACCATCATCGGCGTGGCCGGCGCCGGCCAGGAAATTTCAACCAGGCCGTTCCAGCTCGTCACCGGGCGGGTCTGGCAGGGCTCGGCCTTCGGCGGCGCGCGCGGCCGCACCGACGTGCCCAAGATCGTCGACTGGTACATGGAGGGCAAGATCAACATCGATGACCTGATTACCCATGTGATGCCGCTGGAAAAGATCAATGACGCCTTCGACCTGATGCATGAAGGGAAGTCGATCCGCTCGGTGGTCACGTTCTGAAACGGGCTTGTGAGCGGCAATCCGGCCGCGCGCGGCCGGAGCTCCTGAATGGCTGGCAGGGCTGTGCCGCGGCCCGGCGCCGGCGCCGGTTCATCAACAATGAGGAGACCAATATGAGCAGTGAAGTGAAAATCCATCCAGCGGTCGACAACGGCATCCAGCCGGCATCGCCCTCGTTCTCCGGCGGCAGGCTGGTGTGCCATTGCGCGCAGGACAAGGTGGAGGTCGAGATCGGCGCCCAGACCGCGCACAACCATGTCTGCGGCTGCACCAAGTGCTGGAAGCCGGAAGGCGTGCTGTTCTCGCAGGTGGCGGTGGTGTCGCGCGACAAGGTCAAGGTAGTGGCCCACGAGGAGAAGCTGCAGGTGGTCGACCCCAGCGCCACCATACAGCGCCATGCCTGCAAGGAGTGCGGCGTGCACATGTTCGGCCGCATTGAAAACAAGGCGCATCCCTTCTACGGCCTGGACTTCGTGCATACCGAGCTGTCGCCGGACAAGGGCTGGGCAGCGCCCGAGTTTGCCGCCTTCGTGTCCTCCATCATCGAATCCGGCGCCGATCCGGCCAACATGGGCGCGGTCCGGTCGCGCCTGAAGGAGCTGGGCCTGGAGCCGTATGACGCGCTGTCGCCGCCGCTGATGGATGCGATCGCCACGCATATCGCCAAGGCTTCGGGTAAGCTCGCGGCCTGAGCCAGGCCGGCCGGGCTGCTTCAGCGGCCCGGCCATTCAGGCTGCCGGCCTGCATCGGCATCGATCAGCATCCATCACTATCCACCAGCAACAACCAGCGCGAGAGACAGAGACTATCCATGAGCATCAAGACCATTTCGGAAAACAAGTGCTTCGACGGCATGCAGACCGTGTTCAGCCATGACTCGGCGGCAACCGGCTGCCCGATGCGCGTGGCGATCTATCTGCCGCCGCAGGCGCAGCAGGCCAAGGTGCCGGTGCTGTTCTGGCTTTCCGGGCTGACCTGCACCGAGGAAAACTTCACGGTGAAGGCCGGCGCGCAGCGGGTGGCGGCGCAACTGGGCATGGCCATCGTCGCGCCCGACACCAGCCCGCGCGGCGTGCGCTTTCCGGGCGACGATGCCAGCTATGACTTCGGCCTGGGTGCGGGCTTCTATGTCGATGCGACCGAGGCGCCGTGGTCGGCCAACTACCGCATGTATTCCTATGTCGCCCGGGAGTTGCCGGACCTGGTGGGCGCACACTTTGCGCTCGACCTGTCGCGCGCCGGCATCGCCGGCCATTCCATGGGCGGCCATGGCGCGCTGACCATAGGGCTCAAGAACCCCGAGCGCTTCCGCTCCATTTCCGCCTTCGCGCCGATCTCCTCGCCGATGCGCTGCCCCTGGGGCGAAAAGGCTTTGACCGGCTACCTTGGCGCGGACCGCGCCGCATGGGCCGATTACGACGCCACGGCACTGGTGCAAAGCCGCGGCTGGAAGGGAGGACCGATCCTGGTCGACCAGGGCAGCGGCGACCAGTTCCTGGCCTCGCAGCTCAAGCCCGAACTGCTCAGCGCCGCCTGCGAAGAGGCCGACGTGCCGCTGCACCTGCGCATGCAGCCCGGTTATGACCATAGCTACTACTTCATTGCCACCTTCATCGAGGACCACCTGCGGCATCATGCCGCGCAACTGGCTTGACCGGCGTCGCACCCCCTGCTGCCATAACGGGAACATGGCCGGAACTTCGGCCCCCGGTCCGCATCGAATTTTCATTCCTTCTCCGGAGCGCATCATGAAGCCAACCTTAACGCGTATCGGCCTGGCGCTTGCCTGCGTCGCGGCCTTTGGCATCAGCACCAGCGTGCAGGCCCAGAACAGCACGGGCGGCGACGCGTCGACTTCCTCGCAGTCCGGCAAGCAGTCCAAGTCCAGGGCCAATGCGACCAGCAATGCCGACCGCTCGGTGACCAATGGCGCCGACCGGCCTTCCACCTCGGGTTCCGGCTCGGTTGGCACCGCGACCTCGGGCGCGCCGGGCGTGGGCGCCATGCCCGGCAGTACCGGCACCAGCGGCACTGCAGGCGCCACCGGCACGGGCGCCACGTCGTCCGGTACCTCGGGCAGTGCGCCCAAGACCGGCGCCTCGGGCGGACCGGGCGTATCGGGCTCGCCGGAAACCGGCGTTCCGGGCACCGGCGCCGGAAGCAAGAAGTAGTTCCGCGACAGGCCCGGCGGCGCTATCAGCAAATGCCGGGAATGAAGCGGTAAGGCACCTGCGCCATGTAGGCGCGGTAGTCCGCGTGCCTGGACAGGTGCCGCTCCTCGCAGAGTGCGCGCAGCAGGTAGATGGCGCTCCAGCCGCCGATGCAGAACAGCGTCCAGAAGAATTGCCTGGGCGATGTGTGCAGCAGGCCGGCCAGCAGCGGCAGCGCGCCGGCCCACCATGCCAGGTTCTTGCACAGGTAGGCCGGATGCCTGATGTGCCGGTAGAGCCCGGTGCGCACCACGCCGCGGTGCATCAGGTTGCAGCTCTTGAAGCCCAGCGACACGCTGGCTGATGCGTAACAGGCGAACAGCGCCAGCAGCAGACCATTGAGCGCCAGGTGCGTGGCCTGGGAAAACGCCGGATAGGCTGGCGCCAGTTCCACCACCTGCCATGGCAGCAAGGCCACCATCGCGACATTGAAGGGCGGATAGCAGGCCAGGCAGGCCACCCACCCGCGCAGGCTGGGGTCGACGCTGACGACTTCGTTGTCCAGGCAGCGCGCCTGCACCAGGTAGCCCACCACGAAGGGAAAGAAGTCCACCAGGAAGATCAGGTTCAGGACGAAGTAATGCAGGTGGCTGTTGTACAGCGCAAACCATCCCTGGCCATTGCCCTGCCTGAATACGGCCGCGAGGTCGAGCAGCTGGTCGTTGGTATAGGCCAAATAGGCGAGCAGGCCGTGTATGCAGAAGGGCATGAAGATCCACTTCAGCAGCAGGCACAGCATCGCCTGCCGCTCGCTGTCGGTGGCGACAACGGCCGCGTGGACATTGCGGCTGGCTTTCCAGCGGCGGTACAGGTAGCCCGCCATGGTGGCCGCATTGCTCCAGCGGCCCCGGCGCAATGCGTAATAGGGCAGCAGCGCGACCGCATACACCGCGGCGCAGGACCACAGCGCCAGCTTCAGGTCGATGGTGAGAGGCGATACGTGGCCGGCCAGCATCGGCCGCCAGCTGAGGCGGTATAGCCAGAGGTAATAGGGACTGAGGGTTGTGTAGAAGGAGAGGCCGGCCAGGATGACCGCGATGCTGGCCGCATAACTGCCCAGGATGCGCCTGGACTCCGGCAGCGGCGGGAGCGGGCCGGCGCGCTGCACCGTCGCGGCAGTCAGCAGTTCAGGCCGTGCGTCCATTGCCGCCTGCCCGCGCGATTGCTGCCGACTCTGGCATGTCACCTCCGTCTTGGCAGGAAGCCGGGATGGCCCTGCTGCAGACTAGGGTAACGGCCGGCGCCGGACTGTCAAGCGCGGCGGCAAGGACATCAGCGGCAAAGCAATCCGCGGCGCGATTGCCTTGCCGGGAAAGACATCAGTAGGCGAATGCGTCAGCCTGGCTGCAGCCGCGGCTGGCCATCTCGGCACGCAAGGTCCAGACGTCGTTGGCGATGGCGTGCAGCGCGCTGTCGCGCTTGCTGACGCCTTGATGGAAGTCGGCAGGCGTGGCCTTGACGGTATGCACCGGGTTATGGCCGTCGGCATTGACCTTAACGAACTCGGCGGTCTTCTTCTGCAACTGCTGGGACAGTGCGGTGCAGGTACTCGTATTGGCGGCCATTGCTGGCGCGGCGAACAGGACGGTGGCGAGCAGGGCGAGTGAGGAAGCGAAGCGTTTCATGGATTTTCCTTTTTGAACCGGCAATGTTCCTGTCGGACAGCCTGCCGGAAGCGTGAATGTGTTGATGCGGAGAACTTTATTGTTGCGGTGCAGTATAAACCGGAAAAGTTGAATCCCGGCATTTTGATCCGCAATGTCGGTCATACACCTGCTGAATGTACGGAGAGGGCCGTTGCCTGTTCGCCTTCGTTTACCAGAGAGGATGACTGCGCTTGTCGATTGCGCTGCAAGCGATGCCGGCCTCGACCGCGGGAACGCGACTTTTACCGGAGTGCTGAAATAAACGGCAAAAGTTACGCACAAAATCCGTGGGTAAGCTTGTGGATATCTTGGGTGGATAAATCATATGTCTTTGATTTTGAAAAAGAAAATTGGCGTGCTCAAAAATCGTCGCAAGCGACTTGTCCACAGCTATTTCCTCCGGACCATCCACAACAATTGAATACGGGTAATGCACAGGATCTGCACACATCAGTCCACTTTCCGGCGGGAAATTTTGTCGCCAGCCCGGGTTGAGACCGATCAAGGCAGGAAGCAGGGGCCGTTTTAGTCTGGTTGCGCTTCCTCCGACAACGAAGGCACCGCGTGGCGCGGCCGGGCAGGCGGTCTGGTGGAGCAGAAGGGAGGAACGCGATGGAAAACGCAGGCCAGATTGCATCGAACATGTTTGCGATGGTGCTGCATCGCCCCGGCGAGCCGCTGCGGGGCGAATGGCGGGATGTGCCTGCGCCGGGACCGGGACCGGGGCAGGTGCTGCTGCGCGTCGGCGCCTGCGGCGTCTGCCGTACCGACCTGCATATCGTCGACGCCGAACTGCCGCCGCACAGGCTGCCCCTGGTGCCCGGCCACGAAATCGCCGGCATGGTAGTGCGGGCGGGCGAGGGCGTGGATGCCTCGCTGGTCGGCCGGCGCGTCGGCGTGCCCTGGCTGGGCCATACCTGCGGCGTCTGCGACTTCTGCCGCATGCACCGTGAAAACCTGTGCGACCAGGGCCGCTTTACCGGCTATGACATCGACGGCGGCTATGCGCAATACACGGTTGCCGACGCCGCCTACTGCATTGCCCTGCCCGACGCGTATGACGATATCGAGGCCGCGCCGCTGCTGTGCGCCGGCCTGATCGGCTTCCGGGCCTATTCCATGGTGCAGAAGGAAGCGGCGCGCATCGGCATTTACGGATTTGGCGCGGCCGCCCACATCCTGACCCAGCTTGCCCTGCAGGACGGCCGCGAAGTGTTTGCCTTCACCCGTCCCGGCGACAGCCGCAGCCAGCAGTTCGCGCGCTCGCTGGGCGCGGCATGGGCCGGCGATGCGCTGCATCCGCCGCCGGCAGCGCTGGACGCCGCCCTGCTGTTCGCACCCGACGGCGCGCTGGTGCCTGCCGCACTGTCCCACGTGCGCAAGGGCGGCGACGTGATCTGCGCCGGCATCCACATGTCCGACATTCCCGCCTTCCCCTATGCCCTGCTTTGGGGAGAGCGCCAGCTGCGCTCGGTTGCCAATCTGACCCGGCATGACGGGGAAGCGTTTTTCCAGCGCGTTGCCCGCCGCCGCATTCACACCAGGTCGGTGCCGTTTCCCCTCGACCAGGCCAACCAGGCGCTCGATGCCCTGCGTGCCGGCGCCTTCGATGGCGCAGCCGTGCTGGTGCCGCCGACGGGACAGCGTTAAGGCATGCATGGGAAGCTGGCGGTTAACG
>Ga0308161_1006273_pt1 | contig 10115 bp, 6 predicted proteins | sample PhyFR2_FD_201034 | JGI IMG/M metagenome (GOLD analysis project Ga0308161, IMG submission 201034) | Phyllosphere microbial communities from UC Gill Tract Community Farm, Albany, California, United States - DLSLF.R2 | ecosystem: Host-associated > Plants > Phyllosphere > Unclassified | place: USA...
TCTGTTGCTGCGTATAAAGCGGTCCTTTCCCGACGTCGAAATACTCAACAGCAGTGCCAGCGTGTGCGAGTACCGACGGTCACAAATCGATAGTTTCGGGTATCTTATACGTTCAGCCTTTTGGCGCCGTCAGGTTCTCGCTGGCCAAGGTAGTGAGATGATGACTAGAAACCGATCTACTTGGGTCGCAGAGCCGCTCAAAGGATATGTTCGCCAGCGAGCAAAGTTCGTGGTTGGTGCTTTACGGGGATATGTGAACCATTGAGAATCGGCGAAGATAACCGACGGGCCAGCAAGAGCATCAGTGTAAAGGTCTTTAGTGGCACCATTGCTCTTGCATTTGTCTCCGTGGGCTTTATGCTACCTGGGATCGTGCGCACAAAATTTGCAAGCATTATATTTGGCGCACATGGTGTTGCCTTCGTGGGTCAGCTATCCCAAGTGCAGACCGTGCTCATCTCGTTGGGCGCAGCAGGGATCGTTACCGCAACCCGGGTAATCCTGGCAAGAAGAAACATTCCCGAAGGGCAGCTCGACGCGGCTCAAAATTGGTTGCTGCTAGTCCCAACTGGAATTGCAGTCTTCTTCGCCCTCGTGGTTGCTATCTTCAGTGCACCTCTTGCCTCGCTCGTCCTTGGATCGGAGCGCTATTACCCTCTAGTCATTGCGGCTGCTGCAGGTATCCCTCCAGCAGTTTTTGGCCAAATATCACTGGCAATAGCGCAGGTGCGCTCAGGTCGACCGCGATTGGTCGCGGCTGCCATTATGTCCGCGCTAGTCGGAGGGCTCTCAGTGGCGGGTCTGCTCCTCATGCACGATGAAATTTGGGCCAGTCTAAGTTTCCTTGTCGCTCCTCTGGCACAAGCCATCGTTATCTCTGCAGTTTGTTCAGAGGCACGACTTTCTGTAGGGCAGCGCCCTCGGTTACCCCGGGAAAGTCTGCGGGAGGTGTTGTCTCTTGCATGGTCGTCAGCACTTCTGGGGATCTTCGCCGCAGCTGCCGAACTTGCTGGCCGCAGTGTGGTTGTTCAACGCTTTGGCCTCGAAGCCTTGGCGGCCTACCAACCCGTGGTGCTCTTGGTCACTCAGCTTGTAGGGATGCTACTAAGCGCACTTGCGACGTCATCTCTAATTGAAATTGCAAAGATCACCGATCGTGCACACCTCGCTGAAAAGTTGGATGAGCTCACCCTGCGACTCGTTCCATTTATCGGGGGAATGTTAGCTGTGCTTTCCGGTACAGCACCGTTGCTCATTGTCATTTTCTACAGTACTGATTTAGTGAAGGCGGCACTGCCGCTGGTCACTTTGGCCCTCGCAGGCGAGGTGACGCGTGCTTATGCATGGACTCTTGGATCTTGTTTGTTGCCGCAGGGTCTGAGAGGGTCTTGGCTGATCAATGGTGTGGTCACGGTTGCTATACAGCTCTTAACCTCAATCTTTGCAGGATATAACTGGGGGCCGATAGGTTTGGTGAGTGGGCTCTTAGCTGGGAATATATTTTCCGCTATTTTCACAACGGTCATGGTAAGGCGCGCAGGGATCTATGTCCGTACACGCGGGCTACTGGTGGTCGTCTTGGTGGCTGTTGTTCTGGCGGTCCTATCCCGCATCGGTATGACCCCAGTAAATTTTGTGAGCATTGTTTTTGGTATCTCACTTGTGATGTTTTCAAAATATTTCCCGCAGAAGAAGTCAAAAAGTTAGGCACCGCAGAAATGTTAAAACGCAGCTCGATTGTTCCCCTGCGCGGCGGCTTCGGGAACCAGCTTTTTTGCTGGGCATATGGCTCAGAATTGAAGGCTCGCGGCGATCGTGTAATCTTCGACACGGGAGGCCAACTAGGGAGAGGATTTGCTCTCGACGGCCTGATCGATCGTAAAGAGACCTGCAGCCTGCCAAACAGACTGTGGCGATCAGTGGGATCCACTTCGACTTTCTGGAAGGGCTTACCCTTTGTCACCACGGTGGTCGAAGACGAATCACTGCCGCCCCGCTTGCGCCACCCTGGCAGCAGCTTATCTTTTCACTGGGGCTACTGGCAGTCGCACGATTACTTCGAAGAGATTTCCGACGAGATACACGGCAGACTTGCCGATTGGGTGGGGTGGAACGAGCTCCCGACGCAGTCGCACTGCGCTGTTCATGTCAGAAGAGGTGATTATGTTTCAGACGCCGGCGCTGCGGCTGTCATGGGTGCCCAACCCTTGCATTACTATGAGTTCGCGATGGACCAGATGCGAGAGCAGGGCTTCGACAATTTTGTTGTCTACACGGATGACAGACCGTGGGCGTCCAAGCACCTTATTGGGGGAGACGTCCAACTCGCACCCCCTGGGGGGTCCCGCGACGATTTCCTCGGACTTGCGTCCTCAGCGGCCCTCGTCATGTCGAACAGTTCCTTTAGCTGGTGGGCGGCCTTTCTCGCCTCTCGAAGAAATGCCAATGTCATCGGGCCAGCAAAATGGTTTGCCGGTGAAAAAAATGACTCTAGCCGGCTCATGATGGAGGGATGGAAGCGTATATGAAGGACGTTTCCAAGGGATGTCGGCGCGTCGTAATTGGGATATGCACTTATAAACGATCTGACAAGCTCGTAAGGCTACTGCAGCTTCTGAGACCGCAAGTTCTCGCCATGGATGACTGGCACGTTCGAATCGTCGTGGTTGATAACGACAGCTCCAAGTCAGCAGAGGCAGCGGTGGCACAGCAGGCGGCTGCGTTCAACCGAGGCCAACTGGAGTATGTGATTGAACCAGCCCCTGGCGTTGGTAATGCGCGCAACGCAATTTTTGACGTCGTCGTTGAAGGCGAGGTATTGGTTTTTTTTGATGATGACCAAGAACCGGCACCCAATTGGCTGGCTGAGATGTTATCAAAACACATACAGTTTCCGGACGAGGTTCTTGTCGGACCGGTTGTGCCGATCCTTCCCGACGAAGTGCCAGCGTGGGCAAGCGACGCTGGATTGTGGGGACGTCGTCAACTTCCTGACGGCGCGATCCAGCAGCACGCCGGATTCGGCAACATACTTGTACCGGAGAAAGTCCTACAGTCGGGCCTCTGTCGCGTGCCCAGGAACTTCCTCCATGGACCCGGGGAAGACACTTTAGTCACGTCCCGGGTTACCGCCGCCGGCTTCATCATCCGTCACGTTGCCGCTGCCAGTGCGGTGGAGCACGTCACCCCCGAGCGGATGTCGGTCGAATGGCTGAAGAGGCGCGCGGAGACTAGCGGTGAGACTTGGGTCCGTGTTGTCCGAAGCACTGGTGGATCGGAAATACGTTTAGCGCTTTCGGCGACGAGGGTTGCCTTGTCAGTGATCTCGGCCAGCATCGGCCACTGCTTCACAAAAAGCCCGAAGTCGAAGGTTCAACTCGAGGTTGCCTGGGGTCGACTCAGGGGGTACGCAAGGGCACTCTTCTCCGAGCAGGACAGGTTGTTCTCTCAAAACCTTACAGAAAGTGATAGGTAATAAGTGGCGCGCAAAGTAGTAGTAATTGGTCAGGGATACGTGGGCTTACCGCTTGCTCAGGAATTGACCAAGGCCGGTTTCGTGACAGTTGGTCTCGATCTCAATAACGCTATTGTGGAAGGCTTGAATAGCGGAAGTTCACATGTTGACGATCTATCGGATAGCGCTGTTTCTTCCATGATCGCTTCGGGCTACATCGCCTCTTCTAGTGAGTCTGTTATTGCTGATGCCGATGTGATCGTCATTTGCGTCCCAACTCCACTAGGAGAGGGCGGCGGACCGGACCTGAAGGCTGTAGAGGGCGCAGTAAAATCAGTGGGAAGGTTCTTGAGTTCGGGAGCATTGGTTGTGCTGGAATCCACAACCTATCCTGGCACAACAGACAACTTGGTTATGCCACTCTTGGAGTCCTTCGGTCATGAGCTGGACAAAGACTTCTTCCTTGCGTTCTCCCCCGAAAGAATTGATCCGGGTAACAAGACTTACAATTTGCGAAACACGCCTAAGGTGGTGGGCGGCGTGTCTCCTGAATCGACAAGACGCGCCGTGGATTTCTACGAAAGCGTCGTTGAGCGTGTCGTCCCCGTTAAAAGTGCCAAGGAAGCAGAGACGGCCAAGCTCCTGGAAAATACATATCGACATGTCAATATTGCTCTAGTTAATGAGATGGCAAAATTCTGCCACGAACTCGATATCGACTTGTGGGAAGTGATCCGAGCCGCCAAGACCAAGCCCTTTGGTTTTCAGGCATTCTTTCCTGGGCCGGGAGTTGGTGGTCATTGCATACCTATCGATCCCAAGTATTTGAGCTATGAGGTGGAGCGTAGCCTCGGATATCCATTCCGTTTCGTTGAGCTAGCCCAAGAGATCAATAATTCAATGCCGCGTTACATAGTTAGCCGTCTTGCTGACGCGCTCAACGATAACGGGCTGCCCCTGAAGGGGACTCGGATACTGCTTCTGGGAGTTACTTACAAGGCTGATATCTCTGACCAACGCGAGTCCCCTGCGGTCGCCGTCGACCAGATGCTGCGGGAAAAGGGCTCAATCGTGGAATTTCACGACCCCTATGTGGTTCAGTGGTCTCGAGACGGCTTAGTCACTGAGAGGGTAGGTGATTTGGACCGCTCAATCACAGAAGCTCACGCGGTTGTCTTACTGCAGAACCACAGTGTGTACGATATCGACGCCCTAGCTGAAAATAGCTCCATATTCTTTGATACTCGAGGTGCAACGTCGAAAAATAGCATCAAGCTCTGATATGCCGCAGAATTATCGGCAAGTATAGGCTTGGCGCTGTTTCTGCACGTGGCCTCTTCGCGATGGGTTCCGGTCATATGGTCTGTCTGGCGCGGGGGTACAGCAAACGCTACTAGGAGAAGAATCATTATCAATTCAAGTGGACCAGACATGACATTCCGCTATGAATTCGGGCGGGGAGCAGACTGCTTACGGCCTGCTGTAGTGAACTGGGAGTTTTAGTTTGCTAATCGGGGACAACAACCGTGTGGGTGCGTACCGCCAGCCCATATTCTTGCTGGCAATTCTGCCGTCAACAGATAGTCTGGCGCGGCTGTTGCGTCGTTGGCTCATCGCGGAAGCAACGGAGTTCTCACCGAGATAGGCCAGTTGGCACAGTGGTGGTTGACGGTCGGAAAAGTCCTGCCTGTTGAAGGTCGTGGTATGTACTATTCCCGCGGATAGGGTCAACATAACATTGACCCGGCTCAACACGACAGTAGGACAGAGCCTAAATCGCTAAACAAAGTTGGTTCATGATTGAGTCTTTCGAACTACTAGAACTGGCCCGCAGTCGTCGATATCCGGTGTCATTCGCCGCGCATGACCTGCCCGATGGTTCGAATGGGTATACTGACTGAGTTCGCGTAGTCGAGAATTGCCGCCAAGTCTGCCTTATTGACATTAGTTGGGCCGGAAGCACCGGAAACCACGATTTGGTGAACCATGAGTGTTAAGTGACGGGCGTGGGCCTTAGCAAAATCGATGTATCCCTGAAACGTAGCCACGGGAACATCGGAAGTCACCGTTACCGCTTGATGCCGCATAGGTTGTGTTGGGAACTGTGCTGGAGCATAGAGCCCCCCGGTGTGACGCGCCCAGGAAAAGAACTTCCGACATATTTTTGTGGCAGCGACGTTATTTGAGCCAATGGGCCAGGCGAAGTAATCCGCCCCCTTAAAACCTTCGGTTCGCAGCCAGGATTTCAGGCCGCCGAGTTCGTCAGCTAACTCTTGGGCGGTGAGGTTTGCCATCCCCCGGTTGTGATTGGCAGTGAGGAAGGCGTGGCCGCCCATCTCGTACCCGTGCTTGTCTTCTAATTCGTGGGCCTGATCAACGGTGAAACCCTGCACATAGGTTGCCGGGTCGGAACCGAAGACGGGCGAACCTGCCATCTGATCTGCAATGAGTAGCATCGTGGCTGCTGCTCCGTATTTCCCGAGAATTTGAGGCAGATAGGTGTACTGGCTGAGTAAAGAGTCATCGCAAGTTACGGAAAGGACGCCTGCGGGGTATGCGTTTTTCGGCGTGTACGTACCGATCTGCTGGACGTTGACAGCAAGCGGACCGGAGTTCTTATCCGTTACCCTGATTTTGATATTGGTAATTGCCGACAGATTGACTGTTCCGGTTGAATTAGATATGTCATTGGCCGGTACGTAAAACCACGTCCAGTCGTTGGGTAATAAGACCGCAGACACGCCATCGCCTTGTGATTGAGCTTGAATCGACGTGTTGAAAGATGCGTAGTTGTTCTGTCCCCAGTAGAGGATGATGTTAGCAAGCCTGTCCGGATTATCGACCTTCAATTGGAAGGCGAGGCCCCTGCCGGTTAGGTTCAGTTGCGGGAGAGCGGGTGATATTACTTCAACCGTGCCGCCGTTACCACTGGTTACGGCTTTGATTGACTGGGTGCCAATCAGGAAGTCCACAGTATCAGCTGTGAAGTTGGTCCCGCCTGCCGAGGACGCAACGCCCCAGCCGTTTCCATTCTGGAAAGTTGTCAGTGGCGTCACCACAGGTTGTGGTGGGAACGTTGTGGGTCCAACGCCGGCTAGGGGCCGGGTTGCGACAGACTGCGTCGCGGCGGCAACGGTAGGAACTACCGCGGCTGTTCCGCGATTGATGGTCCAAGTCCCTCCAACAGTGCCGAGCCAGAGATCCAGCGCTAGTCCGGCTTCGGTAAGTTTGGGCAGGACGCAGGAGCGGTAGCGGTTCTGGCTCGCGATCGCGTTGGTCGCGCGCTTGAAAGTTTTGCCACCGTCCTCAGACAAGGCGAGGTACACGTCGCCACCGCCGCTATTCAGCGTTGTATCCTGGATGACCATTAGCACCTGTGTGCCCACCATCATGGCGTCAATATGCCATGGTGACCTACCGGAGGCCCACTCAAGGTCGAATGTCACGTCCCGGTCGTAGGTCCATGGGCCATATGGGCTGGATGCCGTGAAACGCTGGATAATGCGCGGCTGACTAAGAATTTCCACTCCGAGCATCACCCAGTTCTTAGCGGACCCGTCCCACCAGACAGCAGGGGACATTATGCGCTTAACGCTGTCAGGATAGCCCATAACTTCTTTTGGCGTGGTCCACGTGATGCCGTCTGCGGATTCCATCAGGGCAATCTTTTCCGCCGCCGTCCCGGTAGACGAGTAGTCGCGATAAAAAAGCAAAAGCTTCCCGTCCGGGGACTGGATCAGATGAGTGTCCGAGTTATATCCGTTGGGCGGTGTCTGGACCAGGGGATTAACCACACCGGGCGGGGTAATCCAGTTTGTCCCGTCTTCAGAGACATATATACACGGGTTTTCCAATTGGTTGTTGGAGTTGAAATACGGGGTGGACGCTGCCCACCACTGATAGCCATTAAAACCGTTGGGAAAAAACCTAACAGAAGGATGCACGGCAACCCCCGTGCCGTCAGGGGTCGTCCATGTGGTCGGAGTGGTAGGCCCTATCTTGAACTTATTCAGGTCCGTAATACGCAGTTCAACACCCGTTCTGTTGATACCTGCGGTTGCCACAGTTGCTGTGAGATCAGGAAGCTGTGCGGTCGGGATCCTTGCGTTTTCGTCCAGCGTCGCAACGCCCAAGGGGGCGCCCTTCTCGGACGATGGGATATAGGAGTCGGCTACAGCCGGATCACTGGTGGCTTGAGCGCTCTTGGCGCCCACAACCGATATCACGGAAGCGCCACTAAGGGCGGTCACAAGCGTCCCAAATCGTAGAAGTCCTCGTCGCTTGAGGCTGTGATCGTGGCCTGGGCCGTGTTCTTCCCAATCACCGATGTCGTTTCCCATATGCAGAAGCTAGGGGGCCAGAAATCGAACAACCACCGTGTAAGTTACCCGGATTACTGCGGAGGGACTACTTAGCGGGAGTGTGGATTACTTGCGTCGGGCTGCCGCGGTGTCAAGGCGTACGGGGTAATCGCGATGTCAACCGCCAGTAGCTAGGGCGGCACAAACATGCTGGCTTTTATAAGCGGGTAAGATCGTGTGATCTGGGGAAGGCTGGGGATGACTGAAATCTTGATTGCAGCGGGCGGTATGCTGGCCATTCTCGTGGCGGGTTTCTATGGGCTGAGGTTCGGAGCGGTCAAGTTGGACCAGCGGCGGGAATGGGTTGCCTCAGGTTTGTTCATGATTGCCACTCTGTCGCCCATTGCTGTTACTCTGCTTTCGCCTCGCAGCGGTACAGGGAACGGGTTCAGCGAGTTCAGCGAGGCGCCGCAAGGTCCTGCAGTATCTCTGATTATCCATGGCGTTGGTTATATATTTTTGGCCTGTGCAGCGCTGCTTGTCTTGACGCGGATAAATCGCGGCTTAATCCTCCCCGCTCCCGCACTAGCAATGGGGGCGTACGCAGGGGCGGGATGGGTATCGTCGTTGGTCAACGATCAGCGAGTGAGCATTGACCTGTTCTACGCGGCTTTAGCTGTGACGAGTATCTTGACTGCCACGAGCGTTTCCCTCTCGCACGCCCTCCATCTGACGAGGGGAACGTTGCGGGTCTACGTCTGGCTTAGTCTAGTCCTTGCCGTCGCCGCACCCCATCTTGCTTTTTGGGACGGGCAGGGCCGGACCTGGTTCGGCTTATCACAGCTCGCTGGTGTCACTACACATCCCAACGGCATGGGGACCGTGGCTGCCCTTGCCGTGATCGTCGAGCTCATCCGCGTCGAGGCTCTGAAACGTCCCAAGGTGTGGCACTTGTTTGCAGCGATTATAGCTTTGCTTGCTACACAGTCGCGCGGTGCGTGGCTCAGTGCCATCGTCGGCATCCTCGTCTATCTAGGTTTCCGAACGGGCGTGCGGTGGGTCACCATTGCCGTGCCAATCATTATGCTTTTGCTTCTGGCTGCATCGACGCTCCTTGAGAATGTATTTGAGGCTATTTCGCATTGGAGTGCTGGAGGCGACATCTCAACGCTGAATGGACGTACCACCATTTGGGCTAATGCCCTTGAAGCCGTTCGACATAGCCCAGTCTTTGGGACGGGGCCACGTTCTTTCGACCTCGAATACCGGTCCAAAGTACTCGGGTTGGGAGACCTGATAAGTGCCTCGAACGCACACAATCAGTTCGTTCAAACGCTAGTGGAGCGCGGGGCCCTCGGACTTGTGGTACTTATCGTGTTTTTGGTTGTGCTGACCCGCTCGGCCCTCCAGGTGACAAACCCCACCCGGGCGGGTTTGCTCGCGGTGTTGACTGTATTTATCGCCCGGTTCGCCGTCGAGACGCCACTTAACATATCAACAGCGTCCCTCAATGGGGCGCTACTGGTAGTCGTTACAGTTCTTGTTGCTGCGGCGAGGAACCGTCCTCACGTGGAGGGAATGGCGAAGGCAACCGCGCGTGAAATCCGGCTCCCGGACATCTACGACCCCTTATTGCGCGCCCAGGCTTCTGCCCGGAAGAAGTAATGAAGGTTATGCACTGCCAACCCTGCCTACGGCCGGCAACGGGGTCGTCTACCCAAATTCGTTCTAGGCCAGATGTATGGCAAGGACCGCGGGATTGGTCTGGCATCGAGGGATCATCCGTCTCCGCCTTTGCCCTAATGCAGCGTGCACCTAGTTTGACAAATGCCGGGCTCATTTGAGTTAGCATCTCGGGTCAGCAGCGCTTCAGGCGGTACCACCCAGCGCTCAGTAAGTTATTGCTTATGCCAATCGACTATGCATGAAAAGCAATTCGGGCTGCGTCGTTCGCAGGCGCCCGTGGTTGTAGTCGTTGTATCCATACACATGGTTTCCTGGATCTTCTCATATGCTTTTCGCTATTCAACCATTTATGTACTGAGGCCCAACAACTTGAGGCCCGTAGTCTAAGGTAAAAACATATGATTCCATAAACGCGGATAGACTTGCAGTATGAAGAACCTTGAAAATGAACGCCACACTCGCCCGCCACTTCGAATTGCCCTGGTACACAGTTTTTACTCATCTCGAAACCCAAGTGGAGAGAACTCAGCTGTCGTACAGCAGGCCGAGGCCATGCGACGTGCCGGTTACATAGTCGAGGTGTTTGGTCAGCGCACAGACGAACGCGAGCTAAGCAGGCTCTACCCCCTTGAGGCCGCTCTAACCGTTGCCACGGGACGAGGACCGAAGCCCGA
>Ga0308161_1006275_pt1 | contig 10114 bp, 9 predicted proteins | sample PhyFR2_FD_201034 | JGI IMG/M metagenome (GOLD analysis project Ga0308161, IMG submission 201034) | Phyllosphere microbial communities from UC Gill Tract Community Farm, Albany, California, United States - DLSLF.R2 | ecosystem: Host-associated > Plants > Phyllosphere > Unclassified | place: USA...
ACCGTAAAAGCAGCACCTGACCATCCAGATGACAGCCGCCGTAAGGCGGCTTTTTCCCCTTTGCCTGCCTCTCGCTCATAGCGCACATCCGCCCCTTTCAACAGGCAGCTTTGTGCCAGAAGCGGACGTTGACAGCCCGGCACTGCAGTGGCTGCCCTGAAGCTGGACGCAAGCGATTCTTCAGTTTCAGGTCTGACTAAAATTTGGCTTCGCAATCCAAAATATATAAAATATTTTCATTTAATCTGTGACGTTCATCCTTTCCATATTTTCATGCCTTCAACAAAAAAAAACCTTAAAATCAGGGTGTATCTGGCATTTAAACTATAATCTGGATTCGTACGGATGGTTTTTCACTGACCTAATACAGCTAATTGTTAAGGCTATATCATGAATAAAGTGACCTCTGCCCTGATTAGCAGCAGTATTTTTCTGGCTATGAGTGCGGCCGGTGCGGCCTCAAACGATATTCATCTGGAGCATCACACGCAGTCTTTCGTTGACCAGCTGAACAGCGGTAACGGAAAACCCATCGAGAATCTTTCACCGGAGGAAGCCCGCAAAGTACTGTCCGGGGCGCAGTCTTCAGTTAAGGTAGATGTTTCCGGCGTGGCAACCTCCAGTAAAACCATTCAGGTAGATGGTAAGCCTGTGGAGCTGACCATCGTCAGGCCTGAAAATGCCTCAGGAAAGCTGCCGGCCTTTATGTTTTTCCACGGAGGAGGATGGGTTCTGGGAGATTTCCCGACGCATCAGCGCATGGTTCGGGACCTGGTCCTTGCGTCCGGTGCGGTTGCCGTCTTTGTAAACTATACCCCCAGCCCGGAAGCACACTATCCGGTTGCCATAAACCAGGCCTACGGTGCCACAAAGTGGGTCGCTGAACATGGCGATGAAATCAGTGTTGACGGTAAGCGCCTCGCGGTCGCGGGAAACAGCGTTGGCGGAAACATGGCGGCAGTGGTAAGCCTGATGGCAAAAGAAAAACACGGACCTGACCTGCGTTACCAGGTGTTGTTCTGGCCGGTAACCGATGCAAAATTTGACACAACCTCCTACGAAAAATATGCGACAAAGCGCTTCCTGACCCGGAATATGATGAAGTGGTTCTGGGATAATTACACAACCAGCGATGCGCAGCGCAATGAAATATACGCTTCACCGCTCCGTGCTTCAGAAACTCAACTGAAAGGTCTCCCGCCAGCGCTTGTACAGACGGCAGAGAATGATGTGCTGCGGGATGAAGGGGAAGCTTACGCCCGTAAGCTTAACGCAGCCGGCGTGGACGTGGTTCAGGTGCGTTATAACGGCATGATACATGCTACGGACTGCTGAATGCTCTCGCCGAAGTTCCTGAAGTTCAGGCCTCACTGACTCAGGCGGGTAGTCTGCTTCGTGAGCATCTGAAATAGTTTTAGCGGGCTGCTCAGAATGCTGACCAGCCCGGTTTTACTCTTCCTGAACCCTTCTTCATGCCGTAGAACAGTGCGGTTATGGCAATCACAGATATAACACCAAATCAGACATGTCATCCCGAAAGACTATTACGCCGGAAAATAACGTCTGCTGTTCGCTCAAAGCGGGCCTTTAGCTCAGTCAGCTTGTCCGCTTTGTGCCAGAAGCGGACGCTGGCATACGCCCGAAGTAAGGATGTCGTTGCATAACTTCACCTATACCACTACCAATTTGCATTACACTTTAAAACAGGTAAAACCAACCCGCTAATTTTGAAGAGATAGTGCATATCTGCGATGGATTTATCCAATATGGGCACCGCCAAAGTGGTGCTGAATAACAGTGATTGCAATAAAATTGTTATAGAAAAGTGGCCTGCCAGCGAAGTGGAGTGGGCCTTTTATCAATACGCGGCAACAGAGCTTAACCAGGCAGAGGTTGCAACGCCTAAGCTCTTGTCTGCTGATGCTAACTTACGCAAGTTAAGAATGGAGTATATTCCTTACCAGGTTAACCAGGCCGCTGTGGCAAATGATGATGCCATAGCTATGTTGGGGCGCCTGCATTGCTATCCTGGGAATTCTGAATGGCTTTATCACACCCATACCTGGACAGAAACAGCGCTTGAAAACTCTCTCCTACTTTTGGCATTAACTGACAAAAGTGCACAGCAGCTACGGCGTTTTCAGCAGTGTAGTGGTCAGTTATTTGGCTACCAAAGCCTGGTTTCAGGCGACAGCAATGCAGGCAACTGGGGAAGAAGAGCAAGCGGTGATTTAGTTCTTTTTGACTGGGAAAGGTTTGGCAAAGGAAGTCCTGCTATTGACCTTGCTCCCCTTATAAAGGGAATGGGGACAAAACAAATTTTTATAGACCTTGCAGAACGCTATTGCCAGCTATCCTTCCACCAAAATATCAATGAGCTGGCCAGAGAAATTGCTATTGCAAAAGCCTGGATTGTCGCAGAAGTGATTGTCCTGCTTCATATGCGGCAAAAGACCGCCTTTTCTAAATATCTGAACTGGTATAGAGAACACCTCCCCGATTGGTTAGATAACGTCCAAAAAATATTATGACGAATGCGTTTTAAAATTCTCCTCTTTACAGGAATGTCTGTTTCTCGCTCATAGCGGACCTGGCAGCACGTAGTCCGCTTTGTGCCTGAAGCGGAAGTAGTTAATAACAGTCTTTGTTGCTCAAAGGGAAGAAGGTTGACATTCGCAATTCCACCTCAGCCGCAGCCTCGAAACGGCAATTGCGGCAATTACCAGGTACAGTGATCGCTTTTATACCGTCTGGCAGAATGATGCCGGACTCCTGCTGCCGTTCTCCCGGCTGATTGTGTCGGCATCATTAGCACCTGTAATGGTCCCGATGACATTTAATACGCTACGGGAGCCTTTTAAGCTCAGTACCAATATAAAGGCGTGACGCTCAGCAGATCGATGTCCAGCTGACTGTGCATCAGCATCACAATAAGGATGGCAGCAGTACAGATCATCTGCGTCACTACTGCCTTATGAAGGCGTGTCACCGTTGAGATCCAGTCCTCGTGGCCAGGATGCAGCTTCGTGAGCGCGGCAATGGCCGGGTCACGCAGCCGTTTCTCAGCCAGTGAATCGATAATGAAAATAGCCACGCTCAGCACAAACCAGATCTGAAAAAGACGGTGCCAGTCATAAAGCCAGAACATCCCAATGCCGCTTAGCATCAATGCCCAGCCAGCGATATTATAAAATCGATCAGTCACTGTCAGTCCTTGCAGTAGCAGCGTGGCATTCTCTGCTCGACAAATCTTTAGCCGTGCGGAAAGCCAAGGGGCGAAAAGCAGCGGGCCAGTTGCAGCAACCGCTGCCAGTGCGTGAAATATTTTGATGACATCATAGTTCAATTCAATTTCCTCCAGTTGTTCAGGAACAGGCGCTACTTTACTGGAGGTGAGTGGCCCTAAGAATGTTCACAGAACACATCTTATCGAATCAAACGGACAGTTTTGTGAAGTTATTGGGGCGCGCTGGTCCGCTGATCCTGCAGGTGCTTGCGTATCTGACCTGGGCTGCTGTCCGCTACACGTCGGAACCAGTGTCCGAATGAGTCACCGGAGGAAAAGCCCAGCATCACTGATAACTCTTCATTGGAGGCATCATTCGCCAGCCCCTGCCAAGCCACAGCCAGCAGCAGCCGGTTATGCCAGTCAGTAAAACGCAGCCCGGTTTCTTTGCGGAAAAGGCGCGCAAGTGTGCGTTCAGTGGCGCCGACACGGTGCCCCCATTCCGCCAGACTCAGACGCTGCGCGGGATCGGCTATCAGGCTGTCAGTGACCTTTTTCAGCCTAAGATCCAGCGGCAGAGGTAACGTCAGGTTGCTGTCGGGCTTCTCCTCGATCTCTTCGAATAATAACTGCAGCATACTGTTGCGGCGTGTTTCCGATAGCGGTGCACTGGTGTCGGCGAGCCGATCGCATAGGGCAGAGATCAAAAACGACGTATCTATCAGCTTCACCTGGGAAGTGAAGGAGTTACAAAGCGTCGGCGCGATATAGAGTACCGTCAGATCGACACGGCTATAAGCCTCGCCCCAGTGAACAGTGTATGGCGGGATCCAGACGGCCATCCCCGGCTTCATGAGCCAGTGCTGCTCGGGCGTATGCCCGTGCAGTACGCCACGTTTAACCAGCACAAACTGGCCGAGCGGATGGCGATGAGGCTCATTCTCCTTCGCCGAAATTTGTTCCAGCACGCGCTCAATAATCAGCGCGTCATTATTTAACGTCACGGTATCCCTTTGTTCCGTTTTAAGGCTATTTCGCCGGATAAGTGCGGGGCAATAACAGGGTAAAGATCACCCCTATAAACATACTGACGCCAATGATAATAAAACAAATCGGGAAAGCGTGCAGGCCACTAAGATGCAGCTGCATCGTCGCCAGAATATTTACCCCCAGCGCCGCGCCCAGGTTGCGCAGAAACTGTACGGTCGCGGTCCAGGTACCAAGACGTTCCGGCGGCGCGGCGTTTTGCGCCAGCACAAGTGTGGCAGTGGCGGTGAAGCCCATGCCCAGACCGGTCAACAGCAGCGACGTCGCCATCAGCCACGTCTGCTGCTGCGAAATGGCCCATGCCATCAGCAGACCACCGACAGCCAGCAGCAGCATGCCAGCTGCCGCCATGCGCCGATAGCCCGATAACGCCAGCCTGGCGCCGCATATCGCCGCACCCACGACCCAGCCCAGCGCAGCCAGCATTACCAGCAGGCCGGTCGGGACACCTGTCGGCTGCTGGCTGAGTGCCAGCGGAAGCAGCGTCACAGACGCATAAAGCGCGGCACTGGAAAGCAGCACCAGCACGATAACCGGAAACAGTGTGCGCCGCTGAAAAAATGGCAGTGGGATCGGGCTACTCTCTGGCTGATACTGTACGCGGGCGATAAGTGCCAGTACCCCAGCTATCAAGCCTACAACCAGCATCGCTATTAGGGTATCGCCGCTTTCCGGTCGCGCCGTCAGAAGCAACAGGCAGCACGTGGCGACTATCAACGCCCCCTGAGCAGGAAGATCCAGACATGCTTTGCCCGCTCCTTTACTGACCGCCGGCGTTATAAACAGCAGCAGCAGCGCCAGCAGGCCAAGGGGAATATTCAGCCAGAATATAGCCCGCCAGCCGAACGTTGCATCCAGAACGCTGCCCAGCAGCGGACCAACGATGGCGGAGAGGCCCCAGACGCCGCTCAGCATTCCCTGCATCTTACCGCGCCGTTCGGCATCGAACAGGGCTGCTAGCAGAGAATAGGAAAGCACGATAATCCCACCAGCGCCGATGCCCTGTAGCGCCCTGGCCAGAATCAGCATTGGCATGGTCGTACTGACTGCCGCCCAAGCCGAGGCACAGAGGAATATCAGCAGGCATGCCTTTAGTGTGGTGGAGACGCCAAACCGGTCACCACATGCCCCGGTCAGTGGCGCCACCAGCGCCACTGGCAGTAAAAAGGCGGACATCACCCAAGGCCAGAGTGTCGGATGGCCTAACTGCTGGCTGATAGTCGGCAGCACCGTACTGACGATAGTGCTGTCCACTGCGGCAAGAAACAGTGCGACGATCACTGCCAGCACACCGACATTGTTTTTTTTAGTCAGCGCTACGGCGGGCGCTAAGGTGGTCTCTTTCATTTTCTCTCCTTACCAAGCGGTGTGCACGCGCGAGGCCTGAGAAAACTGCTGCACAATGGCTGCCGTTTCCTGGTCCATATAGTCGTCGACATTACGGATCGAGTCACCAGACTGCACGATCTCGCGAAAACGCAGTGTCATGTCCAGCTGCGTCCGGGCAGCGATATTGCCTTCGGTGTAGTCGAGATTGAACGCCGCTTTCACTGTTTCTGCGCTGGCGATTGCCAGTTGCGTATTCAGTGCTTCCGTCTCCTGCACCAGCTGATGCATACGCCGGTTTTCCGCCGCGCTAAAGGTGGGGATTATCTGCTCGAAGATGGCATGATCACACTGGATATGGCGCGCTTCGTCCAGACCGTGGAAATGCAGCAGTTGTGTGAGAAAGCTGCGCTGCATAGGATCCAGCACTTTCAGGCGACGCTCAAATACCGTAATGATCGACTCGCCTACATAGGCGGTGGAACAGAGTGCCGCCAGCTTGATCAGCGGCGCGTCATTATCGTTGTAGAGCGCCACACGATCCGCGAACAGGTTGTTCTCCAGTTTGATATCGCGTCCTGACAGATGACGTACATATTGATAGAAGCTGTTGGCGTGATTGATCTCCTCCGAGGCGAAGCATGAGACAGCATGATAGAGTCCGTCGCCCGCTTTAAACGGTGTCGATTCCGCCTGAAGTTCGCACAGGATGCGTGTCATCACTGTGGCGACGTGCATCTCTATTTCCGCCAGTTGCGCCAGCTCTTTATAGAGATAAGCAACCGCCTTATCTTCCTGACCCGCTTCACCGACCAGCGCCCGTGACAGAAAATCCAGCTCTCTGTCGTTAGCGGCCTGCTCCCATGGCATGCGGTTGGGATGCAAGTAATTAAGATGCGCGTATTGGTTTATATTTTTGAAATCAGTCATGATGCATTCCGTCAGGCCAGGTAAGAGAGAGCATTAAAAATGGTGCGGGCTTTGTCTTCGATGCGACGGCGGCCGTGCATCACCCGGGTGTTATCGATCAGCACGATATCGCCATGCTGCCAGCCGATATCAAAGGTAAAGCGATCGCAGACGGCATCTGCTTCAGCCAACAGTTCGGCGGGAATATCATCACCATTGGCGAATGTGATTACCGGCTTCTCATAGTGATTCGACGGGCCAAAAATACTGTTGGCGAAGTTGTGGCGCTCAGTCCGGTTCACGCGGCTGGCCCTTATTGCTGGAGTCTGGAACGCATAGTGAATCGAACCATCGTCGTTGAGGGTGATGCGGGTACTGGCTGAACCTGCGGTCAGCGATAGCAGATGATCCAGTGTGGTTTCCGCAAGGCTTTCCGGGGCATTTTCCTGCGAGGCCAGCGCGTAAAACGCATAGGTTTTCCACTTCTGTTCTTCTACCCGTCGCGTATACATAATCTCCTGCGCGCTAAATGCCCTTTGCGCCGCCGGGCTGAGATGCTCATAAACCAGCTTGCCATCACACACTGTGGTCTGCGAACCTTGGGTCGGTGCATGCTGGCAGTAAAACCAGCAGAGATCAGGCCAGAAAGGGCTGTTGCCGTTTTCACAGTGGAGGCCGACCTTATCAAAACCGGCATCAACTTTCTGCGCGGTATGGCCGTTGAAGCTGCGCGCCGGATCGAGACTGATACGGCCGCTTGACTGGCGAACTAACTGAGAAAAATGGTCAATGCTGTGGTTAAAGCCACGCAGCACCAGATAGCCATGCTCCGCCAGTTGCGTTAGCAGGTAGGTTTTCGATAACAGGTCTACGTCGCCTTCATTCAGCGAGGTGACTATCAGACCGCCGACGCGGGTATGGGCAGTTTCACGAATATTCATGCAGTCAAAGTCTCATGTTGGGCTAAGAAAGCCTTAACGGCGTTACGACGCGGTCGTCCGGTAACGGTAAACAGACGCTCCATGATCTCCGCACTATGCGGGACCAGTAATGGTTCAGGAATAAATTCAATTTCGTTGAGATGTTCACGCGCATAGGCAGCGATCGCCTGGCGAATAGCGGGTGCCTGCCGTATATCCTCCACCACAAAAAGACCACCGAGAAACTCCTGCCTGTCACCGTAAACAATGACCTGCAGCACACCAGGAACGGCGCGATACGTGCTTTCCAGCCACTCAGGAGAAATGTTGCGGCCGTTAGCGGTGATGATGAGTGTTTTCTTGCGCCCGATGATGGAAATAAACCCATCCACATCCTGCGTGGCCAGATCGCCGGTGTGCAGCCACCCCTCATCGTCAATTGCGCAACTGCTGGGATCTTCGCTGGAGTAACCGGCAAAAAGCGAGCTGCTGCGCAGGCAGAGTTCACCATCTTCAGCAATTTTCACTTCAACATGTGAAAGCGGTTTTCCCACTGTGCCGATACGGTTGGCACCGCGCGAGTTCCAGGTGGCAACTGAGCTGTTTTCACTCAGGCCATATCCCTGATAGACCGGAATGCCGTGGGCGTTAAGCACCTGAAGCACTTCCTCAGTAACCGGCGCGCCGCCCGCCGCCAACAGCGGAGGGGCTTCCCGCCCAAATAAAGCCTGCAACAGGCCAGGACGGTCACCGTGGCTAACGGCCTGTTCGGCTAACGCTTCCACCAGTGCTGGCGTCAGTGTCATTGCGCTGGGTCGTGCCGCGCGGATTAGCATCAGACGCTGGGCCGCTATTACGCCAGGATGGCCCAGCGGCGGCATATCAGCGGGCGGCATCACCACCGCGCCTCCGGAAGTAAGAGGCATATAGAGAGCAGTGACCTGCTCAATCAACAGGCTGAGCGGTACCAGGTTCAGATAGCGTTGGTAGTCATCGGGTAGGGCGCACTGCCAGAGTGAGTCGACCAACGCATCCAGACCGTGTCGGCGGATCATTACCCCTTTAGGTTGGGAGGTGGTTCCCGAAGTGTGTATGATTTTAATCACACCATCCTGCGTGGTGTCGGCTGGCTGAAGGGCAACAGATGGAGCATAGTGCGGCGTTTCACCCAGCGTTAACGGCACTATCAACGACTGGAGCTTCAGCCCGCTAGCCTGCCACTCAGCCAGGCGCTGTGCACCTGTCGCATCGGTCAGCACAACCTGACAGTTCAGAAGCAGAAAAGCAGCCTGTTCCCAGGAAAACGCCAGCGGCACTGGCACTTCGACCAGATCTGCCAGCAGCAGCGCGATATCCGCCAGCACCCATTCAGGCGTATTGCCCATCACCATACCGACCTGTGTATGCTCGGCTGCCTCAGCCTGCAGATTGGCGGCCAGCTGGCGCGCCTCCTCAAGCAGCCTGCGATATGTGCAGCACACCTCTTCTTCAAATTGGCCGTTATCTCTCTGCCGTAACTGAATAATCGCGGCGGCCTGCGGATGGCGCAGCGCCTGTGAGATGAATTCATTAATAATATTCATGCTGCCACCTGAGCGGAAGAAAGCGTGCAGCGTGAGATATGTTCAAATTCCGAGAAAACCAGACGGCCGCAGAAGTGATTAAACAGATGGCCGCACTGTTCGAGTAAAATAACGCCGGTCTGGGGCGTCTGATCATAATAACTTCCCCAGGCTGCGCGCATTTCTGGCGAAAGTTTTTCCGCCGATGCTTCGCTCAGCATGCAAAAGGGTACCTCATGAAAAGCCAGTAATTTTCTCAGGCGGCGTGTAGAAGTGCAGAGAATTGCTTTACTCCCCATAAACCAGGCGATAATCGGCATTAAACGAATTAAGTCGGCGGCTGCGTTAGGGTTATCTGATGCGAGAGAACCAATCTCAACCACCTGATGGCGAGACAGTTTTTTTCCGGTTTGTTGCAGGATGGTTTCGTCCAGTGGGGCAGAAAGATAGCGCTCCGAAAAAAGAGGCTGTGCATGCGTTACAAAGGAAATTCCGGCACAAGCGATTAATGCTGAAGTCTCTTTATTTCGACTGGCGATAATAATGTCAGGATCAGGCTTTATGTTCGCACCATAATTTTTTTTATAAATATCGGAAATATAACGCCGCGCCTCTTCAGCTGTTTCGTCATCACGGCGAATAATATCCAGAGTTGTCGAAAAAATATCGATATTCTGCTGTCTATGTAAAAAGCTACTCATCCAAGCTTTCCCTCACAGTGGGTGATAACCGGGAAGAATGATAAGTTGCATTTATAAATAGTGACATGCTCAGCTATGACAAGATATCGAATGAAACAGACAACAGAATCAAGAGGCTGCTAAAGTCAGAGAAGTGTGATTTGATGTGAAAAAAATATGTCTTAAAATACTGCAAGTGGGGAGAAGATCATACCAGTGATATGTCATCAGCAAAGTAAGCCTGCAGAGTATAACCATACATGCGAGACATTATTTAACATAAATTACATTTTGCGTATTAATATTTTTCTGAATCACATCAGGTTTTCCAGTTTGATTTCTAACTATCGCAGCACCCGATATTGAGCAATCCTCATCAGTATTCTACCTTCAGAGAGCGTCTTTAACGCCTCACCTGTCACATCCATTAAACCAACCGGAGGC
>Ga0308161_1006276_pt1 | contig 10111 bp, 10 predicted proteins | sample PhyFR2_FD_201034 | JGI IMG/M metagenome (GOLD analysis project Ga0308161, IMG submission 201034) | Phyllosphere microbial communities from UC Gill Tract Community Farm, Albany, California, United States - DLSLF.R2 | ecosystem: Host-associated > Plants > Phyllosphere > Unclassified | place: USA...
GTCCATCTCGCCGTCGCCGAGGAAGGCCCACACATGCTGGTCGGAGGTGTCCTTGATGCCGCGGTTGGCGAGGTACTTGTTCGACTGCGCCTGGTAGATCGCGTTGATCGGGCCGAGGCCCATCGACACGGTCGGGAACTGCCAGTAGTCCGGCATGGAGCGCGGGTGCGGGTAGGAGGGCAGCGCATGACCCTCGTGCGACTTCTCCTGACGGAAGCCGTCCATGTCGGCCTCGCTCAGACGCCCCTCGAGGAAGGAGCGGGCGTAGATGCCGGGGGAGGCGTGGCCCTGGATGAAGATCTGGTCTCCGCCGCCGGGGTGGTTCTGGCCGCGGAAGAAGTGGTTGAAGCCGACCTCGTAGAGCGAGGCCGCGCCGGCGTAGGTGGAGATGTGACCGCCCACGCCGATGCCCGGACGCTGCGCGCGGTGCACCGTGATCGCGGCGTTCCAGCGGATCCAGTGCCGATAGCGGCGCTCGATCTCCTCGTCACCGCCGAACTCCGGCTCGTTCTCCGGGGCGATGGTGTTGATGTAGTCGGTGGTCGGCACCATCGGCACGCCGAGGTGCAGGTCCTTGGAGCGCTTGAGCAGGCTGAGCATGATCTCGCGCCCGCGACCGTGGCCCTTCGCATCGACCAGCTCGTCGAGCGACTGCTGCCATTCGCCGGTCTCCTCCGGATCGCTGTCGAGGGGGCCCTGAGAGTACGGATCCTGATCGTGAACGGTCACGTGGAGCCTTTCGTCTTACTGGCAGGTCGTGCCAAGGAAACGGGAAGCGACGTGGGGGAGCCTTGTCGGCTCGGCACAACACGCGCTGTGCTCAGCCTATATCCGTTCGCGGGTCGGATGCCGCAACGGGCTCCCGCTAGGATCGATACCCGAGGGCCTTTAGCTCAGCTGGTAGAGCGCCACGTTTACACCGTGGATGTCGTCGGTTCGATCCCGGCAGGGCCCACATCGATGCCCCTGGCGGGCGCCTCCGCGGCGACCTAGGCTCGCGTCATGGGAACCCTGACCTTCAGCCTCAACGTCACGCTGGACGGCTGCGTCGATCATCGCGAGGGGATCGCCGACGACGAGTCGCATGCCTTCTTCACGTGCCTGATGGATGAGGCCGGGGCGATGCTGTGGGGCCGCGTCACCTACGAGATGATGGAGGGCTACTGGCCCGCCGTCGCCCGCGGTGAGGAGGAGGCTCCGCCCGCGATGCGCGAGTGGGCGGTCAAGCTCGATGCCAAGCCCAAGCACGTCGTGTCGTCGACGCGCACGGACTTCCCGTGGAGCAACAGCCATCACCTCTCCGGCGACCTGCGCGAGGGCGTGCAGCGCCTCAAGGACGAGACCCCGGCCGGAGTGCTCCTGGGCAGCGGATCGCTCGCCACCGAACTGGACCGCCTGGACCTGATCGACGAGTACCGCTTCCTCGTGCAGCCGATGATCGCCGGGCACGGCCCGACACTGTTCCAGGCCGGGCTGCCGGCCACTCGGCGGCTCGAGCTGATCTCCGCGACCCCGCTGCGCAGCGGTGCTGTCGACATGCACTACCGCCGCGCCCGCTGACGGGCGGCCTCAGCCCTCGGTGCGGAAGCCGGCCGCCTTGTGCGTGCCGTCGCAGAACGGCTTGATGGCCGAGAGCCCGCACCGGCACAGTGCCACCGTGCGTCGATGACGGGGGATGACCTCGCCGTCGGCGGTCTGCAGCACCACGTCGCCGCGCAGCAGGAGGGGTCCGTCCGGGTAGGGCGTGATCGTCGGCTGCGGCGCGGACGCGCTCATGCGGTCACCCCCGTGCGCAACGAGGACGACTGCCGCTCCCAGGCATCCAGCATGTGACCGGCGACAGCGCCGTCGATCGCCAGGCAGGCCGCGGCGCCGAACATGATGTCCGGCAGGAGGTGCGGATGCTGCGCGGCCAGGCCGCCGGCCAGGTCGCGTGCCGCGATCTGCTCGTGGACGGCATCCGCCTCGACGTGCTCGTCGAAGTAGTCCGTGACGTCGTCCCCGAACCCGAGTCGTCTCAGTCCGTCGGCGTAGAGGCGGTTCGGGATCGACGAGGTCATCTCGAACGCGGCGAGGTGACCCACGATCGCGCCGATCAGCCGCCGGTTCAGCCCGAACATCGACATCATGTTGTGGGAGGCCAGCGTGATCGCTGGCACATCGTCGACGTATGCGCCGTAGGTGTCGTCCAGCCCGGCGCCGCGCAGCGCCTTCGCGAAGAGCTCGGCATGCACCCGGTCGGGGCGTCCGCCGCCGTACTCGTCGGACTGGATCTCGACCAGTGCGGCCTTGGGGGAGCCGGACAGGCGGGGGATCGCCCAGGAGTGCGGGTCCGCCTCCCGCAGTGTGTAGATCGACCGCTGCACCAGGAACTCGTGCGCCTGCTCGTTGGTGGCGCGCCTCGCCAGATGACGGGACAGACTGGGCCCGTCGTCCGCCGCGACGAGGGCGAACAGCGCTCGCGCGACCGCGTCGGCGGTGGGTTCCGGGAGATCCGGCATCGCGACCCGGGCCCTCAGATCCTGTTCGAATGCGCTCTCCAGCGCCAGGCGCACGGCGATCAGCGCCGGGTCCCACTCACGGCCCGCATCGAGACCGTCCAGCGTTCCATACGCCGAGGCGTACAGCAGGAACAGCGCGAACTGGATGTCGTCATCCGTCATGATGTCGGAACAGCATCGCAGGGCCGAGTCCGCCTGCGAGGCCAGCGACGTGCGATCGGCGGGTTCGGATGCGATCAGCGCGTCAAGCACGGCCTCGCCCAGCGGGCCCCGTGGATGAAGAGCGCTGCCAGCGAGTGCGGGTGCGGTGATTGTCATCGATGCCCTCCCATGCGTCGGCTCGATCAGTCTCGGTGAGCCCACGCTCCTGGGGCAGGGCCTTGACCCAGGACCTCGGGTCGCGGTACGGGTTCGGATGCCGGCGACATCACCATGTCGTTTGCCGTACCGGAAAGTCTCATATAGACTTGCCGATATGGAAAGAAACTCCGATGCGACTCGAAGGGACGCTGCGATCGCTCTGAGCACGCTGGCGGACGACAGATCGAGGCTCGCGGCGCGCATCCGCGTGCCCTGGGTGCTGCTGGCGGCGCTAGGAGGTCTCGCGGCATTGGGCGTCGTGTCACCTGCGATCGCCAATCCCGGCGACGACTACCAGCCCCCGCTGGTCGTGGGGATGGCGGTTCTGATCGGGGTGATCATCGTGGGATATCTGATCCAGCGCGGCACCGGCATCCGTTTCCGGACCATGGGGGTCGCCGCGAACGCTGCCCTGTGTGGCGTCGTCGCGACCTGTCTGCTGCTGTTCATGCTCTCACTCGCGCTGGTGTCCCTCGAGCTGCGCTGGACGCTCGTGCTGACCGGCGCCGCGGCGTTCGTGGTCACCACGGGGCTCGCCAGGGTCGCGTACCGCTCCGCGGCGAAGAGACTGCGACGTGGCTGAAGTCCGCTTCGACGAGACGATCCACGCACCTGTGCGGCTGCGGATCTGCGGACTGCTCCGGCAGGTCGACCGGATGGACTTCGCGCTGCTGCGCGACACCCTCGAGGTCTCCGACGCGACCCTGTCCAAGCACCTGAAGATCATCATCACGGCAGGCTTCGCGTCTTCGGCGAAGGAAGCATCCGCAGAGCGGAAGGACGCGCGACGTCTGACCTGGATATCGCTCACCCCGGCGGGGCGACGGGCGTTCGATGCACATCTGCGTGCCCTGCAGCAGATCGCCGCGCCGGATGGCGTTCCACAGGTGGCCGCGCGCGCCCCGCAGCTCCGCTTCGAGCACCTGCATCCCTGACCTCGCCGCACGCCGGGCTCAGGGCAGTGCCCCTCGGATCCACTCGCGCGAGGCGTGCCGTTCCTACGTCGCCGATGCGGGTTTCCTCGCCGGCCAGAGGCGGCGCGGAAGCTCGAAGAGCAGACTCACCGGCATCCGGCGCCCCAGCAGGGCGAAGCCCGTCGAGATCGCCACGGTCACCAGGAAGATGGCCAGCAGACCCAGCGTCGGATTGTCGAACCCGACCTTGAGCGCCAGCCAGCCGAGGGCGGCGAAGACGGGGTAGTGCGAGACGTAGTAGATCAGGGAGTACCTGCCCACGAACCGGGCGGGCGCCAGCCAGCGGACATCAGGCGCGGCCGCGGTGAGCCTCACCAGGATCATGATCCCCAGCATCGCGGGCACCGCCGAGAGGGGCTCGTACCAGAGCGGGTCGATCAGGCCCGAGTACAGGCCGACGCCGATGGGGATGATCGCGAGTCCCGCCGCGAGCGGCACGCTCAGCCGCTTCGCGTATTCGTCCCAGTGCTTCTCGATGAACGCGCCCAGGAAGAAGAACGGCATCAGATAGAAGAACCGGCGCAGCAGCTCGAGGTCGGCGGGGATCACGAACATCAGCACGAACGGCACCGCGAACAGGACCCAGATCGGCAGCCACTTCATGAGCAGCGCGATGATGTAGTACGCGAAGACGAACTGCATGAACCACAGGTAGGTGTTCCAGAAGCCCAGCTCCCACGGCATGAACTTCACCTGGGACGGCTCCGCCACGAACTCCATCGCCGCGTACACCAGGGTCCACACGAAGATGGGCCACAGGATGCGGCGCACCTTGCCCCACACGTACTTGCCGGCGGGCACGTGCAGGGAGCCCGCGACCAGCAGTCCGGAGAGGAACATCAGCATCGGCATCCGGAACGGCGCGAAGAAGTTGCTGACGAACTCGAAGAAGCCCGGCACCTCGCCGATGCGGTACGCGGTGATCTGCGTGCTGTGGTGCAGGACCACCAGCAGGATCGAGAGTCCGCGCAGCAGGTCCATCCAACCGATCCGGCGATCGTGCCGGTCCAGAGCGCGACTGATGTCGGCTCCGCCGCTGCGGTCGGCGCGACGGCGCGCCTCGGCGCGGGTCGCAGGGGCCGGGGAGGACGCGGAATCGGTGTGCTCGGACATCCCGGTCAGTATACGAGGGGGTCGCTGACGGAACCGGAGGAACGGCGGCGTGGGCGCCGCGGGATCCAGCAGGACACGCGGTCACGATACGCCTCGTACGGGGCGCCGAACCGGGCGACGAGATCCCGCTCCTCCCACGGCCGGATGAGGTCGTTCCACACGAGTGAGCCGCACAGCGCGTAGATCACGACGAGCCACGAGCCGCAGATCAGGCCGACAGCCACCCCCTGGGCGATCCCCGCCACCGCCATCGGATTGCGCACGAACCGGTACGGGCCGCCCACCACGAGCAGCCGGGCGGTCGCGACCGGCAGCGGGGTGCCGTCACCGCGCCCCGCCATCGTGACCGCCGAACAGATGCCGAGTGCCGAGGCGGCTGCGAGGAGGACGACGCCGGTGATCGTGACGGCGGGCGGCAACGGCATCCGCAGCCCCCACCGGAGCTCGACGAGCGCGATGCCTGCCGGGACGACCACGAGGCAGACTCCCCAGAAGACCACGATCTGGCCGGCCGTGCGCAGCAGCTGCGTTCGCGGCGACGCCGATGTCGCCTCGCGGGCGCGGAACGGTCCGATGAGCAGCCACTCCGAGGGGATCCGGTTCAGCCGGACCAGCAGCAGCGCGCCCACCGAGCAGACCGATGCCGCGATCATGAGCAGGGACCCCCAGCCGGCGAGCGCCGTGATCGTCGAGTACAGGGCCATGGCCGCCGTGATCAGCACGGTCCAGCTCGCCGTGATCTCGGCGGCGAACCGCACACCCAGCGCGGCGAGCGCAGACGCGATGACGAAGAGGGGGATGTCGACTGCGGCGACAAGTCCCGCGGGGAGGTCGCCGAGCGTCAGCATCCGGATGCCGGGGGAGAGCGCGACAGCAGCCCACCACAGGGCGCCCGCCGCCGCCTGCGCGCCGAAGTACGCGCGCCCCCAGCGGGCGTCCATCCGTGCGGTGAGGGTCACATCTCCTCGTGCACGGCGGGGTCGGCGTCGAACAGGCGGCCGTCGGCTCGGCCCAGCGCCGTGATCGCCTCGACCTCCGCCGCGTCCAGCACGACGGATGCGGCGGCGAGGTTGGCGCGCTGATGATCGGCCGAGGACGCCTTGGGGATCGAGACGGTGCCCCGTGCGACGTGCCAGGCGATCACGGCCTGCACGGGAGTGATGTCGTGCGCCCGCGCGATCTCGACGATCACAGGCTCCTCGACGACCGTCTTCGCGCGGCCCAGGGGGCTCCAGGCGACGGTCAGGATGCCGCGCTCGGCGTGCAGCGCCAGGGCGTCGGCCTGCGGGAAGTACGGATGCACCTCGATCTGGTTCACGACGGGCCGTACGCCCGTCTCGCCCTCGATGCGGTCGAGGTGCGCGGCGAGGAAGTTCGACACGCCGATCTGCCGCACGAGGCCGTCCCGCTGCGCGTCGACGAGCGCCCGCCACGCCTCGCCGTAGAGGCCCCTGCTGGGGTTGGGCCAGTGGATCAGATGCAGGTCCGTCGCGTCCAGCCGCAGCCGTGCCCGGCTCTCCTCGATGCTGGTGCGGGCCTTCGCGCTCTCGTGATGGCGGCCGGGCAGCTTGGTGGTCACGATCAGCTCGGAGCGGTCGACGCCCGAGGCCGCGACCCCCGCGCCGACGGAACCCTCGTTCTCGTAGTTGAACGCCGAGTCGACCAGACGGTAGCCGCTCCGGATGCCTTCCGCCACGGCGTCCGCTCCGGCCTGTCCTCGCAGGCCGTAGGTCCCCAGCCCGACGGCGGGGAGGGCGAAGCCGTTGTGCGCGGTGAACTGAGGGATGGCTGCCATGGGACTCCTCCGGATCGACGTGCCGCCAGCCTACGCGCCGGGCTCGTGCGGTGCGCGTCGACGGGACCATCCGCAGCGGATAGATTTGACAGCGTGAAAGCCACCCCCGAGAACCAGCGCACCCTGCTCGAGATCGCCGAACTCGACCGTCGGCTCCAGCAGGCGGAGCGTGCTCGCACGCAGCCCGCGCAGGGCGCACGCATCAACGAGCTCGCCGCCGTGCGCAAGCAGCAGCTGGCCGAGCTGACCTCCCTCGCGGGAGCCCTCGACGACGCGCGTGCCGAGCTGAAGCGCCTGGAATCGGACGTGACGCTCGCCACCCAGCGCCGTGATCGGGACGGGGAGCGGCTGACCTCGGCGACCGACCCGAAGCAGGCGCAGGCGCTGGAGAACGAGATCGACAGCCTGACCCGTCGCATCTCGATGCTCGAGGACTCCGAGCTTGAGGTCATGGGGCGCGTGGAGGAGGCGCAGGCGGCCGTCGACGCCCAGCAGGCGCTGATCGACCAGACCCAGTCGGAGGGCGCTGCGCTGACCGCGGCGGCGAAGGCCGAGATGGCCGCCGCCGCGACCGAGTCCGAGCATCTGACCCGCGACCGCGCCGCCCTCGCCAGCACCGTCGCGGCCGACCTGATGGCCGAGTTCGAGCGACGCTCCGCCCGTGGCGGGATCGGCGTCGGGCTGCTGCGCCGCGGCGTCTGCGAGGGATGCCGCATGGTGCTCGCCGGTACCGACCTCACCGAGGTTCGCAAGGCCGCGGCGGACGACGTGCTCTCCTGCCCCGAGTGCGGCGCGATCCTCGTGCGCACGGAGGAGTCCGGGCTGTGACGCGCGTCCGGCGCAGCGTCGCCGGTTCATGACGGGAACGACGTCGGATGTCGGTGGTAGACCGGATGCCGTGAGCTCGCCCGCATCGTCGTCGACGCCGCCGCATGCCCTGGTGGCCCGCGCCGTCGACGGACGGGGCTGGATGCTGGCCGTGCTGGAGGACCCGCTCGCCGCCGTCGAGGCGGAGCGCGTCTCCGACGAGGAGCTGGCGGGTCGCGTGCGGGAGCTGGAGGCGCGTCGATCGCCGCGCTGGACCGTGCGCTCACTGCGCACCTTCTACCCGCCGCTGCTCGCCGCCGGCATCCGGCTGCGCCGCGCGCACGATCTGCTGCTCTGCCATGCCGTCCTGCGGGACACGGCGTCGCTCGCCGAGCCGCTGCCGCCGTCGCCGCGGTGGGTGCGCACCGACGAAGTCCAGGACGCCTCTGTGCAGCCGGGTCTGTTCGAGGTCGATCTGCCGAGTCTGCCGCGCGCCGACGACTTCGACGAGGCGCTGACGCAGTGGCGCGCGCAGCAGGCCGCTCTCGGCCGCGCGCCCGACGCTCGGCTGGCGCTGCTGTGCGCCGCCGAGTCCACCGGGGCGCTGATCGCGGAGGAGATGACCGCGGCCGGGCTGCCCTGGAGCACGGCGATCCACGAGCGGATCCTGGAGGAGTCCCTGGGGGCCAAACCGCTGCGCGGGGCGCGCCCCGCGCGCATGGCGGCGCTGGCCACGAGGATCGCGGAGGCGCTGAACGACCCGGACCTGAACCCGGACAGTCCGCCGCGCGTGCTGCGCGCCCTGCACCGTGTCGGTGTGTTCGTGGATTCGACCTCGAAGTGGGAGCTGTCCGAGATCGATCATCCGGTGGTGGAGCCGCTTCTCGAGTACAAGAAGCTGTCGCGGCTGTTCGCCGCCAATGGCTGGGCCTGGCTCGACGAGTGGGTGCACGAGGATCGCTTCCGGCCGGTCTACCTGACCGGAGGCGTCGTCACCGGGCGGTGGGCGTCCTCGGGCGGCGGAGCGCTGCAGATCCCGCGGCAGCTGCGCACGGCCGTGCACGCCGATCCGGGCTGGACCTTCGTCGCCGCCGACGTCGCGCAGCTGGAGCCCCGTGTGCTCGCCGCGATGTCGCACGACGCCGCGATGGCGGAGGCGGCGCGCGGTGCCGATCTGTACGACGGAGTCGTGCGCTCAGGTGCAGTCGCCACGCGCGAGGAGGCCAAGTACGCCGTGCTGGGTGCCATGTACGGCGCCACCACGGGCGAGAGCGGTCGCCTCGTGCCGCGGCTGCGTTCGGTGTATCCGCGGGCGATGGGGCTGGTGGACGCCGCGGCGCGCACCGGCGAGGAGGGCGGTGTGGTCAGCACACTGCTCGGCCGCAGCTCCCCGCGTCCGGACGAGTCCTGGCGTCGTGCGCAGTCGCAGGCCAGTGACCCTGGCGCGGGAGGCGCGGACGAGTCCCGGGCGCGCAGCCGGGCCAGGGACCGCGGACGCTTCACCCGCAACTTCGTCGTGCAGGGCACGGCCGCGGAGTGGGCGCTGCTGTGGCTCGCCGAGATACGGCATCGCCTGATGGCGCTGCCAGTGGCATCCGCTCTCGCTCCGGCATCCGGCCCGGTCTTCTCCAGGCGGGCGCACCTGGCGTTCTTCCTGCACGACGAGGTGATCGTGCACTGCCCGGCGGAACAGGCGGATGCCGTGGCATCGGCCGTGCGCGGCGCAGCCGAGGCGGCGACAGCGCGACTGTTCCCCGGGTTCGCGATCGATGTGCCGCTGGATCTGCACATCAGCGCCGACGCGGGGAAGTGACGCGCGTCCCGGTAGAAGCGTCCCGGTAGAATCGGAGGGCGAGCGGGTCGGCCGGACGGTCGCGTGGCGCGAGAGCGCACCGAGGAACGTCCGGGCTCCACAGGGCAGGGCGGTGGGTAACACCCACCCGGAGTGATCCGCGAGAAAGTGCCACAGAGAGAAGACCGCCCCCTCGGGGGTAAGGGTGAAAGGGTGGTGTAAGAGACCACCGGGGGACATGGTGACATGTCCCGCCAGGTAAACCTCGCCCGGAGCAAGACCAGACAGAGGACGTCGACGCGGCCCGCCGAGTCCTCGGGTAGGTTGCTGGAGCGGCACGGCAACGTGTCGCCGAGAGAGATGGCCGTCAAGGGAGCGCGAGCTCCTGAACAGAACCCGGCGTACAGGCCGGCCCGCTCGCATTCAGACCCGTCCGACAGGGGTTACCCGGTCGGACGGGTCTCTTCGTCTTCGGGAGGATCGTGATTCCCGCGTAATGAAAGGGCCGGTACGACGTCTCTTCCTGTGTCGGATACGCACACCACGCAGGGAGCACGATGAACACGCTGGCCATCCAGTTCGCGGTCGCAGCCGTGATGGTGCCCGTCGGGATCGCAGGGGCGGTGATCGCCGCGCTCAGCGCGGTCATCACCTGCGTCGTGCTGATCAGGGGGAGTGACGAGATCGGCATCCCCGTCGCCGGATGGATCGTGGGGACGATCCTGAGCCTGGCTGCGGCCTTCGTCGAGCTGACGCCCACCCTCGTGTC
>Ga0308161_1006277_pt1 | contig 10110 bp, 7 predicted proteins | sample PhyFR2_FD_201034 | JGI IMG/M metagenome (GOLD analysis project Ga0308161, IMG submission 201034) | Phyllosphere microbial communities from UC Gill Tract Community Farm, Albany, California, United States - DLSLF.R2 | ecosystem: Host-associated > Plants > Phyllosphere > Unclassified | place: USA...
CCGCGACAGCCGCGATGGCGGTGCTCCTCGTTCCGGTGGGTACAGCCGTGACAGCCGTGATGGTGGTGCTCCCCGTTCGGGCGGCTACAACCGCGACAATCGCGACAGCCGTGACGGTGGTGCTCCCCGTTCCGGCGGCTACAACCGCGACAACCGCGACAGCCGTGACGGCGGTGCTCCGCGTTCGGGCGGCTACAACCGTGATGCTGGTGCTCCGCGTACGGGTGGATACAACCGTGATGCTGGTGCTCCCCGTTCCGGTGGCTACAGCCGTGACAACCGTGACAGCCGTGATGGTGGTGCTCCCCGTTCGGGCGGCTACAACCGCGACAACCGCGATGGGGGCGCTCCCCGTTCGGGTGGGTACAACCGCGAGAACCGTGACGGTGGCGCTCCGCGTTCGGGTGGGTACAACCGCGAGAACCGTGACGGTGGCGCGCCCCGTTCGGGTGGGTACAACCGTGACAGCCGTGATGGTGGCGCTCCGCGCTCCGGTGGCTACAACCGAGATGACCGCGCTCCTCGCCAGGATCGCGATTCCGGTCGTTCGTATCCGCAGCGCGGGGGAGCGGACCGCGAGCGCCCGGTGCAGGCGTCGGGCGATCGTCCGCGATTCAACGACCCGCACATTCCCGACGAGGTCACCGCGCGCGATCTGCACACCTCGGCCCGCAATGAGCTGAAGACCCTCAGCAAAGAGAATGCGGACCTGGTCGCTCGGCACCTGGCGATGGCATCACGTCTGATCGACGAAGACCCTGCGCTGGCGCACGAGCATGCTCTGGCTGCGTCCCGTCGAGCCGGTCGCATCGCGATCGTTCGAGAGACTCTCGGCATCACGGCATATGCGACCGAGGACTTCGCTCTCGCTCTGCGGGAGCTGCGCACCTACCGACGCATCTCGGGCAAGGACGATCAGATCGCCCTCATGGTCGACAGCGAACGAGGCATCGGCCGCCCCGATCGCGCACTCGAGACGGGTCGCGCGGTCGATCGCGCGGCTCTCACCACACCGGTCCGCGTCTCTCTCGCCATCGCGATGTCGGGGGCGCGCCTCGATCAGGGCGACCTCGAGCTCGCACTCGGCGAACTGGAGATCCCCGAGCTCGATCCTGACCGCGCGTTCGAATGGAGCCCCGCTCTGTTCGCTGCTCGTGCAGCGGTTCTCGAAGACCTCGGGCGCACCGACGAGGCCGAGTTCTGGGCGCATCGCGCCGAGGTCGCCGCCGAGGCACTGGGTGTCGACGAGGCCGGCGATGAGGAGATCATCATCGAGGACGGTCTCATCGAAGGCGACTTCGATGAGGATCAGGCTCTCGACGCAGACGCAGACGCAGACGCAGACGCAGACGCAGACGCAGACGCAGACGCAGACGCAGACGCAGAAGCGAAGAGCGACGCCGACGAGGCAGGCACCATCGACTCCGAGCCGACGGTCGAGGACGAGGTCCGTGAGCTGCTCGACGAGGACGATGACGAGGACGATGACGAGTCCGAGACGCCCGTCGAGGCCGACTCCGCCCGCGGTGCATCCCCGACGGACTCGAGCGACGATTCCGCGCGGTCCGAGGAGGTCTAGCAGTGGGGCTGTTCTCGCGGAACGTGCCGTCCCGGACTCCGCTCGATGGCGTCGACACGGTTCTGGCCGACCTCGACGGCGTCGTGTACGCGGGACCGGGCGCGCTGCCGCACGCGGTGGAGAGCCTGAACGCTGCGGCGCGAACAGCTCGACTCGGCTACATCACGAACAACGCGTCGCGCACCGATGCATCCGTCGCCGAGCATCTGTCGAGCCTCGGCCTCACGGTGGCGCCCGCAGACGTGATCACGAGCCCGCAGGCGGCGATGCGTCTGCTGGCGGGACTCGTGCCGGCTCCGGCGACTCTGCTGATCGTCGGAGGAGCCGGGCTGGTCGACGAGGCCGAGAAGGCGGGATACACCGTCACCCGCAGCGCCGAGGACTCTCCGGATGCCGTGGTGCAGGGTTTTGCACCCGAGGTGGCATGGACCGACCTCGCCGAGGCCGCGTTCGCGCTCAAGCTCCCGGAGGACGAAGGGGGTATCCCCTGGATCGCCACCAATACCGACTGGACGATCCCGAGGGAGCGCGGTGTCGCCCCGGGCAACGGCACGCTGGTGTCTGCCGTGCATACGGCCATCGGTCGCCTCGCGACGGTGGCGGGCAAACCCGAGACGCCGATCTTCGACGAAGCGACCGAACGCTTCGGCGCGAAGAAGCCGCTGTTCATCGGCGATCGCCTCGACACCGACATCCTCGGTGCGGTGCGGGCCGGCATCGCGTCCGCACTGGTGCTCACCGGCATCGATCGCCCCAAGCACGTGCTCGCGGCGCCCGAGGGATCGCGGCCCACCTTCATCCTCAGCGATCTGCGTGAGCTGCACGAACCGTACCCGGAGGGCACCGTGAAGGACGGCATCCACTCGGTCAACGGCGCCTCCGTGCGCGTGGTCGGAGCGGACGTCGAGATCCTCTCCGAGGGAGACCGCCAGATCGATCTGCTGCGCGCCGGTGCGGCCGCGATCTGGGCGTCCGGCACTCCCGTGTTCGTGCTGCGGGTGCCGGAGCGTCTGTACGACGATCCGTTCCACCGTCCCTGACACCGTCCCTGACCCCGTCGCTCGGCCAGGCTCCGACCGCGAGTCCCTCGCTCCACGTACAGTAGAGACGTGAGCGATGAGACGACCGATGCGCCGACGGACGGCCTGTGGAGTCGCCTGCGCCTGATCGAAGGACAGCCGCTCGCGGCCAGGGCCGACGCGTACTCCGGGCTGCACGACGAGCTCTCCCGGCGACTCGAGAGCGGCGCGCGACTCGATCAGCGCGACGCACCGGGCACCCGATGACCCGACTCGACGCCGCCCTCGCACTCCGAGGACTCGCTCGTTCGCGCACCCATGCCGCGTCGCTGATCGCCGACGGCCTGGTCAGCGTCGACGGGCGCCCCGTCATCAAGGCGTCCACGCCCGTGTCGGATGCCGCCGACATCTCCGTGGCCGGCGCCGACCACTACGTCGGGCGGGCCGCCCACAAGCTGATCGCCGCGCTCGACGGCTTCGCGATCCCGGTCGACGGACGTCTGGCGCTCGACATGGGCGCGTCCACGGGCGGGTTCACCCAGGTGCTGAGGGAACGCGGGGCACGACGAGTGCTCTCGGTCGACGTCGGGCATGATCAGATGGCACCGTCGATCGCCGCCGACCCTGGCGTCGTCGTGGTCGAGGGCTACAACGTCCGTCATATGACGACCGACAACCTCCGGAGCGTCACCGGAGAAGACGGCACGCTCGATCTCATCGTGGGTGACCTCTCGTTCATCTCCCTCGAACTCGTCCTCCCGGCGGTCGCCGGGGTCGCCGCACCCACCACCGACATCGTCCTGCTCGTCAAGCCGCAGTTCGAGGTCGGCCGCACGGCCGTGCGCGGCGGCCTTGTCACCGACCCCGCGACCCGGGCGGATGCCGTCGCCCGCACAGCCTGGAGCGCGTGGGATGCGGGACTCGGGATGCTCGGCATCCTGCCCTCTCCGATCCTCGGCACACACGGCAACACGGAGTACCTGCTGCATCTCGCTCCGGGGCGAGGCAGCGATCCGTCAGAATGGTCGGACCGCATCAACACATTGGCAGGGAGACGATGAACGAACGCAACATCCTGATCGTCGCCCACGCGGGACGCGAGGACACCGTCGCGGCAGCCCGGCGGGTCGTCGACTCGCTGCGCGATGCGGGGGTCCGCCCGGTGCTGGCCGCCGACGACAGCCTGGATCTGCGCGCCGTCGACTCCCACTTCGCCGACATCGACGTGCTCGGTGACACCGTCCAGCAGGAGGACCTCGAGCTCGCGGTGGTCCTCGGCGGCGACGGGACGATCCTGCGCGCCGCGGAACTCGTGCGAGGCTGCACGGCGCCGGTGCTCGGCATCAACATGGGCCACGTGGGCTTCCTCGCGGAGATCGACCGCGATGACATGGACGCCGCGATGCGCAAGGTCATCGACCGCGACTACGGCGTCGAAGAACGCCTCGCACTGTCGGTGCGGGTGAAGGACGCCGACGGCGTCGTCGTGTACGAGACGTTCGCGCTCAATGAGGCGACCGTCGAGAAGGCGAGCCGTGAGCGCATGATCGAGGTCGTGCTCGAGATCGACGGACTGCCGCTGTCGAGCTTCGGATGCGATGGCATGGTCGTCTCGACCCCCACCGGGTCGACCGCGTACAACTTCTCGGCGGGAGGCCCCGTGATCTGGCCCAGCGTCGAGGCCATCGCGGTCGTGCCGCTCTCGGCCCACGCGCTGTTCGCCAAGCCGCTCGTCGTCAGCCCCGACGCGGCCGTCGCCATCGAGATGCTCGAAGGGACCTCGGGGTCGGGAATCCTCTGGTGCGACGGGCGCCGTTCCCACGACCTCCCTCCGGGTGCGCGCGTCGTGGTGCGTCGCTCCTCGCGGCCGGTACGCCTGGCCCGCCTGCATCCCACCGAGTTCACCAACAGGCTCGTGCGCAAGTTCCAGCTGCCCGTCGCCGGATGGCGCGGTCAGGGGGTCGTGTCGTGATCGAGGAGATGCGGATGCAGGGGCTCGGCGTGATCGCCGATGCCGTTCTGCCGCTCGGCGCCGGGTTCACGGCGATCACCGGCGAGACCGGAGCGGGAAAGACCATGGTCGTGACCGGTCTGGGCCTGCTGCTCGGGCAGCGTGCGGACTCGGGCGCCGTCCGAGCGGGTGCCGGGCAGGCATCCGTCGCCGGTGTGTGGATCGTGCCGTCTGCCGGCGAAGTGGCAGACATCGTGGCGGACGCCGGGGGAGAGCTCGAACCGGCCGGTGCCGGGGCCGCCGAGCTGTACGTCTCCCGCACCCTGAGCGCCGAGGGGCGCAGCCGGGCGAGCGTGGGCGGACGCGCAGCCCCCGCCGGGGTGCTGTCGGCCCTCGCCGAGGAGCTCGTGGTCGTGCACGGTCAGTCGGAGCAGCTGCGGCTGCGCTCCGCATCCGCTCAGCGCGACGCTCTCGACCGTTTCGGAGGCGCGGACATCGCCGTGCCGCTGCAGGCCTACGCAGAGGCGTTCGAGCGCTGGCGTGCGCTGGATGCCGAGATCATCGACATCACCGAGAATCGCGATCGTCGGGCCGAAGAGGCGACCCGCCTGAGGGACGCCCTGGCGCTCATCGAGGCCGCGGCGCCCGAGCCCGGCGAAGACGTCGAGCTGTCGGCACGGGCCGAGCGGCTGGCGAACGCCGAGGAGCTGCGCCTCGCCGCATCGCTCGCCCACACTGCGCTGTCGAGCGAAGAGGGCGAGCCGGATGCGTCTGCGCTCGTCGCCGAGGCGAGACGCGCCCTCGAGCGCGTCTCGGATGCCTCGCTCACCGACATCTCGGCCGCGTTGGCCGACATCGGCTATCGCATCGCAGACGTCGCGGGGCAGCTGTCGGCGTACCTCGCCGACCTCGACGAGTCCGGTCCGCACGAACTCGCCGCGGTCGAGGAGCGCCGGGCGGCTCTGGGCACTCTCATCCGGGCGCACGGCTCGCTCGACGACGCGCTCGAGCTCTGGCGCACCGGATCGGCGCGACTGGCCGAACTCGACGACGACGGCGAGCGGGTCGACCGACTCGAGGCCGAGCGCGATGCGGCACGCGCCGACCTCGATGCTCGCGCCGAGGCGCTGACGGCCGCCCGCACGGCTGCCGCCGCGCGCCTCGGCGTCGCTGTGAGCGAAGAGCTGCATGCGCTCGCGATGCCCGATGCGACGCTGCAGGTCGCCGTCACTCCCGGCGCAGAGAGCACGCATGGTCGTGACGATGTGGCCATCCTGCTGGCTCCGCACCCCGGCGCCGAGCCCCGCTCGGTGGCCAAGGGCGCATCGGGCGGAGAGCTGTCGCGAGTGATGCTCGCGATCGAGGTCGTCATCGCCGCGACCGACCCCGTTCCCACGTTCGTCTTCGACGAGGTGGATGCCGGCATCGGAGGCGCCGCGGCGATCGAGGTCGGGCGACGACTCGCCCGACTGGCAGAGAAGTCTCAGGTCATCGCCGTCACCCACCTCGCCCAGGTCGCCGCCTTCGCGACGAACCATCTGTCGGTCGTGAAGTCGCACGACGGGGCCGTCACCGCGTCGAGTGTGCGTCGATTGGAGGGACCGGAGCGCGAGGCCGAGATGGCTCGACTGCTGTCGGGACTCACCGATTCGGATGCCGCGATCACCCATGCCCGGGAACTTCTCACCCTCGGGGCCTCCACCGACTGATAGGATCGAAGCCCGTGATGAACTCTTCTTCTGCGGGGCCCAAGAACGACACGACCAAGCACATCTTTGTGACGGGTGGTGTCGTTTCGTCTTTGGGCAAGGGGCTCACCGCCGCCAGCCTGGGCAACCTTCTGACCGCGCGCGGACTCCGCGTCGTGATGCAGAAGCTCGACCCGTATCTGAACGTCGATCCCGGCACGATGAATCCCTTCCAGCACGGTGAGGTGTTCGTCACCGACGACGGTGCAGAGACCGATCTCGACATCGGACACTACGAGCGTTTCCTCGACATCAACCTGTCCCAGGCGGCCAACGTCACCACCGGTCAGATCTACTCGCAGGTCATCGCGCGCGAGCGGCGCGGCGAATACCTCGGCGACACCGTGCAGGTCATTCCGCACATCACCGACGAGATCAAGCGCCGCATGCGTCTGCAGGCGACCGAGGACCCCCGCCCCGACGTCATCATCACCGAGGTCGGCGGCACGGTCGGCGACATCGAGTCGCAGCCCTTCCTCGAGGCCGCTCGTCAGCTGCGCCACGAGCTCGGTCGCGACAGCGTGTTCTTCGTGCACGTCTCGCTCGTGCCTTTCATGGGCGCGTCCGGCGAGCAGAAGACGAAGCCGACCCAGCACTCGGTCGCAGCCCTCCGCCAGGTCGGCATCCAGCCCGACGCACTGGTGCTCCGCAGCGACCGGCCGGTGAGCGAGAGCAACCGGAACAAGATCGCCCTGATGTGCGACGTCGACGCCGAGGGCGTCATCAACACCGTCGACCTGCCGAGCATCTACGACATCCCGTCGACGCTCAACGACCAGGGACTCGACTCCTACATCGTCCGTCGTCTCGGCCTCGACCAGAAGGCTGCCGACGAGGTCGACTGGTCGCGCTGGAGCAAGGTGCTGCACGCGGTCCACAACCCCAAGCACGAGGTGACGATCGGCCTGGTCGGCAAGTACATCGACCTTCCCGACGCGTACCTCTCGGTGACCGAGGCGCTCAAGGCCGGCGGCTTCGCGCAGGAGACCAAGGTCAACATCCGCTGGATCCCCTCCGACCGCTGCGAGACGCCCGAGGGCGCGCGCGAACAGCTCGCCGCGCTCGACGGCATCTGCGTCCCCGGAGGGTTCGGGATCCGCGGCATCGAGGGCAAGCTGGGTGCGCTGAAGTTCGCCCGTGAGCAGGGGATCCCCACGCTCGGGCTCTGCCTCGGTCTGCAGTGCATGGTCATCGAGTACGCGCGGGACGTCGCCGGCATCGTCGACGCCTCCTCGAGCGAGTTCGACCCCGACACCACGGAGCCCGTGATCGCCACGATGGCGGAGCAGATCGAGATCCTCGACGGCGGTGACCTGGGCGGCACGATGCGCCTCGGGCTCTACCGGGCGGCTCTCGCCGAGGGATCCCTGGCTCGGGAGGTGTACGGCGCTCCGGAGGCCTCCGAGCGTCACCGTCACCGCTACGAGGTCAACAACGCCTACCGCGACCGTCTCTCCGACGCGGGCCTGGTGTTCTCCGGGCTCAACCCGGAGCTCGACCTCGTCGAATACGTCGAGCTCCCGCGCGACGTGCACCCCTACTACATCGCCACGCAGGCGCACCCCGAGCTGCGCTCGCGTCCGACCGACCCGCACCCGCTGTTCCGGGGCCTGGTGGGCGCGGCGATCGACCGGCACCGCTCGAGCGAGCTGTTCGACGTCGAAGCCGATGCCTGAGTCGGCGAAGCCGATGCCTGAGTCGACGAAGCCGATGCCCGAGTCGACGAAGCCGATGCCTGAGTCGACGAAGCCGATGCCCGAGTTGCGCGACGAGCCCTTCCAGCCGGAGGTGCTCACGAGCGAGCTCGCGTTCGAGGGCGTCGTCTGGGACGTGCGCGATGATCGGGTGCGCTACGGCGACGGGGAGATCCGTCGCCAGTATGTGGCGCACACGGGGGCGGTGGCCATTCTCGCTCTCGATGACGACGGACGGGTGCTGCTCATCCAGCAGTACCGGCATCCGATCCGCCATCGCGACTGGGAGCTGCCGGCCGGTCTGCTCGATGTGCCCGGCGAGGATCCGCTCGAGGCCGCCAGGCGGGAGCTCGCCGAGGAGGCCGATCTCGTCGCCGCGCACTGGGAGCCGCTGGTCTCGTCGTGGACGACGCCCGGCGGCAACGACGAGGTCATCCACCTCTTCCTCGCCACAGGGATGTCCGCCGCGCCCACCGCGCATGATCGCGAGGACGAAGAGGCCGACATCCGCGTCGAGTGGATTCCGCTCGACGATGCGGTCTCCGCCGTGCTCGACGGACGCATGCGCAACGGCATCCTGACGATCGGCGTCCTCGCCGCCGCGCAGAGGCTGCGCGACCGGAGCTGAGCATGCGGCTCGATCGGGCGTTGGACGCCTATCTGCGTCACGTCACGATCGAGCGCGGACTCAGCGAGCACTCGATCGCGGCATACCGGCGGGACCTCACGGCGTACGTCGAGTGGCTGGACGCAGAGGGCATCGCCGACACCTCGGCGATCACGGCCGCGGTGGTCGGGCGCTTCATCGCCGATCGCTCGAGTGCCGACCCGGCGCCTGCCGCCTCGAGTCTCGCGCGTCTGCAGTCCTCGGTGCGCGGGTGGCATCGCTTCCTCGCCAGGGAGGGCATCGAGGTCGACGATCCGAGCGGCCGACTGCGTCCTCCGAAAGCACCGCAGCGTCTGCCGAAGGCCCTGACCATCGATCAGGTCGAGCGGCTGCTCGGCGCCCCGTCGGCCGAGGATCCGCTCGGCATCCGCGACCGGGCCCTGCTCGAGCTGCTCTACGCGACGGGAGCGCGAGTCTCCGAAGCGGTCGGCCTCGATGTCGACGACCTCGCGCACGGAGACGTCCTGCGGCTGCGCGGCAAGGGGTCGAAGGAGCGCATCGTGCCCGTCGGATCCTTCGCCCGGGCCGCCGTCGACGCGTATCTCACCAGGGTGCGCCCGGGACTCGCCGCCAAGGGGCGCGCCTCCGCTCGTCTGTTCCTCGGGGCGAGGGGCGCACCGCTGTCCCGCCAGAGCGCCTGGCTCGTCATCCGCGCGGCCGCCGAGAACGCGCACATCACGGCAGAGGTCTCTCCGCACACGCTGCGCCACTCGTTCGCGACCCATCTGCTGCAGGGCGGCGCCGACGTCCGCGTCGTGCAGGAGCTTCTCGGGCATGCCTCGGTCGCGACGACCCAGATCTACACCCACGTGTCGGTGGACACCCTGCGGGACATCTACGCGACGTCGCACCCACGCGCGCGCTGATCATAGCGGTGCGCCGCCCCGGTCGACGACCAGTTTTTGTCATCCTTTTGGGGGACGCGAGAAATTCCCCTTTCTCCCTAGGCTTACGGGAGACCTCGGATCACTCGGGTCGATCGACGAAGGAGTACGACATGCGTTCCACCGGACCTCTCGCGGCCCTCGCCGCCACCGCCCTGGCTGTGACGCTGGTGGGGTGCTCCACGGCCTCCGATGAGGGGCTCACCTACGAGGACTCCCCGCTGAGCACCTACCTCGCGTCCGCATACGGCGGCGACATGTCGCAGGAGGAGCAGCAGAAGCAGTACGAGGAGCGGCAGCGTGAGCAAGAGGAGCTGATGGCCGAGTGCATGGCCAAGGAGGGGTTCGAGTACACGCCGAACACCGACAACGGCGGCATGGTCTTCTCGGGTGACGACGTCGTCTGGGAGCCCGAGAAGAAGGACTGGGTCGAGAAGTACAGCTACGGGATCGTCAACAGTCCCTACAGCGAGGAGATGGGCGAGCAGACCGGGGAGGAGTACGTCGACCCCAACCAGGAGTACGTCGAGTCGCTCTCGGAGTCCGAGCAGACCGCGTTCTACGAGAC
>Ga0308161_1006281_pt1 | contig 10108 bp, 9 predicted proteins | sample PhyFR2_FD_201034 | JGI IMG/M metagenome (GOLD analysis project Ga0308161, IMG submission 201034) | Phyllosphere microbial communities from UC Gill Tract Community Farm, Albany, California, United States - DLSLF.R2 | ecosystem: Host-associated > Plants > Phyllosphere > Unclassified | place: USA...
TCGCTGCGACCGCCGACACGACGCACCTTCACGCCTCGCGATCTCCCGGCCGACGACGTCGCCGGCTACGTGCTGCGCGGAGTCGCCTCCGCCGGCTGGCGCTTCCGCGCCCGCGTGCTGATCCACGCACCCGCGAGCGCGGTCGCGGACAAGATCGATCCGTCGGTCGGCCTGGTCGAGGCGGTCGACGACGCGCGATGCGTCCTCGCCACCGGCGCCGATCATCCGATGACGGTCGCCGTGCACCTCGCCCTTCTCGATGAGCCGTTCACGGTCGACGGGCCGCCGGAGCTCAGCGACGCCATCCGCACGCTGGCTCGCCGCTACGCCGAGGCGACGGCGTAGCCCCGCGATCGAGCCTCACTCCGAGGTGAACTGCACCTCGGGCTCGACCCCGAGATACGCGGCGCAGCGCCGGGCCGCCCTCTGGATCTCCGTACGCTCCCGCAACCGGAGCCCGCGGTGCGGCGTGACCTCGAAGACCACCCTGCGAGCATCCACGCTGCGGCGCATTCCGGCCACGAGCTGGCCGTCGCACAGCACCATGCCTATCGACGCCTCGCGCTCGCGCGGAACGATGCCTTCGGAGTCGAGAGCCCAGCGGGAGTCCTGATAGCCCCGGTACATCTCATCGAGGATCTGTAGCAGGTGCGCGGGTCCGCGTCCGGCCGGGGATTCATCCCCGGGGGCATGCCAGTACGTGCGTCCGTCGTGGTCGAAGCACTCCAGCCGGGCGGAGACGGCGGCGATCCCCCGCCGCGCGTCCGTCAGCGTGAGGGTCGACCAGTAGGCGAGATCACGATCCGTCGCAGGACCGTGCGCAGTGAGATAGCGGAACGCGAGCCGAGCGAGCGCCTCGTCGCGGTCGACCGCGGCAGCAGGTGGCATCCGCTCGTCCATGAGCGCCCAGGTGTGCTGACCGTCACGTGGTGCGCCACTGCTGAGCAGGCATTGGAGCTCGAGCCGGCCCAGCAGCAGCGTCAGCTGCGACGCGGGCAGGTCAAGCCCGGCATCCGCGAGGGTCGCCGCGATCTCCGCACGGGTGCGTCCGGTGTCGCCGGATACCGTCCGCATGATCGCGTCGGTGAGCTCGGTGATACGGTCCGCCGAAGGCCGCAGCTGCTGATCGAAAACGGGCAGCACCCGCGGTGCGGTGAGCTCGATCACCCAGCGCGCGTCGTCCCTGTGCACGTAGTGCCACGTCGGTCGCAGCACGTGCGTCCGCACGATGCGCCCCTCCGTCAGTGCGATCGCCAGATCCTCCCGGTCGGGGGCTGCTGTCCGCGCCGCGACGGCCCAGGCGGACTGCGCGGGGTTCTCCGCCTGCACGGCGAGCAGCGTGCGGACGACGGTTTCGGCATCCGCGGCCGGCGCTTCCAGCAGCTGGGAGCGCAGCCGGCGCCGCGCGATCCCCCGCAGCGTCACCCCGTCAGCTCCCCCGGCAGCGGCCAGCGTCCCCGGGCCTCCTTGAACCGGATCGCCGCGAGCAGCGGAGACATGTCGTACATGGCGGGGTTCAAGGCGAGCTTGGCTCCGTTCGAAGCCCTGATCCGCAGGTTCGGCTGCCCGTTCGCCTCGGTCATCCTGTAGTCGACGATGTCGCTGTAGATGATCCGATCCTCGCGACCCAGCAGCGTGCGGTAATGCACCGCATCCCGCTCCGGCGCGACGTACCAGTTGCGGTACATCATCAGGAACAGCACCCCGCCGAACAGGATCGCGACCGAGGCGATCCGGAACGCGGTGGGATCGTCGGCATCGCTCGAGGTGAACGCCACCAGCGACATCAGCACGCCGACGACCAGCAGCAGCCACCCGACGACGGCGACGAGCTTCGGCATCCGCTGCCGGTCCGGATGCTGCTTCGAACGATTCGGATGCCGTCGCATCCACCACACCACCGCGGGGACGAGCGCCACCACCACGATCAGCAGCGCGACCTTGGTGAGTGCGACGGTGCTCATGAACCGACGGTATCAACGCCGGGACGCCGAACGGCGGAGCCCGATGCTCCCATCGGACTCCGCCTCGGATCGACGGGTCAGTCGGCGTAGACCGCCAGGCGTCGGGTCGCCGTCGCACTGTGCGCGGCCATCCCCTCCGAGTCCGAGATCACCTGCACCGCGTTCGCGAGCTCCGGGGTCGCGGGCTGCGCGATGCGCTGGTACGTGAGCGGCTTCAAGAAGCGCGAGACCGACAGACCGGCCGAGTGCTTGGCACCACCTGCGGTGGGGAGCACATGGTTGGTCCCGGCCATGCCCTTGTCCGAGTACGCGACAGTGCTCCACGGGCCGATGAACAGCGAGCCGTAGTTGCGCAGCCGGTTGTGGTACCATTCGTCGTCCGCGGTGATCAGCTCGAGATGCTCGGGAGCGAGGTCGTCCATGAGGGCAGCGGCGGTCTCCCTGTCCTTCGCCACGGTCACCGATCCGTAGTCGCGCCAGGCGGCACCGGCGATCTCGGCGGTCGCGAGGGTCTCCAGCTGCGCATCGACGGCGGCGATGACCGCGCGGCCGTGCTCCTCTGAGGTGGTCACGAGCGCGGCGGGCGAGTTCGGCCCGTGCTCGGCCTGGCCGAGCAGATCGGCCGCGACGATCTCAGGGTCGGCGGTCTCGTCCGAGATCACGGCGACCTCGGAAGGGCCGGCGAGCAGGTCGATCGCGACCGTGCCGAACAGCTGGCGCTTGGCCTCGGCCACGAAGGCATTGCCTGCACCGACGAGCATGTCGACGGGCAGATCGCCGAGCAGGCCGTACGCCATCGCGGCGAGCGCCTGCACACCGCCCAGCACGAAGACGCGATCGACACCGGAGAGGTGCGCGGCGTAGACGACGGCGTCGTTGGCTCCGCCATCCGGCTGCGGCGGGGTGCACGCGATGACAGTCGGCACCCCAGCGGCCTTGGCGACCCCCACGGTCATGAAGGCGCTCGCGGTGAGCGGGAACCGGCCGGCGGGAAGGTAGGCGCCGACACGGGAGACCGGAATGTACCTGGCGCCGGTCACGAGCCCGGGCACGAGCTCGGTCTCGAAGTCCGCGAGATGCTCGCGCTGCTTGCGTGCGAACGCCTGAGTGCGCTCCGCGCCGAGCTCGATCGCCGCACGGAGGTCGGCGGGCAGCCGGTCGCCGCTGGTGGCGATCTGCTGCGCGGACAGCTCGATGTCGCCTCCGTCGTAACGGTCGAGCTTGCGCGCGTAGTCGAGCACGGCATCCATGCCGCGCTTCTGGATGTCACTGAGCATGGCCGACACGGTCTCGATGACCGCGGGGTCGCGCTGCGCGGCAGGGGCGTCGATGAGGGGAGTCTTGAGGTGCTGGAAGGAGCCGGCGAGGCTCTGAAGCACAGGTGAGCTGTAACGCATGTCAGCAGGTTAGGTGGCCGCTAGCGATGGTAAAAGGGAGCAGAACCTGAGCCAAGCATAGGGTTTACCATTGGCCATGACCATCGCTCAGCTGAGGGCCTTCCTGCTCGCTCTGGAACTGGGTTCCTTCACCGCCGCCGCCTCCGAACTGGGCATGACGCAGGCCTCGGTGTCCGAGCTCATCGCACGCCTCGAACGCGAGCTGGGCGTGCCGCTTTTCACCCGCGGAGGGCGCCGGCTCGTGCCGACGGCGGCGGCGGTCGAGCTGCGCCCGCACGCCGAACAGGCCATCGGCGCGATCCGCAACGGTGTCGAGACGGTGCGCTCGCTCACCGCCCTGGAGGGCGGCACCTGCACCTTCGGGGTTCTGCGCAACGCCGCGTACTACGCGCTGGCCGATCTCGCCGAGACCTTCCATTACCGCCATCCGAACGTGCGCGTCCGGCTCACCGGCATCAACTCTGCCCTGGTGGCGCGCTCGATCGCCCGCGGCGAGGTGGAGGCGGGCCTGGTCGTGCTCCCGGTGGAGGAGAACGGGCTCAGCATCCGCCCACTGTTCCGCGACGAGGTGCTCTACGCCTCGGCGCAGCGTCCGGCGTCCGCCGGCGCCGTGACGATCGACGAGACAGCCGACGCGAAACTGGTGCTCTACGACGCGTTCGCCGGCTGGGATGACCCCACCCGGCGCCAGCTGCTGGAGCGCGCACGACTGCGCGGCCTGCAGCTCGAACCGGCGATCGAGGTGGAGCACGTCGAGACGGCGCTGAGCCTGGTCGCATCGGGGGCGGCCGACACGATCGTGTCACGCACGATCGCCGAGTCGGACGCCTTCCCCGAGGGCATCCGCACCTTCCCCTTCGCCGAACCGATGTACGACACGATCGCGCTCGTGCAGCGCGAAGGCGTGGTGCTGTCGCCGGCGACGCAGCGGCTCGCGGAGCTGGCGGAGCGGATGCTGCTGGAGAGCGTGTCCGAGCACGGCGGGCGGACGCGGCTGGTCTGACGGAGAGGTCAGTAGAGCTCGGGCCTGCGGTCCGTGAAGAGGTGGTTGTACGGGGGCAGGGATTTGTCGCGGAGGGAGTCGAGGTCGAGCTCGGCCATCGCGAAGCGCTCGTCTTCGGCGGCCAGCCAGCCCAGCCCGTCGACCACGGCGGTGCCGCCGGTCCATTCCACGCCGCGCTCGGAACCGTGGTGGTCGGCGATGACGATCGGCATCCGCGAGGAGCGCGCCGACCCCATCGCCTGGATCGTCTCGGGCGGATGCTCCCCCGCGGGACGCGGCACAGCCGGCCAGGCCACGGGCAGAGCGAGCACATCGGCCCCGGCAAGGGCGATCCGGCGCGGCACCTCCGGGAACTCGTCGTCGTAGCAGACCGCCAGGCCGAGGCGCCCGAACGGCGCATCCACCACGGCCCCGGCCTCATGACCGGGGGTGAACAGATTCACCTCAGCTCCCCAGAGGTGCGCCTTGCGGTAGTCGTGCAGCCGCCGATCGCGCGTCAGCGCTGCCGAGGTGTTGTACGGCCCGCCGTCATCGTCCTCGGCGTATCCGACGACGACGACGGCGCTCTCGGACAGGGCATCCTGCAGCAGCCTCCAGCGCGGATCGTCCCGGCGCAGCGCAGCGGCCAGCACCTCGTCGCGATCGGTGAACATGCATCCGCTCGTCGCGAGTTCGGGCAGCACGATCAGACCGGCGCCGCGCCGGACGGCATCCCGGATCACGTCAGCCAGCCGGGCCAGGTTCCCGTCGACGTCGCCGATGCGCACCTCGGGCGAGATCGCCGCCACCGTCAGCATCGTCATGTCAGCATCCTCTCGTGATCGGGCCGCGCCCCGTGCCGCACAGCAGGTGTGAGCGGGACCGGGATCACCCGGCCCCGCTCACCGTCGTCCTGTCAGTCGTCCTCGGTGGCCGTGACCATCACGCCGAGGGGCGCGAGGTAGCCGTTGGGGTCGATGGTGGCGTCCGCCGCGGCGGCCGCCTCGACGACCTCGGGTGCCCACTCCGGGTACACGCGGTCGTCGCCGCCGTTGATCACGAGCACCTCGCCCGCGCCCGACTCGCCGTTCTCGACGCAGGTGAAGGATCGCCAAGCGCCGACGGGCACCGAGAACGAGTCGCCGGGACCGAAGCGCAGCGCCGTCGCCGGGTCGCCGTTGAGCACGACCTCCCATTGACCCGACTTGATCAGCAGGGCCTGGGTCTGCTGCTGGCGGTAGCGCAGCACGCCCTGTCCGGCCTCGGCGCGCACCCACGCGAGGTTGAACGAGTGCGGCTCGTGGATCGACGGCACCTGCCGGCGGTTCTGCGTCATGCCGTAGCCGATCACCAGCGCGAGGTCGACCCTGCCACCGTCGACCGCGGTGCACAGCAGCGCATGCGAGCCGTAGCGACGGTCGCCCGGCTGCACGACGCGGGAGCGCATCTCCTCGACGGAGTACGAGGTGAGCTCGTCGATGTAGTGCTGCTTCATCGGCGTGATCAGCGGCACCCCCTCCGGCAGCTCGTCACCGGCCACGGTGTCGATCAGCCGGTTGTCGGCGGTGAGGTGCAGGCCGTAGGACTCGGCCTCCCGCAGCACCGACGGCCCCCAGATGATGCCGCCCGTGTCGTCGCGCCCCAGCACGGTGTACAGCACGCCGTCGTCCGGGCCCTCGTTCGTGAAGCCGCGGAAGATCCAGGTCGGGATGGAGATGATGTCGCCGTCATGGCTGATGTACTCGCCCTGCTTGCCGTCGACGCCCCACCGCAGCCGGAACTCGCCGCCGAGGTTGACGAACACCTCGGCGGTGAAGTGCAGGTGCAGGTTGTTCGAGATGCCGTTCGGCATGCCGGCGGCGCCGGTGTTGAAGCCGTGCTTCTCGGTCAGGTTGATGTACTGGCTCGCGTTCTGCGAGACGCCCACACCGATGAAGGAGTAGTTCTCCTTCTTGTCGGAGCCGGGGGTTCGGCAGTCGATGAAGGCCGCGTTGCAGGCGACCCAGTCGGACTTGCGGATCGTCCGTCGACCGATCTCGGCCGCGTCGACGATGACGTCGTTCATTTCACTCTCTCCTTGTCGCCCGGGATGCGGGCTGTTGTTCGTTGTCTCAGTAGATGTTCGAGGGGCCGACCGGCTCGTCGCCGCGCATGCCCGCGATCTGCGCGCGCAGGGCGATGTCGTCCCACAGCCGCACCTCCTTGACCAGGGCTCCCTGGTGGAAGGTGAACTGCGAGATGCCGAGCACGTCGACGGGCTTGCCGGTGAGCGGGCCGTAGTTCGCACGGCCGTTGTAGTCGCCGGTGAACTTCCAGGTGACCGCCACGCGCAGGCCGGCGTAGCGCACGTCGTAGTTGGTCTGGATGTCGCGGATCTCGAACTGTCCGGCCGGGAACGACTCCAGGAAGCGCAGAAGCGCACGGCGGTATCCCTCAGGGCGGATGATCGTGCGGTCGCCGACGGTGAGCAGCACCAGATCGCGCTGGAAGTAGCGCTCGACCTTCTGCAGGTCGCGGTCGTTCCACACCGTGTTGATCATGTCGATCACCAGTTCGACCTCGCTGCGGTAGTCGTCCGGGCGGGCGCCGGAATCCCCGACCGCGATCGGGTCGGCGGGAGCCGCTTCGGTCCACGAGCCCAGGTATCCGCGGAACGCCTGCGCCCGAGCGAGCTCGTCCAGGTCGGCGCCGCTCCGCAGTGCGCCGGCGAGCGAGTCGCGCACCACCCATTCCTCGACCATGCGACCCCGCCGGTACAGGCAGTTCGCGATGGTGCGGCTGACACCGACCTCGTTCAGGTGCCCGGAGAGCACCAGGTGCGAGCTCAGGAACGCGTCATCGCCGCGCGCCTCCCAGATGACGTCCTCGGCCTGACCGGTGCGGTCGGGAGTGTCCGAGATGCGCATCAGGGTGCCCTCGATGACCTCGGCGCGGCTCGTGGAGGTGCCGTAGGCGCCGTGCACGATCGAGTCCGGCTCGTAGTTCTCCCGGATGTAGCTGATCGACCGATCCACCCAGATGAGGTCGGTCACCTCGCGGATGAAGTCGTCGGGGTCCTTGTACGGCTGGTATGCGACCGGGTCGAGAGGCACGCTGTTGCTCCTTTGCTGCTGTCCTTGTCGGCGAACCTCGGAGAGATCGCCGATGTTGGCAGTGTATGCGTATGCACAAAGGGATGCAATAGCGGATCCGAGAACACGCGCTTGTCAGAGCGCGCGACCGTCGGCTCGCGGACGCCGCGGGTCAGCGCGGGCGAGGAGCGGCGACGGTGCTGCGCGGCACGAACGAGGAGGCGAAGGTGATCTCGCTCCGCTCGGCGTCCGGATGCTCGATGCGACGGACGATGAGATCCGCCGCCGCGCGGGCCATGCCGGTGATGTCGTATCCGATCGTGGTGAGGTCGACGATCGGCCAGGATGCCTCGGGCAGGTCGTCGAAGCCGATGATCGACACATCGCCCGGCACCGAGAGCCCCGCCCGACGCGCCGCGTTCAGCGCACCGTAGGCGACCACGTCATTGCCGCAGAAGAGCACGGTGGGCGGCTCGTCCCCTGCGAGCAGCTCCGCGGCAGCGGCCTCGCCCTCGACCGCCCCGTACGGCGCCCGCCGGACGCAGCTCTCGGCGAGCACCAGCCCCCGCGCGGTCAGCGCGGCACGGAGCGCGGCTTCGCGCATCTGAGCGGTGCTGGTGTTCGCGGGGCCCAGCACCGCGCCGACCCGCGTGTGCCCCAGCTCGGCGATGCGACCGACCGCGTCCTGGTAGCCGGCGGCCGGGTCGACCACCGCGGCATCCGCACCCACGAGCGACCCGATGCGGTTGAAGTACACGAAGGGCATGCCGCGGTCGCGGAGCCTCAGCGGCGCAATCGAGTCCACCGTCGCGGTCGCGAGCAGGACGCCGTCCAGCCCGTTGGCGGCCAGTCGTTCCGCGACGGTCTCGTTGTCGGCCGTCTCGGTGTGCAGCATGAGCTGGTATCCGAGCCGCTCGAGCTCACGGTGCACCGGCGCGATGATGTGCGAGTAGAACTGGTTGTCGAGATCCGTGACCAGCAGTCCGATGCGTCGCGTGCGCCCCGACGAGAGCGCCCTGCCCGCTTCGCTGGGCACGTAGCCCAGCAGCTGCGCAGCCTCGCGCACCCTCTTCTTCGTGTCCTCCGACACTCTCGCGTCGTCTCTGAGAGCGCGCGAGACCGTGGGCTGAGACACGCCGGCCAGGCGTGCGACATCGCGGCTCGTGACCACCATGCAGATCCCCCTCCTGTGGTTCCTCGGATTCTAGACCCTTGACCGCAAATGCATACGGGGTCATAATCTCAGCATACGTATGCATTGAGAGGAAGGCCCATGGCCCTGCATCTGAAGTCCGCCCCTACGAAGTCGTTCGCGGACACCGCCCAGCACGATGTCGCCGAAGCCGTCAGCGCGGTCATCGCCGACATCCGCGCGGAAGGCGACACCGCCGTCCGCCGCTACGCGGAGAAGTTCGACCGCTGGAGCCGCGACTCGTACCGCCTCGACGACGAGGAGATCGAGCGCATCATCGGCACCCTCGACCCCCAGGTCATCGCCGACATCGAGTTCGTCCAGGCGCAGGTCCGCCGCTTCGCGCAGGCTCAGCGCGACACCCTCATCGACATCGAGGTCGAGACGCTTCCCGGCGTGCTGCTGGGGCAGAAGCACGTGCCCGTCCAGGCCGCCGGCGCGTACATCCCCGGAGGCAAGTACCCGCTGACGGCATCCGCGCACATGACGATCATCACGGCCAAGGTCGCCGGCGTCCCCCGCGTTGTGGCCTGCACGCCGCCTATCCGCGGCGAGATCCCCGCGGCCACCGTCGCCGCCATGAAGATGGCCGGGGCCGACGAGATCTACATCCTCGGCGGCATCCAGGCGGTCGCGGCCATGGCCGTTGGTACCGAGACGATCGCGCCGGTGAACATGATCGCGGGTCCGGGCAACCCGTACGTCGCGGAGGCGAAGCGTCAGCTGTTCGGCGAGGTGGGCATCGACCTGTTCGCGGGGCCCACCGAGATCCTGATCGTCGCCGACGAGACCGCCGACCCGTTCTTCACGGCCGTCGATCTGCTCTCGCAGGCCGAGCACGGACCGGAGTCCCCCGCTGTGCTGGTGACCACCTCGCGCGAGCTCGCCGACCGCGTCATGGAGCTGATCGACCGCATCCTTCCTGAGATGCCGACCAAGGACTACGCCGAAGCGGCGTGGCGCGACTGGGGCCAGGTGATCGTGGCCGACGACCTCGACGAGGCCTACCGCATCGCCGATTCGTTCGCCTCGGAGCACGTGCAGATCTTCACCGCCGAACCGCGCGAGGCGCTGACGAAGATGCACGACTACGGCGCGCTGTTCCTCGGCGAGAACACCTGCGTCTCATACGGCGACAAGGTGATCGGCACCAACCATGTGCTGCCGACCCTCGGCGCCGCCCGGTACACCGGCGGTCTCTGGGTGGGCAAGTACCTGCGCACCGTCACGTATCAGGAGATCGTCGACACGGCGTCGTCCGCGCAGCTCGGCGACGTGCTCGGCCGCGCCGCACGGGTCGAGCTGTTCGAGGGCCATGCCCGCTCGGGCGACGCCCGCGTGTGGCGACACGAGGGCAAGGACTTCGACTGGATCGACGCGGCCCTCGCGACGGCCGACACGGCTCAGGCGACGTCGTGACCTCGCTGCGCGGACGCACCTCCCTCGTGACCGGCGGCGGCAGCGGCCTCGGCGCCGCGATCGCCACAGCGCTGCATGACGCC